>Ga0213823_1000969_pt1 | contig 19511 bp, 18 predicted proteins | sample MC6MC0907MG_FD_179887 | JGI IMG/M metagenome (GOLD analysis project Ga0213823, IMG submission 179887) | Enriched soil aggregate microbial communities from Iowa State University, Ames, United States - MC6-MC0907-MG | ecosystem: Environmental > Terrestrial > Soil > Unclassified | place: USA: Iowa...
GCGATGACTGGCGAGAAGCAGATCCTTCTGCTGGCCCAGAAGAACCCCGCTGACGACGATCCGGGCGAAGACGCCCTGTACCGTGTCGGTACCGTCGCAACCGTGCTGCAACTGCTGAAGCTGCCGGATGGCACCGTCAAGGTGCTGGTCGAGGGCGAGCAGCGTGGCGCCGTTGAGCGCTTTACCGAAGTTGATGGGCACATTCGTGCCGAAGTGTCCCTGATCGACGAAACCGACGCCGCCGAGCGCGAGTCGGAAGTCTTCGTGCGCACGCTGCTGTCGCAGTTCGAGCAGTACGTGCAGCTGGGCAAGAAAGTCCCCGCCGAAGTGCTGTCATCGCTCAATAGCATCGATGAGCCTGGCCGCCTGGTCGACACCATGGCCGCGCACATGGCGCTGAAGATCGAGCAGAAGCAGGAAATTCTTGAGATCGTTGACCTGTCGACCCGCGTTGAGCACGTGCTGGCGATGCTGGACGCCGAAATCGACCTGCTGCAGGTCGAGAAGCGTATTCGTGGCCGGGTCAAGAAGCAGATGGAGCGCAGCCAGCGCGAGTACTACCTGAATGAGCAGATGAAGGCCATTCAGAAGGAGCTCGGCGATGGCGACGAAGGCCACAACGAAGTCGAAGAGCTTAAAAAGCGCATCGAAGCCGCTGGCCTGCCGAAAGACGCCCTGGCCAAAGCCCAGGCCGAGCTGAACAAGCTCAAGCAGATGTCGCCGATGTCGGCCGAGGCCACCGTGGTGCGGTCCTACCTCGACTGGCTGGTGCAGGTGCCGTGGAAGGCCCAGAGCAAGGTGCGCCTGGACCTGACCAAGGCCGAGGAAATTCTCGATGCCGACCACTATGGCCTGGAAGAGGTCAAGGAACGAATTCTCGAGTACCTCGCCGTACAGAAGCGCGTGAAGAAAATCCGTGGCCCGGTGCTGTGCCTGGTCGGACCGCCTGGCGTCGGCAAGACCTCGCTGGCCGAGTCGATCGCCGCAGCGACCAACCGCAAGTTCGTGCGCATGGCCCTGGGCGGCGTGCGTGACGAGGCCGAGATCCGTGGCCACCGCCGTACCTACATCGGTTCGATGCCTGGCCGCCTGATCCAGAAGATGACCAAGGTGGGTGTCCGCAACCCGCTGTTCTTGCTCGACGAGATCGACAAGATGGGCAGCGACATGCGTGGCGACCCGGCCTCGGCGCTGTTGGAAGTGCTCGACCCCGAGCAGAACCACAACTTCAACGACCATTACCTGGAGGTCGACTACGACCTTTCGGACGTGATGTTCCTGTGCACCTCGAACTCGATGAACATCCCGCCGGCGCTGCTCGACCGCATGGAAGTCATCCGCCTGCCAGGTTATACCGAGGACGAGAAGATCAACATCGCGGTCAAGTACCTGGTGCCCAAGCAGGTCAAGGCCAACGGGCTGAAGAAGGAAGAGCTGGAGGTCGACGTCTCGGCGATTCGCGACATCATCCGTTACTACACCCGCGAAGCCGGTGTGCGTGGCCTCGAGCGGCAGATCGCCAAGGTTTGCCGCAAGGTGGTCAAGGAACATACCGGGCAGAAGCAGGTCAAGGTCAAGGTCGCCAGCGAACAGCTCGAGCACCTGCTGGGCGTGCGCAAGTTCCGTTACGGCCTGGCCGAGCAGCAGGACCAGATCGGCCAGGTGACTGGCCTGGCGTGGACCCAGGTGGGCGGTGAATTGCTGACTATCGAGTCGGTGGTCATCCCCGGCAAGGGCCAGCTGATCAAGACCGGCTCGCTGGGCGACGTCATGGTCGAATCGATCACCGCCGCGCAGACCGTGGTTCGCAGCCGTGCCCGCAGCCTAGGGATTGCCGCCGATTTCCACGAGAAGCACGACGTGCACATCCACATGCCCGAGGGCGCCACGCCGAAGGACGGCCCAAGCGCTGGTATCGGCATGTGCACCGCGCTGGTGTCGGCGCTGACGCAGATTCCGGTACGTGCCGACGTGGCCATGACCGGCGAAATCACCCTGCGTGGCCAGGTACTGGCCATCGGTGGGCTGAAGGAAAAACTGCTGGCGGCACACCGCGGTGGGATCAAGACGGTGATCATTCCGGAGGAGAATGTTCGCGATCTGAAGGAGATTCCAGAAAATATCAAACAGGATCTTCAGATCAAACCGGTCAAATGGATTGACGAAGTCCTGCAAATTGCGCTGCAATACGCCCCGGAGCCCTTGCCAGATGTGGCTCCTGAGATTGTCGCGAAAGATGAAAAGCGCGACGGCGATGCTAAGGAAAGAATCAGCACGCATTAGTAGTTTTTAGCTGGGGGGCTTTCCTTGACAGTTTTTTCGGGGCCTTGCTATAAAGCGGCACGCTATTGTCAACACGCCACCCAGCGCACGTTTCATAAGCTTTTCATTACATACTTAGAAACAAACTCAATTGAGAAATAAGGGGACTTCGAGTGAACAAGTCGGAACTGATTGACGCTATCGCCGCATCTGCTGACATCCCGAAAGCTGTAGCCGGCCGCGCGCTGGACGCAGTAATTGACTCCGTGACCGGTGCCCTGAAAGCAGGCGACGACGTCGTTCTGGTTGGCTTCGGTACCTTCTCGGTCAAGGACCGCGCCGAGCGTACTGGCCGTAACCCGCAAACTGGTAAGGCGATCAAGATCGAAGCCGCCAAGGTTCCAGGTTTCAAGGCTGGCAAAGGCCTGAAAGACGCCGTCAACTAAGTCGTCTCTTTCAGCCGGACCGGGCCTAGCCAGGTCCGAGCACGCTGAAGGCGGGGCGCAAACGTTCCCGCCTGACACGTTTGCTAAGAAAAGGCGCATCCTCGGATGCGCCTTTCTTTTATCAGGATTCTACCCACGCTCCGCGGTTGTCGACGCAGTGGTACAGCCGTTTCTGGGGGACGCATGCTGCAAAATATCAGGGACAATTCACAAGGTTGGATTGCCAAGACCATCATCGGCCTCATCGTCGTATTGATGGCGTTGACCGGCTTCGAGGCCATTTTCCAGGCCGCCACCCATAGCCAGGACGCCGCCAAGGTAAACGGCCAGACCATCAGCCAGAACGAGCTGAGCCAGGCGGCCGACATGCAGCGCCGTCAGCTGATGCAACAGCTGGGCAAGGATTTCGACCCAGCCATGCTGGACGAAAAATTGCTGCGCGACTCCGCGCTCAAAGGGCTGATCGATCGCAAACTGCTGCTGCAGGGCGCCGAAGACGCCAAGTTCGCCTTCTCCGAGGCCGCGCTGGATCAAGTGATCCTGCAAACGCCGGAATTCCAGGTCGATGGCAAGTTCAGCGCCGACCGTTTCGACCAGGTCATCCGCCAGATGGGCTATGGCCGTATGCAGTTCCGCGAAATGCTCGCCGAAGAAATGCTGATCGGCCAGGTGCGCACCGGTATTGCCGGCAGCAGCTTCGTCACCGACAAGCAGGTCGACGCCTTCGCTCGCTTGGAAAACCAGACCCGCGACTTCGCCTCGTTGACCTTCAAGGCCAACCCGGCCGCGGTCAAGGTCAGCGATGATAAGGTCAAGGCCCACTACGAACAGCACGCCAAGGAGTTCATGACCCCTGATCAAGTGGTCATCGATTACGTCGAGCTGAAAAAGTCGGCATTCTTCGACCAGGTCAAGGTCAGCGACGACGAGCTCAAGGCGCAGTACGAGAAGGAAATCGCCAACCTCGCCGAGCAACGCCATGCCGCGCATATCCTCATCGAGGTCAATGACAAGGTCGACGATGCCCAGGCCAAGGCCCGCATCGCAGAAGTCGAGCAGCGCCTGGCCAAGGGTGAAGACTTCGCCAAGCTGGCCAAGGAGTTCTCCCAGGACCCAGGTTCCGCCAACAGCGGTGGTGACCTTGGTTTCGCAGGCCCTGGTGTCTATGACCCAGCCTTCGAAGACGCGCTGTACAAGCTCGACGATGGCCAGGTTTCGGCCCCGGTACGCACCGAGTTCGGTTATCACCTGATCAAGCTGCTGGGCAAGCAGGCGCCTGAAGTCCCGACCTTTGCCAGCCTGAAGGACAAGCTGACCCGTGACCTGAAGACCCCGCTGGTCGAGCAGCGTTACGTCGATGCCAGCAAGCAGTTGCAGGACGCTGCCTACGAGGCTGCCGACCTGGCCCAGCCGGCCCAGGACCTGAACCTCAAGGTACACACCTCGGCGCCGTTCGGCCGTGAGGGTGGCGAAGGCATTACCGCCAACCGTGCCGTGGTCCAGGCTGCGTTCTCCGAGGAAGTGCTGGAGGAGGCTGCCAACAGCACCGCCATCGAGCTGGACCCGGAAACCACCGTGGTGCTGCGCGTCAAGGAACACCGCAAGCCAGAGCAGATGCCGCTGGAAGCCGTGGCCAAGAACATCAGTGAACACCTGGCCAAAGAGAAGGCGACTGCCGAACTCAAGACCAAGGCGGACAAGCTGATCGCTGGCCTGCAGGACGGCTCCATCGCTGCCGGTACCGCACACGACGGGCAGAGCTGGAAGTCATACGAGGCAGTGACCCGTGGCCAGGACGGTATCGAGCCGGCCGAGCTGCAGGCGCTGTTCCGCCTGGCCAAGCCGCAAGCCAAGGACAAGCCGGTATACGGCAGTGTGGTTTTGGCCGACGGCAGCCTGGTCGTGCTGCAGCTCAAGGGCGTCAACGAAGGCGCCGCCGCCAGCGACGAAGAGAAGCAGCAGATCCGCCGCTACCTCGCGTCGCGTGCTGGCCAGCAGGACTTTGCGGCTTACCGCAAGCAGCTGGAAGGCAGCGCGGACATCACGCGTTACTGAGTGACTGTCTGCTAACGAAACAGGCCGCGTATATGCGGCCTGTTTTGTTTGTGGTGTCAGGCCCGGCCCCTCGCGGGTACTCTGCAGCCTGGCAGCCGAAAGGGTCTCTGTAGAAGCGGGTTTACCCGCGAAGGGGGCGGCACTGACGAAACATGGCTAGCGCTTTTCCCCCTCATAGTTGTCCAGCGTATCCCGCGCAATCTCCCTGCCCAGGGCGATCAGCTCCGGCGCCTTGTAGAACTCGAAGAACCGGCAAACCCGCTTGGGCACGTTGATGAGCACATCCGGTGGATACCCCGCGATCTTGTACTGTGCCAGCGACGTCTGCATCACCTCGAAACTCTGGTTGATCAGGTCCAGCAGCGAAGCCGGCCCCACGTTGTCGATGATGAACGACCCCGTGGCCGACTTGGGCGCACCCTCGCTCTCGGGGGCCGCCGCGGGTTGCTGGCCCGCAGGGTCGGCGGTGTCGGCCAGCCAAGGGTTGGGCGGGGCCAACCCTTCGGCAGTTATCTCCTGCTCGATGCGCATAAGCTCCTCGGCTGGTTTGCGCCGAAACGGCAGGCGCGACCCCAGCGAGCTGAGCAGCGCGTCGAAGCGCATCTTGAACGCTGCAGGCCGTTCGATCACCGGTAGCTGGTACTGCTTCTGGTTGGTCGAGTTGAGGTTGACGGCGATGATCAGGTCGCAATGGCTGGACACCACCGGGACGATCGGTAGTGGGTTGAGGATGCCGCCGTCGACCAGCATGCGGTTGCCCTGCATCACCGGTGTGAACAGGCTCGGAATCGCTGCCGAAGCGCGCATGGCCTGGTGCAGGCAACCTTCCTGGAACCAGATTTCCTGCTGGTGGGTGAGGTCGGTGGCCACTGCCGTGTAGGGGATGCGCAACTGCTCGATGTTGATCTCGCCAACGATCTTGCGGATCTGCCCGAAGACTTTGTCACCGCGGATGGCACCAAGGCGAAAGCTGACGTCGACCAGGCGCAGCACGTCCAGGTAGTCCAGGCTTTCGATCCAGTTACGGTACTCTTCGAGTTTACCTGCCGCATAGATGCCGCCAATCACTGCCCCCATGGAGCAGCCAGCGATGCAGGCAATGTCGTAGCCGCGCCGCTCGATTTCCTCGATGACGCCGATATGGGCATAACCCCGCGCGCCCCCCGATCCCAATACCAGCGCTACACGTTTAGTCATGATCTACCTCTGCCTGTGCAACGATGGTCCTACAATGCACCGATCGCTGCCTGTGCTTCAATGTAGACTCTAGGCAAAACACGCCGGGCGCGGCACTTTTCAGCTGCCCGCGCGTCGAACAGCCACTCTATTTCAACCTTTGAGGTAACACCGATGAAAGCCTGGATCTGCCTTCCTCTGATTGCCCTGGCCCTTGCTGGCTGTGCGGGCAAGACGGCCTACCGTGACAGCTGCGCGACGCAGCTCGATGCCGCCTGGAAGGAGCTCGACCTGGCAAAGGCTGAAGGGTTTGCCGGCACTGTCAGTTACTCCAAGGCCTTGTCGTTGCTCACGGGGGCCAAGACTCAGCAGCAGTTCGAAGGTTTTGAGGGTTGCAGCAAAAAAGCCGAGAAGGCGCGTTTCTACATTCGTGAGTCGCGCGCCGGGCGCTGACCAAGGAGCGCTGTATGTCTGCGATGCTTGACCACGTGGTTGCCCAGGTACTGGCCTTGCAGGTGCGCCTGCTGGCCTGTCGTGAGCGTCTGGCCGCCGACACCGACAGCGAAGCGTTGCACGACCTGCGAATCGGGCTGCGGCGCCTGCGCAGCCTGTTGCGTCCGCTGAAGGGGTTGCCTGGTGTCGAGCAGCTGGAGGCGGCGGCCAAGGCCCTTGGCGCCCTGACCACGCCGTTGCGTGACCGCGAGGTGCTGGCGGGCGAATTGATCGCGCGTGGCCTGGCTGACGCCGGGCAACGGCGCCTGCAAGGGCGTGCGGCAGGCTTCTCCAGTGTGGCCGGCAGCCCGCAGTTGGGCCGGGTACTGGCGATCCTCGATGCCTTCCCTCTGTTCCTGCGTGCTGCGGACCGTGAGGGTTTGGTAAAGGCGCTGGGCAGGCACGTGGACAAACGCCTGGCCAGGCAATGGCGCAAGCTCGATGAAGCCTTGCAGGATCCCGCCCATGATCGCCACCGCCTGCGGCTATTGATCAAGCGCGTGCGTTACGGCGATCAGGCCTATCCCCAGCTCGACCATGCCGGGAAGCGGCTGCAGGGCCTGCTGAAAAAGGCCCAGGGCGACCTGGGTAACTGGCATGACCGCCTGCAGTGGCTGCTGCAGGCGCAAAGCCATGCAGACCTTGCGCCCTGCAAGGACGACTGGGAGCAGGAGCTTCATGAGGCCGAACGCAAGGCCGACGCCACGCTGGATGCCTTACAGGCGGCGCTGGAGCGGCGCAAGCCCGGCAAATGACCGATATGCGGGCTGATCGGGGCGGGTTTGCTGGATAGTATTGGCTGACACCTTTCGCTGTTGCAGGAGCCGGCTAATGAATTTCAACCAACTGCTCGACGCCGTGCGAGAAAACCCCGAAGCCGTCAGTATCCCAGCCAATTGGGCCCAGGGGCGTGCTGCCTTCGGCGGCCTGATGGCCGCCATGGTCTATGAGGCCATGCGCCTGAAACTCTCCGACAACCGTCCGGTGCGTTCCCTGGCCATCAGTTTCGTCGCCCCGGCCGCGCCTGACGTGCCAACCCGTTTCGAGGTCGAAGTGCTGCGCGAGGGCAAGGCGGTCAGCACGTTGCTTGGCCGGGCAGTGCAGGAGGGCCAGGTGGTGACCTTGGTGCAGGGCAATTTCGGCGCTGGCCGGCCATCGGTAGTCAACGTTCCGGCGCAGCCGCCCATGCCGATGAAAGGGCTAGAGGACGCGGCTGCAGAGCTTCCGTACATCAAAGGCGTGACACCAGAATTCATGCGCCATGTCGCGCTGCGGTGGGCGGTTGGCGGGTTGCCGTTCACTGGCAACTCCTCACGGCACATGGGTGGCTGGGTGCGCTTGCGGGATGTGGCTGAAGCGCAGGTCAACGAGGCTCACCTGTTGGCCCTTGTCGATGCCTGGCCGCCCAGCCTGATGCCTTACCTGAAACAACCCGCGGCAGGCAGCACACTGACCTGGACCATCGAGTTCGTGCAGCCGGTTGCGAGCCTGTCGACCCTGGACTGGTGCCGCTACTGCGTCGAGACCGAGCATGCACGGGATGGCTACGGGCATGCGGCAGCCGCTTTGTGGACGGCTGAAGGCGAGTTGCTGGCGTTGAGCCGGCAGACGGTTACGGTCTTTGCTTGAGATTCAGTGCCTATGCTTGTGCCGCTCACGCCAGGCGCGCCACCAGGCGCCGCTGAGCACGAAGCGTGGGAAGGTGATGAACTGCTCGGTTAGCAGGCGCTGCATGGCGTCCTTGCGGTTGGCGAACGGCTCTGGCTGTTCGGCCTCCAGGCGGTGGCCTTGGCGCTGCAGGCCCAGGCCGGCGATCAGGGCGATGACGCCGACGGCGATCTGGCCCAGGTCCAGGGCGAAAAGCCCCGACAGCACCAGCAGGGCGCCGAGGATGAACAGCGGTACGGCAATCAGGTGCAGCACCAGGTTGGTCGGGTGGCGATGGTTGTGGTGGTAGCCGCGCCATTGCCAGGCGGGCAAGTTGGGCAGACGTTTGCTCATGGGCATTTCCTCACGGTCATGCCCAAAGCTTAGTGCGCCCCTGTGATCGCAGCCAATCGAGGCTGGCTATGGTGACTATAGCTTGAGCTGGCCAATGGCTTTGTTCAGCTCGCCGGCCAAAGTCGCCAGCTCGTTGCTGGTAGTGGCCGAATCAACCGTCTGCTGCACGGTCTGCTCGGTGACATCGCGAATGCTCACCACCGCACGGTTCATTTCTTCCGCCACCTGGCTCTGCTGCTCGGCGGCGACGGCGATCTGGGTGTTACTCTCGCGCATCTGCGCCACCGCACCGGTGATCTCGGCCAGCGCCGCGCCGGCTTCCTGGGCTTGGCGTACGCAGTCATCAGCCTTGTACGAGCTTTCCTGCATGAATTCCACCGCATCGCGGGTGCCGGCCTGCAGGTCGGCGACCATGCCGGTGATCTCGTCGGTGGAGGCCTGCACACGCTTGGCCAGGCTGCGCACTTCATCGGCGACCACGGCAAAGCCGCGGCCCAGGTCGCCGGCGCGTGCGGCCTCGATGGCTGCGTTGAGTGCCAGCAGATTGGTCTGTTCGGCGATGCTGTGGATCACATTGACCACGCCATTGATCTTCTGGCTGTCTTCGGCTAGCTGGCGAATCATTTCGGCGGTCTGCTGTACGCCGCTGGACAGCCCGGCAATCGAGTCCTGCACCCGGTTGACCACGTCCTTCCCGCTGCCGGCAAGGGTGTCGGCGGTCTGTGACAGGTCGCGGGTGGCGCCGGCATGCTGGGCGATATGGTGCACCGTGGCGGACATCTGGTTGATTGCCGTGGCGGCCTGGTCGGTCTCGCTCTGCTGGCCGAGCATGCCGTGGCGCACGTCGTTCATGCTGGTGGCCAGGCGCGCGGCGCCCGAGTCGAGTTGCCCGGCGGTGCGTGCCACGGTGCTGACCACCCGGTGGTAAGTGGTCTGCATGGCGTTGAAGGCGCCAGCCATCTGCCCGACTTCGTCACCGCAGGCCAGCGGCACCCGGGCCGACAGGTCGCCGGTCCTCTCCACGTGCAGCATGACGTCCTTGAGGGTGTTGAGCTGGCTCAGCAGGAAGCGGATCAGCAGTTGCGAAGCGCAGAGCATCGCCAGCATCAGGACCAGCACGCAGACGGCGTAGTTGGCGAAGCGTTCGAAGAACACCTGGCGCACGCTGGGTGCCTGGGCCAGGACTGCCACTTGCTGGTCGCCGTGGCGTATTACCTGGGCGCCGCGCAGCGGGTGGTCGCCGAGCACCCAGGCGGCTGGCAAGGCAACCCAGCCTTGCGCATTGCGCAGGGCTTCCAGGTTTTCGCCGGCAAATGTCGGGGTCTGGCCGGGTTGCCAGGTGATCACGTTGGCCTGGCGGGGCAGGGCAGGCCCTGCGGGCCAGGCGGCCAACAGTTCGGCCTGGGATTGCGCCTGAACCTGCGCAGCCTCGGCGCGGGCGCGCTGCTCCAGGTGCACGGCATAGAGCACCAGCATCAAGGTTGTGACAAAGGCCACTGCGTTGACGGCCCAGAATTTGTACTTCAGGGAAATATTGCTAAGCCAGGCACCCATGGGTAGGTCTTCTCTGAGTTGAGCGGAAACATTATTGGCAAGGTGCCATCATTGTGCCCGCTCAAGCCAGGGAGGTTTTGATGTGTATCAACAAATGGTTTATGCCGGCTCAGGCCCGTTACAGCTTGAAGAATGCCCGAGCCGTCGCGGTGGTATGCGCTGCCGTGTCCTCAGGGCGTTCTCCCCGATGCAGTGCCACCTCGCGCAAGACTTCCGGCAAGAACGCCGGCTCGTTGCGCCCGCTCTTGGGTTTGGGCCGAAGGCTGCGTGGCAGCAGGTAGGGGGCGTCGCTTTCGAGCATCAGGCGCCCGCTTGGAATATTGCCCACCAACGGATGCAGGTGCGTGCCCCGGCGCTCATCGCAGATCCAGCCGGTGATGCCGATGTGCAGGTCCATGTCCAGGTAGGCGAACAGCGCCTCGCGCTCGCCGGTAAAGCAATGCACCACGGCTGCCGGCAGGTGGTCGCGGTAACCCTTCAGCATGGCCAGCAAGCGCTCGCTGGCATCGCGTTCATGCAGGAACACGGGTAGCTGCAACTCGGCAGCCAGCGTCAGCTGCGCCTCCAGCGCTTTTTCCTGGAGTGGGCGAGGGGAGAAGTCGCGGTTGAAATCCAACCCGCATTCGCCAACGGCGCGCACACGCGATTCACCCAGCAGCAGGCGAAGTTGCCGTTCGCTGTTGGCATCCCAGGCCTTGGCATCGTGCGGGTGCACGCCGGCCGTGGCGAACAGGTGCTGGCTGTCGGGGTCGAGCTGCTGGCAAAGTTCAAGCGCCTGCTCGCTGACCGCAAGGCTGGTGCCGGTCAGGATCATCTGCACCACGCCCGCTTCGATGGCGCGCTCGACGATGGCGGCCTGCTGGTCGTGGAAACTGCTGTTGGTCAGGTTGACGCCGATATCGATCAGTTGCATGGTGCTATCTCGTGCCGCGGGGCGGCCAGCATAGCAAAAAGCGCGATTTTCGGAAAAAAACCAAGAACTTCAGGCAGTTGTCGTGGTCTTTTTCCGTCATTTGTCACGAATTGCTCGTACCATCATGGACGCTGCCTACCGACCTCGGACACGTTTTCGCATGCTGCGACACATGCTCACCCTGCTGTTGATGCTTGGGCTGATGGCTGTCGGCCCCGCCTACGCACGCCTGCCTGGGCCGCAGCAAAGCGTACCGACGAGTAAGGCCCGCGACCTTGAGCAGATTCGCAGCAGCAAGGTGCTGCGGGTGCTGGTCAACCAGAGCCGCAACAGCTCGGGTGAGGTCAAGGGCGAGCCGGTCGGCATCGAGTACTACCGTCTGCGTGCGCTCGAACACTACCTCAATGCCCGGGCTGGCGACGGGCAACAGCTGCGCATCAAGCTGATCCCGCGGGCCAAGGAGCAACTGCTGGGGGCGCTGCAGCGCGGCGAGGGCGACCTTGCCGCGCCAGGTGAGCTGCTCGACCCGGCGCTGGTGGGCGGGGTGAACAGCAGTGCTCCGGTGCTGGACCAGGTACCGTTGTGGCTGGTCGGGCGCAAGGGCGAGCGCAGTTTCACCCGTGTCGAGCAGCTGTCCGGCCGTACCGTGGCGCTGACCAGTGCCAGTGCCGCCGGTGCGTTGATCCAGCAAATCAACCAGCAACTGGCGCTGCGCAAGCGGCCGCCGGTCAAGATCGAATGGGTGGATTCAACCCTGGCGGTGGAAGATGTGCTGGAAATGGTCCAGGCAGGCATCTATCACCTGACCGTGGTGGAGCGGCCGATCGCCCAGCGCTGGGCCCGTGTGATGCCGCGCCTGCGTCTGGACACGCGCCTGCAACTGGGCCAGCCGCAGGCCATGCGCTGGTACGTGCGGCGTGATGCAACCCTGCTGCAGGCCACGGTCGACCGCTTTCTGCAGGGCTACCGGGCACCGGAGAACCAGGACGCCGCGTTCGAGCGCATCTACCGGCGCCAGTACCGTGTGCACAACCCACTTGCACAAAAAGACCGTCAGCGCCTGAGCTCGCTGCGCGCGGTATTGCAGAAACATGGCGAGGCGCAGCAGATCGACTGGCTCAACCTGGCGGCGCTGGCTTTCAAGGAATCGACCCTCAACCCGGCGGCGCGTGGCAGCGGCGGCGCGCATGGCCTTATGCAGATCACCCCTTCGGCCGCCCAGCGTGTCGGAGTGGGCAACACTGCCACGGTCGACGGCAACGTCCAGGCCAGCGCCCGCTACCTTGCGTTGATCCGCCGCAAATTCTTCGCCAGCCCCCAGATCAACGAGCGTGAGCGCATGGCCTTTGTGCTGGCGGCTTACAACCTGGGGCCGGAGCGTGTCCAGGCGATGCGTGCCGAGGCGCGCAAGCGTGGGCTCAATGGCAACCAGTGGTTCTTCCAGACCGAACGTATAGCCATGGAGCAGGTGGGCATGGGGCCGGTCAACTTCGTCAACAGCGTGAACAAGTACTTCCTCGCGTTCAACCGTGAACGCGCCGTTCTGGAGCGTGTGGTCAAGCGCTGACAAATCGATTTTGTCGATTGTTATCTTGGGATTTTTGCGATTTTCATATCTGCAAGATTGATTATGATGGCGCCCATCCCAACACAACATCCCAGCTTTCAAGGAAGTTACTCAATGAACAACGCCATCACCCAACTGCTCTCCACCCGCGCTGGCCTGGGCCTGACCGTGGTCCGTATGCTGGTCGGCATCATCTTCATGGCGCACGGTGCGCAGAAACTCTTCGGCCTGTTTGGCGGCTACGGCCTGGAAGGCACCGGCCAGTGGATGGAAAGCATCGGCCTGGCACCGGGCTACCTGATGGCCCTGCTGTCCGGCAGCGCCGAATTCTTCGGTGGCCTGGCCCTGGTGATCGGCCTGCTGGCTCGCCCGGCGGCACTGGCATTGAGCGTGACGCTGGTGGTGGCCATTTTTTCGGTGCACATCGGCAACGGCCTGTTCATGTCCAACAATGGCTATGAATTCGCTTTGGCCTTGATGGCCGGCACCGTGGCAGTGCTGATCGAAGGTGCCGGTCGCTTCTCGCTGGACCGTCTGATCGCTCGCTGACTGGCCCCAAGCCGCAAGCTGCAAGCCCCAAGCTGATCACTTGGGGCTTGCAGCTTGCGGCGTGTCGCTCTAGCATACCGCTTGCGCCGATTTAAACAGCTACTTGCGGGGCGCAGGACAGCCCAGCCACGGGTCATCCGAAATACCGCTAAAGCGCTGGTTCGGTGACGCCTCCCACCGCTGCCCAGCGGGATTTGCGAGGCAGAGAAAAACTCCATGAGTTGTCCACGTACCAGTGTCTGTTTGAGCCCCCTGCCTGCCAGCCAGGCCGCCCGCACGCCGCGCATCCTGCTCGGTGGCCAGCATCAGCCCACCCTCCTGCATCACCTTGAAGGTTTGTCGCGCCGCAAGGGCCAGGCCCGCGCCTTTCTCATCCAGTTTGCCGACACCACGTGCCACCTGGAGCAGTTTGGCAGCGACCGTTTCGACTTGGCAGTGATCCAGGCGCCTGCTGCGCACGACGCTGCCGACGTAATTGGCCACCTCACCCGTATCGCGCGCCAAGGCCTGATTACCCGACGCTGAGGAGCGCGCCGTTGAGCACGAATATCATCACCACAGAAGGCCATGAAGCGCTGAAGAAAGAGCTCGACCATCTGTGGCGGGTGTATCGCCCGGAAATCACCCAGAAGGTGGCCTGGGCCGCCTCGCTGGGGGACCGCAGCGAGAACGCCGACTACCAGTACAACAAGAAGCTGCTGCGCGAGATCGACCGTCGGGTCCGTTACCTGCGCAAACGCCTCGAGGACGTCAAGGTCGTGGCCTATTCGCCGCAGCAGGAGGGCAGGGTGTTCTTCGGTGCCTGGGTCGAGATCGACAATGATGAAGGCGAGACCCTGAAGTTTCGCATTGTCGGCTATGACGAGATCTATGGACGCAACGACTACATTTCGATCGATTCGCCCATGGCGCGGGCCCTGCTCAAGAAGGAGGAGGGGGACGAAGTGTTGGTGCACACGCCCACGGGTGAGGCAACCTGGTACGTGAACAGCATCACCTACGGGCAGTGAGTGATGCTGTCCCCCTGCACGTCAGCCTTCCCGCAGCACGGTCAACGGGCTGGCATTGAGCGCCCGCCGCGTCCCCAGCACACCGGCACCGCCGACCAGTAGCGCGCCCACCAGCGGCATAACCAGCAGCCACGGGTGTGGGCTCCACTGCAGGTCGAACGCATAGCGGTACAGCACCAGGGTAATCAGCTCGCATCCCAGCGCGGCTAGCGCACCGCTGGCCGCGCCCAGCAGCCCGAACTCGATACGCCGCGCTTTCACCAATAGTGGCCGCGCCGCGCCCAGCGCACGCAGCAGGGCGCCTTGGCGAATGCGCTCATCCAGCGTCGCTTGCAAGCCTGCGAACAGCACCGCCAACCCCGCCGCAAGGACGAACAGCAGGACGTACTCCACTGCCAGGGTGACCTGGGCGAGGATGCTGCGCAGCTGATCCAGCAAGGCATCAACCTGCAAAATGGTCACTGCCGGGAACGCCCTTGACAGCGCCACGACGTCCAGGTCATGCCCCGGTGCCAGGTAGAAGCTGGTCAGGTAGGTGGTGGGCAAGCCCTGCAAGGTACCGGGCTGGAAGATCATGTAGAAGTTCGGCTGGAAGCTGTCCCAGTGCACGCTGCGCAGGCTGCTGACCCGGGCCTGGCGTTGTTCACCGCCAATGTCGAAGGTGAGCAAGTCACCCAGTTGCACTTTCAGGCTGGCGGCAAGTTCCGCCTCGACCGACACGCCGGGGGTTTCATCGCCAGGAGGCGGCGTTTGCCACCAGTCACCTGCGGTCAGCGCATTGCCTGCCGGCAGGTCGGCAGCCCAGGTCAGGCTGAGGTCGCGTTGCACGGCACGTTCGCCGGCGGAATCCTTGCTGACGAGCTGTTGCACGGGTTGCTCGTTGATCTGGATCAGCCGGCCGGGCGTTACCGGATACAGCGGCGCCGAGGTCGCATTGACCTCGTGCAGGCGCTGGGCAAAAGGCGCACGATCATCAGGCAGGATGTTCAAGGCAAAATGATTGGGTGCATCTTTTGGCAATTGTGCCTGCCAAGTATCGAGCAGCTCCGCCCGCAACAGCGCGACCAGGGCCATGGCCAGCAAGATCAGGCCAAACGCCAATGCCTGGCCAGCAGCGGCCATGGGGTGGCGCAACAGCTGGCCCAGGCCCAGGCGCCAGGTCAACGGTGCGCCTGCCAGTATGCGCCGCAAGCTGCGCAGGCCAAGCAGAAGCAGGCCGCCCAGCACCAGTGCGGCAATCAGCCCGCCACCGAGCAGGGCGAAGGTCAACAGCAGGTCGAGGCTCAGGCGCCACATGATCAGGCCTAGCGCAAGCAGGGCGGCGCCGTACACCAGCCAGCTGCTGGGTGGCACGGGCAGCAGGTCACGGCGCAGCACGCGCAGCGGCGGCACCTGGCCAAGGGCAGCGAGTGGCGGCAGCGCGAAGCCGGCCAGGGCAACCAGGCCGGTAGCGATGCCGGCCAGTGCCGGCAGGATGCCGCCGGGCGGCACCACACTGGGCAGCAGGCCATGCAGTAAACGGAACAGGCCCAGTTGCGCCAGCCAGCCGAGCAGGGCGCCTGCCATTGCCGCGACCAGGCCGAGCATCGCCAGCTGCAGGCAGTACAAGCCCAGCGCCTGGTGACGCGACAGCCCCAGGCAGCGCAGCAGGGCGCAGGCGTCCAGGCGGCGCGTGGCATAACGGCTGGCCGACAGCGCCACGGCGACGCCTGCCAGCAGCACCGCCACCAGGCTGGCCATGTTCAGGTAGCGTTCAGCCTTGCCCAGGGCGCCGCCGATCTGCCGGTTGCCATCGCGGGTGTCGAGCAGGCGCTGATTGGCGGCGAGGTTCTTCTCCAGCCCTTCACGGTACTGCGCCAACGCTTGCGTATCACCGCGCCATAGGTCGCGGTAACTGACCCGGCTGCCGGGTTGAATGACCCCCGTGGCCTGCAGGTCGGCCAGGTTCATCATGACCCGTGGCGTCAGGCTGTAGAAGTTGTTGGCGCGGTCCGGCTCGTACGTCAGTACACGGCTCATGCGCAGGGTCTTCATGCCGACGTCGATGCTGTCGCCGACGCGTAACCCGAGGGCGGCCAGCAGGCGTGGCTCGACCCAGGCCTCGCCAGGCGCCGGGCCGCCGCCGGCAGTTTCCTCGGCATAGGGCGCGGCGGCACTGCGCACCTGGCCGCGTAGCGGGTAGGCTCCGTCGGCGGCCTTGATGCTCGACAGTTGAATGCCTGCGTCGCCGCCCACCACACTGGTGAATTCCACCACCTGGGCGTGGCGCAGCCCCAGCGCCTTGCCGGCACTGAGTTGGTCGTCACGCGCCGGCGCACCGCCTTGCAATACCAGGTCGGCGCCGAGGAACTCGCTGGCGCGCAGCTGCATGGCGCCATTGAGGCGGGCGCCGAAATAGCCGATGGCGGTGCTGGCCGCGACGGCCACCAACAGCGCGAAGAACAGCACGCGCACTTCACTGGCGCGGATATCGCGCAGCAACTGGCGCAAGGCCAGGCCGCACAGGCGGGACAGCGGCATGCGTGTCATCTAGGCCTCCACCGGCGCCACCAGGTGGCCCGCCTCCAGGCGGATCAGGCGCCGGCAGCGCCGGGCCAGGCGTTCGTCATGGGTGACCAGCACCAGCGTGGTACCGCGCTCCTGGTTCAGTTCGAACAGCAGGTCGCTGATGCGCTCGCCGGTGTGGCTGTCGAGGTTGCCGGTCGGCTCGTCGGCGAACAGCACGGCAGGCTGAGCGGCGAAGGCGCGGGCGATCGCCACCCGTTGCTGCTCGCCACCGGACAGCTGGCGCGGGGTGTGGCTCAGGCGCTTGCCCAGGCCGACCCGTTCGAGCAGCGCATGGGCCTGCTCACGGGCGTCGCGGCGGCCGTCCAGCTCCAGCGGCAGCATGACGTTTTCCAGCGCATTGAGGCTGTCGAGCAGCTGGAATGACTGGAATACGAAGCCGACATGCTCGGCACGCACTCGGGCACGCTGGTCTTCGTCCAGTGGGCCGAGGTCATGCCCGGCGAGAATGACCTTGCCAGCGCTGGGGCGGTCGAGGCCTGCGAGCAGCCCGAGCAGGGTCGACTTGCCCGAGCCCGAGGCGCCCACGATGGCCAGGCTGTCGCCCTGGGCAAGGTCGAGGGAGAGTGCGTGCAGGATGGTCAGGTCACCTTCCGCACTGGGGACCACTTTGCTAAGGTGCTGCGCAACGAGAATGCTGGGGCCCATGGAGAATCCAATGCGAGTGTGGTGGTTGAGTGCCGGTCTGGCCCTGTATTGCCTGGCCCAGAGCGCGGCGGCGGGAACACTGCTGGTTGTCGGCGATAGTATCAGCGCCGGTTTTGGCCTGGATACCCGCCAGGGGTGGGTCTCTTTGTTGCAGACCCGGCTCAAGGACGAAGGTTTCGACGATCAGGTGGTCAACGCCTCGATCAGTGGCGACACCAGCGCAGGCGGCCAGGCGCGGCTGCCGGCGCTGCTTGCAGCGCATAAGCCAAGCCTTGTGGTACTGGAGCTGGGCGGTAACGATGGGCTGCGCGGGCAGCCCCCCGAGCAATTGCAACAAAATCTTGCCTCGATGATCGAGCGTTCGCGCAAGGCAGGTGCCAAGGTGGTGCTGCTGGGGATGCGCCTGCCGCCCAATTACGGGGTGCGCTACACCACGGCCTTCGCTCAGGTGTATGAACAGCTGGCGGCGGACAATCAGGTGGCGCTGGTGCCGTTTTTCCTCGAGGGCGTAGGGGGGGTGCCGGAGATGATGCAGGCCGATGGCATCCATCCGGCGCAGGGGGCCCAGCTGCGTTTGCTGGAAAATGCCTGGCCGACGATAAAACCCTTGCTGTGATGCTTTAAACGGGACCGGCTTTCGGCTAAGGTTGCGCCCCCCGTTTCGAGAGCCCCCGATGCCGCGCCCTGCCTGGTCCTTGTATGCCTATCAACTGATCGAGCCCGATGAGCAGCTCGACCTGTTCGCTTGCCAGGAAATTCGTGTCCACCTCGCCGCCCGCCAACTCGAATTGGGCGTGCCGGTCGATCGTACCCTGTGTGGCGGCCTGCTGCCGGCGCAACCGCGGTGGTCCGGCGTACAGCGCTCGATCTACCGTGACAGCCGCTTGTGCGACCTGTGCCGGGCGATCCTCGACGCCCAGCGACGCGGCATGCGCCCGATCTGGCCAGAGCTCTGACAGCGCCCTTGGCCCAGGAACTCCGGGTGCCTTTCATCATCTGAAACGTATGTTGGCCGCCAATGCCTCCCGCTTGGCCTGGGGCAGGTGTACAATCGATCCTCTTGACCCACCTTTCGAAGGATTTACCGGATGTTGCCGCGCTTTCCCGCCGTCACCCGTTGCCTGACCCTGGCCGGCCTGCTGGTCGCTGGCCCCGCCGTTGCACTGGAGCTGCCGCTGCCGCCGCCCGGTGAAGACGTCGTTGGCCAGGTACAGGTGATCAAGGCCAAGTACGAGGACACCTTTGCCGACATCGGCACCGCCAACGACCTCGGCTACCTGGAAATGATCGCCGCCAACCCGGGTGTCGACCCCTGGCTGCCGGGTGCCGGTACCGAGATCATCCTGCCGACACGCTACGTGCTGCCGCCGGGGCCGCGCGAGGGCATCGTCATCAACCTTGCCGAATACCGCCTCTATTACTTCCCGAAAGGGCAGAACGTCGTGCACACCTTCCCGCTGGGTATCGGCCGTGAAGGCTGGGGTTCGCCCATCGCCAACACCAAGATCACTGCCAAGACCCCGAACCCGACCTGGACGCCGCCGGCCTCGATCCGTGCCGAACACGCCGCCGACGGCGACATCCTGCCCACCGTGGTGCCGGCAGGGCCGGACAACCCGCTGGGGCCGTTCAAGTTCACGCTAGGTGTTCCGGGTTACCTGATCCACGGCTCGAACAAGAAGTTCGGCATTGGCATGCGCACTAGCCACGGGTGCTTCCGCATGCTCAATAACAACGTGCTCGAACTGTCGAAGATGGTGCCGGTGGGTACGCCGGTGCGCATCATCAACGAGCCCTACAAGTTCGGCATTGGTGCTGGCAAGGTATATCTGGAGGCGCATACGCCGCTGGATGACAATGGCAACCCGTCGGTGGTCGACAAGCACACGGCTGTGATCAACGCATTGCTCAAGCGTGAAGATCTGGCGAACAATCTGCGCATGAACTGGGACATGGTGCGCGACGTGGTCGCGGCTGAAGATGGCATGCCGGTGGAAATCGCCGTGCCGGTCGATAACCAGGGTGCAGCACCCATGGTATCGAGCATTCCGCCCGAACTGCAGTAAGCATTTTCGCGGTGCCGATGGAGCCTGCCCCGGGTTTAAGCCTGGCGCGGGCTTCTTCATTTGCGCCGTTTGCTTTTGTTGCGGCAATAAAAAAGCCGACCCACAAGTGGATCGGCTTCTTAACAATCCGTGAGGATTATTACTTGCGGCTGGCTTTGTCCAGCATACGCAGAGCGCGCTCGTTGGCTTCGTCAGCGGTCTGCTGAG
>Ga0213823_1000970_pt1 | contig 19501 bp, 15 predicted proteins | sample MC6MC0907MG_FD_179887 | JGI IMG/M metagenome (GOLD analysis project Ga0213823, IMG submission 179887) | Enriched soil aggregate microbial communities from Iowa State University, Ames, United States - MC6-MC0907-MG | ecosystem: Environmental > Terrestrial > Soil > Unclassified | place: USA: Iowa...
AGCCCACTAAACATTAAGCCAATTGTTCTGTATTTTAACGTTTTGATGCCTGAAAGTTTTGCAGCAGTGGCATTACCGCCAGTAGCATAAATATATCTTCCTGGTTTTGTATAGTTCAGGAAAATAAATACTACAATTCCAAGAACAAGCATAATGAAAATTGGCGAAGGAATTCCGAATAATGCTCCTCTTCCCAATGCAGTAAAAGGAACTGGCAGTCCTCCGTAAACTGCTCTTCCTTCTGTGTACATAAAATTGACACCTATAGCAATAGATGATGCCCCAAGTGTAACAATCATGGAAGGAATACCAACTTTTGTAGATACTATTCCATTTAATAATCCAATTCCTGCACCTACTGCCAGAGCAGCTACAATACTGACAAGCATCCCTGAGCCATTTGCAAGAAGACCTGCAACTACTACTCCAGACAAACTTGCTATACTTCCAACTGATAAGTCAAAATCACCAGCTGCCATAGTAATCGTCAAACCAAATGCCACAATGGCTAAAGTAGAAACCTGACGTGCAATGTTCATTATATTATTAAATTCAAAAAATTTATCTACGAATATAGAAAAGACAATAAATAGTATTAGCAAAGTCGCAATAGTAGCATAATGGGATACTAGATAACTTGTATCTAATCCCTTCTTTTCATTTCTTACAACTGATATACTTTCCACATTAATCCCCCTCTGTTAGACTCCCAAAGAGCTTTGAATGAGTCTTTCATTAGTGATCTCATCTAATAAAATTTCATCCACAATAGATCCTTCCTTCATAATATATATCCGATCTGATAGCCCTTTGATCTCCGAAATATCTGAGGATATTAATATGATCCCAGCACCTTCTTTTGCTAAATCCACCATAATTTTATACATCTCAGCCCTTGCTCCAACGTCTACTCCTTCTGTAGGCTCATCAAAAATAAATACCTTTGGCTTTTTATTTTTCGAAACCATCCATTTACCGAAGGAAACCTTTTGTTTATTCCCACCACTTAAATTTTTTACTTTTTCATTTATGGACGGGGTCTTAATATTAAGATCATTCACCATCACTTGAGAATTTTTTTCCTCTAATTTAACCTGTACCCAAGAAAACAAGGACATTTCGCCCAAAAATGGAAGTGAGATATTTCGTTTAACCGGTTCGTCTAAAATTAAGCTTTTTTTCAAACGATCATCTGGGATTAAAACAAGCCCATTCTCAATAGATTTAGGCACTGATTTTCTGTTTTTAATCTCTCTTCCTTCTATGAATATTTTTCCATTTTTCCTGTCACTAGCACCAAAAATACATTCAGCAAGTTCTGTTCTTCCAGAGCCAACTGTTCCAAAAATACCGACTATTTCTCCACGTTTAACCGAAATCGTAACATCGGTTAGCTTCTGACCGTCAGAAACATTTTTTGCCTCGAAAAGAACTTCCCCCAGCACATGAGTCTTTTCTGGATACTCACTATGGTGGTCTTTTTCAATCATAAGTTTAATGATCTCATCATTCGATGATTGCGACGTTATTCTTGTTCCAGCATGTGTTCCATTTCTTAAAACGGTAATTCGGTCTGACATTTCAAAAACTTCATCTAAATAATGTGTAATAAAAATAATAGATATACCATCTTTTTTTAACTTTCTCATTACGGAAAACAGCTTGTTCCGTTCATTTTCTGATAAAGCGGCTGTAGGTTCATCTAAAATTAATATTTTCGGGTTAATATTTAATATTTTTAAAACCTCAATTAGCTTTCGTTGTGCCGGATTTAAATTTTTGACTTCTTTATTTAATTCTAGCTCAATTCCGAGTGTCTCCATCAAATACTTAGCTTTTTTAATCAATTTCCTTTTATTAATAAGCCCCAGCTTACCTTCTTCTTGCCCCAGAAATATATTTTCAATGGCATTAAAACTTGGTATTAAACTTCCTTCCTGCGTTACGATCCCGATCCCTTTATTGATAGAGTCTTGGGTTCCACGAAAAGAAACTTCTTTATTTTCCAATTTTATAATACCAGCATCGGGGGTATAGGTTCCTGTTAACACTTTGACAAAAGTAGATTTACCAGCTCCATTATGACCAACTAAAGCATGGATTTCCCCTTTTTTTAGACTAAATTGGATATTATCTAATGCATTAACCTTTGCGAAATGTTTATTTACGCCCTCGACAGACAATATTTCCTCCAATCGTTAAAACCTCACTCTCTTACGTGGGGGATATGAAAATTTCTCTCCCTTTACTTATTTAATTTGAGCTATAAAAATCTTTGGCTTTATACGGTGCTACTCCATCTTCTGGTAGGTTCTTATCCGTTATTAATGGTGTATCAACATAAACAGTAGTTGAATTTATTACTTGATCGATAGGCTTTCCTTCCGTCTTAATACTATAGATATATCCCGCTATTTTTTCTCCCATCGTTTCAAATCCTTGCGCTACAGTTGCTGCAATTGGGGAACCTTTTTTCATTTCTTCCATTGCAGGCGGATGGCCATCAATTCCAGTGACAAAGATTTTATCTTTACTAATTCCTGCCGCTTGAATAGCAGCTGCAGCAGCCATTGCTGGCTCATCCCAGCCCGCCCATACAGCATCAATTTCATCACCGTATCTTGCTATATAATCTTCCATCGTTTTTAGTGTATCTTCATAGAAATTTGTGTAATCAATATTATGTTCTTCAAGAACCTTTATACCAGGGTTTTCTTTTACAATAGTATCTAACACTTCTCCTCTTTTTCGAACTCCGTGGTGTTCAGCCATTTTAAATGCAATAATATTTCCTTCTCCACCTAATCTATCTACTAAATAGCTTGAAACCTTAGAAGACATAACATAGTTATTACTCGTTACATCGACAACAATACCTGGTGTCCAGCCTGAGTCTACCGAAAAAACGGGAATACCAGCTTTCTCTGCCTCAGCTATCGAGGCTTTGGCTGCTCGAAGATCCGCCATTGAAATGATGATCGCATCAACCTTTCTCTGAACAGCATCCTCAATATTTGATGCTAAATTTTGACCAGATCCTTTACTATCAACAACACTGAAATTCCACTTATATCCACTTTTTTTAATGAAATCTTCAAAGCCCTTTTTGGCTCTCTGTTCAGATTGTGCCGCTGAATTCATGTGGACCCAAGCAATCTCTAACTCTTCCTTTCCTCCGCCACCCTTAGAGGTCGTTCCCTTTGAAGTAGACTCACTTTTATTGTTATTTGCAGATTCTGACTGGGCAGGTTTTGTAGTATCAGCCGAACATCCTACAATAAATAGGAACGTTAATAACATCATTGCAACGGCCCAAATCTTTGTTTTCTTCATACTTTTTCCTCCTCGAAAGTGATTAATTGCCTCAAACTTAGAATATTCTTTTCGATTTCCTGATTTTTGAATATCCTACTACCAATGATTAAGTTTCCTACCCCTAGCTCAATTAATCTGCCAATATTTGTTTCATTAACCCCTCCATCAACTGAAATAATGGTGTTAAGTTGTTCATTCTGAATAATGCCTTGAACAAACTTAATTTTATTTAATACTTCTGTTCTAAACTTTTGCCCCCCAAATCCCGGTTCAACCGACATTAAATTAATTTGATCAAGTTCATGGATAAAATACTTGACTGAATCCAAACTGGTCATGGGCGCAAAAGCCAATGAAACTGAACACCCCCTTTTCTTTACTTTCTCAATGGCACGTAGTGGATGCACTAAGCTTTCAAATTGAAGTGTGATTAAATTGGCCCCAGCATCGATAAAGCAATCAATGTATTCCTCCTGTTTATACATTTCAAAATGTACATCGATTGGTAAATCTGTAATTTCCCTCAGATGTTCAACCGTTTTTGGACCAAATGTGAAGTTTTTAACATAATGACCATCCATAATGTCTACATGAATCGAATCCCCACCTCCTTTCACGATATCTAAGACATCCCTAAGAAGATTCATATGATTTCCATCTAATATTGAGGGTGAGATTAATACCATTCACACATCTCCTTTTCCTAAATTTGAATTGTTTCCGTTACTCCCTTCATCCAAAGATGAAGAGATGGGTAGGCTTCATTATACCTTTGAGCAATTTGCTTATATTTAAGATGATTTTCATAATTCGGCGCTACTTTCTTTTTATAATGAACCATGTGGTCAATTGCCTCCTGAATACTGGAGTATCTTTGTGCAGCCACACTCGCCAAAATTGCAGAGCCTAAACTTGGTGCCTGTGTTACTTTCGGCACATAAATTGGCAAATTACTAACATCTGCGTGAATCTGTAAAAATAAATTACTGTTTGACGCACCACCGGCAACGTATAATTCAGTTGCTTTAAATCCGTTTTCCTTAAAGCTCTTAATAACCAAGTCAGTTCCAAATGCTATTCCTTCCATTAATGCACGGTAAATATGTTCCCTGCGATGATTTAGTGAAAAACCATACATCAATCCTCTTACATCAGGGTCCACATAGGGAGTTCTGTTACCCTGCCAATATTCTAAAACTAGTAAACCATCGGAACCAGGCGGTAATTTACTTGCTTCAGGAGTTAAAAAGTCAAAAACGTTCTTATTCAATTCTTGACTCTTTTGGACAAGGTCTTGGCAGAAATTATTAATAAACCATTTAATAACGGAACCAGTAGATATTTGTCCGCCTTCAACCATTTTCAAGCCCTTAACCACAGCATCAGGAAAGCCTCCAAATATACCTTTTCCGTTAAAGTTTTGATCTGTTAATCCCATTAACAAATGTGATGAGCCAGTAATTAATCCCAACTTTCCAGATTGCACTACTCCTAATCCGATTAATCCGACAAATGCATCGGCTCCTCCTTGCGCGACAGGAGTTCCTGGTTCCAACCCAAGTTCGTTAGCTGCTGCTTTTGTTAAACCTCCAACCAATGTCCCTAAATCCAAGATATATTTTGGGAATTTTCCAAAAATATCACCCAGACCGATTCCTTCGTAAAAGTCATACGGCCACCCGCCTTCATCACGATTGTAGTACCACCTCGTTGTAGCATTACACGTGCTGATGGTCCAACGTCCAGTTAGCATATACGTATACCAGTCTACAAACTCTACAATTTTGTCAGCGCTATCATAGTTTTCGGGTTCATTTTGTTTCAGCCAAAGAGCCTTACATGGCATCCATTCTGCAGAAACCGTATCATATCCACTCATTTTTAAGATTGGATGCTTTGTTTCTGCTATAAATTTTGCTTGTTTACTAGCACGTATGTCCATCCAGATTAATGGATTTCTTATAGGAGTCCCATCATCTTTACATGCAATAACACTGCAGCAGGTTGCATCATAACTGACCCCTATAATTTGTTTCTTATCAATTCCAGAATCGGCCAAGGCTTTTCTTGAACTTTTAGCTAAAGCTTTCCACCATTCCTTAGGATCCTGTTCAGCCCAACCTGGATGAGGATGATAGGTTTTGTATTCGGTTGAAGCAAACGTAATCTCATTTCCTTGTAAATCAAACAGTCCTACCCTTACGCCCTCTGTTCCAGCATCAATTCCCATTACAACTTCTTTCATTGCTTCCCCTCCCGTTTGGCATCGCTTTCATAATTAACAACTGGAATTATTCCAGTAAGTACTGAGCGACGTTTTCGCATGTAATTAAAACATCTACCCAATCTCCTTTTAATGCGGCATTTATTACCTCCTTTTTTTCGTTTGTCCCGGAAATCAGGACAACTTTTGAATGTTCACTTATTTTTCTAAAATCGGGTCCAACTACTCTCTTATGAATATCCAAATCTAAGATATTTCCTTTATGATCAAAAAACCAGGAGCCAATATCTCCTATAACCCCATTTTGTTCCATTTTTTTCGCTTCGTCCTTACTGATTATTCCAAGATCAATAAAGGTTGAATCAGAAACATTTCCAACCCCCACGACTGTTATGTCTGCATTTAGTCCCATCTCAAAAACACTCTGGATCATTGGGTCCTTTATAATAGCATTTTTTAATTCCTCATTCGCTACTATAGCAGGGGCATATAAGGGGTAAGCAGTACCACCAAATTTATCTGCAATTCTTCTGCAAATATCATTGGAGTGCAGCTCTGACTTTACCTGGCCTAAGCCTCCAGTAATAGGAACAATATTACAATTAACCTTTTCTTCCACCTCTAAGCTGTTTGCAACTTCACTTAGAGTTTTTCCCATTGAAAGTGCAACTGTCATTCCATCTTCTATGTTTTGCTTAAGATAATTCATACCGGCTTCGCCCAATACCTTTAAAATATTTTCCTCTTTAGCCGAATACGATGGAACCACTATTGCATCCTCAATATGAAATTTATCTTTTAAGGTTTTCTCTAAAGAATAGCACCTGGTATTCAATGTCTGTATTTCAATTTTGACAATTCCACGATCCCTTGCTGTCTGTAACAGTCTAGATACTGTTGAGTTTGAAATATTCAATAAGGAAGCAATTTTACTCTGAGGGAGATTGTCAATGTAATACATATAAGCAACTTTTGTAATTAACTCAGTATTATTTTGCATATTTTTTCCACACCCTGAACCAATTTTGGGATTATTTTCTATTAACTGAAAATTTTATCTATAAAACCATTAAAACACCATTATCTTATTTTGTCTATACTATCCAATAAAAATCAGAAATAATTTTCAAATAAATCAGTTATTGTGAAAAAAATTTGAAATTTTTTTCATAATATTGAAAATATTATTAACCTGTGTCATTATAAAGTTAAATTTAGAAAATTGTCTATATTTTTTAAATTTAATTCTTTATAAACAAAAGAGGAGGAAAAACAATATGAATTTTGAAGGGAAAATAGCATTTATCACCGGGGCGGGAAGAGGTATAGGAAAAACTACTGCTCTATTGCTTGCAAAATATGGTGCTGACATTGTTGCATGTGATCTTAACTATTCCAATTTAGAAGAAACCGCTGAGGAAGTTAAAGCTTTAGGCAGAAGAGTAATCATTAGTAAAGTAAATGTCACGAATAAAGTTCAAATTGATACAGCCGTTCAACAGGCTGGCGAGGAATTCGGAAGAATAGATATTTTAGTAAATTGTGCTGGGATAATCTCAACATCCATACTTGTAGAGGCTGAGGAAGAAATGTGGGATAAAGTGATGGGAGTAAATGCAAAAGGAACGTTCTTAACCTGCCAATCCGTAGCAAAGCAAATGATTCAACAAAATAGCGGTAAAATAGTCAATATTTCTTCCATTGCATCAAAAACAGCTGAATATGCAAATGGACTTTACTGTACTTCAAAGGCAGCCGTGAATATGATTTCTCAAACATTAGCATTGGAACTAGCTCAATATAACATAAATGTAAACGCTGTCTGTCCGGCTTATACAAATACAGATATGATGCAAAACGTATTTAATAATAGAGGGCCCGTAGAAGGAATGACACCAGAAGAGTATCAAGCTTTTCTTACTTCCTTTGTTCCATTAGGCAGAATGGCTGATCCAATTGAAATAGCAGAATTAATCGCTTTTCTTTCAAGCGATAAATCTAACTTTATTACAGGAGCTACCTATACAATTGCTGGAGGAAAAGAATTACATTAATACTTAAGGTGGTGCATATCTTGAAAATTTTAGATAGTTTTAAATTAGAAGGAAAAACAGCATTAGTAACTGGCGGAGCAAAAGGATTAGGAAAAAGTATATCGAAAGCGCTCTCTGATGCTGGTGCGAATGTTGTAATTATAGATATTGATGAAGTAGAAGCAAAAAAGGCTAAAGAAGAGCTATCTACAAGTGGTGACCATCTTGCCTTAAAGGCAGATACTACAAACGAACAAGAAGTAAAGGATGCTATAGCTACGATTATTGAAAAATATAAACATATTAATGTTCTAGTTAATAATGCCGGAATATGCCAAAGAATCGAAACGAAAAATATGTCTTTAGAAGATTGGAAAAAAACATTTGATATAAATATAAATGCGATGTTTTTAGTATCCAAATATGTCTATCCTAATATGAGAGATAATGGCGGCGGTTCCATGATCAATATTGCTTCTATGGCCGGAATCGTCTCACTTACCTATTCACAGAGTGCATATAATGCATCCAAAGGTGCTGTTATCATGTTAACAAAAAGTCTTGCCCAAGAATGGGTTGGGGATAGCATAAGGGTAAATGCAATAGCCCCTGGGTTCATGCAGACAGATATGACAAAACCCATGTTTGAAAATGACGGTCCTCTTTCATTCGTTTTGGATATAGTCCCAATGAAAAGAGTGGGCTTGCCACATGAACTAGGCGGAACGATAGTATTGCTTGCTTCCGAAGCTTCTACTTTTATAACAGGTTCTGTTATATCGATTGATGGCGGATATACTATGGTATAAAAATCAAATATACTTCATACAAATGACCTCGTTTTGAACCGAGGTCATTTTATTATTTATAATGCCTTAAAACCTTTAATATTTACCGCTTTAGATACCTTTTTGCCATTTACGACTAGTTTCACTAAGGAAATTGGCACCAATAGTGGGGTTAGTATGGTAATAGCGGCCGATGCATTTAGGAAGCAGCCTGCGATAAAGAATATGACCGTGAACATAAGCAGGACCAGATAACGATTATCGGAAAAGCCCGTTACTAGGTTAACAAGCAGCAATCCTTTGCCCCATACTGCCAGAAATCATGAATTCACCGGTAAGCAAAAAAAATGATAGCTTTCCAACTCACACCTACACCATCTCCCTCACCGCATCAACAATATCTTTTGCCGTTATCTTATAAAATCCTTTTAAGTATTCCACTTTTCCAACCTGGCCAAATTGCTCTTTAACTCCAATACGTCTCATCTGCGTTGGGCAATGCTCGCTTAAGATCTCTGCTACGGCACTGCCTAATCCACCAATGACGTTATGGTTTTCTGCCGTTACGACTGCCTTTGTTTTTTTTGCGTATTTAACAATCAGGTCTTTATCAATTGGTTTAATGGAATACATATCTATGACGGTTGCTTGAATACCCAGGTCTTGGAGAAGGTCTGCTGCTCTCAACGATTCTGCTACCATAATGCCGCTGCCAATGATGGTAACATCGCCCCCTTCACGAAGAACCTTTCCCTTACCAGTTTCAAAGATTTCATCTTCTTGATAAATTTCGACGGCCTTTTTTCGAATCGTTCGGATATAGTGAATTCCGTACTCGTTTTCAATTTTTCGAAGCAGGTAGCCGAGCATCGTGGCATCACTTACTTCATATATATAGGCATTTGGAATCAGGCGGACAAGACCTAAATCTTCAAAAGCCATATGTGTTCCGCCGTTATGTTCTGCTGTAACACCTGAGTCAGACCCTAATATCTTAATGTTTAGTTTTGCATAGGCCCCTGAAACAAACAGTTGATCAAAGGCACGCCGGGTAGCAAACTGGGCAAATGTGTGCACGTAAGGGATTTTACCTGTTAGAGACAACCCTGCGGCAACACCGATCATATTCGCTTCCATGATCCCGCAATTAATCAGTTGGTTTGGAATTTGTTCGATAATTTTATTAGTAGATATGGCACTCATTAAATCCGCTTCCAATGCAACTACATTGGCATTGTTACGTGCCATTTCAAGAATAGTATTTGCATAGACTTGGCGCATCTCTAATTTATCAAGTTCATAGGATCGTGAAGGTGTTTGAATCATAACCTCACCTTCTTTCCAAGTTTTTTTTCCAATTGGGCAATGGTTGCGATAATGGCTTCTTCATCCGCTTGATTTGGACGAATATGATGGTTATCAGCTTTTTCTTCTAAATACGGAACACCTTGCCCCTTTACCGTATCTAAAATAATGGCTACAGGTTTATCACATTGCGCCTTTCCTTTTTCAATTGCTTCATAGATTTGGGTTAACGAACTACCGTCTACCTTTAGCGTATAAAAACCAAAGGCCGTCAATTTTTCGCCAAAATCAAACGGGTTGATAATATCCTTCGTAAGACCGTCGAGCTGTTTTTTATTATCATCTACTAATACAAGCAGGCGATTCAATTTGTGATGAGCCGCAAATTGAAAGGCTTCCCAGCACTGGCCTTCATTTAATTCACCATCACCGACAAGGCAATATGTATAATTTCCCCTATCCGATAGCTTATGAGAGAGTGCCACTCCAACAGCTGCAGAAATCCCTTGTCCTAAGGATCCCGTTGTCATATCAACCCCAGGTGTTAAATTCCGATCAGGGTGGGATGGGAGAGTGGTTCCGTTTTGATTGAGGGTATAGAGAATTTTTTCGGGGAAAAATCCTTTTAAGGACAATGTTGCGTAATAGGAGGGCCCGCCATGACCCTTTGATAAAATAAAGTAATCACGATCTACCCACTCAGGATTTTTGGAATCCACCTTCATTACCTCACCATATAACACCGCTAACGCTTCAATAATGGATAAACTGCCGCCATAATGACCAAATCCTAAATGATGCAGTTCCTTTAAGGTCAGCAGCCGAATTTCATCTCGAAATGTTTCTAGGTACTGAAAATTGATACTCATCAATGTTCCCCCTTATGAATTAGCTTGGCACACTAGGAGGAATAGACTCTCCCCCTAGTGTGCTAAACACATCATCTATTTAGTTAAGCCTCGATCTTGGCTGATTGATTTTTATCCTTCTTGAAATAGCTAAGTACGACAGCGAGTACTACCAATCCAACAACCGCTACGGTTACACCTGTTGCGCCAAATGATTTTGAAATATTACCAAGGACGATTCCTGATGCAGCGAAATCACTATCTGAGAACGTTGTGTTGGCAAAGCCCAAATCGCCAAGAACAGGCAATAAAAATACAGGCAGGAAGGTAATTAACAATCCGTTGGCAAAGGATCCAATGGTTGCGCCGCGAATTCCGCCTGTTGCATTCCCGAAAACTCCAGCCGTTGCACCGGTAAAGAAATGGGGAACGACACCTGGTAAAATAATGACTGCGCCTGTGAATCCCAGTATAACCATGCCAACAATTCCGCCAAGGAAGCTGCAAAAGAATCCAATTAAGACAGCATTGGGTGCATATGGGAATACAATGGGACAGTCAAGGGCTGGTTTTGAGTTTGGAACAAGCCTTGCTGAAATCCCTTTGAATGCTGGGACAATTTCAGCTAAAACAAGTCGAACACCTGAAAGGATAATGAAAACCCCCGCTGCAAACGTCACTGCTTGAATGATAGAAAAAACAAGATAATGAGTACCATTGCTAAGTTCTTTTTCGACATAGGACGGGCCTGCAAAGAGGGCAATCACAAGATAAAGAATCGTCATGGTTAAGGCAATCGTTACAGAACTGTCACGTAAAAATCCCAGACCCTTAGGAAAATTAATCTTTTCAGTGGAACGAGACCCTTTACCGACAACCTTTCCTACAAGACCGGAAAGAACGTAGCCCAAGCTTGAAAAATGTCCAAACCCTACTGCATCTGTCCCAGTGATTTTTCGCATAAACGGTTGGCAAATGGCAGGAAAAACAGCCATGATTAACCCCAACGCAAGGGAACCAACGATAACAAGTGGAACGCCTTTTATACCCGAAACAACTAAGATAACAGCCAGCATGCAAGCCATATATAACGTATGATGACCCGTTAAAAAGATATATTTCAGCCGTGTAAAACGGGCAATCAAGATATTCGCCAACATTCCAAAGAACATAATGAAGGCAGTAGCACTTCCGTATTTTGTGAGTGCCATCGCAACAATAGCCTCATTATTTGGGACAACACCCGTTACATGAAAGGCCTCTTGGAACATTTTTCCGAATGGTTCAAGGGAACCAACAAGGATTCCTGCACCCGCAGCAATAACGATAAAGCCTAAGAATGATTTAGTGGTCCCTTTAATGATATCGCTCGTCGGTTTTTTCTGAAGAACAAGTCCGATAAATGAGATTAAGGCAACAAGGACAGCGGGCTGGCTTAGAATGTCCATCATCAATTTCAGGAATCTTTCACCCATGCAAAATACCTCCCTAAATTAGTAAAAATTATAATAGTCCTTTCCGTTGAAGCGCTTCCTTTAGCTTTTCGCGAAGCCCATCCATATCAATGATACTGTCAATAACAACTAGGTCGCCTAAATGAGATGCTCCTTCTGCAATATCCTTGGCTGCAATAAAGAGATCTGCCTGATCGGCTGTTGCCGAACTAAGATCAGAATGTTCTACTTCCACACCACTTACACCAAGCTCTGTTAAGATTTCTTGAATGTTCATCTCCAGCATAAAGCTGCTTCCTAAGCCTGAACCGCATACCGCCATAATCTTCATAAAAACCCCTCCATGTATTTTTTTGAAACCAATTTAAAGCGAAATCTAGTAATCTCTAACATTAATTCAATATGGAATATTGTTTGAAAAGGGCAATGAAATTTTCTATGGAACTTATTTCTTTTAGGATTTGAATGTTGTCTTTCTGGCTGAGGAGTTTTGTTAATTGGGAAAGAGCCTTTAAATGGGTTGTATTATCAATGGCTGCAATGCAAAACAGCAATCGGACAGGATGCTTTTTATCATTTAAAAAATAAACCGGCTGATTTAATTTTAAAAAACTCATCCCGACTTGGTTTACACCCTTTTCCGGACGTGCGTGCGGAATGGCTACTTCAGGACCAATAACAACATATGGGCCTAAAGCCTTTACATTATGAATCATTGCATCAACATAGGAAGGTTCAATCACCCCTTTCATCAGTAATGGTTTAGCTGCAATGGTTATCGCCTCTTCCCAATCGGAAACCTGGTCGGCTATTTGTATGGTATCTTTTGTTAGTAGCTCCCGTAACACTGGTCGTTTCCCCCTAGTAACATCTTCTTTTTTGTGAAATGTGATCTGGGCTAATGCCTGCTTTAACCCTTTTTCATCGTAAATATTGGCGAACTGCTCAATGATTTGAACCAGCTCAGTAGTAGTTAGCCCATGATATTTCATTCCGAAAAAGTGCTGATAAACATCATTGACCAAATTGTTTTTTTCAATGGGTGTCATAATTGGCTTTACATAATAGCATGGGAGCTCCGTATCCAATCCTACTGTTGAAAAGACAAGATCATAATCGCCAAATGTCCCCTCTTGAAACTCCTGTAATGATAGCGTTCTTTCAACCACTATTTCGGAGAAGAGGGACTCTAATTGGTGTTTAACCATTAAAGAGGAGCTAATTCCACTTGGGCAAACGATAAGGGCTCGTTTCTTTTTCGGCATCGCTTGCTTCGGCTCTTCTAACAGGGCACCAAAATGAAGCGTGATAAAACCGATTTCCTCTTCGGGAATCGTAATCCTCAAAAGATCTTCAATCGGTAAGAGCATTTCCTTTACGATCGTGTAAAGCTCCTTATGCTCACCTTTAATTTGATCAAGCAGTGGATTGTGAATAGGAATCCGGTATTTCATTCGAAAATAGGCCGGTTTTACATGCTGGTACAAGGAATCGATGACTTCGTTCTTTTTTTCAAACGCAATACAAGCCTTTGACTCAAACTCAAATACAAGCTGCTCACAAAGCTTAAATAAAATATCGCGATCTCCTTCTTGAACGGAGCCGTTCCCTAATGACAGGCCTAATAACTGAATGGTGAAATAGCAGAGTTCGGGCTCTGAATCTTCGAAATGAAGCAGTTGCATTAATTTCTCTGCAACCATCCTCATCGGATCTTGTTTTAAAACATCCAATTCATCAGAATGGAACTGGACAAACTTTCTTTCTTTTTGACGGTAATGATAGAAACAAAGAAAATAAGCAAACTGAGTAATGCGTTCCTCCACAAAATGAAGTTTGAAGCTCTTTTCAATCTGTTTAAGGGCATTGTGAATAGAATCGAGTGGATTGGGGTTATTTCCTTCTATTAATAAGTAATCTAACATTCTATTACCGTACGGCACTTCTAACAGCTTTGATAAATGATGCATCACAAGGACTCTTTTATCAAACTCCGTACCCTTTAGATGATAACCTTGTTGCCGGGAATAACGTATGGTAACAAGGAAAGGACTATTCATTTCATTTGCCTTTTTTACATCAGAAATAACGGTGTTCTTACTTACTTGCAAGAGCTGGGTTAAATGGACGGAAGAGATTGGTTCTTGTCGAATAAACAGATAGAGATAAATGAAAATTAAGCGATCCTCTTCTGAAAAATTAACGCCCCGTTCTTGGATGCTGTGTTGATGTCTGCGGAAATACTCAATCACAGGATCCGGCATCACGATGTAATGAATCCCCTTGTACGGAATAAGAGGGAGCTCTTTCTCTTTCAACCAATAATTGACCTTCTCCAAATCATAGGAAATTTGTCGTTTTGTTAACAGTGTATAATCCAATACATGGTTCATCGTTGTTTGCTTCACGTTTACTAAATAATTCAGTAACATCGCAGGCCGTTTTTCTAGCATCAATGGTTAAAACCCCCTAGTACCATCATATAATAAAGCGCTTACATTATGATTAATGATTAGGCACAATTAATGTCAGAATGAACTGACAGAATTGTACCGAACTCCACCATCACAATACACGAAAACAAAAAGTGTTCTAATATGATAAGGAAGCGTGTCGATTAATTGAGATTCTATTCTTTCAACCCTTAATATCACTCGCTAAATCCCCGTTCACCAATTTCCGATATTCGACGAGTAATAAATCTAAAAATATTTGAAAGGGTGCTCGGGAACACATATCGATATCATTGAAGTAGCAATGCTCGATTGGTGTGTAAAAAACAAAATCCGATAGCTCGATCAAACGGCTGGAAGGTGTTCCGACAATGGATAAAATCGGGATACCTTTACTTTTGACGATATGCGCATATTCTAATATGTGTAAGGTTTCTCCGCTATACGAGACAAATATAGCAAGATCATCTTCCTTTAGGTGGAAGGCTGCACTTCGTAGATCATCCCAATCCATTCTAGCCATGCTGCTTTTGCCTAACATTAGAAGTTTTTTTGAGGCATCCCAGCAAACAGAATAAGAATGGCCCATACCGAACCATTCTACATGTCTTGCATGAACAAGCATAGACGCAGCTCTGTTCAGCGTATCTTCATCGATTCTATTTAGAACTTCTTGTATATCCTTTTCATAGCGTTTTACATGAAAAGATAGGGATTCTGATATTCCTCGGTTTTCACCCTGACCATCTTCCCGTATGTTTAAATGCAACTGGAGTTTAAAATCCTGAAAACCTTGAAAGCCCAGCCTTTTACATGTCCGGCTAATGGTTGCGGTCGAAACATACATTTCCTTTGCCGCCTGTTCCAGTTTTAATGATACAAGCTTTTGAGGATACCGAATGATATAGTCCAGTACTTGCTTTTCAAGTTGACTTAATTGATCCCGATGCTGTATTAGTCGTTTCACAAAAGATTGCATGCTCTCACCTTTTCATGACCATGGATCAGCTTTCTCCCACAACTATTTAAGTGGTAAGAGAAAGAACCGAGCGCTTTAGTCTCTCTAGGCCTTCCATGACCTTTGATTGTGGACAACCAACATTCATTCGTAAAAAGACCCCTCTGTCCTCTCCATAAACTTCACCGGACATGATTCCGACCTTCCCAACATCCACGAGTGCTTGCTTGAGCTCCTGATTTGTTTTCATAAGATCCGTACAATCAATCCATGCTAAATAAGTGGATTCAGGGATGTCAAAACGAATAGCTGGCAGTTCCTGTATAATAAATTCCTGCACCAATTTCATATTATTATACACATAGGAACATAGCCCATCAACCCAGGTATCTCCATGGCGATATCCTTCGATAACTGAAATCTCTCCAAAGATATTCGCACTCGAAACTCCATCCCTGTATTTTAAAAGCCTTATAAAACTCTCTCTACTCTCTTCGTTAGGAATTAATAGATAGGATCCACCCAAGCCAGGTGTGTTAAAGGTTTTACTAGCAGACGAACAAATATAAATAGTTTTTTGATCATCTGCGACACTAGTAATGGGAATAAATCTTTGGCCATTATACGTAATATCCATATGAATATCATCAGAAATGATCTTTACATTATACATAGAACAAAGCGTGACTATTTTCTTTAACTCTTGCTCTGTCCATACCCTTCCAGTTGGATTGTGCGGATTACAAAGCAATAACACCTTCGCTTTTGGATGTGATAGCTTTTTTTCCAAATCGCCAAAGTCTAATTCATACCGTCCATTCTTATATACCAGTGGATTAGGTATTAGTTTACGTTTCGATTCATGTATCAAATTAAAGAAGGCATCGTAGGCAGGTGTTTGCAGGATAATGTGATCTGCCTCAGATGATAAAATTTCAATAAGTCTTGCAATCGAGTAAATGACACTCGGACTATATACAACCCATTCCATTGATATATTTGCTGCAAATCTCCTTTTATACCAACTGGTAATGGCGGACTTATATTCAGAATGGTTCCATCGTGTATATCCAAAAATCCCATGATTTGTCCGTTTTTTTATCGCATCAATCATTTCTGGAGGGCTTTGAAAGTCCATATCAGAGATTGAAAAAGGTAATAAATCATTTGATCCAAATCGATCCTCTATATAATCCCATTGTGTACAATATGTCCCAACTCGATTAATGTATTGATCAAAATGACTGTCCATAATATCCCTCATTTTCTCTATTTTAACTTGTTGTATACTAGCTGTGCTTTTTTAAGGTTGAGGAACAAAGAGGATGAGAGATTCTCATCCTCTATTAAATCCATTTATGCCATAAGTTTATCCATTTCAACTCTAACATGGTTTACTTGCGGTCCAATGACAACCTGAACATTGTGAGCATCTAATTTGATTACGCCAATGGCGCCATGTTTCTTCAAGGATGGTTCGTCTATTTTTTCCATATCATCGACAACTAATCTTAATCTAGTAATACAGTTATCTAGGGAAGCAATATTTTCTGCTCCGCCTAGAGCCGTTAACAATTCTCTTGCCTGATTACTTGTCTTATCATCCTTATTTCCGTGTACTGATTCACCAGAAATTTGGGTTTCCGTGTGATCTTCCCTACCCGGAGTCTTTAAATTAAATTTGATAATGGCAAACCGGAAGATGAAATAATAAATCGCGAACCATATCAATCCAACTACTAAAACTAAGTACCATTTTGTATAGGTTCCTTGAAGGATCCCGAAAATGAAGAAGTCCAATATTCCGCCATCCGTATTTCCGATTTTTACATGAAGTAGTGCCATAACCATAAATCCTAGACCCGTTAAAATTACATGGATTCCATATAAAGCAGGGGCAAGGAATAAGAATAAAAACTCGATAGGCTCAGTAATCCCTGTAACAAAAGTAGCAATGACTCCAGAAATAAGCAGTCCTTTAATTCGTTTGCGATTTTCTGGTTTTGCTGTGTGATAAATGGCTAATGCCACTCCTGGCAGACCAAACATAAAGGTTGGCATTTTTCCTTGTGAAAGAAAGGCTGTAGCAGATGCACTAATTGGTGTACCACTTTTCAGTTGGCCATAGAAAATATTGAGTGCTCCCGATACTGTCTCACCGTTTACCACCGCTGTTCCTCCGGCCTCTGTAAAACGAATCATCGCAACCAAAATATGATGTAAACCAAATGGAAGAAGCAATCTTTCTCCGGCACCAAATAAGAATGGTCCAAATGCACCAGCGTTATTTATCGTCGAGCCAATGCCATTAATAATCATTGTAAATAAGGGCCAAATCATCGGAATCAATAAACCAACCACTGACATAACAATAGAAGTACTGATTGGAACGAACCTTGCCCCTCCAAAGAAGGCAAATGCACTTGGCAGCTTTACATTATGAAAGCACTGATGTAGCAAATAAACAATAATACCAGCGATAATCCCACCTAAAACACCCATCTCGAGACTTTGAATGCCAAGAACCATTCCTTGTCCTTCTTGTCTCATGACAGCTGAATCAGCAAGCTTATCCGTTTCGGTTAAATAAAAATTAATAGATAAATGCATAATAATATAACCAATAAGACCTGAAAAGGCAGCGACTCCTTTTTCATATCGAACTAAACCAAGTGGAATGGCGACTGCAAATAGAAGTGGCAAATACGTAAAAGCAAATCCACCAATCATCGAAATAAAACGCAGGAAAATCTGAATAACACTATGATCTAAAAAAGGTAAATTTTCGATTGTTGTTGGACTTGTAAAAGAACTTCCAATTCCTAAAAGTAAACCCATGAATGCTAATAGAGCAACTGGCAGCATAAATGTCTTACCAAGGCCTTGAAAAAACTCCCACCCTTTTGAAGACTTCTTTATCTTCGTTTTCATTACTAAACCCCCTAGATGTAAACATTTACTTAAACTTTACTTTTATAACCCTAGCATAGCAACCGCTTTCATAATGAATATTGGCATATACATTTTTTGTACGCAGGATACAAAATACCAATGAATCTTATTACCTGTTAATATTATCCAGTGATACTAAATATAAAAAAGCTAAAGTTTCTAATTCAATAGAGTTTTTATACTTTCTTATCTCTTAAAAAAAGGAGCCGGTTTGGAATTTGCCCCAAACCGGCTCCTTTTCGGGCGTGGCAGCCCCCCAGAGAACACTACATGACTATTTTTCGATTTAAAACATTTTCTAACAAGGACCAAGCTTCATCGCAGCTTGGACCCGTGATGTAGGGATCAACCAAAAGAAACTAGAAAAAAAACCAAGGGTTGGCAACCATTCTGACCAAAACCGCAACCCCTGTGACTCAGCCTATTTAGATGATCTGCTTGAATTGTTCCTTCAATGCCTTTGTAACCGGACCAGGCGTACCATCATTGATTTGTTTGTCGTCCACGCGTATGATTGGTGTGATTTCTAATGTTGTACTTGTAATGAATACTTCATCAGCTTGGAACATTTCAGCCGGCGTAAACTGTTTTTCTACAAATGGAATTCTGAGAAGCTCTGCCAAGTTTTTCACTGCTATTCTAGTAATTCCGGATAAAATATGTTTGGAGAGTGGTGTAGTGATGATCGAGGAATCTTTTACGATGTATGCATTGGAACTTGTTCCCTCGGTCACTTTGCCATCTCGCACCAGAATCGCTTCCAAGTAGCCTTTTTCATACGCCACCTGCTTGGCCAGAATGTTAGGTAGCAGGTTCAACGATTTGATGTAACAGTTTGCCCAACGCTCATCAGGATGCAAAATGACACTTGCTCCTTTATCCCCAACTGGAATGATTCGAAATGGTTTAGCAGTCATCGAAACAGATACGGGGCATTCTGGGAATAGATGATTTCTTGGTGCCATTCCTCTTGTCACCTGCACATAAAGGTCGAGATTCGTTAAACCACTTCTTTGTACCAACTCCAACATGGAGTTTTTGAAGGCCTCCCGATTAGGATCAATACGTAATTTGATAGCATCAGCGCTCTGATACAATCGATCCAGATGCTCATCCATCATGAAGGGTTTTCCATCATAAATTCTAATAACCTCATAAACACCGTCACCAA
>Ga0213823_1000978_pt1 | contig 19352 bp, 17 predicted proteins | sample MC6MC0907MG_FD_179887 | JGI IMG/M metagenome (GOLD analysis project Ga0213823, IMG submission 179887) | Enriched soil aggregate microbial communities from Iowa State University, Ames, United States - MC6-MC0907-MG | ecosystem: Environmental > Terrestrial > Soil > Unclassified | place: USA: Iowa...
ATCTGGTAAATAATGTTGTTTGACCTCTAAAAAAGAAAAAGTCGATTTGCCACAAAAAATGTGATGCAAATCGACTTTTTTAACTTTTCAAATTTAAAAAAAGAAGATTTCTACTATAATAAAAAACAGGAGGTCAACTTTTTATTAAGAATGGTTCTCTATTTTATATTTTTGTAGTTTTCTTACAAGTGTAGACTGATCAATTTTTAATGCAGTTGCTGCTTTTCTTATACTAGGATAAATTTTAATTGCTTCTCGAATAATACTTTCCTCAAATGATTCAACTTGATCCTTTAACGGTAAATGGTGAGTAATTAAAGTATTGCTATTAGACACTTGAATGCTGCTATCGCTGTTTAAGTTTAATTCCCTTTGTAGATCATCCATCGTAATCTCTGAATGTTGACTCATCAAAACAACTCGTTCTACGATGTTCTGTAACTCTCTGACATTCCCCGGCCATTTATAGTTCGCAAATGTTTCAAGCACTTCAGATGAAAAAGAACGGTTTAATCCATATTTAATGTTTAAATTATTCGTAAAATGATAAATAAGAGGAATGATATCCTCTACTCTTTGCTCAAGCGGTGGAATTTTGATTGGAATAATATTAAGTCGATAATATAAATCCTCTCTAAATTTCATCTCTTCAATCATATCCGATAAATTCCTGTTTGTTGCAGCAATGACACGGACATCTACTTGAATAGGTGTTGTACCGCCAATTCTCACAACTTCCCGCTCTTGAAGAATACGTAATAGTTTTACTTGAAGCTGTAATGGCATTTCTCCAATTTCATCTAAAAAGATTGTCCCATTATTAGCGGCCTCAAATAATCCAGCCTTGCCCTTTTTGGTAGCACCCGTAAAAGAACCCGATTCATACCCAAATAATTCCGATTCAAGAAGAGATTCAGGGATTGCACCACAATTAATTTTAATCAAAGGTCCGTCCTTGCGAATACTATTTCGGTGTATTAAATCTACTATTTTTTCTTTACCTACACCAGACGGCCCTTGAATTAATACGCCCGAATCAATTTGTGCAACTCTTAAAGCACGGTCAATGACATCTTTCATTTGTGTAGAATGTGCAATAATTGAATATTTCGGATCACTAATCCCTTTTAATTGTTGTAATTCTTCATGGATTCTTTGATTTTTGATTTCTAATTGTTGAATTTCTGTCTCTAAATTATTTAGCTGGGTTAAGTCACGAACATTATTCACAATTTTAATGATTTCGCCTTGCTTGTTTCTGATTGGAACGGCTGAAACTAAAACGCTTTTCCCTGTTTTAATCTTCTGACTTATTGTAATAGCACGATTCCCCTTGATAGCCTTCAATGATGCAGAAACATCAATAATTCCTTTGTCAACTAATGATTGTAGGTTTTTTCCTATACAAAATTCAGTTGAAAGCTCTGTAATTCTTTCATAAGCAGGATTCTGATACATAATCTTCCCTTTGGCATCAGAAATAACAATTCCGTCAAACGATGAATTAATAACTTCATCAAGTTCTTTTTTTAAATTATCCAATTTATCAATTTCTTGATTTAAGCTAACGGATTCTGTTAGAGGTAATAAAAAAATTGTTAGCTTAGAAAAATCCTCAACATTGTTTAAAACATTTATTTCCAAGTTCGAATTCAACATACAAAAATACTTATAGCCATTAGAAACTTGTTTTTTTATATCATCAAAAAATTTTTCGTAAGTCTTGGCAGTTTCATTACATACTAGAACATCTCTATTTTGATCCCACTCTATAACCCCAAGTAATTTTAATTGATTGTAAAACATTCATACTCCCCCTTAAGTAGACATGATGTAATAATTCATCACTTGGGCACAATTATACATCATTTTTTCTCCAGTTCGATGAGAAAATACTGGGTTTTTGCATCAATAAAAGTTGGCATGCTTTTTGCATTAATAATTAATGTAAATATTTTTAGGAGGTTCTAAATATGTCAAATGAATTATTATTTCAGGAATTAGGCTTAGACAATCAGGATTTAAAGAAAATGTTGTATGACATGATTCTCATCAGAAAGTTCGAAGAGACATTGAAACAACTATATCAACAAGGAAAAATTCATGGAACTATGCATCTATGTATTGGTCAAGAAGCTACAGCGGTAGGTGCTTGTTTCCCACTAAATAACGAAGATAAGATTACAAGCACACATCGCGGCCATGGACATAGTATTGCTAAAGGAACAGATGTTAATAAGATGGTCGCAGAGCTACTTGGAAAGGTAACAGGCCATTGTAAGGGTAAAGGTGGTTCAATGCATATCGCTGATATGACAGTTGGGAATCTTGGTGCGAACGGTATTGTAGCAGCTGGTCTCCCGCTTGGTGTCGGCGCTGCTTTAACATCTAAAATGAAGGAATTAGGCTATGTAGTACTGTGCTTCTTCGGAGATGGTGCAACAAACGAAGGGGCGTTCCACGAATCCCTGAATCTTGCTTCAATTTGGAAGCTTCCTATAATTTTCTTCTGTGAAAATAATTTATATGGAATGTCAGGTTCTATTAAGGAAATGACAAATATAGAGTCCATTGCTGTCAGAGGATCGAGCTACGGAATTCCTAGCGAAACGATTAACGGTAATAACATTTTAGAGGTTATTAAAGCGACACAAGATGCAGTCGAACGTGCGAAGCAGGGTATGGGTCCTACTTTAATTGAAGCGGAAACTTACCGATGGGAAGGACATTCAAGAAGTGATGCTCGAAAATATAGAACGCGCGAAGAGGAGAAGGAATGGAAGAAAGCTAAGGATCCAATCGAAGCTTTTAAGGAAATTCTAGTTTCTAATAATGTCATAAATGAAAACGAATTCATAGAGTTAAACGAAAAAGCTCAAAACCAGATGAAAGAAGCGGTTGAATATGCTGAAAATAGTGATGATCCAAGTTTAGATACTTTAATGACAGATATTTATGCCTAGGGGAAAAGGAGAAATCAAGATGAGAGAAATTAGTTATTCAGAAGCTATTAAAGAAGCAATGACTCAGGTAATGCGTGAGGATAATGACGTATTTATTATGGGTGAGGACATCGGAGTATATGGTGGTGCCTTTGGTGTCACAAGTGGAATGATTGATGAATTTGGTCCTGAACGAGTTCGCATTACTCCTATTTCAGAAGCAGCAATTAGTGGCTGTGCGGTAGGTTCAGCAATGACAGGCATGCGCCCAATTTTAGAAATTCAATTTTCGGATTTTGTTGTAATTGCTATGGATAATATCGTAAACCAAGCTGCGAAAATGCGCTATATGTTTGGAGGGAAAGCAAAGGTTCCTATGGTAGTTAGATTACCAGCTGGCTCTGGTGCAGGATTTGCAGCACAACATTCACAGAGCTTAGAAGCCTGGATGACACATATACCAGGCCTAAAAGTTGTACAACCTTCCAATGCTTACGATGCTAAGGGGTTACTAAAAGCTGCAATAAAAGATGACAATCCAGTTCTATTCTATGAGCATAAAATGCTTTATAACCTAAAAGGAGATGTTCCTGAAGAATCTTATGAAATTCCTCTTGGAGTGGCAGATATTAAACGAGAGGGGAAGGACATTACTATTATTGCTACAGGTATGATGGTAAATCATGCGGTAGAAGCTGCACAAAAGCTAGAACAAGAGGGAATTGATGTGGAGGTAATTGACCCAAGGACACTTGTTCCGTTAGATGAAAAAGCAATTTTGGAATCTGTCAAGAAAACTGGAAGAGTACTAGTCGTTTATGAGGCAGTGAAAAGAGGCGGATTTGGTACAGAAATTGTTAGTTTAATCGCAGAGAGTGATGCCTTTGATTACTTAGATGCACCGATTTTACGATTAGGTGGAATAGAGGCACCAATACCATACAACCCAAAACTTGAAAAGGCTGCAATCCCTCAAGTATCAGATATTTATCAAAAATGTTTAGAATTAATGAACAAATAGAGGTGAACTAAAATGGCAAGAGAAGTGGTAATGCCCAAATTAGGAGCAACGATGGAGGAGGGCATCATTGTTAGTTGGCTAGTAAATGATGGTGAGTTTATCGAGGAAGGCGATCCCATTGCTGAAATTCAAACAGATAAAATTGTTCTAGAAGTAGAAGCTGAATCTTCAGGACATCTATTAAAAAAAGTATATGATGCAGGTAGTACGGTAAAAGTACATGAAGTTATTGCCTATATGGGTGAAGAAAATGAGGCAATAGAGCAAACTGAAAACTTCTCAGAATCAAAAGATAATAAATTGGAAGAAGTCAATGAGCAAGAAAAAGTGCGAAAAACACCTGCTGCCAACAAGCTTGCAAAAGATAATGGGGTTGACCTTTCTCTTGTATCTGGGACAGGTCCGAACAGTCGCGTACAAAAACAGGATGTCGAAAATTACTTACAACAAGATACATCTAAAATCACGCCATTGGCACAAAAGATGGTTCAGGATCTAAAGATAGATGATAAAGATTTAATTGGCTCAGGACAGCACGGTAAAATAACGAAAAAGGATGTCTTGTCTGCTGTTACTAAGACAACATCAGCACAAGAAAGAGAATCTTCACAGCTCAAAAAAGTACCGTTAAAAGGCATGAGAAAAGTCATTGCAGAGCGAATGAGCGAAAGCTATTACACTGCACCACATGTAACATTGACAACAGAAATCAATATGACGGAATGTGTAATTCTGCGTAAACAATTACTACCTGTCATTGAGAAAGAAACAGGGTATCGATTATCCTATAACGATTTAATTGTTAAAGCAGTTGCACATACATTATCTAAAAATAAAGCATTAAATATTTCATTACAGAATAACGAAATTCATTTTTATGAAGAGGTCAATATTGGATTTGCTGTTTCTCTAGATGAAGGTTTAGTAGTACCAGTAATTGAAAATACAGATCAAATAGGCTTAGCGGAGATTGTAAAAAGAAGTAAAGAAATAGTTGCAAACATAAAGAATGGAAAATTAAGTCCAGAGTATTTTGAAAACGGTACTTTTACGATTAGTAATTTAGGTATGTATGCTGTGGATTCATTTACACCAATTATTAATCAGCCACAGTCAGCGATTTTAGGTGTAGGAAGAATTGTGGAAAAGCCAGTTGTAAAAAATGGCGAGGTAGTTATAAATTCAATGATGCAATTATCATTATCGTTTGATCATCGAGTAATTGACGGAGCACCGGCAGCTCAGTTTATGACAGACTTGAAAGAAAATCTAGAAAATCCATTTAGAATGCTTGTTTAAGTTGAGGTGAGAATATGACAACATTTGATGTAATCATAATTGGCGGAGGCCCTGGCGGATATGTTGCTGCGTTGAGGGGAGCTAGTGAAGGACTAAGGGTTGCGCTTATAGAGGCCGAGCAGCTTGGTGGAACTTGCCTGAATCAAGGCTGTATCCCATCAAAAACCTATCTAAAAAATGCAGAAATACTAGAGGAAATTGAGCAAGGAAAGCAACGTGGGATTTTAGTAAAGGACGTGGAATTTTCCATGGAGGGTATGGTTACCTACAAAAATTCCGTTCTTAAAAATTTAAGAATGGGTATTCAATCTTTATTAAAAGCTAGAAAAATAGAAGTATTTAATGGATTAGGATTAATAAAAAATTCTCAAGAGGTTGAAGTCATTTCAAATAATGAAAAGACTACTCTTTCAACAAAAAATATTATTATTGCAACAGGAAGCCGTCCACTTATTCCGAAAGTAGAAGGCTTAGAGAATGTGCAATATCATACAACAGATACAATTTTTGATCTTAAAACATTACCGAAGTCTCTAACAATTGTTGGTGGTGGGGTAATAGGCGTAGAGCTAGCAGATGTATTTAGCAGTTTAGGATCGAAAGTGACGATTATTGAATATAGCAACAGAATTATTGCTATGGAGGATGAAGAAGCCTCAAAAGCTTTACACAAAAAGCTTCACGACAAAGGAATTAATATTTTAACAGACCATCTTGTGACAAGTGTAAGTGAAGAAAATGGATGTAAGATGCTAGTGGTTGAGAAGAAATCGGGCGAGAAAGATGTCATTTCTTCAGAAGAGCTACTTATCGCAGTAGGGCGGACACCAAACGATTCTGCGACTAAGCACATAGATCTAGCATATAATGGAGCATTTATTAAAGTTAATGATCATTTACAAACCAATATTTCAACTATTTATGCGGTCGGGGATGTAATAGGTGGATACCAGCTTGCTCACGTTGCAAGTGCAGAAGGGTTAACTGTTATTGAGAATATTTTAGGCAATCAAAAGAAAATGGATTATTCTATCGTGCCAAGATGTATTTATACAAATTTACAAATTGCAAGTATTGGCCAATCAGAAAATGACTTGAAAAATAAGGGTGTTGATTACACAGTTACTAAATATAATCTTTTTGGAAATGGAAAAGCTCAGACTTTAGGAAAAAAAGATGGCTTTGTCAAAGTATTTACAGATTCTAAATATGGTGAAATTTATGGTATGTGTATGGTAGGCCCGTATGTAACAGAATTAATTGGACAAGGATCGGCGTATATGAGTCTTGAAGGTACCGTGTATGAAATGGCTGAAATGATTCAACCACACCCTTCTCTGTCTGAAATATTTATGGAAGTAGCTAATTTAAGTATTGGTAAAGGGGTTCATTAACATGACAGACTTCACTGAACTTTTTAATCTAAAAGGGAAAAAAATAATTGTAACTGGTGGGGCCCAAGGAATTGGACACGAATTTGTTAAGGCTTTTAAGCAGGCTGGAGCTGAAATTGTTGTTTTAGATATTTCTGATAAAGTAGCGTCACTTAGCTCTTTAAATGTTGGCTATATTAAATGCGACTTAATGGAAGTCGAGAAAATAAAACTATATTTTAAACAAGCTTTAGAGCTATTAGATGGAAAATTAGATGTTCTTATTAACTGCGCTGGTATTATTAAGCGTAGTCCAGCGGTGGATGTACCATTAGATACATGGCAAAAAATATTTAACTTAAATGTCCTATCTTTATTTGAATTAAGTCGATTGGCTGCAGCCGAAATGAAAAAATTTGGACAGGGTAAAATTATCAATCTAAGCTCCATCGTATCCATTGTTGGGGCGTACAATTCTTCACCTTATTCAGCGAGTAAGGGTGCAGTACTACAATTAACAAAATCATTATCTAATGAATGGGCTCAATATGGGATTCAAGTAAATGCCATTGCCCCAGGGTATATTTTAACAGATATGAATTCCGATATTTTACAGGATCCAGTACGTAAAAAAGAATTTGAGGATCGGATTCCATCTAAAAAATGGGGTGATCCTCAAGATATTGTAGGGACGGCAATGTTTTTGGCTACCAAAGCATCTGATTATGTTACAGGTATTTTAATCCCAGTCGATGGAGGTGTTTTATCACGATGAGAAAAAATTTATATATTGATGGACAATGGAGAGAAAGTGAAATATATAGTGATTTAAAGTCACCTTATTCACAACAAACGATTGCAAATATCGCCCAGGCTTCAACTGAGCAGGTGAAAGAGGCAATCGGTGCAGCACAGGAAGCATTTAAAGTAATGAGAAACCTAACAGCGTATGAGCGCTCAAATATATTAGAACAGTTGGTAAATCTATTAATTGCTAATAAAGAAAAAGCTGCAGAGATTATTTCATTAGAATCTGCGAAGCCTTTGAAATTTGCAATAGGCGAAGTAGAACGAACGATAGAAACTTATAAATTTGCGGCAGAAGAGGCAAAACGAATTTACGGTGAAGTTCTACCAATCGATGCTGCCAAAAATGGTGTAAATAAAATTGGATTAACAATTCGTGAACCATTAGGAGTGGTGGCAGCTATTACGCCCTTCAATTTCCCGATGAATTTAGTGGCACATAAATTAGGGCCAGCAATTGCGGCGGGTAATACAGTTGTTCTAAAACCAGCTTCCCAAACACCGTTATCATCCATATTTATAGCGGAATTATTAAGTCAAACAGATTTACCTAAAGGCGCATTTAATTTGATAACTGGAAGTGGAAGAACAGTTGGAGATGTTTTAGTAGAAAGTGAAAAAGTAAAGATGGTTACGTTTACTGGAAGTCCAGGTGTTGGATTAGGTATAAAACAACGTGCTGGACTAAAGAAAGTCTCCTTGGAACTAGGATCGAATGCAGGATTAATCATCGATCAACATACAGATATTGATATGATAACTGACAAATGTGTGGTTGGGGCATTTTCAAATCAAGGGCAAATTTGCATTTCATTACAACGAATTTATGTGCATGAAAGTGTAGCAGAAGAATTTTTGCAAAAGTTTAAAGAAAAGGCTGAGAAATTGGTATTGGGGGATCCGTTGAATATAACGACTGATATTTCGACGCTGATTAGTTTAGAGGACAATAATCGTGCCCTAAGCTGGATTGATGAGGCAATAGCAGACGGAGCAAAATTAATTAGTGGAGGCCAAATAGAGGCAAATATTTTAAAGCCTACTATTTTAGCTGAAGTACCTTCGACTTCAAAAGTATCATGCCAAGAGGTCTTTGCGCCAATTGTGACAGTAAATAAAATTAGTGCTGTTCAAGAAGCGATTGATGCAATAAATGATTCTCGGTTTGGATTACAAGCTGGTATTTTTACAAATGATATTCAAAACGCTTCGAAAGCCATGCATCTTTTAGAAGTAGGTGGAGTAGTTATCAATGACATACCAACATTTAGAGTAGACCATATGCCGTATGGAGGTGTGAAAGAAAGTGGTAACTGCCGAGAGGGTGTAAAATATGCTATAGAGGAAATGACAGAGTTAAAGCTAGTTATTTGGAATCAATAACAATAGAGAGGGTGATATTTATTCAAGTCTATGGTATTTTGGGAAACCCCTTAGAGCACTCGCTTTCGCCTTTACTGCAAAATGAAACCTATAAAGAGAATAATATTCAAGCCTCGTTTCAAAAATTTGAAGTGGAGGATGATGGATTAAAAAATTTTATGATGCACTTAAAATCCAGCCGTGAAGGAGGATTAATTGTTACAATTCCCTATAAGGAGAAGGTGCTTCCATATATAGATGAATTAGATATAACTGCTAAAAATACTGGTGTTGTTAATATTATTCAAGCAGTGAACGGCAAGCTTATTGGATATAATTTTGATGGTCAAGCCTGGTTAGCAGGGCTTTTACAAGAGTTTAGCCTATCAGATTTGAATGGATTGAAAATTCTTTTGATTGGATTTGGAGGAGTTGCTAAATCCATCTACTTTGAGCTCCTGCAATTTGAAGATGTTGAAATTGATATAACAAACCGTACCGTAAATAAGGTGAAAAATACGATAGATAAGCCGAATGTCAGGGTCATATCCTACGAAGAAGCTGAACAGCAAATAGTTAAATACGATATTATCATTCAAACTACCCCTATAGGTATGTGGCCCCATACAGATGCCATGCCTCTAAATATTGTACAGCTAAAAGAAAATGTAATTGTTTCGGATGTCATTTATAATCCCCAATATACAGCATTTCTTAAGCAAGCTAAAAATTTAGGAGCCCGTATACAAAACGGCATGACCATGCTAGTTATGCAAAATCACAAGGCAATAAAAATGTGGTTTGAGAAAGATGTAAATTACAAGCAGATGGAAAACTTAACAAGAAAAAAATGACGACCATTAAAAAAATTCCCCTTTAATATATCAAAAGGTGAAGAAGAGCTTAGCTATTCTCTTCACCTTTCTTTGCATTCTATAATTCCTTTCGTTTAGAGGATGAAGGGATATTTAATTCATCTCGGTATTTAGCGATAGTTCTTCTAGATAGCTCAACCTCTTCCTGGCTGCAAATGAGTTCCAGTATTTTGTTGTCGGATAATGGTTTTTTCTTGTTTTCATTTTTCACAAGTTCAAGAATTTGTGTTTTTATTTTTTCTTTAGAGATATCTTCCCCAGAATGAGTTGTTACCTTAGATGAAAATAAATTTTTCATTAAGAAAGTTCCCCAGGGAGCCTGAATATATTTGTTCATCGTTGCTCTACTAACAGTAGATTCGTGACGATTAATAGCTACGGATATATCCTTAAGAGTCATTGGTTTTATAAATTGTAGTCCATTTTTAAGGGCTTCCAATTGCTCTTGTATTAAGTACTCCATTATAGCAATCATTGTCTCTCTTCGTTGTTCAAGGGATTGAGATAACCAGTTGTAATCCTTTTCCCATTTATTCATTTGTTTCTGGTCTTCTGCTGATAAGTACATCGACTCTATTTTCGTCATAGTAATAGAAGGGGAGAACCAATTACTTAAAGCGTAAGTAATGAAATCATCTTTAATATCAATTATGATATCGGGACGAACAACTTCAGACATACTAGAATAATCAGGTATAAAAGGCTTTGGGTTTAATGATTTTATAATATTTATAGTATATTTCAATTCTTCTTCATCTATTTGTAAACATTTTTTTATATCATTCCATTTACGATCAGCTAATTTTTCTAAATGATATTGAATAATTTCCTTTGCAAATAATTCATCCGGATAGAAAGCTTCTAGTTGTAATAGTAAGCAATGCTTTAAATTTGTAGCCCCCACACCTACATAATCTAAATTTTTCAGAAGCTGTAAAGCGTGATTGTATTGTGACTGTGAAAATAACTGAGTTGCATTTGGTAAATAGCCAAACTCATTTAAGTTTAGAATAAGCTGTTGAAGAATCTGATAGTCTTCAGATGAATGATAAGTTAAACGAATTTCACTTAAAAGGTGATCTACATTTGATATCCTGTACTCCGTATTGTTTTCGGGTAGATTCATATATTTGCTTGTATGATAACCTTCCTTAAAGTGAAAGCTATCTTTCACTTCAATTAAGGGGTTTGAAAGTGATTGTTCTATAAGAAATGTTTCAAGCTCATCTGAAGGCATTTGTAATAGCTCTATTGCTTGTCTCAGTTGTTTTGTCATAGCTAATTTTAAATCTAATTTTTGATTCACTTCTAAACGCATGAACTCACCTCTTATATTCCATTATAATATTTATCTTAAATCAAATCAGAATATTTTTAATAGTATTTATATTAAGAAGGGTATGAATAATAATAATTTTTTAGTAGTTTATATGATATAAATCAGTTGTGCAAGTGAATAATGAACCAATGAGATAATGTGAATTTCATGAATGACCTTACATATTTTCTGAGCAATAAAAAAGGACTTCATCTTTATGAAATCCTAAAATATTTTTTTCATTAACTGATTAACATCACTCAAAACTTTAGCCATATCAGTAAGTTTTTCTTGAGAGAACTTTAAAAATAAATTTTGAACCTTAGTTTCACCATTATTCGTTAATACAATTTTCACAACACGTCGGTCTCCACTTTCTCTAACACGATGTATTAATTCTAATTTTTCCAGCTTATCGCACATTGATGTAACGGCACCAGGAGTCACACTGAAGAAATCAGCAATTTCGGTTGCTTTCATACCGGAATTTATTTTTAGCTGGAGCAAAAGAATTAGTTGATTTTGAGATAAGGATTCCCCTTCAGATAGAAGATTGACAAACATTTTCGATTTTTGCTGGATTTCCAGCATTTCTCTCATAATGACTTCTACATAAGGTAATTGATCGTTGTTTGACATAGTATCACAGCCTGTTAAATTATTTAATAATTAAATTATATAGTAAGTATATAATACGAGCTAACATTAGTGAATAATCGACCTTAATTAAATAAGGTAGTAAAATTGTCAGAAACTATCGGGGAGGGGGTAAATGATGGGGAAGCACTTTTATTATCTATGATGGTAGTATTTCCAGTGGCAAGCTTGCATTGTCTTTATATACAATGACTATTACGTTGCTAATTTTTACAATAACAAATTCGGCAACCTTTGTTCTCTCGTCATGCTTATTTATGTAATAGGGAAAATTGTAAGTTCCATTCGTAACTGAAAAAATCCCTTTAAAGAAAATTTTAAGTTTTTCACAGCTTGCGCAATTTGCATTTATTTTATATCCTCAATTGCTGCAGCCTTTACATTTAGAAGAGAGTCTAAAAACTACGATGCAATCACTGCTATGAATGATGTTAATAACTGAAAAAAGGACAAATCTAAAGAGCGTGCTTCGGTATTATTCAAAACATGCTCTCGTTCAAATTGAATTTATTTGATTCGACCATCCATTCATTAAATTCAATAAATTCCTTTTTTATTGCTCTATATAGGATAAACTTCTATTTCGATGTTAAACTGTTTAGATTCTCTTAGTAAAATTTGTTGAATTGTACATTTTCCTTTTATAAACATAAAAATACATGCTTAGGGGCCACCACAAGACTACAAAAATTGGGTAGATTGCCCATATAACTCTTGGTGTAGAGACAATATTTACTGTAATAAAAAAGATACTAATAAGCATTGAAGCAGTAACAGAGAATGCTACAAATGTTTTTCTTTGTGCATGATATATAGCTAAGGGCCACCAAGTGACTAAAAATGCCGGATAAATCGCCCAAGGATATGGGTGGGATAAAATAATATTTAAAATGGAATAATAAATGATAGTAGTTGCAAAGCCTACTAGCGCAATTTTTAAGGTTTTTGCTTTTTCATCCAAGTACATAAGAATTGGCCACCAGATGATTGGATAAATCGCATAGATAAACCATAAATGCTCAGGTGAATATAAATAATTTTCAATGATAAGAAATGCAATAATTATGGCACTGCAAATAACTGAATATTGTTTATACATTTTTTTAATCATAAAAAATAAAGTAATTGGCCATAGCAATAGTAATAAACAGGGATAAATAAACCATGCTGTTTGTGGTGATGTTGTATAATTGACAATTCCTAAAAATATCATGGTCATTAAACTACCAGCAATGGAAAAATTAATTAAATTCTTCATGTTTTTTATTCACTCCATTTCTTCCGTGACCAAACAAAGTACATAGCGAGTGGCCACCATAAAATAGCGAAAATGGGATAGATCGCCCAGATGATATGGGGAGTATAGTAAATGTTTATAAAGATAAAAAACGCAATAATTAAGCCACTACCCCATAGAGAAAATTCCAAATTTAATCTCGACATGTTTTTCTTTTCGGGCTCTTTTACACCTAATTCCTGTTTTAAATCCCCAATATCCCCAAACTCCACGATCGCTTTATTAATAGCATCCTCTTCCTCTTTGCCTTGATCCATTAAGTAAAATACTTTTTCTTCAAGATTTTGAATGATTTCCTGTTTGATCATTTCCGTTTCGTGGTTACGAGGAAAGTCCTTAAAAAGCTCATCAATATGATTTTTAATTTTTTTCATTCTAAGCCCTCCATAAATAAGTCGATAATTTCCTTAACTTCCGACCACTCTTTCACTAGCTCATTTAAATAAGCTTTTCCTAATGGGGTAATTCGGTAATATTTTCGTTTGCCACCGTGGGAGACATCCCCAAAGTAGGCTTCAATAACTTCCTTTTTTTCAAGGCGTTGAAAAACGGCGTATAAAGTTGCCTCTTTAATTTGAAAACGATTATTTGTGCGGAGACTTATTTCCTGAGAAATCTCATAGCCATAACGATCTTTCTCTAAAATGAGTCTTAAAATAATGGAATCCAAGTGTCCGCGGATGATATCACTTCGAACCATACGTCACCTACTTCAATATATTGCTCTATCTGTTAGAGTAATATTAGCAAATATTACTCTACCTGTCAAAGTAATTTTAAACATAAAAAATCCCCTTTTATGCAGGGGATTTTTGAGGAGTATAAGCAACTTTATTCGAAAAATTACCTAAAGTGGATTTGAGATATGGTCCAGTTAGGCATGTATCAAGCTTCGATTTAATTATCGAATGTTAAAAAACAGAAGGGGGGTCACTAATACTAGGATTCTGTGTATTATAAAAAAGTTACTAAAATCGCCTATCAAAATCTATTAATGGCGATTATTATTTTATGGATAAAACCTGTCTACCCATGTGATGATAAGGCAGAAGTAAAGTTAAAGTAGGAGATAGGGGATATATCATAGAAGAAAGTGATTCAACAAATTTTTATACCCATTAAAATAGTAGTAAATTCCAAAGTTGGATATATTATAATCTATCACCGAATTAGTTTTAAAGGGATTTTGGAATATCAAAACTTTTGAGTAACATCTCAATCTAAAAGTGCGAAATTGCCATCCCAAGGATTAAATATATATGTCCCTTCATTCGTATATATATAATAAAGTCCATTTGAAGCTTTGTAATCTTTGGGTTTGTTTGTTTTATTACCTGTTTGATTCTCTATAATTTGAGTTGCTTCTTGATAAGTATAAGCAGGAATAGACGTAAAAATTAATATACTGCTGATAACTAGAATGATTGGATAACCAAATAATAAAAGATTACTTTTTTTTATTAATAGTTTACTCTCATTCCCTTGTCGGGAGATAGAAAAAATCATAAGCAAACCCACGATAATAACAAAGAAACATTGTGACATTATACTTTCAACAAATGCATACTTCATACTTAAAAAAAATAAATAGATACCTAAAAAGGTTTGTATTCCACTCATTAAATATAGGTAATGCTTCGTCATAAATTAATTTCTCCCCCTCAATTTCAAATAATAAATTTTTGTTTCTTTACCTTATTCCTCCCATAGCATGAAGATGATTATAAAATTTAAAGCATAAAAATCGATTATCTCTATAGGTTATTAATCATAATTAAGATTATGACGTGTAGTACATGTATTCTTTATAAATGCAATCCCAATATTCTAAATCATCATAAATTGATACTAGGTTAGCTGCTTTTTCCAAATAAAATAATGGTTTATCCACTTCTAAGGAGTATTGACAAATCGCTTTTCTAGTATAATAGAGTGCTAATATAGTGTAGTGCAGTCTTTTTTTCTCAACTAGAAGACTATGTTCTATAATTTCTAATGCTTCTGAAAACTTCCCTCCTTTTATTAGTAACAATGAAAGATTCACTGTAAACGCAGATTCTAATTCTTTTGCTTCTGGATAATGATTATATTCACTTAATCTTGATAATACGTTTTTGGTAAAATCGGCTACACTATCTATGGGGAACAAAAAAAGAATAGAATTAATAATTTTCAGGTCATTTACATACCATTGTTCGTACAGTGAAATACGTTGCCATATAGGTTCGACAATTTGTTGAGCAGTTTCTAAATTATTATCATTCATTTGAATGAATGCTTTACAAATGCGTCTGATATCATCTATTTCTACGTCGTATTGTTTTTCCAAAAAACTGTTAATTTTCTTCTCTAATATTGTTATTTTTCTAATATTATTGTAATTTAGCGTAAAAAACTCTTTTATAAGGTTATTTTTAACTCCATAATTGTAATTGTTTGAAATATATTGGAACTCATCAACTGAAAGGTTCAATCGATTTAGTAACTCTAAAAAAATTCCACTACTTATATCTTGACTTCCACTTTCAAATTTAGAATAAGTACTTTGGGAGATTAAATTTCTAGCCACTTCTACTTGTGTAAGTGCTCGATTTTTCCTAATGGCCTTAAACAATTTTCCTGTATTTATTATCATATCAAAGTAACCCCCTATAATAATAAAATATTCGATATGTAATAATTCGTTATGAAACTTATAAAACCTCCTATAATAAGTAAATAAAGGGGGTGAAATACATTTGAATAAAGTACAAGCAGACGTTTGGATTATTGTTGGAAGTTAATTTTAAAAAAGGGGTGGAGAAAATGATGAAAAAAACTAGTCTTTTTTTATCTAGCCTGTTGTTAAGCTTTACTATTCTAAGTTCTATTGGGCCAGCTAAAGCAGCAACAAATTTTGAAAATTCACAAAATACAATTAATCTAGTTATAGACAATGAACCTGTTAGTGTAAAGCTTTTATCAGAAACTAAATCTTCTCTTTCAGTGGAAATTAATGCAGAAGGAATGACAGACATTGCGGAAATTGATTATATAAATAAGAGCTTTACTATTTTGGACGAGGACGGAAATAAAACTATCTACAATGCCGAAGATTTTATATCTGAATTAACTGAAGAAGACGCTAAGCGTGTTGAAAAATATAGCATTAAAGAAGAACCAATTGAAGGAGAAGAAATTAATTTTAATAATCTTAATTATAGTGTAGAAGAAAATTCAATAATGCCTCTAAATAGTAATTCATCGAGAAATTACTATGGGGACATTCAACAAGCAACAGGGGTATATGGAACTTGGTATAAAAATAGTACTAACATTGTCAGTGGTAAAACTATTGATACAATGCGAGGGGTAGTTTGGAGTGATACAAAAACTGTAAAGAAAATGGAATTTACTAAAGGTACTGCATTTGCAGTGGTAACTGCAGCAGTTCTTGCTTTTTGGAATGGGTTTACATATGGATCTGTTCTAGCTGCTCTAGGAGGCGTTGGTATTGCATTGGTTCAAGGATATTTAGGATCTGACTTAACTATATTTGTAAAGGCTGAACAAGTGGATATTGGTAGGGGCTTTTATGTTCAACACGAGGGATTCCCCACAGTAACAAAATCTTATTCTTTATATGTCAATATTTTGGGTCCGAACAATCAAACTGTTAGAGAAGAATATAAATCAGGTGGATTTGCCTTTTTCTACAACGATTGGTCAGATGCTAGTGTCGCCAAAGTTGCTTATCAACAGTATCTGTATATTACAGGTAAACGTAGCACATATCCAAAAGCATCAGAATTTTAACCAAAAGTACATCATTAAATTAATGAGAGGAAACTAGAATAATGGATGTTTTATAAAAAATAAAATCCAGAGTTTCTCCATGTTAAAAAGCTTTAAATGACTTTCTACAGCCCTTGTTGTAAGGTAAAAACGGTAGATACAGATGAATGTTGGATAAAAATAACATAAGATCGTTTCTCACATATGAAAAATGTGTAGGAAGCGATCTTTTTAAACTTATAATTCGTCTTGAGGTAGATAATGTTGTGTTCTCATACAACCTTTTTTGGCATGAGATTTTTTTAAAATGATTGCTTACTATATTTTCCTCTAAAATCATAATTAAGAGGTATATACCGAGAAAGCACTGAATTTATTCACTATAGTCTATGTGGATCGCTTCCAACTACTGAACCCACTTGAATAAACCTCACTAAAGGTGGCTAGTATTAATCATTTAATTTGGTCCTAGCCCATCGACTTTTCTATAATTAGCATGTTCACTAGAAGTCCATAATTGTAGAAGAAACCGCTTTGAATTACGGCAAAATTATAGAGAATTTGTCATAATTCAAAGCTGGCAAGTTGGAAAAAGCTGTTTTATATTTTTTCAACGTTCTCTTATTATCTGTACCTGAAGCAAAGGGAATCATTAGTCAATTCAAAGCTTTACATATACAGCGCAGCAAGGAAAATTCCTAATGCTTCTTCATAGATGTCGTTAAATTGGTTGATTGGTAGAGGGTTAGTACCACTTCCCAACTCGACGGTGAAGCCTGGTCTGCGCCAATCCTGAATAAACCAATCCTTATAGCCTGCATAGCTTCCAGCGGAATTAATGGGCTCATAGCCACTAACTCGACTAAATTCAGTAACAAGAATTTTAGACTCGGGAGGCTCCAAGTTTTCAAAGCCCCAATAAATCACTCTTCCCTGTGTATGAAAGGCAAGAACTCTTGCAAAATCTCGCTTCTTTGTTAAATCAGCCATAGCAATGGCCTCTGGCTCCGATAAAGGTCGTTCTCCACCATAATCCCTCGGCCCAGGTGTTTTAGGATTACGTGCACTTTCTAGCTCCCATTTCGCAGGGAACTGATCATTTAAATCAATGCCATGTATATTGGCTTTCCAACCTGAGAAATTGTTGCTCCCATTGTTCCAATTGATTAGCTGATTTCTTAATGCTTCGTCTTCAGGTGGCCCTTGTATTACTAAGTTGACACCATCAGGATTGACCATCGGAACTATAGAAAGGGATGTTTGTTGGTAAAGTGGAAGTGTAGAGATACCTCGTATCGTATTTTGATTGGTGAGTGAAAGTAGGTAGTCATTTAAAAATGTTAAAATAATGGGAGTTGTGATCCATTCATTTGCATGGAAGGAGCCGTTATAATGAATTCGTTTTAATCCGCTACCAATTTGAATCTCTGGAATTTCATGTCCTAACACAGAATGGCCGATTGTTGAGCTTTGTAGAAAAGGGTAAGCATCAAGGAGTTTGTTTAGATCATTCATCATGATGCTATAGTCGTACCTTTGCTGTCCATTGATAATCCTCCAAGTAATTTGTTGAGGAATTCGAATGGTTTGACCTATTTGAAGGGCATTTGGGTTAAGATCAGGATTAGCAAGTAAAAGGGCTGTTAGTGGGATATTTCTATTTTGGGCAATTTGCCAAAATGAATCTCCCTGCCTTAATTGATAGTCGTTAGTAATATACCCCGGAATTCGAATACGCTGTCCAACCCTTAAAAATTGGGGGTTTATATTTCGATTCGAATCTATAATTAATTGGAGGGGGATTTTAAATACTTCGCTATAACGCCAAAGTGAATCACCAGGTCTTACGAAAATGTCCACAAATATTCTCTCCTTAGTCAAAATACTTCAATATAAAATGTATATGAAAAATGACATGAATTATTAATAGAAGAAAGCGAAATTCACATCATTTTTGTGATGAAGAGTCTTCCTTATATACATACCCCTTTGTACATCATGATAACATTATATGAACAAGGAGCAAAAAAGAGGGGATTCTTGGTTATTTTTAATAATACAATTATACTAATAATAGATGAATATGACAGGTAAAGGTAGGAAAACAAATGCTCAATAAATTAAAGCTAGGTATACGAACTAAAATTACATTAGGTTATATTGTTATCATACTTTGTTTACTTGCATCAGTAGTTTTCTTAAATAATCAAATTACTGCTTTACAAAAAGAAAGAAATTTTATTATAAAATATGATTCTCAAGTTCAGGAGTTAACCAACCGAATTGAGAAATACATCTTGGATATGGAATCAAGTCAACGAGGATTTATCATTACCGGGGATGAAAGTTATTTAGAGCCTTATAATAGAGCTTCCGAAAACTGGAAAATTGATTTTAATGATCTCTATCAGCTCTTAGATAATAAACCTAAGCAACAAGAGAAGCTCAAGGAAATAGAGGTAACGATAGAGCATTGGATTGCAACGTCTGGTAATCCAACACTTTTGATGAAGAAGGAAAATAACACTGCTGCGTTAAAGGAATTTTTTAAGGTCGATGTTGGTCGCAAAGATATGGAAACAATGCGGAAACAATTTACTGCATTTAGATTAGCTGAAAATGCATTT
>Ga0213823_1000981_pt1 | contig 19322 bp, 18 predicted proteins | sample MC6MC0907MG_FD_179887 | JGI IMG/M metagenome (GOLD analysis project Ga0213823, IMG submission 179887) | Enriched soil aggregate microbial communities from Iowa State University, Ames, United States - MC6-MC0907-MG | ecosystem: Environmental > Terrestrial > Soil > Unclassified | place: USA: Iowa...
ATTGAAAGCACTCTGTTGATTGGCGCGGAAGGCACGAAGACTCCTGCGGGAGTACGGGGCAGGGGAGACCCCGCAGGAGCGAAGCGACGAGGAGGCTCCCCGGCACGCCCGCGGAAAGCGAAGTGCCGGGGAGCCAATCAACAGACTTGTTTAAAAGCCTATACATCAATAATATTATAGTAAATTAACGCGGTTAATTATTGAAGAAAATAAATAAAATAAGAGGCTGCCGAGAGTTTTTCGACAGCCAGAAGCTCTCTTTGGATAGCTTTTAATAATTAGCATTAGTGTGCCGGAAGAATTCTATAGGGACGCATCATTTCATAATCCTCATGCTCTAGCATATGGCAATGCCAAACATATTGACCGGTGTATGGGAAAAACGGGATGATTACGCTAGTAATATGACCTGGCGGGCACCTGGCTGTATCCTTCCAGCCACGCTCACATGGCTCTGGATGAATCCTCGGCCCCGTAAATCTCACTTGCTTTGTTTTTTTATAATTATCTACATCGAAGGCCCGCCTTTCAATAATTTGAAATTGAACAAGGTGAACGTGGATGGGATGGTCGTCGTCATTCGTATTGATAAAATTCCATATTTCAATTGAGCCAAGACGCGGATTCTCTGAAATAGGATCATCCCACATTTTCTTATCTAGCAGAAATAGCGACCTTCCATATTGATCTTTTTCCTCACTTAATTCGAGAAATCTTTGCTTGCGGACAGAATTTACCTGCAGCCACTTTATGGGACCCATATAGACCGGGATTGTGCTTGTATCAATTCCTGAAAGCGGTTTCGTTACCCGAAACTCCATGACGATTCCGGTGGTTTCGGGGTTAACTGGATCACCAATCGGAAAGTGTGTTGGTGCATTATTTTTCAAAATTATAGATTTACCCTCCATATTCGAAAAATCAATGATGACATCCAGGCGTTCAGCAGGTGCGAGCATTAACGACTTTACTCCAATCGGCCGCTCCAGAAACCCGCTTTCCGTGCCAATTTGAAAAAATAGTTGCCCTGAATCCAGCGTTAGGCGAAAAAAGCGGGCATTTGCCGCATTTAAGATGCGAAATCGATATTTCCGGGGTTCAACCTCATGATAAGGCCATACCTTGCCATTAACAACAATCGTTTTGCCAAAAAAGGCTGTGATAATTGAAGGATGAATGCCTGAAGCATTGTTTTCGGGTTGTACTGGATAAGACAATGAGCCATCCTCATGAAAGGTACGATCTTGAAGTAATAATGGAACCTCATAAGGTCCGCTAGGAAGATTTAGTAAATGTTCGTGCTGGTCTCTGATAAAATAAAATCCGGCAAGTCCTGCATAAATATTCAATCGCGTCAGCCCAATCGCATGGTCGTGGTACCAGAGAGTCCGTGCACTTTGCTGATTTGCATACTCATAAATTTCTTTTTGGAAAAAAGGACCTTTTACTGCAAATCCTTTCGTGAACCAGGCATCCGGATACCCATCACTCGCTGGCTCTGTTCTGCCTCCATGAAGATGGACAACTGTCCGGACATCCGGTTTCTCCTTTTCCGCGCCATGAACCGTATGATCAATCGGCAATAAATGATTGTCAGGCAGTTCATTCTTCCATTTTACAAATAGTCTTTCACCCGAATTTACCTCAATGGTTGGCCCCGGGTAAATTCCCTCATATCCCCAAAGCGTTGTTGCGGGTAAATCGCTATGAAGTGATTGCTTCGATTCCTTCATGCTCACTTCATAATACGTATAGTCACCCGATTTCCACTTTGGTTTTAATACAGGAGGTATCGGTAGCAGATCTTTAAATTTCCCCAGCTTCATGTGTAGCTCCCCTTCATGCGATTGTTACTAATTCATATGAAAGCAGCTAGAGAAAAATTAATCATTCTAGGAATAGCATACGTCTTAATATAAATAAGATAGAAATTCATGTGTCAAAAGTGGGGGGAAAGCGTGGAGGATTTATATCAAATTTTAGATGTACTTGATCACCCTGAGGCTTCTGTTTTAGCAACGATCGTTCGTGTAAAGGGATCTGCATATAAAAAAGAAGGTTCTTCCATGCTTTTTTTTGCGGATGGTACGCAAATTGGCATGTTAACAGCAGGTTGCTTGGAAACAGACCTTGCTCTTCAAGTGAAGGAAGTTTTCGAGAAACAAGAGGCTATTATGGTGCAATATGACCTGTTTGATGAGGACGATTTAAGCTGGGGGCAAGGTGCAGGCTGTAATGGCACCATCGATATATTAATCGAGCCAGTAACGGGAAAAGTAAAAGAGGATTTTCAAATGGTCAGAACACTTCTAAATTGTCAAAAGTCGGTCATTGCATTAAAAAAACTGGATGAACTGGGGGAATATGTTTTTATTGAGGAGGAAGGCGAACCGTTTGGAAACTGGTCAGGGCCGATTCCGGTAATTGAGTTCACCTCGAAAAGCGGTGTTATGTCAGAGGCTCCAACTGTATTTATGCATATGTATCAACCAAAGCCAAGGCTTATAGTTTTTGGAGCAGGACCAGATGCGGTCCCACTTGTTTCATTAGCAGCAGATATAGGTTTTAAGGTGGTAGTCTGTGATTGGCGGGAAACGTTTTGCCAGAAAAAATACTTCCCGCGGGCAGAAGAGCTGTTGGTGGGCTTCCCAACTAAACTTTTAAAACAAATCTCTTTTTCACCTTATGATTTTGTTGTCGTGATGACACATCATTTTCAGAGAGACCAAGAAATATTAGTGAAGGCACTAAATGAGAATATAAGGTACTTAGGGGTGCTAGGACCCAGGGAGAGAACAAAGAGATTGTTAAAAAGTAAAAATATCCCAAATTGGATTTATTCTCCAATTGGTGCTGCGATTGGAGCGAAAGGACCCGTTGAAATCGCTGTAAGCGTGGTTGCTGAAATGATTGAAGTATGGAGAAAACCTGCATATGAACGAGTGGGACTTTTATGGACCATACCAGATTAGTAGGGGTCTATCTTGCTGCAGGGAAGAGCAGCAGAATGGGCAGTAATAAGTTGAATTTACCGCTTGGGAATCAGCGTTTGGGAGGCATAGCGCTTCGAGCGGCGCTGGAATCGAGGCTTAATGTGACCTTCGCCGTCACACGACAGGGAGATTCGCTTCATTGGTTAGCTCCTTTTTCAAAAGATAAGGGTTTAAGAATTCTAGAATACCAGGATGCAAACAATGGCCAGAGTGCTTCGTTAAAAGCGGGGGTAAAGGCTGCGCAAGAAATTGGAGGAGATGGGGTTGTCGTTTTGCTTGCAGATCAGCCGTTTGTGACAACGGGAATGATTAATCGATTAATAGATGAATTTCAAGGGTCGGAGGATTTTATTTCCTATTTGCATAATGGAGTGATGAAACCCCCTGTTCTTCTTACTAGAAGTCTTTTTCCGAGAATTATGGAATTATCGGGGGACCGAGGGGCAAGGAGTTTGCTTTGCGGTGATTGTGAGAATCGTGGGAAACGAATAGAAATGGATGAGGATATTTATTTTTTTGATGTAGATACGATTGAAGATTACCATTTGCTATTGAAAAATGGACCATTCCTATAGATTAGGAGGAATGAATGTGAAGGTTATTGGAAAAAGTGTCATTCGTAAGGAAGCAGTTGATAAGGTGACGGGACGGGCAAATTTTACGCATGACTTTCATACGGTTCCGATGTTATCAGGGAAAATGGTAATCAGTCCCTATGGTCATGCTAAAATTATCAGCATTGATACAATGGAGGCTTGGCAGGTTCCTGGTGTTAGAGCGATTCTCGCCGGTGAACGATTTCCGCTGACAGGAGAAGCAATTCGTGATCACCCGCCGATTGCAGTTGACAAAGTTCGGTACCACGGTGAACCTGTTGCCCTTGTTGTCGCTGATACTCCTGTGCAAGCAAGGAAAGCAGCAGACTTAATTAAGGTCCAATATGAATTGCTGCCGGTTGTTAACTCACCAACTCAGGCATTTCAAAAGGGTGCACCTTTAGTACATGAGCACTTAGGTGAATATAAAAAGGAGGAAGATTCCTTACCGGTTCCTGGCACCAATATCGCTACCCATATAAAAATTCGCAAGGGTAATATGGAAAAGGGCTGGGCAGATAGTGTGACGGTGGTGGAAGCAAGCATCTCATTTGCTCCTTCTGATCACGTTGCAATGGAAACACGGTGTGCAACTGCAGAAATCATGCCGGATGGAATAATCACGATTATGACGTCCTCACAAGCGCCGTTTATGGTCAAAAGATTAATCTCTGATTATTTCGGTATAGATCTGGGGAAAATTATTGTCCATACACCGCTTGTGGGCGGTGCGTACGGCGGCAAGGCTCCCGTTCAGTTGGAGGTGCTTGCTTATTTAGGATCAAAGGCGGTCGGCGGCAAGCCAGTTAAGATATTCAATACGAGAGAAGAGGATATCATAACTTCCCCATGTCATATTGGTTTGGATGCAACAGTTAAATTAGGGGTAAATCGAGATGGGAAAATCCAGGCAGCCGAAATTAGATATTTGTGGGATGGCGGAGCCTATTCTGATAAAGCAATTGATGTCACAAGGTCTGGTGCGGTTGATTGTACCGGGCCTTATAATATTGAAAATGTCTGGTGTGATTCATATTGTATGTATACGAATCATCCATACGCCTCACCATTCAGGGGCTTCAGCCATGCAGAGCTTTCTTTTGCCATTGAACGGACAATGGATTTACTTGCGCAAAAAATAAAAATGGATCCGCTTGAACTCAGATATATCAATGCGATTATGCCGGGTAATACAACACCGACAAGAGTCCTTTTAAATAAAAGTAATGTCGGGAATTTGAGGAAATGTATTGAGAAGGTTAGGGAACTCATTCATTGGGATGAGGGGTCGGTTAAAGAAGTAAACGATCGTTTTATTCGAGTAAAAGGAGTCAGCTGCAGTTGGAAAACTTCGACGATTGACATCGATGCCCCGTCAGGAGTAATCCTGACGTTTAATCGAGATGGAACTATTAATTTAATGTCTGGAGTAGTCGAAATTGGAACAGGAACAAAAACCATCCTGGCTCAAATTCTTGCCGAACGCTTGAAAATGGATGTGGATAACATTTATGTAAAGATGGAAGTGGATACCCAAACGACACCTGAGCATTGGAAGACAGTTGCAAGCAGGGGAACTTTCATGGCAGGAAGGGCTGTGTTAAAGGCGGCAGAAGATGTCCTTGATCAGTTAAAAGAAGTTGCATCATGTGTTCTAAGGGCACCTAAGGAAGATCTAGATGTAGCAGAGAGCCGTGTTTTTTTAAGGGATGATCCATCCATTGGCCTGCATTTTAAAGATATTGGCCATGGCTATAAGTATCCAAATGGCAATTCTATTGGCGGACAAATTATCGGCAGGGGGAGTTATATTTTACAGCATCTTACCCATTTAAATCCGGAAACAGGAGCAGGAAAGCCTGGTCCGGAGTGGACGGTTGCAGCCTATGGGGTTGAAATTGAGTTTGATCGGCGGGATTATACGTATCGGCTAGTAAAAGCATGTACGGTTGTGGATATTGGCAAGGTGATGAATGAAAAGGCAGCACTCGGTCAAGTCATGGGTGCAATGAACATGGGGTTAGCATTTGCAGGTAGAGAGACGTTTTATTTTGATGAGCTGGGCCGTGTGTTGAATCCTCAGCTTCGGACATACCGTCCGCTAAGGTACGGGGAAAATCCTGAATATTTGGTAGGGTTTGTTGAAACTCCTCAGCTTGATGGACCATACGGGGCACGTGGTGTCGGGGAGCATGGCTTGATGGGGATGCCTGGAGCACTAGGCAATGCCTTGTCGATTGCAGCGGGTGTTTCGCTGCGTAACCTGCCGTTAATTCCAGAGCTAATTTGGAAGGCAAAGGAGGCTTTGATGTAATGCTCCCCTTTGATTTTGAATATTATCGGCCGGAAACGTTAAACGAGGCTGTAGAGTTATTTCAATTTTTGGATCAACAGGGCAAGCAGCCGATGTTTTTTTCAGGAGGTACAGAATTAATTACACTTGGGAGAATTAACCTAGCATATACGGAAGCAGTTATTGATATTAAGGACATTTCTGAATGCAAGATGATGCAAGTAAGCGGGGATCAGGTAATTCTTGGCAGCACGCTTTCGCTAACAAAAATTGAAGAAGCGAATCTTTTTCCATTGTTAACAAAAACAGCGAGTGAAGTTGCCGACCATACTGCCCGTGGGAAAATTACCTTGGGCGGCAATATTTGTGCACGAATTTTTTATCGGGAAGCCGTTCTGCCATTTTTACTTGCAGACAGTAAAGTATTACTGATTGGACCTAATGGAAAAAAAATCGTCCCTATTAATGAAATCTTTCAAGGACAATTAGGATTGGAAAAAGGCGAATTTTTGGTTCAAATCGCAACGGAGAATAGATTTATCAGAGCGCCGTTTTTTAGTGTCAAACGCCGCCAGCAGTGGGATACCGGTTACCCCTTGATTACAATTGCAGCTCTAAAAGTAAATCAACAGATTCGTGTTGGTATTAGTGGGTTATGTCCTTTTCCTTTTCGCTCCAAGGAGATTGAAGCTGCTTTAAATAATATAGGACAATCGGCTGAAGCAAGAGTTGCCGGAGCAATTGCTGTTTTACCACAACCGATTTTAGATGATGTCGAGGGATCTGCTGAATACCGTTTATTTGTTTTACGGAATTTGTTCTTTGATTTATTGGTTGCTTTTGATAGAGTGCAGGTTTAATTACTTGGTCTAAGGGGGGAGAGTGGAAACTTGAAAACCTATATGGGTACGTTAAACGTAAATGGAGAAAGTCGGTTGGTTACGGTAAGGTCTGCAGATACCCTTTTATATGCATTAAGGGGGAAGCTTGGCCTGACAGGATCGAAGCCAGGATGTTTAAACGGCGACTGTGGGGCATGTACCGTAATTGTCGACGGATGGCCAATGAAATCTTGTTTGATGTTAGCTGTGGAAGCGGTTGGAAAAAAAGTGACAACGATTGAGGGGCTGCTGGAAACCCCGATTCAGCAAGCCTTTATCGAGAACTTCGCGTTTCAATGCGGTTATTGCACACCAGGGTTTATTATGAACTGCCATTCTTTAATCGAACATCATCCAGATGCTGATGATCCTACTATTAAAGAATGGCTTGAATCGAATATTTGCCGCTGCACGAGTTATATCGAGATTGAACAGGCTGTGAAATCGGTGTTAAAGAAAAAATGAAAAACGCTAAGGTACTGGGCGTTTTTCGCTTTTTTATTATATTTAGCTATATAAACGACCGAATAGGTGAAATTACTAGAGTTCCGGTCGTTAAGAAGCCTCATAAGCGACCGGATTCATTTTTCTTGCTAACCTGGATGCTTTAACCCTTGGTAGAAAATAAATTCTCTTTATTAAAATTTACCTTCAAAAAAATATTTCACCATTAGGTTCCCATTTAAACTACAGTGACATACATGGAATCGTAGATTTGTCATAAAGAGATTTTTTAATTTTTTTCCTTATTTGAATTTTTAATTTATAATAAATGAGGATGTGGTAGGTTCACATCCTTTAGGAAATAGAATAATGAATAGGGGGGTCTACAAATGGAACAGAAAGTAGCTGATCCAGCATTACAGAAGGCATTGGAACAATTTAACCTGTTAGATGAAAAAATTACTCATTTTTCAAGTATTATTGGTTTAGCGGACTGGGATCAAAAGGTTATGGCACCAAAAAAAGGAAGGAATATATTTGCTAATGCAAGTGGAACGTTGCGTACGGAAGTATTTAAACTATCTGTATCACAGGAAATGGGCGACTTATTAGAAACGCTTACTTCTGCTGAAAATGGAGAAAAATTAGATGAGGTCACAAAGGCAAGGGTAAGGGAGTATAAAGAATACTACCAGAAATCCAAAAGCATTCCGGCCGACCTTTTTCAGGAATACAGTATCTTAACGGCGCAAGCAAATGATGCATGGGAAGAAGCACGAGAAAACAACGATTTTTCCCGCTACCTTCCATCTTTGGAGAAAATTGTTGAATTTAAGCGGAAATTCGCTGAAATTTATGGCTATGATGAGCATCCATACGATGCCCTGCTTGATGAATTTGAGCCGGGTTTAACAGTGAAGAGACTAGATCCTTTATTTGCTAAATTAAGAGAATCAAGTGTAAATTTATTAGAACGTATTAAGAAAAATGGAAAGCCGACACAAGTTGGGGTGTTTGAACAACCATTTGATATCGAGAAACAAAAAGAATTTAATCGTTTCATCCTGCCAATCATTGGTTTTGATATAGAGGCAGGGCGCCTGGACGAAACCGTGCATCCATTTGCCCAAACAGTTAACATTGGGGATGTTCGCTTGACAACCCGCTATTTAGAAAAAAATGTCCGCTCGGCCCTTTTCGGAACAATTCATGAAGCAGGGCATGGAATATATGAGCAGCACGTAAATCCAGAATATGAGGAATCAGTTCTTCAGAGTGGTGCTTCATTTGGGATACATGAATCACAATCAAGATTTTTGGAAAATATGGTCGGACGCAGCAAGGAATTCTGGAAGTTCTTTTATCCTAAGCTGCAAGAATATTTCCCTGCGCAATTAGCAAATGTTTCAGTTGAGGAATTTTATCGTGCGGTAAATACGGTTGAGCCTTCGTTTATCCGTGTGGAGGCAGATGAGCTTACCTACAATTTGCACATTATGCTAAGATATGAAATTGAAAAAGCATTAATTGGCGGAGAGATTGAGGCTAAGGACTTGCCTGAAATTTGGAACCAGAAAATGCAGGATTATCTTGGAATTATACCAAACACGAATACTGAAGGTGTTCTCCAGGATGTACACTGGTCCTTTGGCGGCATCGGCTATTTCCCATCCTATTCATTAGGAAATCTCTATGCAGCCCAAATACTTCAAACTATTCAAAAGGATCTTCCTGATTTCTATAACTATATTGAAAATGGCCAGTTTGACCTGATTCAAGTATGGTTAAAAGAAAAAATTCACCAGTTTGGTAAGCTTTATACACCGAATGAATTAATCATTAAGGTCACTGGTGAGGAATTAAACGCAGATTATCTTGTTGAATATCTTGAGAAAAAATATTCAGAGGTATATGAATTATAAAGTGAAACTTCAATCAGTTGTTTTTTTTTCTATCCCCCCACTTATCCTATGTCTTAAAGTGGGGATTACTGCCAGTTAATGCTTGATAAATCTTTCAAACTAACATTGACATCTGATTAAAAGTATAATATATTGTAAGTAATTAAATATTTCCTTTTTAAAGGGGAGTAGCTGCTACAATAAAGTCGTCATTTCGAGAATTGATTTCTCCGGCTTTATTGGCAACATTGACGTTGTTAGCAAGACCTTTACTTTACTGTAAAGGTCTTTTTGTGTGTTTTTAATAGGCCTTTACTGTATACAGTAAAGGCCTATTTTTATGGCAATTAGGGAGTATTTATTAAAACATATCAAATTTTTTAGGAGGAATGATTAATGGATTTTACTCTTTTACTGGAATACGGATGGGTTTTAGTAATCTTGGTGGCTTTAGAAGGGCTTTTGGCAGCAGATAATGCCCTGGTCCTTGCGATTATGGTGAAACATTTACCTGAAGAAGAGCGAAAAAAGGCGTTGTTTTACGGTCTTGCTGGAGCATTTATCTTCCGCTTTGCGTCATTGTTTGCGATTTCGTTCCTTGTTGATGTGTGGCAGGTTCAAGCAATAGGGGCTCTATATTTATTATTCATGGCGGGTAATCATATTTTCCGGAAGGTTGTAAAAGGAAAAACGGAGCAGAAAGAGGAAAAGGAAAATCGCAAAATTAGCGGCTTTTGGACGACGGTATTCAAGGTGGAATTAGCAGATATTGCCTTTGCAGTTGACTCTATTCTTGCAGCCGTAGCGATGGCGGTTGTACTTCCAGACACACCGCTTCCAAATATCGGCGGGCTTGATGGCGGTAAATTCTTAGTTATTTTTGCAGGCGGTATTATTGGCTTAATCATTATGCGTTTTGCAGCTAACCAGTTTGTTAAGCTGCTAGAGAGAAGACCTGGTCTAGAAATCGCTGCCTTTACGATTGTCGGCTGGGTTGGTGTTAAACTAGCAGTTTATACACTTTCACATCCTTCGTTAGGGATTCTAAGTGAGGAATTTGCCCATTCAACCGAATGGAAGATAAGCTTTTACGTCGTGCTTGTTGGCATAGCGGCAGCGGGCTGGTTTTTCTCAAAAAACAAAACAGATGAATCAGTGAAAAATAAACCGAAAGTTTCATAATTTTTAAGGATATTTTGTTAAGCAATTCTTCCTAAGAGGAGGGATTGCTTTTTCAATTTAATAAACATTAGTTATAACCACAACTCAAAACTTATACCAAAAGCTTCCGATTTAAGAAATTTTTAATATTTCATTAATAGTATGTTTAGTTTGATTGTCTATTCTTATCATGTAACAACAAAATGCTTAGAAGGAGGAAGAAAAATGAATAAGAAGGTGCTAGCTACAGTGGGAGTTAGTGGATTATTAATGGCAGGAGGTGTTTTATCTGCTTCAGCATCCACATCTGGATATGACCTATTCAAAACGGCTGTTAAGAAAACACATACCATCAACAGTTTTACTGCTCATACCTCAGCGTTATTAACGGATAATGGTAAAGAAATTTACCAGGTTGATTCCTTGAACACCCTAAATGTAAAGGATGAATCCGGAAATAGCAAGGTAAGTGTTACAAATGGCGGTAAAACGACAAATGTAGATTATTTTACAAACGATAATCAGACGGTCTTTAAAAGCAGTAAGGATGATACTTACTATGTAAAACAAGAAAGCGAGCAAAAGAAAGAGTTTAAGCAAAAGGAGCATAAAGATGAAAATCTCTCCCCAAAAATGCAAAAAGATGTTGAGGCGATCTTTGATGCTGTAACAAAAAATTATCAGGATAAGATTACAACAAACGATCTAGCGAATGGGAATACAGAGCTTCAGCTTGATCTTTCTAAAAATCAAATACCTGCTGTTGGACAGGCTGTTGTGTCTTTCTTCCTTAAGAATATCGACCAACAGCATGAACATATGGACAAAGCGGAATTCGGTTCATTACAGTTTGCTGATCTAAAGCCACAGCTTCCACAACTAAATAATAACATAAACGTATCCCGTGTAGTCTTAAAAGGCGTAGTGGATAAGAATGAATACTTAGTCGGTCAAGAAGCTACTATTTATGTTTCCGGTGATGATGTAAATGGTACGCACCATGACCTTGTATTAAAGCTTACAAACAAATTCGATCAGTTAAACAATTCAAAAGTAACAAACATTGATTTGACAGGCAAAAAGATAGTCAAAGTACAGGATAAGCATGAGGGTCATGAAGATTAAATTGCTAAGGTAAAAATGATTACCGATGAGGCAGATGGACTATTTCCTCTGCCCTCGGTTCTAAACATTGAAAAATTCAAGGGGAAAACTTGTTTATATAAATCTGCAATAAAAAGGAGTGAGATGTGTGCCAGTTCTCGAACTGCAAAACGTAACAAAGCAGTATAAAAATGGGCGTGGTGTTGAAAATATTAGTTTTTCCATAGAACAAGGTGAAATTTTCGGGTTATTAGGACCAAATGGTGCCGGGAAAACAACGTTGATGAAGTGTATTGTGGCATTAAGTCGTCCTGATCAAGGGAAAATAATGATTAATGGGTATAATGTTATCGAAAATTATGAACAAGCGATGCTACCGGTGGGAACACTAATTAGCGGGGTCGAAGCATTTGATTATCTAACGGCATATGAAAATCTCTTGTTAGCGTCCAGACTGTATCCATCTCTTGAAAAAGAGAGAATTGATGAAGTACTTCACTGGGTGGGAATGGAAGCTCACAAGCATGAAAAGGTGAAATTCTTTTCTACAGGAATGCGGCAGCGTTTATATTTAGCAGCTGCATTACTTTCCAAACCATCTTTTGTTATTCTAGACGAACCAACAAACGGTCTCGATATTGAAGGGAAGCTTGATTTTCTGGAGCTAATTAGCTGGTTAGCAAAGGAGAGAGGTGTTACCTTTATCCTCTCCACTCACTTGATTGATGAGGTCGAGCGTTTATGTAATCGAATCGCTATTCTATCAAAGGGGAAAATCATTGGCGAGGTGGCTAGAAATCAATTAGCGGAAGGGCAGACCTTTGAAACCTTTTATATGAACAACATTCGTAAAGGGAAGGAAGTGAACCAAAATGATGAACTTACAAAATGAATGGACCAAGTTATTACGAAAAAAATCAACCATTGTGTTGTTTTGCCTCTCAGCATTATTCCCTTTACTAGTTGGGCCTGCTATTCAAATGATGCAAAGCAAGTTTGGTTTCACCGCATTTGATGGGGAGTCTTTCCCACTTGTGATATTAAGTTTAGCCGTAACCTTTTACCTGCCTTTATTATTGGCCCTTTGCGTCAGTGATATGTTTGCAGGGGAACAAGAGCAAAAGACACTATCCTTCCTCCTTGTCCGTCCACTTTCACGGTTCAAGCTATTTACTTCCAAGATTGTCTGTAGTGGCATTTATTTATTGTCGCTAATAATTTTAATCTGTCTTTCTTCATTAATAACGGGGGCAATTTGGCTTGAGAACTTCACATTTAGTGGTTTAGTAGTAGGTTTATTATCGTTTTTGTTATCATGGTTTCCATTAATGGCAATGGGAATCCTTTTGGTTTTCCTTGCTCAATGGGTTGATTCGAGCAGCAAGGCATTAACATTCTCTATCCTTCTATACTTAGTAATGATTGTCCTAACTTATCTTTTACCTGCCATTGCCGAGTGGCTCCCGGTATATGATAATACCTGGTATCAACGCTGGATCAATAATGGGTTAAATATCGCAACTTTTGGTAGAACCCTTTATCTTTTATCATTTTGTGCATTATTCTTCACACTAGGCTATTATAAGTTTAGTCAAAAAGATTTTTAATGAAGAAAGTAGTGGAATAGATGTCCATTCGTTTAAGACTTTTATTATCCAATCTCGCAATGATACTCGTTCCCATCTTTTTTGTTCTCTTATCCGCACTTTTAGTAGCCTTACTTTTTAGAGGGGATATTAAAGAATTGCGAAACATCTACCTCCCGCCGGAGCATTATGATCATATTACTGAAAAAAATCAATTATTACTTGATCTACACAAAGAAACAATGAAAAACCCAGGAACATTTTTGGATCAAACCTATTTAAAGAAGATTGACAGTAAATTAAATAATACTAGTGGCACCTCATTAGCAGTGAGAAAAGGAAAGCAAATGATTTATTTACCTGCTAATTTAAAAGGATTAGAAATGGATGAACTGCCCCCATTTGGTTTCTTTGGCGAAGTGGACCCGGTTGAACGAATTGATCATCAATTTATCTCAATAAAAAAACTTGATTTTTTCTATCCTGATGGTGATGAAGGATCATTGTTCTTTGTAACAGATGCCAGCAGGTTTGCCAGATTTGTACGGACCTCCTTCCCCATTTTATTTATTGGATTGATCATTGTCCTAATCGGTACAAATGGATTGTTGACCTACTATGTGTCAAGAAGTATCATTCGCCCGATTCGTGGATTACAAAAGGCTGCCAAGCGAATGAAAGAAGGTGACCTGACTCTTCCAATTCCCGTAAAATCCAAAGATGAAATGGGCCAGCTTGCACAAGGGTTCGAAGAAATGAGAGTTAGGTTAAAAGAATCGATTGAAAAACAGCTCGCTTATGAGGAAAATAGGAAAGAACTAATCGCCAATATATCTCATGATTTAAAAACACCGATTACGACCATTAAAGGATATGTGGAAGGGATAAGGGATGGCGTAGCCAACAGCCCTGAAAAAATCGACCGTTACATTCAAACGATTCATTCGAAATCAATCGAATTGGATCATATGATTGATGAACTTTTTTTATACTCAAAACTAGACTTACAGCGGCTTCCATTTAATTTTGAAAAAATTCATTTTGATCACTACCTGCAGGATTTTGTGGAGGAGCTTCGCTTCGATATGGAGGAAAAGAGGGTTGAAATTAACTTACACATAGAAAAAAATGGTGATTATCTCATCATAGGGGACCGTGAGCATTTGAAACGGGTGATCACCAATATTGTCGATAATTCTTTGAAGTATATTGATAAACCGGACAAAGTGCTTTCTTTTCAATTATCCACAGTAGATACTTATGTTCTTTTCAAAATGACTGACAATGGCCCAGGGATTGCAGAAGAGAATATATCCATGATCTTTGACCGCTTTTATCGTGTTGATATGGCACGGAGAATGGAAAATGGTGGAAGTGGACTGGGGTTATCCATTGCGAAGCGAATTATCGAAGAACATCATGGTTCCATCTGGGCAGAAAGCCAAGAAGGACAAGGGACAACTATTTCTTTTACGTTAAATAAAGCGGGTGAAGATAAGTGAAAAGCATCTTAATTATTGAGGATGATAAGAGTATTGCCGAGCTTGAACGGGATTACTTAGAAATAGAGGGGTTTTCGGTTGAGATTGCTTTAACAGGTGATGATGGCTTAAAAACAGCTTTATTTGAAAGGGTCGACTTGGTACTGCTCGATCTTATGCTTCCAGGGCTTGATGGCTTTCAAATCTGCAAAGCAATCCGAACCGAAAAGGATATCCCAATCCTTATGGTTTCTGCCAAAAAAGAAGACATTGATAAGATCCGTGGTTTAGGATTGGGGGCAGATGATTATATTGTTAAGCCATTTAGTCCAAGCGAGTTGGTAGCAAGGGTGAAGGCGCATCTATCTCGTTACCAAAGACTAATTGGAAGGGAATCCTATAATGACAATATTATGATTCGGGGTCTTCAGATTGATCAGGCTTCTAGACGGGTTTATGTCAATAACCAAGAGGTGGTTTTCACTACAAAGGAGTTTGATGTACTAACCTTTTTGGCTCTCCATCCAAATTATGTATATAGTAAAGAGCAGTTATTTGAAAAGCTATGGGGCTTTGATTCATTAGGTGAGATTTCAACTGTTACCGTGCACATTCGGAAAATTCGCGAAAAGATTGAAACCGATCCTTCCAATCCACAATATATCGAAACTGTATGGGGGGCTGGGTATCGGTTTAAAGGATGAAGCAAGGGGACGGTTCTTTTGCTTCATTAGGGACCCAGTACTCAAAGTAGCGGGAGACTGACACCTATATAAGAAATATCATTCAAACAATTAATCTTCAATTAAGAAAAAGAGAAATTCTTCAAAAAGGTAGGTAGATTATGTCACATTTTATTCAGTCCATCTTTGATTTGCTTTCAGGCCTTGGTTATCTAGGCATTACCCTTGGCTTAATGATCGAAATTATTCCAAGTGAGATCGTCTTAGCCTACGGTGGTTATTTGGTTTCTATCGGAAAAATTTCATTCATCGGGGCAGTGGTCGCTGGAACAATAGGGGGGATTATCGCCCAGTGGTTTCTGTATTGGTTAGGGAGATATGGTGGAAGACCTATCCTCGATAAATACGGAAAGTATTTGCTGATCAAACCACATCATATTGATCATGCCCAACAATGGTTCAGCAAATATGGGTCAGGCGTTATTTTTACAGCACGTTTTATTCCTTTTGTAAGACATGCCATTTCCATTCCTGCTGGTATTGCCCGGATGTCTTTTTCAAAATTTAGTATTTATACCATTGCCGCAATCATTCCATGGTCGATTCTCTTTCTCTATCTTGGGATGACCCTGGGAACGAAATGGGATCAAATTAATCAAGCTGCAAAACCATTTGTTACACCTGCAATAATAATCGCCATCATTTTTACCCTTTGTTATTTCGTTTATAAATGGAAATTTAAAAAATGAAAACAAATAGCTAATGTATCGGAAGAACATTAGATTATCAAAATTCAGGAACTGGTATAGCTTAAAAAATCCTTCTGTCCTCTACCTGACTAAGACGACAGGGACGTGCTACTAGGTTCAACAACTGAATAATTTTATATTAAACTGATTTAGACTTGCTTAAAATGTCCAGACCCTCAGCAAAATCACAAAATACAGTTAAAAACAAACATAATTACTGTATTTCTTGGCTGAGGGATGGATTGCTTTTTAAGTAAGCCTTTTTTTGATTTAGGGAGAAGGATATGGTAGAGATATTATTGTTATAACACGGTACTATATGGTATGTTTTAAAGACGCTACAAATTCACATTGAGAGGATCTTGTCATGAATCTTAAATTACATCTAATTATCGCTTTCATCATAAGTTTAGTCTGCGTTCTTGGCTTCGGATTAATCACGTTGTTCATAAGTGACCATAAAATCATTGATTTTGATAGGAATGTAATAGCAGCTATCCAAGGACTTGAATCGCCATTTTTAACAAAAGTGATGAAATTTTTTACCTTTATTGGTTCTACTCCATTTGTTATTATTCTAAGCATCATTTTAATAGTTTTCCTTTATAAAGTACTGCATCATCGTTCAGAATTAATATTATTCGTTTCTGCGATTATAGGTTCAGCAGTACTAAACCAAATTTTAAAACAGGTTTTCCACCGTGCTCGTCCTAATTTCCATCGTTTAATTGATATTTCAGGGTATAGTTATCCAAGTGGGCATGCTATGAATGCCTTTACTGTTTATGTAATTATTTCGTTCTTGCTTTGGCGCCATATTTCAAGTAAGTGGGGAAGAAGCATCTTGATCATTTTTAGTGGTTTTATGATTTTGGCGATTGGGACGAGCAGAATCTATTTAGGTGTCCATTATCCAAGTGATATTATTGGCGGATATTTAGCGAGCGGATTTTGGTTAACGGTTGCAATTTGGTTTTTCCAATTTTACCAAGAAAAGAGTTATAATAAGAAATATAAAAGCGGAAACTAATGGTTGGTATCTTATTGACCTAAAGCTCTGCTAATTGAATTTGGAGTGATACATATTATTAGAAACAGTATTCCTAACCTTTTTACCCTTGCTAATTTATTTTTTGGCTTTTTATCTGTCATGTATTCAGCGCAAGGGGATTACAAGAATGCCGCCATATTAATCTTAATTGGTATGATGCTCGACAGCATGGATGGCCGCATTGCCAGAATGCTTCGTGTGGAAAGTGATCTGGGAAAAGAACTTGACTCTTTGGCAGATATCGTCACCTTTGGAGTTGCGCCAGCAATGATGGCCTATTATTCCTATTATTCCTCTTTTGGTGTAGTCGGAATGGCGGTTGCTGGACTTTTTCCATTATTCGGAGCGTATCGGCTGGCACGATTCAACATTAATGCCGTGAAATCGTCGTTGAAGTATTTTACAGGCGTTCCGATTACGGCAGCGGGTGGTTTGTTAACACTTTTGACACTGTTTCATGGAAAGATGCCTGGTTTCATCTTTGTCATCGCCTTTTTCTTACTTTGCTATTTGATGGTTAGTACGATTAAAATTCCGAGTTTGAAGGATATCCCACTCCCTAAATACGGCATTATCATTACACTTTTTTTAGGTTACGCAATTTATCTTGTCTTCAAAAAGGAACAGTATCGCTTTCCATATTTCATCTATATAGCCATTCCGCTGTATATTGCTTTCATCGGGTACCGATTTGTGCGGACAAAAAGGAAAAATAGTTCAAAATAAGAATGGGTGTCAGGCACCATGTGAAATTTTCACATGGTGCCTGACACCTTTTTTACTATTTTCACTATTTTTTTCTATATTCAATTGATATGACCCAAATGGATCCTGCGACAGTACGGCTGCGATGAGTTAGCTGAATATTATTCTGATTATATGGGATATGTAGTCTTCGCCTTCATTAAAGTGTATGAACAAATAGAGTTGAAGGGCGGCCTGGATGTCACCAATATTTCATTACTTATAATTGTCTATTTTTGCATAATCGTGGGATAATAATTAGGAATACATAGAAAGAGGAGAGCACAAAATGAAGGTTAAAATTAATCGAAATGCTGCAAAAGCTTTGAAAAAAATGATGGAACAAGAAGAGGCACAAGGGAAGCTATTCCGAGTTTACGTTACAAACATCCACGGTGATCATGCGCACTATGATTTGAAGCTTGATACACCAACTGAAAATGATGAAGTGGTCAAAAGCGATAAGGAAATTGACTTTATTCTCGATAAAAACAATGAGTATCTTGATGGTGTGTGGATACAGTTTTTCCATGTCCCAAAAGAGGAATGGCTGATTACCAATCCTTCAAAAGGCGGACACCACCATCATCATTAAAGAAAAGCGCAAGCGCCTTGCTTAAGGGCTTACACCCCGAGCCCCTAGGCACTTGAGCAGGATCATTCTCTAAGTCGATATTTATAGTATCCTATCTTTTTAAATAAGAAAACACTTGGGGCGTTTGCTGCCAAGTGTTTTTTTAATCTTTATTTTCAAAATACTTGAAATTGTTCACATATATTTCATATAATCCTATTATTGCTATCTTAGAAAAAAGGAGATTATTTATGATTCGGCGTTTCTTTTCTTATTACCGCCCGCACAAACGGCTGTTCATATTAGATTTCAGTAGTGCAGTTGTAGTTGCTGTTCTTGAATTAGCCTTCCCGCTGGCGGTTAGTTGGTTTATTGATGAATTGCTGCCTGGGGGGGATTGGCAGGCGATTGTCACGGTGAGTATCGGACTTTTCCTTGTTTACTTATTAAGTACCTTCCTACAATTTATTGTGAATTATTGGGGCCATAAGCTTGGGATTAATATTGAAAGCGATATGAGGCAAGAACTGTTTGAACATGTCCAAAAGCAATCGTTTCGCTTTTTTGACAATACGAAAACGGGGCATATCATGAGCAGAATTACCAATGATCTGTTTGATTTAGGCGAACTTGCTCACCATGGACCAGAAGATGTCTTTATCGCCATGATGACCTTTATCGGTGCATTTTGGATTATGCTGACAATCAATGTGAAGCTCTCTCTTGTTGCCATTCTAATCCTGCCATTTTTGATTCTCCTTGTAGTTGTCTGTAATTTAAAAATGAACAAAGCGTGGAGTCAAATGTATTCGAGCATTGCAGACGTAAACGCACGTGTAGAGGATAGTGTTTCCGGAAGTCGAGTGGTTCAATCCTTCACAAATGAAGAGTTTGAGATTGCCAGATTTAAAAAGAATAATCAAAAATACCGTGGCGCCAAACTGGGTGGATATCGTGTCATGTCCTACTGTCTGTCAGGGATTTATATGATGACAAGGCTAATCACGATTGTCGTCCTTGTCTATGGAGCTTGGTTGAGCTTCACTGGACAGCTAACCTATGGGGAATTAGTCGGATTTCT
>Ga0213823_1000985_pt1 | contig 19295 bp, 22 predicted proteins | sample MC6MC0907MG_FD_179887 | JGI IMG/M metagenome (GOLD analysis project Ga0213823, IMG submission 179887) | Enriched soil aggregate microbial communities from Iowa State University, Ames, United States - MC6-MC0907-MG | ecosystem: Environmental > Terrestrial > Soil > Unclassified | place: USA: Iowa...
GGAATTATTAGTATGATTACCTTTCATGTCTTCCAAAATATCGGCATGACAATTCAAGTACTGCCGATTACTGGAATTCCGCTGCCATTCATCAGCTATGGCGGCAGCTCGCTCATGGGGAATATGTTTGCGATGGGTCTTGTATACAGCATCCACTACCACCATAAAACGTATATGTTCTCATCCGAAAACTCGTTAAATGCTTAATAGAAAAGCGGAAGTGCCTTGAACAGGAACTGAAGCTAGACAATAAGAAAAGCGGAAGCGCCTTGTACAGGGGCGATATAGGGAGAATTATCGACTGGCAAGCAAAGCGAAGCCAGAGATTAGTCTCCCTTAATGCGTAAAGAAAGCGACAGCTTTCTTTAGCCAAGCATAAGACGAGCCGGCGAGAAGGCTGCTTTTTAGCCTTCTTGACGGATTGGCTTATGACCCCGAGCCCCTAGGCGCTGAAGCTAGACAATTATAAAAAAGGGCAGGGCTCTGGTGCCTTTTTCTATTAATGTAGGAATTTCTTAAAGAAGATTACCATATTAATTTGAATATAAGACAAACTGGTATAAACTAATTAATGTTGGTCTCTATTATTTACATAAGTGAAGGTGAACTATGGCACAGTTTATTAACTCTATTTTGGAATTTTTATCACAGTTAGGATACCTCGGTATTGCCCTAGGATTAATGATAGAGATTATTCCAAGTGAAATTGTCTTAGGCTATGGCGGGTACATGATTTCACAAGGACATCTCAATTTTGTCGGCGCTGTTATTGCCGGTACGATCGGCGGCACGCTTGCCCAGCTATTTTTATATTGGGCCGGTTATTATGGAGGCAGGCCTTTTTTAGAAAAATACGGGAAATATGTTCTTATTAAAAAGAGTCATATTGATATTGCCGAACGCTGGTTTGAAAAATATGGAGCCGGTGTGATTTTCTCTGCAAGGTTCATACCTGTTGTCAGACATGCCATTTCCATTCCTGCCGGGATTGCCAAAATGTCAGCAACTAAATTTACCCTTTACACCGTGGCAGCCGTTGTACCGTGGTCGATTCTCTTCCTTTATTTGGGGAAGGTGTTGGGTAAGAACTGGTCTCATGTAAAGGAATTTGCTCAGCCATATGTCCTACCAATCATTATTGCCGCTGTTGTTTTGGGCGCTATCTATTTTTTAGTCAAAAAAACGAAAAAAACCACCGATTAATCTGATGATTCGGTGGTTTTTATCCATTATATGTTAAAAAAGCGATAATGCATGAGAAATAAGCCAAAGATTGAAAAAAATGAGCCATAAACATTTGCTCTGTTAATTGTTTTTACTTTTTAAAATGGATAGAAGTGTCGCTACAAGGACGACCTTTTTAAAAATCAGATAGGTTCGAATCGCTAAGCATAATTGATGGTACAAAATATTGTCTCAGCTTTTTATCGTAATGAAACACCGTAACCCGATAATTGTTTTCACCTGCTTTATGCTATACCATATCAAAAAGTTTACTTTATTAACATTAAAGCATAACACCCGTAATCGCAGCAGTTAATAGGCTTACAAGTGTTGCGCCAAAAAGTAATTTAAGGCCAAACTTCGCGACAAGATTTCCCTTCTTTTCGTTTAACCCTTTTACGGCACCGGTGATAATTCCAATCGATGAAAAGTTAGCAAAGGAAACAAGGAAGACAGAAATGATTCCAACGGTTCTGCTTGACAATGAATCTGTGATTTTTCCTAAATCTATCATCGCAACGAACTCATTGGATAATAATTTTGTCGCCATGATGGTTCCTGCATCGACAATTTCGGATGAAGGTACTCCAATGACAAATGCAAATGGTGCGAACAAATAACCAAGCGCCATTTGGAAGCTAATGCCGAAAATCGAAGCAAACAGATGATTAATCATGCTAATTAGGGCAACAAAACCGATTAGCATCGCACCCACGATGATGGCCACTTTAAAACCATCCAAAATATATTCCCCAAGCATTTCAAAAAAGGTTTGCTTCTCTGCATCTTGAATATCAATAATATCCTCTTCTTCTGTTACTTCATAAGGATTAATGATATTGGCAATGATAAATCCTCCAAATAAGTTTAATACCAGTGCGGTGATCACATATTTTGGTTCGATCATTGTCATATACGCCCCTAAAATCGATGCCGACACTGTCGACATTGCTGAGGTGCATAATGTATACAAGCGATGTTCAGGAAGGTATGGAAGCTGTTTTTTTACTGAAATAAACACCTCAGATTGGCCAAAAACAGCAGATGCCACCGCATTAAAAGACTCTAATTTCCCAAGACCATTCACCTTACTTAAAACCATGCCTAGGAAACGGATAATAATCGGAAGAACTCTTATGTACTGAGCAATTCCAATTAATACGGAAATAAAGACAATCGGCATTAAAACGTTCAAGAAGAAAGGTGCTTCCCCTTTATTTGCAATTCCGCCAAATACAAAATTAATCCCATCTGCAGCATATGCTAGAAGATGTTCAAATACTCCTGAAACTCCTCTAATAAGCACAAGCCCTACTTCTGTATTAAGCAGGAAATAAGCAAATAGAAGCTGTAAAATAACCATGATGCCTATCGGCTTAAATTTGATCCCTTTTTTATTGTTACTTACGATAAAGGCAAGCAAAAAAATAACGACTAATGCCACCAAAAACATAACAAATTTCAAAAATGCTCTCTCCCTTTTCTGATGATGGTATATCTGAGCTGTAAAAGTTTTAAATCAACTTGTATTTTTCGACAAAAAACGACAACGTTTTCAAACACAAACCTGATTATAAGATTTGCTTATTATAAGTGTCAACTCTTTGCAAGGAAGTGGTAAAATTCAGGTTATTCATTATCATCTAATTTTTACTTTTTCCTTTTTGCCATCGAATCATCCATTCTTTTCTGCTCAAAGGGAATATAAAAAAGGTATGGAGAATTCTCCCCATACCTTCGTTCAACCACTATTGTTCTCATTCTAGCTTATTTTATGACCCTTGCTGGGCCACACTTACCCGGCCTTTATATAAAAAATAGAAATAAAGAAGCATCGAAATGAAAATGGAAACAGCAGATGTTATATAAATACTGCTATATCCGAGCAGATGGCTAATCTGACCGAACACCATCGCCCCTAAACCCACACCTAAATCGAAAAAGGAATAGAAAGTAGCATTCGCCATACCTCTTCGATGCATTGGAACTTTTTCAATAGCCCACGCCTGCAGGGCAGGTTGTACCATGCCAAAACCAAGACCATACAAAACAGCCGCAACAAAAAGAACCATGCTGTTTGGAAGCCACGATAAAAAAATCATCGCTATCAATATTAACAATGTTCCAGGGATAAAGACAGCCTGATGTCCTTTTCGGTCATATAGCTGTCCCGCGAAAGTCCTTGTGACCATTAATGCAAGTGCATATAAGAGAAAGTACAATTGAATGCCGGAAATATCCTTTTCAGCCGTATATAATGGTAGAAAGGCAGCAATCCCGCCAAATGTTACCGTGATAAAGAACATCAGCATCGACGGCTTCAATGCATTTTTCTCATAAAGATCAAGCTTTACTTTTGTCTCTTTCTGCTTTGGTACAACCTTTTTGTAGGTAATTCTTGAAGACAACAAAAGAGCTACCAATCCTAATCCGGCACAAATTAAGAAAAATTGTTTAAACGAAATGATGCCGGTTAGAATCAGCCCTAAAGAAGGACCGATTGCCAGTGCTAAATTGCCAGACAACCCATAATACCCCATTCCCTCTCCTCTTCTAGAAGCAGGAATTAAATCCGAGGCAATTGTTCCGGAGGCAGTGGTGGAAAAACCCCAGCCAGCCCCTTGAACAACCCGCATCGCAAATAATAAGACGATGCTTGTTGAAAATCCAAAGGATCCTACCGATAGGACAAAAATGGCTAAACCAATGAGATAAACAAATCCCCTGCCCTTTGTTTCAAGTGATTTTCCCGCATATGGGCGCAGCAATAAGGCAGAAAAGGTAAAGATCCCTACGACAAACCCGATTAATTGATCATTGCCGCCTAAATCTTCCACAAATAGAGGAATGGTTGGAAGCGTCATTTGAAATCCAAGAAAGATAAAGAAGTTAGCTAAACAGATAAGAACAAAGTCTTTTGTCCATATTTTTTCTTTTCTCAGCTGTTTTTCCATATATAGTGAAGTTTCCTCTCTTTTTTTATCAATGAAAAAACGTTTCTACACTAGTAGAAACGAAATTTCTGTCAAAAATGTATTACTTTGCATTAGCAGCTTCAATGACTCGTTTCATTGAATGCATTTGACCTAAATGAAGGGACTCATGAAAAATGGCAAAGTTGGCAAGTTCACCAAAGGTTTCTTGACCTAGAAACGGAGTCTTCAGCTTTTCGTTAAAGCTTTCTGCCGGAATTTCCTTGATTCTTTTCATTTGCTCTTTTAACTGTGCCGATAATTCCTGAACAGATGGAACGTCACCTTGCCAGTCGGCTGGTTTCGTGCCTGTTGCAAAAAATTCCATATAGTTTGCTGGGAGACTCGTTGATTTTTTCGGAAAGCCAAACATAAACTGTTCAGCAACTGTCAAAACATGACCAACATGCCAGTGAATCGTATTGTTAAAACCGTGCGGCTGGACATCTAGAATCGCCTCGTCTAAAGCCTCGACAATTTTAGTAAAATAACTCCTGGTTAACTCAAAGCTCTTAAATAATAGTTCACTCATTCATTTTAGCCTCCCTCTCATTTCATAGCTTTATTCTATACCAAAATCAGGTAATTTTTAAAGTAAAACGCTCTTACATTTCTTCCGGTGCTTCAATCCCTAACAGTCGTAAGCCTTCTTTTAGAACAACTGTTACCGAATAAACAAGGGCCAAGCGCGCTTCCCGCTCGCTGCTCTCCTCGAGGATTTTTACTTCGGCATAATATTTATTGAAGGCTTGGGCAAGGTCAACAATATATTTGGCCACCTGCGAGGGGTCAAAGTTCTCACAAGATCTTTTAATGGCAGGTGCAAATTCCATTAGCAGGCTTGCCACCTTCCATTCTTTTTCCCAAGAATTCGTGTAGTTTTTAGGATGTAAATCCGCTTGCCAATTCGCTTTTCGTAAAATCGAACATGCCCGGGCAAAGGTGTATTGGACATATGGACCTGTTTCCCCTTCAAACCGAAGCATTTCCTCTAAAGAAAATTCAATATCATTCATCCGGTTATTTTTTAAGTCGTGGAAAATAACCGCACCCACTCCCACCTGTTTCGATACTGCATCTTTGTTTGGCAGGTTTGGATTCTTCTCCTCGATATTGTGCCGTGCCATCGAAATTGATTCATTTAATACCTCTTCTAATAAAACAACCTTGCCTTTACGTGTCGACATCTTTTTACCGTCTTTTAACATCATTCCAAATGGAACATGAACCATTTTCTCTGCCCATTCATAGCCCATTTTTCCTAACACGGCAATCAACTGTTTAAAATGAAGGCTTTGTTCATGACCGACCACATATAAGGACTGGACAAAGTCGTAGTTTTCTTTTCTGTAGTGAGCGGCTGCTAAATCACGGGTGGCGTAGAGTGTAGCGCCATCGGATTTTTTAATTAAGCAAGGAGGCAGCTGCTCTTCGGCTAACTCGACTACCATGGCCTGATCGGATTCTACCAGCAGCTGTTTTTCCTCAAGCAGTTTGACGATCCGATCCATTTTGTCATTATAAAATGCTTCCCCCGCATAAGAGTCAAATTGGACGTTCATCAACTCGTAAATTCTTGAAAACTCTTTAAGTGATTCATCTCGAAACCATTGCCACAGTGTTAAGGCATCCTTATCACCATCTTCTAATCGTTTGAACCAGCTGCGTCCCTGATCTTCAAGTGATGGGTCTGATTCCACCATATCATGAAACTTAATATACAGCGCGAGTAGCTCCTTGATCGGGTTTTGTTTTACCTTTTCGGCATCACCCCATAGTTTATAGGCGGTAATTAACTTCCCAAACTGTGTGCCCCAGTCACCAAGATGGTTTATTTTGATGGGCTTATAGCTGCATTTCTCTAAAATAAGCGCTATAGAGTTTCCAATTACGGTAGAACGCAAATGTCCCATCGAAAATGGTTTGGCAATATTCGGTGACGACATGTCGATCGTTACATTGCCGCCATCCCCAAATTCTTGAGCCCCAAAATGTCCTTTTTGCTCGAAAATGCTGTTGATGAGTTGTTCCGAAACCAGCTTTTTATTTAAAAAGATATTAAGGTACGCGCCTACAACTTCAACCTTTTCAAATGTTGGCGATTGAATCTTTTCACTTAGTTCTTGTGCAATTAGATTGGGTGATTTTCTTTTTAGCTTGGCTAATGTGAAACACGGAAAGGCTAAATCCCCATGTGAAGCGTTTTTTGGTTTTTCAATCATTAGTTCTAGATCCGCTGCTGCAATTTCCTGGTCTAGCAGCTCGAATAGGATGGCTGCAAGCTCCTTTTTAAAATTCATTTTTATTGACCTCCTTTAATTAATAAACAAAAAACCCCCGCCTCTTATATAAAGAGACGAGAGTTTGATTATCCCGCGGTACCACTCTAATTGTTCAAAAAGAACCGGCTTTACTTTGTAACGGAGGATTCTCCGGCGTACCCTACTTTGGTTCGGGTTAGCATCTCAAAAGTGCGCTTCATTATCTGCTCTGTATCAGGCTCACACCACCCCTGACTCGCTTGCACGTCCTAGATAACTACTCTCTTTTTCATTGATTTTCCGACTTGATTACCAGTTATTATACTGGAAACATAAGGATTTTTCCAGTCATGTTGATGAATTTTTTTTATTAAGGAAATCCTACTATGGAAGGAGGGATTTTCTATGGCCAGAAGAAATAAAATACTTGTCCCGGAAGCCCGCAAAGGATTGGACGCGCTTAAAGCGAAGGTCGTTCAATCTGCGAACCCTGACAATGCGAAATTTGAAGCTGCCGAAGAGGTCGGTGTTCCCTTGAAAAAAGGCTATAACGGCCAGCTCACATCCGAACAGGCCGGAAAAGTCGGCGGCAGACTTGGCGGCAGCATGGTTCGCGAGCTCGTTAAAATGGCACAAGAAAACTTAAGTAAAAAACATTAATGCTTGGTTAATAGTGTACTTTTTAAAGGACAAATCGCAGTAGGTTATCTGGGGATTTGTCCTTCATTATGCCGTTGAAGGACTTTTCTCTGGACGATTGCTAGCGATTTGTCCCTCATTATGCCGATGAAGGACAAATCTTCTTAGGAAAGCGGAAGAAATGACCTTCATTAAGTCGATGAAGGACTAATCTCCGTAGGATAGCGAAAGAAATGGCCTTCATTAAGCTGATGAAGGATTAATCTCCATAGACAATCGGAAGAATTGGCCTTCATTAATCTGATGAAGGACTAATCTCCATAGACAATCGGAAGAATTGGCCTTCATTATGCTGATGGAGGACTAATCTCTGTAGACAATCGGAAGAAATGTCCACTAAAATCTTTTTATGTGGACTCTTTCTACGATTTTTCCTAATAATCCACTTAGGCTTCTTACCCCAAATTTGAATCAATCTTGTGCAATTTATTTAGTCGGTGTGTGCGACGGCGCTGATTTCGATCAGTTGCTCTGGGGATGCCAAGTAAGTCACGCCGATGAGGCTGCCGGCCGGCCGATGTTGTCCCACGTATTCCTTGAACAGCCGGAGGACTGGCTCGAAATGCTCTTGCGCATTTGTTAAATAGATCTCCATATAAGCGAGGTTGGACTTCGTGACACCAAATCCCTCCAGTACGCGATCGAGATTTTCAAGCGTCTGTCGGGTCTGTGCTTCGATATCGCCCTCGCCAATGAACGCACCCTCCATATCGTGGGAAAATTGCCCCGAAATGTAGATAGTGTCGTTGACGCTGTAACCTTGGGTAATACCGTGATCCCAAAGACCGTGATCGTAGGTTTTAACATTAGTCATTTTTTTCTCTCCTTTACTTCAAAGTAATGTCAGTATAAAATGAACGCAAACAAAAAAATAGTACGCACTTTTTTGATAGGTACTACCAGAAAGGATAGTGTAAATATGAGTATGGCTGACTATAAAGAAAAGGGTAATATTCAAGAGACACCTTTTGGTTATACAATATCAGTGATTGGTGGTAAATGGAAAATGCTTATTATTTACCTCCTGGCAGAAAATCAACCAGTTCGCTTTAATGATTTGAAAAGAAAAATAGGAGCTATTACTTTTAAAACATTGAGTTCACAACTTAAAGAATTGGAAGCAGATGGGATTGTTAGACGGAAAGAGTATCCTCAAATTCCCCCTAAAGTTGAGTACAGTCTCACACATAAAGCAGAAACTCTATTACCTGTTTTGGAACAGTTATGTGAGTGGGGAGTAAAAAACCGCAATAATTAAGTTCCTTCTGTATAGCAGATGAAATTAATAGCATCATCCGTTCCAAAAACGCGGAAGTTTTTTACGAGAGCAATTAGAAAACTGTGGTTTTAATTCTTTGTTCATGACAGAGGCGTTTGTGGAATATGGCTCATTGAAATGATCAAACTATTTTATAAAAATCTCATACTTCACAAAATGCAATTATTTCATTTTAATCAATCTTTTTTCAAAATGGATTCTTTTAATTTGCCGTAAAATGCAGCTTCATTCGACTTTATTTAAAACAAGCATTAAGACCCCCTATTAAAGATATTTTTAACGCTTTCCCAGGCCGTTTTGTCCTTTAGAACAACAAGACTAACCTCACATATAATATTTGCAAACGATTTTAAAATTGTTTTTGGATTTGGAATCGGCATGACAGTTGTCTCCATCTTTCTTTTCTTGTTTGGCATTTTTTTATGTCTAATGGAAGAATACACTGACAGAATAAAGTAAAAACAAAGATTGCCGAATCTTCAAAAAGATTTTATAATTAAGCTAGATTAAGTTTAGAGGAGATGTGCCTATGCTATCGCTCATTGCAGGAACCCGAAAACACTGGTAATACAGGGGGCCTCAGGTAAGCCTGATACAATGCGCAACTGCCCCCGCTAAAAAAATTAGGGGGAATTATGAATGATGTTGAATGATTTATTTAAAGGAAAGTTTATAAAATTAACCGCTGAAAGAGATTCAGACGCGGAGGAAATGGCTCGTTGGCAGGAAAATAGTGATTATTTACGAAAAGTGGATACTGATTTTGCGCTGCCAAAATCGTCCGCTGCATTGAGAGAATATGACGCTTCGAAAAGGAACGGCTCTAAGAATTTCGAATTCAGGCTGCGTACACTTGATGATGACACGCTGATTGGCTTTGTTGCCCTTCATAGCATCGAATGGAACAATCAGGCTTGTTTGCTGGCAATCGGCATTGGAAATCCGGACCATCGTGGCAAAGGCTACGGGACAGATGCCCTGAACCTGATTCTTCGTTATGCTTTTTATGAACTAAACATGAATCGCGTTGGGCTTGATGTTATTTCCTATAACCTTCAAGCAATAAAAGCATATGAAAAGGTTGGCTTTAAAACGGAAGGGTCAATGAGAAGCGCCGTACTAAGGGACGGGAAGAAGTATGACCGTGTCATTATGGGGATACTCCGTGACGAATGGCTAGAAATGCAAATGTAATAATGACAAAAGACTTGTGCAGTTGTTGCACAAGTCTTTTTTTATCACCTTGGCAGCCCTTTCAAAAGAAATACCTTCATAATTTCAGCGATCTGCTCCGAACTCAACGGTTCGTGGTTTCTTTCCCAATCAGATACAAGGGCAATATACATTTTTAACAATAGAAAGCTAGTGATTTCAGTGTTGATTGCCGGGAGGGCCCCTTTAGCAATGGCCGTCTCCATTTTTTGCTGTAAATAAGCAATAATCTCATTCTCGACATGCTGCAGCATTTCGGAAACCGTCAATGTTCCCATTTCTGCTTCTTCCTGGACAAGCTTAATCATGAGATGATGCTGGGAGCGAAACTCTAATAAACGGTATAGGGCACGATGGACATTTTCCGTAAACGGTAAATCTGGCTGGATAACCGCCTCCGCCTCTACAGTCATTTCTTTCACCAAGGAAGAAATAATCTCTTCAAATAATTCCTCTTTATTTTTAAAAAAAGTATAAATCGTTCCTTTTCCAACATTAGCAAGCTTCGCAACCTGATCCATTGTCGTCGCTTTATAACCAAATAATGAAAAGGATTTTGTTGCCGCTTCAACAATCATTTTTCTTCTGTCGGGTGCCATTCTCATTCCCTCCGTTTTGACTAATTTAGTTTTTTAGTCACTTTGATATAATTTTACTATAGCATAGCTTTATATTAGTATCAAATTTATATGTAAAACTTTTGGAAAGTCGTCAAAAATACACGACCGAAAATGTCATGTTTTTTACCATAAAGAATCGATCATACGTCTTTCCCTCTGTATGTTTTCTTGAACAGCGCTCCAGTACATACACCGCTAAACGGTCGCCTTGCGCTTTTCAAATTCCAAAAAGTTTCTTATCAGGGTAGAATCACCACAAAAGTGCTCGTCAACTTTACTTCCCAAATAATTAGTCAGTATGGGAAATTAGAGTAAAAGAAAAAAACCTGATGAAAATTTCCATCTAGGAGTGTAAGTCAAGGAATCATGAGTGTTTCTTAAGAACTTAAGATTTTTGTAAGAAATGAGTAAGAAAAAAGTGATTATCATATTTTACAATAAGTGTGATCAATTGTTGAGGAGAGAATATAGCATGTCTTATATATTAACAACAAACAATCTTACAAAAGTGTTTCATGGTAAAGAAGTGATTTCATCGGTGAATATGAGTGTTAAAAAAGGGCGAGCAAATGGCTGATACCATTGGTGTAATTAGTAATGGAAAGTTAATTGAGGAAGTTTCAATGGAGAATATCAACGGGCAGCAAACTGAATATATCGAAATAGCTGTAGATAACAGTAAAAAAGCAGTCTTTATTTTAGAAAATAATCTTGGAATTTCAAACTTTAAAGTGATAGAGAATGGCTTCATTCGAATATATGATTCAAGCATCACTCAATTGGATATTTCAAAAGCCTTTATCCTAAATGATGTTGCAGTGGAATCGATAAGTAAGAAAACGAGTTCTTTAGAAGACTACTTTTTGAAGTTGATCAATGGGGGTGCGATCCATGCTTAATATTATAAGATTAGAAATGAAAAAATTTAAAATCAGCAGTTCTATAAAAGGAGCACTTATTGCAGCTGCTTTTATTTTCGGTTGTATGTTTCTATTTCTATTTGGGTCAAAATTTGATGATGAACTTATTATGGAAAGTTACGAATTTATTTTTGTTTTAATTGATACTTTTGTTAGAGCTGTTTTTATTATCTTCGCTTCCACTTTAATTGCTAAACTTATAATTGACGAATATAAAAACAAGACGATTACGATATTATTTATGTACCCAATCAATAGAAAGAAAATCATTATCGCAAAGTTAATACTTATAGTCGTCTTTACATTTACAGCAATTATCTTTGCGAATACGATTATCGCTACTTTGATTTATTTTATTAATGAAAAGATGCACTATATCCCCGATACGCTTTCTATTACAGTTGCAAAAAATCATGCATTGAGGGTTCTAATGAATGCACTATCAGCAACCGGAATGAGCTTAATTCCTCTATTTTTCGGTATGCGAAAATATTCAGTTCCAACAACCATCATCTCCTCGATCATAATTGTTCTCATTGTTTGCTCTAACAATGGTGGAATGACATTAAATGATATTATTATTATCCCTATAACACTTGCAATTATTGGTGTGTTAATTGCCTATTTGGCAATTAAAAATATCGAGAAGGTGGATCTAATCCAATAATAAGAGTTTGATATTATATTATCCCTATTACATTCGCTGTACTTGGCTTAGGTTCTTGTTGCTTTTGATTATTGGAAGCATTCGAAAAAAACTGGCAGAAAGTCATTAATTTTTTTTGAAAAATCATTGATGAGAAATACTAATCAATCGTTTGATTAATTATTAATCATTTATAATCAAACGTTTGATTAAATACGAAATATTTATATGATATACTAATTAATCGTTTGATTAAAAAGTAAAGATAAATAGAAACTCCCAACCATTGGGCTAAATTAAATTTCAATCATTAATACAGTATACTAATCAAACGTTTGGTTAAAATTCAATCAAAAATGTATTATATTAATTAATCGTTTGATTAAATATAATGGGTTAATATCAATTACTATAAAAGGATGTCTCGTAAAGGTATGACCCTTACTTTCGAGACATCCTTTTTCGTTAAATCCATATTTAATCCTTCCCCTACTTTAAGGTGGCGGCAAAACAGATCTTTTCTAACTACCAATCCAAACCTTTATGAACCTGTTGAACGATAGTGCCTGACACCCAATTGCCAGACGAGAAAGCAAGGCAGGATAAATAGGCTCCCCATAACAGGAGTCAACATATGAAATAGGTCACTTCCTCCTGCTTTTCCGAGAATATACTGCAGCGGCAAGTAATTTACTGTTCCAAAAGGGATGACAAAAGTGAAAAAGCGGGCGACCCATTTTTGATAAATATTTAACGGGTATTGTGCCATCTCCCTGCCGCCGTCGGTAAAAATATTCGCTACCTCGAGCCCCTGCACAGTCCAAAAACACATAGTGGCGGCAAGCATATAGATACCGGTGAAAATAAACACACCGCTCGTAATCATCAGCACAAGGGTAATAGCTCTAGGTGCACTCCACTCAATGGGAAGATTGCTTAAGGCCCATATTAAAACAATGACACTCTGGAGCAGTCTGCCAAATCTCGTAAACTCAAACTTTGAGCCGAGAACCTGGATAAAGGTACTGCGAGGCCGGACCAGCAGCCTATCAAAATCTCCCTTAACAATTAAACTAGAAAAAGTATCAAATCCGCGAGCAAAACATTCGCTCAAGCTGAAGGCCATATGGATTACCGCGAAGCAAAGCGCCACCTCAAAAAATTGCCAGCCCTTTATTTGTCCAAACCGCTCAAACAAAAAGTAAAGACCGGCAAAAATGGAAAAAGGAATAAAAAATTGACCAATAGAAAGCAGCCAAAATGAGGTGCGGTATTGCATTTGTGATTTAAAATGGATTAGCAGATATTTAAAATATAGGCTCAACCGGGTCAACCTCCTTGGACCACAACTTTTTTTAGTACACCGTTAAGGGTCGTCCTTCCTAGCAAAACAAGAACAGTGAGATAAGTTAGCTGAATGAGAATACCAATGATCGCATCGTGCACCGGGATATGCCCCGAATAGACCCGAAACGGGAAATCCGCCGTCCAGCGAAATGGAAGCACATAGGCTATTTTTTGCAGCCATACCGGCATCAATGGAACGGGAATAACTAATCCTGCAAAAAATTCACTTAAGACGCCAAATACAAGAAGTGACCCCATGGGCGACAATGTGATGAAGACAGATATATATAAGAACATCGATATGGCGACTAACAGCAGCAAGCCCAATAGCAGTGCGCTTAAAAACAATAAAAATGAGGTTATACTAGTCGGGGGTTCTAAGTTGTATGGTTTAGGCAAAAGACAGGCAACGATTAATATGGGAAAACAGCGTAAAAACGCACTTGACAGCCGCTGGGCGAGGAGCTTGGCATACCAAAATCCGTAAAGTCCGCTCGGCCGGCAAAGCTCATAAGCAATATTCCCACTTGTAATGAGATCAAATAGTTCATTATCGCGAAACCACATCATAACGAAGACAAGAAACGCCTGCTGGAGCCATATGTATTGAATTAATTCTTTTAAAGAAATCGGCGGTGTTTGTACAGCGTGTTGATAGAATGCTTCAAATACCATAATACTGATAAATCCCCAGAAAAATTGCGTCGCCACCCCGGCAAGTGCTGCCGCCCGATACTGCATTCCCATGCTAAGCCGCAGTTTCAAAACCGATATATACACCTTCATATTTGATACTCCTTGTAAAGCTGAACGATAATATCCTCTATCGGTTGTGCCTCAATTGCGACATCTATCAGCTCTACTTGGTTCGATAATTGGGTGATGACATCAGAGGTTTTTAACTGATCTGTATCGATGCTCAGCACTACGCGTTCTGGTGTCCACGATAGTGTAGATGCCCCGGGGATATGGATGGGATTTGCATTTTTTCCGTAATCCGCTGTGATGGTTTTATGTGTGCCAAACCGCTGCCGTAATTCTTCTAAATAACCGTCGTATAATACGCTCCCTTTTCCTATCAGAATAACCCGCTCGGCCAGTGCCTCAATATCATTCATATCGTGGGTTGTAAGGATGACAGTGACTCCTTTTTCCTTATTAATCGTTTTGATAAACTGGCGGACGGCGATTTTCGAAACCGCATCCAGTCCGATGGTCGGTTCGTCTAAAAATAATATTTGGGGATTGTGAATAAGCGAAGCTGCAATCTCGCAGCGCATCCTCTGACCTAAACTTAATTGACGGACGGGTGTACTTACGATTTCTTGCAGTTCTAGCGTTTCGATGAGTAGGTCGATCGTAGATTTATATTCTTGTTGTGGAACCTTATAGATGTCTTTTAGCAGTTCAAAAGAATCCATCACCGGGACATCCCACCATAGCTGGGAACGCTGCCCGAAAACGACTCCGATATTTTTTACATACTGGGTTCTTTCTTTCCAGGGTATGTACCCCATAATGGTGCACTTCCCGGTGTCAGGCACCAAGATTCCACTCATAATCTTAATCGTCGTCGATTTTCCTGCCCCATTCGGGCCGATATAACCAACAATCTCTCCTTGATTAATAGAAAAAGAGATGTTCATTAATGCATCAACAATCGTATGTTCCCGGTAAAAAAGCGCCTTAGCTGCCTGCCGCAGCCCGGTTGAACGCTTGGCAATCTTGTAGGCTTTAGTAATCCCCTCTAAGTGTATCAATTCGATTTCCCCCCCTGCCTTTTTTGAGTCACAGAGGAAAATAATAGCATTCTGCCCTACCCGTGTCAAGAATTTTCTAAATATTTATACCACTATTCGTACTTCTATAGATAGTCAAAAAACATTTCTCGTTCGCTTTGAATTAATCGCTATTTTCCAGCTCTTCCGGCACACTATTTTGTTCATATGAGGGACCGCCATTTAGTTGAGAAATCTCTTTTGCCAATTCATCTAAAAACTCATCCGTTAATAAGGGTTTCTTATGGTTAGACATAGTATCCTCCTATCTTGATATGAAATACCATTATTATTGACTGATCTTCGGATACCATTCATGGAATTACATTGTTTCAATCGTAAAAAATTAATTTTTTCTTAAAAATTTTTATTTACTTTATCTACGCACGGGAGTATGATAAACAACGGTTTCAAATTTCTAAATCGCTGAATCCTTATGGTACGGGGGAACCTTTTTTGTGGGCTGATTTAATAACCCAAGGGGTGAATCCTTCTAGGTAGGGCTACTCAATGGTCCGAATCCGACAGCTAACCTCGTAAGCGTTATATGAGAAGGAAGGTGGAGCTTGTGCGACATAAAAAATAATGTCTGCAGGTCTATTCATTGATGACTTGTGGACTTTTTTAATTTTTTTAAAAAAATCCCAAACTTCCGGGGTTTTTTTAGATGAAAAGAGAACAATATTTTTATAACTATTCGGCGGTGAACAGCTTTGATTACTTCTATAAAGAGGTTTTTAATTGGGCGTCCTTTAAAATCAACGGCTTTAGGGGAACAAAAACTTTCTAAAACAAAAGCATTAGCGATCCTTTCTTCGGATGCATTATCTTCCGTTGCCTATGGTCCGGAACAAATATTGATTGTCCTTGTTACATTGGGTACCGTAGCCTTTTGGTACTCCATTCCAATTGCTATCGGAGTCTTAATCCTACTAGCCGCTTTAATTCTTTCCTATCGCCAGATTATTTTTGCCTATCCACATGGTGGAGGAGCGTATGTGGTTTCAAAAGAAAATTTAGGGGTTAATCCAGGGCTAGTAGCAGGAGGATCATTATTAGTTGACTATATTTTAACGGTCGCAGTGAGTGTCTCTGCTGGCACCGATGCCATTACATCTGCTTTTCCAACATTACATGCACATAATGTAGCCATTGCAATTTTTTTCGTCCTGATTATTACAATCTTGAACTTACGAGGGTTAACCGAGTCTGCCTCGATTTTAGCCTATCCTGTTTATTTATTTGTGTTTGCCCTATTTATATTAATTGGAGTCGGGCTATTCAATGTCTTAACGGGTAAGGTTTCACCTGATTTGCATGCTTCTCTTGGTACACCTGTAGCAGGAATCAGTCTCTTTCTTCTCTTAAAAGCCTTTGCATCTGGTAGCTCAGCACTTACTGGTGTCGAGGCTATATCCAATGCCATTCCAAACTTTAAAGACCCAGCTCCGAAAAACGCGGCCAAAACGTTAATGGCCATGGGAACATTACTAGCTTTACTTTTTTCTGGCATCGTATTTTTAGCCTATTATTATGGGATTTCTCCTAGTGCTAAGGTGACGGTCGTCTCACAAATTGCAGAGGAGACCTTTGGACGGAATCTAATGTATTACTTTATCCAAGGGACAACGGCGTTGATTTTAGTCCTTGCTGCCAATACAGGGTATTCGGCTTTCCCATTGCTGGCTGTGAATTTAGCAAAGGATAAATTTATCCCAAGAATGTTTACCATTAGAGGTGACCGATTAGGATACTCCAATGGAATTATCATCCTTGGAGTTTCCTCGATCATTTTGATTATAGCTTTTAAAGGGAAAACAGAACATCTAATCCCGCTTTATGCAGTTGGAGTTTTCATTCCTTTTACGCTGTCGCAAACAGGAATGATGCTGAAATGGATTCGTGAAAAACCTAGAGGATGGATAGTAAAGCTAATTATTAACACAACAGGGGCATTGATTAGTTTTACTGTTACCATCGTGTTCTTTTTAACCAAATTTACTCAGGTTTGGCCTGTGTTAATTTTCTTACCAATTATCATTTTTGTCTTTCATAGAATAAGGACGCATTATGATGCAGTAGGCGACCAACTGCGGATCACTACTTGTGAGCCTGCTGTCCCGATTGAAGGGAATGTAATCGTTGTACCTGTTGCTGGTATAACGCACGTGGTAGAAAACTCAATCAATTATGCTAAATCTCTTTCACCTGACCAGATAATTGCTGTTTACGTCGCTTTTGAAAGGGAGGATGAAAAAAAGTTTGAAGAGAAATGGAAGAAATGGCAGCCTGATGTGCGACTTGTTACACTTCACTCTCATTATCGAAGTATCATTCAACCATTGACCAAATTTGTCGATACGGTTGAACATAAAGCGAGTGAATCAAATTACCAAGTCACAGTGATTATCCCACAATTTATTCCAAAGAAAGGCTGGCACAATATTCTCCATAACCAATCAAGCTTACTGATACGTGCATTCCTCCTATATCGGAGAAAGGTCATCATCACGACTGTCCCTTATCATTTGAAAAAGTAACATCAAATGTTTATCTGAAAGTTTGTAGGCGGGTCCGTAAAAGATTTTATTCGTAATTGAATTAAAAAAAGCTAACGTAACATTTTATAAAAGTGTTACATTAGCTTTTTTTTATAATGTTTTTAACAAAGTTAAATTGATTTGATCGTTTAAATCCTTCTCTAGCTTTTCCAGGTCTTTATCAAAGAAGTTCATATCGACCTTCTTGACTGTTTGATGCCCTACACCTGCCTTTTCCAGACAAGAAGCGAGGATTACAAGGCAACGATCAGAGTGGAGCATGGCGTTTCTGATTTAATTCTTATATAGCCGCTTTTCCGGATGATCATCTTTTTTCCTCCAACCGCTCACAGCTATTTCAATTTAAAAAATCACTTTGTTAATTTTCTTTTAAACACGAAATAATACATACTAAGAGGCCACCATAATACACAGAAAATCGGGTAAACCGCCCAGATGGTATCTGGTGTTGATATCACATTCACGCAGATAAAAAAGATACTGATGAGCAAACTCGCATGGATGGAGAATTCAAAAAATGTCTTTTTCTTTGTATGAAAAATGGCAAGCGGCCACCACAATACCACAAACGCTGGATAGATCACCCAGGGATATGCTGGTGATAAGAGAACATTAAGAATGGAATAGTATAAAATGATGCTTATACTTCCTGCCAGTGCAACGGTCATTGTTCGTGCACGCTTTTCTAGATGAACAAGGATTGGCCACCAGAAAATTGGATATATGGCATATATCGACCATGGGTACTGCGGTGAATTAATATAATTTTCAACAGTCAAAAATGCTATTATAAGTGCACTATAAGTAAGGGAAAGTTGTTTGTGTTTCCCATTCTTCACACAATACAACCCGATCGGCCATAACAAAAGAACAAAGGTTGGATAAATAAACCAAGGATAATGGGGATTAGTTAAAAAATTGACTAGCATTAAAAAGACAATACTCATTACACTTCCGGCTACAGTAAAACCTATATCAAATTTTTTCATTTGTCTCCCTCCCCCCTTACTTTGAACGTAACCAAGTAAAATACATCGTTAATGGCCACCATAATACCGCAAATGTTGGATACACAAACCAAATTGTATGTGGTGAATATGAAAAATTAATAAAAATAAACAGAGCAATTATAAGCAGACTGCCCCAGATGGAAAACCCTAAATTTAATTTCGTCATGTTTTTTTTCGCTGGCTGCTTTACACCCAGCTCCTTTTTTAAATCTTCAATATCCCCAAAATCTACGATTGCTTTATTAATCGCATCCTCCTCTTCCTTCCCTTGTTCCATTAAATCCAACACTTTTTCTTCAAGGTTTTCCAAAACTTCCTGCTTAACGGCCTTTTTTTGCTCACTTTCCGGTACATCTTTAAATAGATCGTCCACATGATTTTTTAACTTTTTCACTTTAATCCCTCCATAAATAAATCGATTACTTCCTTGGTTTCTATCCATTCATCAATCATTTCTTTTAAATATGCCTTTCCGAGCGTGGTGATCCTGTAATACTTCCTTTTCCCACCTTGAGAAACACTTCCCATATACGATTCAATTAATTCCTTTTTCTCAAGTCGCTGAAATACAGCATATAGTGTTGCCTCTTTTATCTGGAATCGATTGTCTGTTCGTAAGCTAATTTCCTTCGATATTTCATAGCCATACCTGTCTTGTTCAAAAATCAAGCGTAAGATAATCGAATCCAAATGACCACGAATAATATCGCTTCTAATCATGTTTTCACTTCCTTGTTTCATTCACTATTCTACCTGATAGAGTAAT
>Ga0213823_1000991_pt1 | contig 19236 bp, 15 predicted proteins | sample MC6MC0907MG_FD_179887 | JGI IMG/M metagenome (GOLD analysis project Ga0213823, IMG submission 179887) | Enriched soil aggregate microbial communities from Iowa State University, Ames, United States - MC6-MC0907-MG | ecosystem: Environmental > Terrestrial > Soil > Unclassified | place: USA: Iowa...
GCTTGCATCGCTTTTTCAGCTAAATCTTTGCTTGCTTTCGAAACGCGACCAATGACTTCTGTTTTCTTTGCAGGATTGTACGAAACGATTTTATCTTCTGTTGTAATGCGCTCGCCACCAATAATTAGTGGGTAGTCTTGACCTAAGTAACCTTCAACTTTATTTAAAGCCTCTACATAAGCATTGTAGTTTGCCTCTTGTGAAAAATCTGTGAATGGTTCGTGTTTGTATGGAATCATGTCAGTTTCCTCCCAGGTATAAGTAGTGCCAAATGATTATGCACCTTTTAAGTTTGTGTTAATTATATAATGCAATATAATTTGGCATTAATCAACTCAAATTTTAAAACTTTTTTAATTTTTGCATCTGCTTTTCATATTGGTGTTAGAATAAGCTTAATGGACTACAGGAGGACAAAATGGATAACAATGTACTACTAAGTATTTATAAATACGTCATTGAAAAAGGCGATATGGGAATTTGCGTTGTAGACACAGAGGGCAAATTGCTTATATACAATAAAAAAATGAGAGAATTAGAAGGCGTTAATGAGGATGAATTTGAGGAGAGGCGAGCCTTAGAGATTATTGATTTTGAAATCGAAAAAAGCGATATTTATAAGGTCCTCAGCTCTGAAACGCCAGTGCACAATATAAAAAAAACGTATTGGAATAAAAAAAATCAAGAAGTGACCTACATAAGCAATATTTATCCGTTGCACTATGAAGGCTCTTTAATAGGCGCTGTGGAATTTGCCCGAGATATTACACAGCTTGAATACATGATGTATCAGCCATTGAGAAGGTATGGCGCTCCATTGACATTTGACATTATCACGGCTGTATCACCAGTCATGAAGGATGTCATTGAAAAAGCAAAAATTGTGGCACTAAGTAGAATGCCTGTTGTGTTAATAGGGGAATCAGGTACTGGGATTGATATGGTTGCAGAGGGAATACATCATGATCTAAAGGTACAAAATGATATGTTTATTGCTTTAATTTGCCGTCGAGATGAGAAAACGGTATTAAAGCAATTTGAAAAATATATTGTGGAAAAGGAGAAAATAACCTTCTTTGCTGAGCGCATTGAATATTTATCTTTAGAAGCACAAGAAAAGATTGTTGAACTTTTTAATAATCATCCTAATCATCAGCATGTTTTAATTGCTAGTGTTGGTAAAGATCCAATTGATTTGATTCAAAAGCATGAGCTATCCAAAAAGCTTTACAGACTTTTTTCAGGTATTACGATTTATGTACCTCCTTTACGAGAAAGAAAAGAAGATATTATGCCCTTTATCGATGATTATTTCAAAAGACATCGTGATAGCTTTGGCTCATCTATTCACGGGCTTTCAGAAGAAGTACGAGATACCTTTTTAAAATATGATTGGCCAGGAAATTTAAAGGAATTAGAAGTCCTGCTGGATGAAATAACCTCATTAATCACCAATGAAACGATAGTTGAATCACATATGCTGCCAGTGCATTTCAAATGGAAAATCCAAAGCTCTTGTGAGGAGACGGAAAAAGAGGTTTCTACGAGTGACTTGTTTGTCATTAAAAATCAACAGGATATTCGACCATTAGATGTCTATATGAAAGAGGTAGAGGAGTACTATATTTCGAAGGCGTTGGACTTTCATCAAGGCAATATCTCCAAAACGGCTGCTGCGTTGGGGATTCGGCGACAAAGTTTACAGTATCGAGTTAAAAACTATAAGCTCAATAAAAAAAGCGAAAACATTGATTAACAATGTTTTCGCTTTTTTGGATAGTTTCCCGAAAGTGAGGGATACAACGATCTAACTGAAGGATAAAAACACAAAACTGATGGATAGCTTCAAGTTTGTATAATTATTTTCCTTTTTTCGAGAGGCGACCAAGTGCAAATGCTGCTGCTCCTAAGCCAATTGCCATGTTCGTTTTTTTGTTAAACACTTGTTTTGTCACAAGTGCAACATTTTGTGGACGCTCAGCTAAACGACGCATAAAGTAACCGTACCAGTCATTACCGAATGGTAGGTATGTGCAGAAATTATAACCTTCACGAGCAAGGTCTAGCTGCATTTCTTTACGGAAACCATATAGCATTTGGAATTCGAATTTTTCATTTGGAATATTATGTTGCTTCACAAATTGTTTTACATGGTTGATCACATTATGATCGTGTGTCGCAATCGAAGTAAATTTACCATGTAGCAAATGATATTCAATTAGTTTTAAGTAATTATGGTCAATATCAGTTTTAGATTGATAAGCCACATTTTCAGGTTCTTTATAAGCACCTTTTACAATACGTAAGCGGAAGTTTTTATATTTCTCAATATTTTCCTCTGATTCGAAGAAGTAAGCTTGAATAACTGTCCCTACGTTATCATACTCTTTGTGTAATTCCTCTAATAATTCAAAAGAGCTATGTAAACGCTCGTAGTTTTCCATATCGAAATTCACGAAAATATTATATTGATGTGCAAGAGCTACGATTTCTTTTAAGTTTTCATAGCAAAATGCGTAATCAATATCTAAACCTAATTGTGAAGGTTTAAGAGAGATGTGTGCATCAAGCTGTTCATCATGAATAGCTTGTACAACAGCTAAAATGTTATTTTTGGCAGCAGTTGCCTCTGATTTTTCGTAGACGAACTCGCCTAGATTATCGACTGTACAAGAAATATTGGCCTTGTTTAATTCTTTAATCGATTGCACAACTTCTGGTAAACTTGTGCCAGCAACAACACTTTGGGCACCCATTTTTAAACCATATTTTTGTGCAGCGCTGTTTAATAATTTGTTCTCTGATAAGTAAATGAAAAAGTCACGTAATACCATCATATGCCTCCAAAAATGAAAATTTTAAATTCTTGGCGATTATAACACTTTTTTTGAAAAGTAAAATGGTTTGATTTTCAGAAAAAATTTTTTCAAAGCTAGTTAGTGAGATAAAACTATTGCAGTTATTGACTTATTCATGAAAAAAATTTAAATTAAAAAATTTTTTCAAAAAAAAAGGACTTTTCAAAATAAAAGATTTGCTTTATGTTAATTAGTATATGTCTAAATTTGCGAATATGTATAATATTGGACTTTTCGAGAGTGGTTTACTTGAATGGCATGATAGTATTTCAGAATTATTGATAGTTTAATATAATTTATTAGTGGGTATTCTTAGAAGTGATTCTTAGATATCCACTTTTTCATTTTTTAATTTAAATATCATATTAATAGTAGTTTATAGTAAAAAAAAACAGGGTGTATTATAATAAAATGGTATATAATCAAGATTAAATTATGTACGTTTTGTGAATTTATAGTTACTTTTGATTTAGAATAGTGTGTCTATATAAGCAATACAAAAGGAAATATGACTACTCTAAACTAAGATAAGGTGGAAAGTATGGCAAGAGGCAGAAAATTTAATTCAAATGGCGAACAAAGTAAACAACTATTACTTGAAAAAGCGATAGAGCTATTTTCTGATAAAGGTTATCATCACACAAAAATTAGTGACATTGTAAAGGCTGCCAATGTAACTCAGCCTACTTTTTATCTCTATTTTAAAAGCAAGGATGCCCTTTATAACGATTTGAATGCGCAATTTCAAAGCGGATTCTTGGCAGTAATGAATAATAAGTCAACTGACATTATTGAATATGGATTACAGGGTTTTATCACGCTCTTAGAGCAAAAGTTATTGAACTTGTTCGTATACATAATTGAAAATCCTGAATTAACAAAAATAGGTTTTATTGAATCCAAGCAAGCACATTTGGTGAAAAACCAAATGACACAGCAATTGATCCACCTTATTTATCTGCATGATTGTGACAAAGATCTACAATTGTATAGTGTGGATATAAAAATCATGATAGATAGTTTAGTAGGCTCAATAGAAAGACTCATCATTACGAATTTGCTAGAAGAAAAAAGGTTACCTGCAGAACTTGCAAATGATATTGTACAATTATATTTTTGGAAAACCAAAGAAGTGATATAAAAAACTGCCATCGATACTTATTATCGATGACAGTTTTTTTAATTGCTTATTCTTATATGCTGATAGTAGCCTTTTTGATCTTTGCTCTTCGGGTGAATAAGTAGCATATATTCCTGATTTGGTGAAAAGGCACTCTTAGGTGTAACAGTTAATGTTCGACCTTCAATTTTAACTGCTACGGGTACTTCCTTAGCTCCTAAAGCAGCCAGTTGAATGTTACTTTTAGCAATTTGAGAAGTAAGCCCAGCAGGAATTTTTACTGTAAATTTTTGTGTATCAGCTATATTTTTTACCGTGGAAAGTTGTTTATATTTAGGATATTTCTCCTTCAATGCATCATAATGTGCCTGGAAAATAGGTGCTGTTGTGGTTTGAACATTTGGCTTAACGCCTACTTCATGAATAGTATGACCCGCAGGACCTGTAAATTTACCAACTGTAAGCTTTAAATAGCTACCATCCTGTAATGTGTAAAAGCCTTGCATAGCGCCTTTCCCATAGGTTGTTTCTCCGTATAAAATAGCAGCTTTCTGGTCTTTCAATGATGCGGAAAGCATTTCAGAAGCACTGGCACTATAGCGGTTTACAAGAATACGGGTATCTTTAGGAAACTTTGTATCTTGTTGAACTGCTGGGATGGTATAAGAGTTATGTGCTTCTTCTAATAAATACGCAACTTTAGCAGATTGGAATAATCCTGTTAGTTCTTCAGCTGTTGTCACATAACCTCCACCATTATTTTGTAAATCTAAGATGAACGATGTTGCACCACGTTTTTTTAAGTCTATCAGCGCATTTTTAACAAGCTGTGCACCATCCTCTGAAAAGGAAGCCAACGAAATATAGCCCACATTTCCAAATAGCAGGTCAGTTTGTACATTTGGTAATGTGAATTTTTTACGTGTAATAGTTTTGGTAGTTTTTGAACTGTCACTATTCTTTAATGTAACCTCCACCTTAGTCCCTTCATTACCGATTAAAAGGGAAGAGGCCTCTTGTGTAGAACGCCCGATAATGGATTCACCATCAACGCCAATAATGATATCTCCAGCCTGAACACCAGCCTCAAAAGCACCACTGCCTTCGATTACTTGTAAAATATGAATTCCATCTTCGTGTTCTTCAATCACCACACCTATACCTATAGTAGATAGGTTGATGCTATTCATATAATTTTCAAATTCTTGCTTAGTGAAGTAGGTTGAGTAAGGATCAAGCATATCCATGATTTCTGAGATGGATGTAGCCTTCTCTAAGTTTCCATTAATTGTTCCAACGTAAGTATCTTTCACAATCTCCTTAATTTCCTTGATAAGCTGTTGATCATTTTCAGCAGCGTGAGTAGTTGTAAAAGGGAGAAGGAAGAAGCCTAGAACAAATACGAATGACCATATTAACTTTTTCATTGGACACCTCTTTTCTAGAACTCAAAATAGAATGTATCATTATTAGGTATTAAATGGATGGTTACATTATGCAATTGAGTATCTGATTTTTATTATACATGAAGCCATCGCTATAGTGGTGGACTTATATGAGGTAGAAAAAGAATCTACTTGTCGCTATGGGCAAGTAGATTCTTGTAAATTATTTTTTTATCAATTTATGAATAATAAAACCAATTGATGCGCCAACAATTGCTGGTAAAAGCCATCCTAAATTTTGCTCATACATTGGCAATGCTTTCAGGATAGTTTCATAAGGTGTAATTTCAACTTTCATTTGTTTTAAGCCATCATATAGACTGACAAGGAAAGTTGGAACGAGCGCTAAAATATAAACAATTTGTCCACCTTTAAAGAAATGATCAGCTAGTGACAAGACCATCAATACCATAGCTAAAGGATAAATGATTAATAGTACAGGTAGTGATGCACTAATTATTGTTGAAAGCCCCACATTTGTAATAGCTGTACTAAAAATAGTGAAGACAACTAAAAACGTTTTATATGAAATTTGAGGGAATAGCTTATGGAAAAATTGTGCATTAGCAGTTAATAAACCAACAGCTGTGGATATACAAGCTAGTAAAATAGTCGCAGACAAAATAATACTTCCAAGGCTTCCAAAGAGCACCTCAGCTGATTTTGCAATAATATTTCCGCCATTATCAGAAATACCGATTGCATTGATACTTGTATTACCAATATGCCCTAGAGAGATATAGACAAAGGATAAACCTATTGCAGCAACGACCCCCGCAAAAATCGTTGTTTTTACTTGTTTTCTCGTATCTTTCATACCCATATCACGCAAGGCCTGTAAAATGACGATACCAAAAACAAGAGCACTTAGAACGTCCATCGTTAAGTAACCTTGTACAAAGCCTTCAGCTAAAGGTGACACTTTATAGTTACCTACGGCTTCTCCTGGTTCTCCCATAGGAGAGATAAAACTTTTAACAGCAAGCAATAAAATAACAAAAAGCAGGGCAGGTGTTAAAATTTTACCTACACGATCAACGAGCTTCGAAGGATTAATAGATAAATATAGAATTAACGTGAAAAACAAGATAGATGTGATAAAAAGTGGTGCCCAATGATCACTCATACCTTCAGAGAGAAATGGCGCAATGCCTATTTCATAGGACACAGATCCAGTACGTGGTACAGCAAAGAACGGTCCAATTGCTAAGTAGACAATGGAGGTGAAAATCACCCCAAAAGCAGGACTAACACGGTTAGCGAGAAGTTGTAAATCGCCTCCTGCTTTGGCAACAGCAACAATCGCTAATAGTGGAAGACCAACACCTGTTATAAGGAAACCAATCATGGCTACAGTGATGTTTTCACCTGCTTGTTGGCCTAATAATGGTGGGAAAATAATATTACCAGCACCCAAGAACAAGGCAAATAGTAGTAATCCTACTGCTAAATTTCCTTTGATGAAATGCAAGATGTTTTTCATAAGTATAATAACTCCTTTAAGATTGAAAAGCTAAAACTTTCTAAAAATTTTAAATACAGAAGTGTATATTATCATAGGAACACTAATCTTGCAATGAAAATAGTATTTCAATATAGTCGGATTTCGTCGTATTCTATAAGTTTCCTATAATGTTTGAAAAATAGTCAGTTTTTCCGATTTTTCATGCAATAGTTATCTAGTATGATAGACACACAAGGGAATATTCTAGCACGAACGGAGGCACTTTGGTATGCAAAAGACAAAAAAATGGAGAATTCTTGTTCTAAGTACTTTAGCAACTTCATTTTTAGCATTACAAACAGCGGAAGCAGCAACATATACTGTACAAAAAGGAGATACTTTAACGAAAATCGCCCAAAATCATCAAGTCACGATTGGGGATATTATGAAGTGGAATAATCTATCGAAAGATACGATTTTTGTAGCTCAAAAGCTTGAGATTCAAAAACAATCAACGAATGAGGGAGTAAAGCCCGCAACTCCATCAACTTCTGGAAAACCAGCATCTAGTTCTCATACAGTAGCAAAGGGTGACACCTTATCAAAAATTGCAAAGCTATATAATGTGACAATTAAGGATATAATGGATTGGAATAAGCTTGAAAGAGACACGATTTTTGTTGGACAAGTACTGAAGCTTTCTTCAGCTGCAGTGATACCCGATGGTGATACTATACATAATAATGTGACTTCAGGTACGGGCACTCCATCAAAAGTAACTGCGAAAGATCCTACAGTTAATGGACAAGCGATTTATAACAAAACCGTTGAAGTTGCCAATACATTGGTTGGAACACCCTATCTATACGGTGGAAATACACCTGTAGGGCTTGATTGCAGTGGCTTTATTTTTTATGCCTTTAATCAAGGTGGTTTAAAAATAGGAAGAGCAAGCAGTGAGGGCTATTTTTACGGTAATACTACCCATGTAGAAAATCCAGTACCTGGCGATTTAGTGTTCTTTGAGAATACGTATAAAGAAGGTATTTCTCATATGGGAATTTATCTCGGAGATAATAAATTCATTCATGCGGGTACAGATGGTGTAGAAGTTTCGGATGTTACGTACTCTTACTGGTCTTCTAAATTAGTAGCCTATAAACGTTTTGATAGTGTGAAATAAAAAGTAGCGATTTTTGCCTAGGCAAAAATCGCTTTTTGTTTTAACAAAACCCCCCCTTTCTACTAAGAGAGAAAGGGGGATTAGGTTATTGTGTTACACGAGCTGTCCAACGAGAAAGGTCGGCGTCTTTAGCATCAACAAGCTCTGCTGGGAAAATAAATGTCCAAGGCTTTGTGGAGTTTGGCTGGACAGTTAAGATTGGATCCATTTTAAAGGAACCTTTGGCAATTTGTTTACCTGTAGCATCGACAATTTCTAATGGTAATTGTTCTAGATTGATTGCTTTATTATGTCCATTACGAATAAAGATAGAAACGTTTAAATTACCATTGTCAGCTAGTTTGGCCTGTAAACCTGTGAAATTCACTTCTGTCTCACCTAGCTTTGGTAGTGTTTTAACGATTTTCTCAAGTTCTTCTTTTTGTTCTGCTGGTAACTGTTTTTCCCATGATGGATCTAATTCTAATTGATGACCGCGAAGGGAAACAAGATTAAAGGCAATTTTCCAGCCATCTTCAGGAACTTCATCTACTTTAATTGTAGACTCTTCAAATTCAAATACCCATGGACGAGCACTTTCTGCTGGGATTGTACCAAGTGCTTTAAAATCGAATTTTTTAGATGCAACAAGCTCATCATTTTTATCCATAATGAAAAGCTCAATTTCACCTAGCTCAATAGCTTGAGGTAGAGAGGAACGGAAAAATGCACGAACTAACCATTTTCCACCTCGACCTTCTTCAATACTAATTGAAGAAAGCGATAATTGATTTGGTTTCAACGGCTCTAGCTCATTCGCTAGGAAGTTAAAAATGTATTTTTGCTCTTGTGGGACATCCCATTCAGGATGGAATGATAACTTTGTTTCCACATCGCGATTATCACCTGTATTTTTCGTTGTATTCCCTAGTAAATCTTTTGAGTCAATTGTGTTTTCCTGAACAACTTTATCTGATTTTTTAAAAAATGAAAATAAGCCCATTATTGTTCCTCCTGTTGTGCCTCAACTGTTTTCATGAAGCCTGTAATTTCTATAATAATAGAACGACGTAATTCTTGGAAATTTTTACCGAATAATTCTAGCCCTTCACGTTGGTAAATTCGCATTGGATCTTCTTGCTGATAATGACGTAGACCGATTCCTTCTTTTAAATGCGTCATGGCCTCTAAATGCTTAATCCAGCCGCTATCAATATGGCTAAGCATAATTTGAGGAAGTACTTCTATGACTCTTTCGTTTTCAGCGAATGTCTCCATGCGATCAAGCAGTTCTTGTTCAGAAGGTTGAATTTCAGCAAGAATTTGTTTTGTTTTTCCTATTTCTCGGTTGATTGAAACAGGTGTGATGAATAATGAGTTAAGCGCATTCTCCATTTGTTCGTAATCCCATTCAATTGGAGATACATCTTCTGGCGCGGCGTCATGAACAGCAAAATCAACCGTTTCACGTAGCATTTTCTTCAGTTCACCCATTAAATCCTCGCCAGCTAAAATTTTGTCGCGAAGTCCATAAAGAACGGTACGTTGGTCATTGATAACATCGTCTAATTTTAGGTTATATTCCCGCATGCCATATTGGGAACCTTCAACAATTCGTTGTGTTCGGTCAATAAGCTCTTGAACCTCTTTATTTTGAATAATACCCTGATCATCTACAATCATTTTTGCAGAGAATTTTTCTACTTCTTCTTTTGCGTAACGGCGGAACATATCATCTTCAATAGAGAGAATGAAGCGACTTTCGCCTACATCACCTTGACGGCCTGAACGCCCACGTAGCTGATTGTCTACACGACGGCTTTCATGCTTTTCTGTCCCAATTACATATAAACCACCAAGCTCGTGTACATCCTCACCTAACATGATATCCGTTCCACGACCTGCCATGTTTGTCGCTACTGTAATACGACCTTTTTGACCTGCTTGTGAAATAAGTTCAACTTCTTGTTCAACTGTTTTTGCATTAAGTAATTGGAATGTTAATTTTTCCTTTTTCAGATAGTCAGCTACAGTTTCAGACTGTAAAATTGATGTTGTCCCAATTAAAATTGGCTGGCCTTTTTCATGACGTTTTTTAACCTCTGCTGTAACATACTTATATTTTGCTTCCTGTGTGTTAAAAATAAGATCAGGCTGATCAATACGCTGACGCGGACGGTTTGTTGGGATTTGCACAACTTCCATGCCGTACACTTCGCGAATTTCTTTTTCCTGTGTTTTCGCTGTACCCGTCATCCCGGAAAGCTTTGGATACATACGGAAATAGTTTTGAATTGTGACCTGGGCCATTGATTTATTTTCATCTGTAATCGTTACGCCTTCTTTAGCTTCAATCGCTTGATGTAAGCCATCAGAAAGTGAACGACCTTCTAAAATACGACCTGTAAACATATCAACAAGCTCGATTTTGTCTTCTTTGACAATGTAATCAACATCGCGCTTAAACATAACATGTGCACGTACTGCTTGAATTACGTAATGGAAGAGTGTTTGGTGTTCTAAGTCATATAAATTATCGATATTGAAGGCAGCCTCTACCTTTTCAATACCTTTATCCGTTAGAGAAGTAGCCTTTGTTTCATCGTCAAAGTCATAATCTTCATCTTTCTTGAATCGTTTCGCTAACATAGCAGCAATTCGGTGTAATTCTTCGTTGGAAGGCATTTTACCTGCGATAATTAAAGGTGTTTTAGCTTCGTCGATTAATACACTATCCACTTCATCAATAATGGCGAAGTGATAAGGACGTTGCACTTTATCTGCAAGGCTATAAGCCATATTATCGCGTAAATAATCGAAACCAAACTCAGTACCAACACCATATGTAATATCGGCATTATAAGCTTCTTTTTTCGCATCAGCTTCCATCATCGGTACATTTAAACCAACAGTTAAGCCAAGGAAACGATGAATTTGACCGACTAGCTCATAGTCACGCTTTGCTAGGTAATCATTAACTGTGATGACATGAACACCTTTACCTTCTAATGCACGTACATAAGAGGGAAGGGAGGCAACTAGAGTTTTACCTTCACCTGTTGGCATTTCAGCAATATTACCTTCTGTTAATACTAGACCACCGATAAGTTGCACATCAAAATGACGCATTCCTAATACACGCTTTGAGGCTTCGCGTACAACAGCAAATGCGTCTGGGATGATTGATGTAATAGGCTCACCTTGTTCTAATTGATTTTTGAAAATAAAAGTCATTTCTCTTAATTCAGCATCTGACTTATCAACATACTTTTCTTCAAGATTATTAATTTGATCTACTATTTTGTAGTAGCGTTTTAATTGACGAGCACTTGTTTGCTCTTTGTTACTTTTGAAAATTGAGAACATGAAATATACGCTCCTTTAATGTTGTCTACATGCTAGACACACCATTATTCTATCAAATTTTACTTATGGTGACTACAATTGACTGTATAGGAATCTATTAATGCTAAAATGTACAAAATATTTGTGAAATCGTGGAAAATGTTTAGAAAAAGTATATTTCAATGCTTGTTCATGCTATAATCAATTTGGATTTCAATGTAGATTATATATTTGAGGAGGAGAGACATGCTTTACGTGTCTTTAATAGCAGCGTTCGTTGCATCCATTTTGTTAACTCCATTAGTGAAACGTTTAGCGTTTAGAATAGGTGCTGTTGACGCACCAAACTATCGAAAAGTACATGCTCGAATTATGCCAAGACTTGGCGGTTTAGCCATTTTCCTTGCCTTTATTATTGGCGTGACGATTTTATACTCATTCTTAGTTCATACAAAACATGGTAGTAACGAGGCATTATTAGCTATCATTATTGGTGCTTGTATAATCGTAATCACAGGTGTTATTGATGATATGCGTGAGATTTCTGCAAAAGCAAAAATGCTTGGTCAGCTAGTTGCTGCACTGATTGTTGTTTTTGTAGGTGGTATTGAAATTGAAATGGTTAATCTACCGTTCTTAGGTACATTAGACTTTGGTTTATTGAGTATTCCATTAACGATCATTTGGATCATCGGTATTACGAATGCCATTAATTTAATTGACGGCCTAGATGGTCTAGCTGCAGGTGTTTCTACGATTGCACTGATTACATTAGCTGTCATGGCATTTATCATGAGCAATGTGTTTGTTTTAGCGTTAGCAGCCATTTTAGCTGTAGCTTCACTTGGTTTCTTATTTTATAATTTCCACCCAGCAAAAATCTTTATGGGTGATACAGGGGCATTGTTCCTAGGATTTATGATCTCTGTGTTAGCGTTACTTGGTTTTAAAAATATTACATTCGTAGCTTTAATCATCCCAATTATTATCCTTGGTGTTCCGATTTCGGATACATTCTTTGCCATTGTTCGTCGTGTCCGCATGAAGAAGAAATGGTCTGACCCAGATAAATCACATTTACACCATCGATTACTCGATATGGGCTTTACACATCGACAAACAGTCCTAATTATCTACGGAATTGCAGTAATGTTTGGATTAGCAGCTATCATTTTCTCTATGGCAAAGGTTTGGGGAGCTATATTACTTGTAGCGGTCATCCTAACAGCTATTGAAATCTTTGTAGAGGTCATCGGATTGGCTGGTAAAAACTATAAACCATTATTAAATTTTGTACGGATATTTAGTAAATAAAATATAAGCAATCATACAATTTGTATGATTGCTTTTTTGTTGTTAAATAGGGTTACTATTAAAGTTAGACACTGAGAAACTCTTTTAAACCGATTATATATAGGGAATGGAATAGAAGGTAAACTTAAATAAGCTTGTTTATCGATTACTAGGAGGGGTAAATGAAAAGGGTAGTCAATCAATGGAGAAGCCATATAAAAAGACCATAGACAAGTTGTTTGTCTATGGTCTGAAAGCTCTATTCAGTAACTGAATTGTCATCGCTACTAGCAGCACTATCTGTTCCTGTATTGCCACTTGTTAGACTTGATGATTGTTCATTTAGGCCAAGATGGTTTTTGAAAATCTCCTTTGTTTCTTCAACAGAATCTTGATTTAACTGGTAATAATAAATACCAGTAGATGTATCATCCGTGCCATCTAATGTTAAGGAATCGATACGTGGTGCGCCTTTTGATAAATAAGATAAGAAGGACTTCATTTCAGTGAATGTCATATCTGTTTTCATATTATCACCAAGAGCTTTAATGACATCATCATATTTCGTAACGGACTTAACAGAAGCGACTTTTTTAATAATCGCAGATAGAATTTCCTGTTGACGTTTACCACGCTCAATATCATTATCTTGTTTACGTGTTCTTGCGAGTGCAAGTGCCTCACTACCATTTAAATGTTGTAAGCCTGGCTGTAAGTTAATTGTAAACTTATCGAACTCATCTAATTCATGCAATGCATATGGTACTTCAGCTTCAATACCACCTAATGCATCTACAACATCTATGAATGCATTAAAGTTCATGCGTACATAATAGTCAATAGGAATATCAAATAGTTCTTCTACAGTTTCGATCGTAGTAAGTGTTCCACCCATAGCGTGTGCATGAGTAATTTTATCTTTATAACCTACTTTAGGAATATAAACGTAAGAATCACGAGGAATGCTTAGCATTTTAATTGTATGAGTTTTGTTATTTAATGTAGCTAAAACGAGTGCATCGGAGCGTGAATGATCCGAACCTTGCCCTCGATTGTCACTATCATCAACACCTACAAATAAAATAGAGACATTGTCTTGTACAGGCTCTACTTTCTCTACACGTTGCGTTGAAACCTCTCGACCTTCTAACTCCTCATATGCTGAGTCTGCAGCATGCTCTACCTGTTTTGTAAGGTAAACAGCATAAGCCGTTACACAAATTACCAAGCTGGCAACTAATAGTAGTGTAACTTTTATAATTAATGAAGCTTTAGAAGACCTCTTTTTAGTCGGACTAACAGATCTTTTTTTCATAATAGATATATTCTCCTCTAATTATTGGGAATAATAATGCGATAAAGCTAACTTTTATTCAATTTTAACTAAGCAATTGTGTGGACAATAAAATAGCTTAACAAAAAAATTATACTATGCATATTTAGTTTCGACAATTAAAACTATTTAATTGACAATAAATTCTACAAATTGAGCATCTTCGAAAGTGATGGTAGCCTGTCCATTTGTCATTTCTGTTATCCAACTTCGGAACTGTTCTTCTTCCTCTTTTAGCACAGAAACAATGATTTCAACACCCTCCAAATAACGTATTTCCTCTAAAGAATATGATGAACTTCTTATTTCATTTTCGACTTTTCCTAGCCATGTATAATCAATAGCTACTTTCATGACATGATGCAATTTACGTTCAACTATCTGTGCAGCAGTTAATCCCTCTGTAGTTGCTTTTCCATAAGCACGAATAAGGCCACCACCACCGAGCTTAATGCCTCCAAAATAGCGGGTCACAACAACGACCGTATCTTTTAACCCTTGTTTTTTTAAGACCTCTAACATAGGGACGCCTGCAGTACCACTAGGTTCCCCATCATCATTTGCCTTTTGAATATGATCATGCTCTCCAATAATATATGCAGAGCAGTTATGTGTTGCATTATGATGCAATTTTTTTATACCATCTATAAAAGAAATTGCATCCTCTTCCGTTTCTGCACGTTCTATATAAGTGAGAAAGCGAGATTTGGAAATGACAATTTCGCTTTCACCATATCCTTTTACTGTTAAATAGTTTTCTCTCATTCGTATCAATCTCCTTTTAACTAGAGTTCTATTCTATAATTTTCATGAAGAAAAAGCATTAAATTTTAGCATGGTAATGCTATAATAGGTGTAGACTATGGAATATGTGATTTTAGTCTATTAAATTAGTAAGTAATCATAAGACATTAGACTGGGGAGTATACTATGTTTTCAAATGATACCTTCGATTTAAAGTCGCTTGATGACATTTTTAATCGAATGTTAGATACAATCATGAGCTCAAAGGATGATATCTTTATTATAAGTGAACAAAGCCGCAGAAGCTTTGAAGATATGCAAAAAGAGCTTGAAATTGTTCGAAAACAAATATCAATCGTAATTGATGATGGCGATGCATTGGAAAAAAGTACGCAGCTTGCTAAGCAACGACTTGTGCTAGTGAGTAAAGCTTTTGATAATTATACCGAAGAACAAGTTAGAGAAGCCTATGAAACTGCACATGATTTTCAAGTAAAGCTCTCCGTTATTAGAACACAAGAAAAACAGCTACGGGATAAAAGAGATGATCTAGAGAGAAGATTAAGAGGATTACTCGATACGATTGAACGTGCTGATCATATTGTTAATCAGGTAAATGTCGTTTTGAATTACTTAACTTCAGATTTAAGAAATGTTGGTTTAGCCCTTGAACAAGCAAAAATGAAACAGGATTTTGGGATACGTATTATTGCAGCTCAAGAGGAAGAGCGTAAGCGTTTATCAAGAGAGATTCATGATGGACCTGCTCAAATGCTTGCAAATGTCCTTATGCGCACTGATTTAATAGATAGAACGTATCGTGAAAAAGGTATTGAAAAGGCTTTGGCTGAAATTGCCGATTTAAAGAAAACGGTGCGTAATGCTTTATCTGAGGTGCGACGTATTATTTATGATCTACGACCAATGGCACTTGATGATTTGGGAATTATTCCGACATTAAAGAAGTATTTATCGACAGTGACTGAATATAATCCAGGTGTTGAAATTCATTTCCAATCGAGAAGTACAGAAAAACGTATACCTTCAAATTATGAAGTATCCATTTTCCGATTAGTACAAGAATGTGTAACCAACGCCATGAAGCATGGAAAGTGTAAAGACATTTGGGTAAAGCTTGAATGGTTAAAAGATGCCGTCAACATTGTTGTAAAAGATGATGGCATAGGCTTCGACCCACAAGTAGTGAAAGATCATTCCTTTGGGATTTTAGGAATGAAAGAACGTATTGAAATTTTAAATGGTACAATCACCATTACGAGTGAAATCAATCGAGGGACAACGGTGTTATTTAAAATACCGTTAGAAGTAGAATGATGTAACTGTCGCAGAAATCTAGGGGGTAAAGACAAATGACAAAGATTATTATTGTAGACGATCACCAGCTATTCCGCGAAGGAGTAAAACGCATTTTAGATTTTGAAGATACGTTTGATGTAGTAGCAGAAGGTGACGATGGTACAGATGTTGTTACGTTATACGCTGAAAACGAACCAGATGTTGTACTTATGGATATTAACATGCCAGGCAAAAATGGAGTAGAAGCAACGGCAGAGTTAATTACTGAATTTCCAGATGCAAAAGTGATTATGCTGTCTATACATGACGATGAAACATATGTTACGCATGCATTAAAATCAGGTGCTCTTGGCTATATGTTAAAAGAGATGGATGCAGATGAAATCGTTGAGGCGATTAAAGTTGTTGCCAACGGCGGTTCTTATTTACACCCAAAAGTAACGAAAAACCTAGTAGCAGAATTCAAGCGACTTTCAGAACATGAAAATAAAGGAAACTTCCATCAAACTGAAATTCGTCGTCCATTCCATTTGCTAACTAAGCGTGAATGTGAAGTATTACAATTATTAACAGATGGTCAATCAAACCGTACAATCGGTGAGACACTGTTTATCTCTGAAAAAACAGTTAAAAACCACGTATCAAGTATTCTACAAAAAATGAATGTTAATGACCGTACACAAGCAGTTGTAACAGCCATTAAAAATGGCTGGGTTGAAGTACGTTAATTGCTAAAACTGTTTTTAAAAGCTACTTTTTATTGAAGTAGTTTTTAAAACAGTTTTTTATTGTTTTTTGGTAATAATTTGTATTGGGCTTACATGATGAAGAACAGGTCATTCACAATTTTGTAACATTACTAATCATTAGTATGAATATGATAACTAGCAATTCATGCAACATTTTACAGCCTAATGCGTCATAAGGAAGATGTAGCACTTAAATGTTGAAAATGCACAACAAAATTCCTACGAAAGCATTTATATGCTACAATATGCGCGGGAGGTTTTTTGATGTTAAAGAAAAGTTTTCTAGCAGTTCTAATCTTATTAGTGTTAACTGCCTGTGGTAATAAAGATGAGAAGATGAGTGATGAAGAACGAGATAAAGTAATAGAGGATGGTACAGTTGGCTTTGAAATGATGGGTGGAAACGTAGAAAAGGCTGATAATGTACCAGCGGAAGATGAAAAGGCAATTTTAGCATCTTTTGATGAGTATATTGCTGCATTAAATGCTGAAGAAATTGATCGTTATATGAATACAATCTCGAAAAATCCCAAGGGTTTTAAATACGATGAAGAAAAAACATATGCATCAGAAGTATTTGATCAATTTGATATTAAGCGTGAAGTAGAAAATGTAACAATTGCAAAGTATGAATCAGAAGAGGCGCAAGTATTTGCCAACATGAAAATGCACTCACTTCAGCTTGAGACAAATGTCGAACATGAAAGTGCAGGACGTCAGGTAACAGTCTTTGTGAAAGAGGACAATGATTGGAAAGTAACAAGTGTCTTTTATATTGGTGACGACTCACAGTCAAGTACAGGAAATTAACAGAAGCTATCTTCATTCAACATAACAATTGAGTGAAGATATGCCTATTTATACATAGACAATGAATGTGAAATGGAAGCTAGCTTACTAGCACGACTCTAGAAGGGCGAGAACGGGAATCCGACGTTCGTCATTCATTTCACATTCATTTCTTTTTGTTTTCCGTCATTTATGCAAAAGCGAAGCGCCAGCAATAACAACACAACAACAACAATTGCACCAAGTAGAAATAGATTGTAAACTAAAAATTATAGGAGAGTGGACATGGATGAGGACGGCAATCGTAACAGATAGTACTGCATATATTACAGCTGAGGAACGTGCACGCTTAAACATTCACATGATACCTTTAAGTGTTAATATCTCAGGTCAATTATTTGCAGAAGAAGTAGATATCACAGCATCTGAATTTTATGATAAGGTGCGTGGAGCTAAAGAATTTCCTAAAACAACACAACCTCCAATTGGAGAATTTGTTGCTCTTTTTGATGAGCTAGCAAAGGATTACGATGAGATAATTTCTATCCATTTATCGAGTGGTATTAGTGGAACATACCAAGGTGCAGTGCAGGCCGGTGAAATGGTGGAAGGTATTAATGTTTATGCCTTTGACAGTGAAATATCCTGTGCTGTTCAAGGCTTTTACGTATTAAGAGCAGCGGAGATGGCGAAAGAGGGCCATTCAGCAAAAGACATACTTGCAGCATTAGCGGACATGCAACAGTCTATTCGTGCTTACTTCATCGTAGACGACTTAGCACATTTACAACGTGGTGGGCGTTTATCTTCTGCAGCTGCATTAATCGGTGGCTTATTACAAGTAAAGCCTGTTTTACATTTTGTGGATAAGGTAATTGTACCTTTCGAAAAAATCCGAACACGTAAAAAGGCATTAAAGCGTGCGGAAGAATTGCTAGCAGAGGATGCAAAAAAGTATGCAGCGATGGACGCTGTTGTCATTCACGGAAATTGCCCTGCTGAAGCCCAAGAATGGCTAGAGCAATTAGCCGCAACGTACCCAAACGTAAACTTTAAATTGAGCTATTTTGGTCCTGTTATTGGTACTCATTTGGGTGAAGGGTCAATGGGATTAGGATGGACAAAAAAATAACGAATTGTGAGAAGTCTCTACAGCAAAAGTAGAGGCTTTTTTCTGTGAAAGGGGAGGTTTTAATGAGATATAGGGGTTGGTTGATGCCCCCAGCATTACGTGATTTTCATGAAGGGCGCATTTGGTTAAAAGAACATTCGCCATTTTCATCTGAAGATATTGAGAAAGCAATAAAGCGAAAATACGTCAGTATAATAGAAGGAATTCAAATAAAGCCAGCTATTAAATGCAATCGTTGTCACAATACAGACCCGCACTTATTCACAAAATTCGATTGCTCAAAATGTCAGCAACAATGTGTGTACTGCCGACACTGTATTAAAATGGGGAGAGTAAGTAGCTGTACAAAATTGATGATTTGGACAGGTCCCAAGACGATTAAAATTAACAAGCATTCATTAAAATGGGCAGGGCAATACACCGAACTCCAGCAACAGGCTGCTAATGAAACCTTGGCAAGTGTGAAAGCAAAACGCTCCCATTTAATTCATGCAGTTTGCGGTGC
>Ga0213823_1000992_pt1 | contig 19227 bp, 14 predicted proteins | sample MC6MC0907MG_FD_179887 | JGI IMG/M metagenome (GOLD analysis project Ga0213823, IMG submission 179887) | Enriched soil aggregate microbial communities from Iowa State University, Ames, United States - MC6-MC0907-MG | ecosystem: Environmental > Terrestrial > Soil > Unclassified | place: USA: Iowa...
GGGGCACGGCGGCATGCTCGACCGGATGGACTCGGTGTGCTTCGCGGCGCCGGTGTTCTTCCACTTTGTGCGGTATTGGTGGGCTTGAGTGATGAGGGTGCCAGTGCGGGCCTCTTCGCGGGCAAGCCCGCTCCCATGGAAGTTTGCGCTGTACCTGTGGGAACGGGTTTACCCGCGATGAGCTTCAGTGGCCGAGGGCCAGCTCCCGCAACGCGGCTGAAGCCAGGAATCCAGACCGCGATGCGTACCGATGATCGCGCTTTACCTTCTCATCGATCCTCTGCAGCAGATTTTCCGGCAGCGTTGCGTTGAAGCGTACCGCCTTGCCCAAATACGGTGTTACATCGAAATCCACTACAGCCCAAACGCCACCTTGGTAATCGGGGTTGGTCACGTGAACATCGACCTCCTGCGCCTGCGGTAACGCCTCGTTATCAGCGACCAAGCCTTCAAAATGCAGGGCCAAAGCCTCCTGAACATTTTCCAACGCTTGAGACACGCTCGCCCCTGCGGAAAAGCAGCCGGGGACATCAGGAACGGTCACCCCGTAATCCGAGTCGGCGTCCTTATGCAATACGACGGGAAATTTCATTGCGCGTCTCCACTGAATTTCGAGCGGTTGAAGCTATCAGGGTGCATCAACCCAGCTTGCTTCAGGATGCTATGTACTGTGCCCTTGGGCAGATCACTTTTAGGATGGGGAACCCGTCACCCTTCCCCTTTTGATTGGGTGCCTGAACTGGTGATGGCTGCCCTTCACCTCTACTTTGTACCACCCGTCTGCCTCAATGAGCTGAATTACATCACGACTGCGCATTCATTCTTCCTTCGACAGTCGATGTGTATGATACACATCAAACGGACCAGAATGAAGCGCAGTACACACTACACACACCTGGCGCGACCAGCGGACGAGTCGGGCGCGCAAGTAGGTATCAACCTATTGTCATGTAGGATTTTGTCACCGCCTGCTTATGGAGGGTTAATCACGTCCGCGCATAGCGCAGCCAGGCACCTGGACGTCGAGCGCAGGCAACTGGGGCTCGGCCAATGGCCCTATGGTGTCGAGTCATTCAGCCAGTCACCAGGAGTTGTGCCATGTCCGATTTCATTACCGTCCTGCGCGAAACCTGCCCGACGCCGGTCGTGGACGCCACCAAGTGGAAGCGCATCGGCGGCGATCCGCACACCGTCAACCTCAACGCCTACCTGTCGGCCGATGGCAGCAAGATCATGGGTACCTGGATCTGCACCCCGGGCAAGTTCGAGGTCAATTACGAGAAGTGGGAGTTCTGCCACTTCCTCGACGGCTACTGCATCATCACCCCGGAAGGTGAAGAGCCGAAGCACCTGAAGGCGGGTGATGTGTTCGTGATCGAACCGGGGATGAAAGGGACCTGGGAAGTGGTCGAGACTGTGCGTAAGTACTTTGTCTTTGCCTGATCAGTAAGCAGCCCCCACTATGCCCCTGTTTGATTTGCGACGTTTCCTACAGGGGCATAAGTGTTTCTGAACATGCCGTTTACATTAACCACCAGCCCCGCAATTTGTCATTAAACCGCTGGAATACTGTCACATCTTTTGACATTTCCACGCAAGTTATCCCCTGAACTGTAGTACTTTTCTGAATTCCCCGTCTTTGCCACTGAAGGCATTGCCCTCGCCCCATGACAGTCTTAAGCTCCTGAAGCCGGCTTTTCGCCGGGCAGCATTACCCACTCAAATCACTTGCCAGGGAGCGGTAGGCATGGCTTTCGACGCTTATATTTATATCGACAACATTCCAGGTGAAGCACTGGATGAAAAGCACAACAAATGGATTGAAATACTCGGCTATGACTTTGGCATCAGCCAAAGCACATCCGCCACTGCAAGTTCCGCAGGCGGCGCAACTTCCGGGCGCACTTCAGTGACCAACTTCACATTCACCAAAAGCCTCGACAGCGCTAGTTGCAAACTGATGGAAGCCAGCTGCACCGGCCAGCATCTCAAGGAAGTGAAGCTGGCGCTCTGCCGTGCCGGTGGCGACAAATTGAAATACTACGAAATCATTCTCGAAGAAGTGATCATTGCCGAATACTCGCAGGGCGTCGACACGGGTATTCCTCTGGAAGTAGTGCAACTCAATTACGGTAGAATAAAAACCACTTATACCCAACAGCGCCGCGTTGATGGTAGCGGCGGCGGCAATATTGCCGGTGGCTGGGACCGTATCGGCAATAAGAAATACGCGTGAGGGCATGGTCATGTCTGAGGCGCGGGCGTTTCTGAATCTCAAGCTGCAAAACTATCACCGGCTTAAAGCTGACCTGGCGCTCAGCGGTCATTCACTGGAAAAATTTGATGTACTTAATGCCCACGTCGCCAACACAGTGGTCAGAAAAGGCGAGTTGATCATTATCGGCGACTCCACAACGGCCTCATGTACCAGTCAGGAAGCCTGGATGATGGCGCAAGCAGCCAAGGTGCACGTAGGGCTGCTGCACAATGGTCAGGGTGTGGATAACTTTTTCCTGGATAACTTCGAGACACTGAAAAGCCTGATCGCGCATGCGTCCATGGGCGCGGGAGTGGTCAGTGAAGGGTGGAGCAAGCACCTGAGGGCCATCGAGGCCACATTGATGGAAATCGAAAAGTTGCATCAACAGCATCTCGGATCAGGGACCATGGTCGCTCGCGATCAGTTCTATGCCAAGCGTGCCGCCTTGTTCATGAAGTTGGATGAGCAGTTGAACAAGCTGGCTGCTTACGGCTCGGGGCTGAAAAATAGAACCTCCATCAAAAGGACGCTGGGGATATCCACCAAGCGTTTTTTGCACACGGGCGAGATAGCAGGGTATGCAAATAAAGTCGCCGGTGTAGCCAAGGCAGCCAGTTTGATAAAGCAAGGTGCCTACGTTGGAGTAGCGCTTGAAGTCGCAGGAACAGGACTTGAAATCCACAAGGCTTGTACGCTCGGCCGTGAAGCCGATTGCGAGAGAGCGAAGTATGTTGGAGGAGGTTCACTGATGGGAGGGCTGGCGGGCGGAAGTGCTGGTGGATATGTGGCTGGGACAGTTCTAGCACCTGCAATATGTGCCGCGATCGGTTTGTCAACGGCAGGTACGGGTGGGCTGATTTGCGCAGTAGTGATTGGTGGTGCTGGAGCAACCATTGGCGGCAAAATTGGAGAAGAGCAAGGTGAATTCTACGGTGAGCTTCTGTATCGGGAGTTTTCAAAGTGAATATTTTTGATAAAGGGTTAATCCCGGCAGTCATCATCAACCTGATCATCATCACAATGACAGCACAGTGTTTTATCGCCGCCCGGCGGACCGAGCATTTTGAGTCACTATTCCCTAACAGCCAGTACATCAAAAAAAATAGAGCGACTTACAAGCGAGCCGGGCTGATCGGGAAACTGATGCGCACAGGAACAATTTCAACAGTACTCGCACTCCCATCAATTTTCACGCATAGAAATCTTGTAGAGCAACAAGAAATTGATTCATTCCCCAAGAAAACCAAGATTCTACTAGTGACACTATGGGCCCTACATATAACTCTCTTCTCATCCCTTGTAGTAACTCACTACCTGTAATTTCACCCTTTAACGTGCAGCTCATTGCAAATATAAATCATTTTCCGGAGCAGAAAGAAAAAACACCGCAGTACGGGCCTCCTCCCCTCTGGTGCGCAGTTACAGAGGGAAAGCTGCCCGGCCCGCGATGAAGCCCACCTTGCTCGTCAATCCTTCTTGCGGTACCCCTCGACGATCGCCGAGAAATCTTTGCCACCCTCGCCGCGCAGGCTCATCGCCTGATACAGCTGCTGGGCCACGGCCCCGAGAATCACTGGCTGATGCGCCTGGCGCGCAGCCTCGGTGGCCAGCCCCAGATCCTTGAGCATCAGCTCGGCGCCAAAGCCGCCGGTGTAGCCACGTGAAGCAGGCGCGGTTTCGATGATGCCCGGCCAAGGATTGTAGGTATCGGAACTCCAGCAACGGCCGGTGGAGCTGTTGATGATGCCGGCCAATACCTTGGTGTCGATGCCGAGTGCGTTGCCCAGCGCCATGGCTTCGGATACGCCGATCATCGAGATGCCCAACAGCAGGTTGTTGCAGATTTTGGCGATCTGCCCGGTGCCAACCTCACCGCAGTGCACGATATTGCGGCCCATCTGCTCCAGTACCGGCTTGAGCGTGGCAAACAGCTCGGTGCTGGCACCGACCATGAACGTCAGGGTGCCGGCTGCCGCACCGCCGGTACCACCGGAAACAGGCGCATCGCCCATGTCCACGCCTTTGCCGGCAGCGGCCTTGGACACCTCGCGAGCGGTCTGCGGGTCGATGGTGCTGCAGTCCACGGTCGGCGTGCCCGGGCGCACGCCCGCCAGCACACCGTCTTCGTTCAGATAGACGCTGCGCACATGGGCTGCGGCCGGCAACATGGTGATCACCAGCTCGCTGTCGGCTGCCGCTTGCTTGGGCGAAGCGCTGACTTGCCCGCCCAGTTCGGCGAGCTCGGCCAGTACGGTCTTGTTCAGGTCGAACAGGTTCAGCTGGTGCCCGGCCTTGATCAGGTTGCGGGCCATGGGCGCGCCCATGTTGCCCAGGCCGATGAATGCGATACGCATGGCGTTCTCCTTAGCGCAGGCTGATGGTGGTGTTCACACCGTCATTGACGCTGTCGTCATCGAACCAGCGGGCGGTGACGGTCTTGGTCTGAGTGTAGAATTGCACCACCTGCTTGCCGTAAGGGCCGAGGTCGCCGAGCTTGGAACCACGCGAACCTGTGAAGCTGAAATACGGCACCGGTACCGGGATCGGGATGTTGATACCCACCTGGCCGATGTCGATTTCGCTTTGGAACTTGCGCGCCGCCGCGCCGCTCTGGGTGAACAGGCCGGTGCCGTTGCCGAACGGGTTGGCGTTGACCAGGGCGATGGCCTCGTCGAGGGTGTCGACTTCCAGGGTTACCAGTACCGGGCCGAAGATTTCCTGGGTGTAGACCTGCATATCGGTTTTCACACCGGAGAACAGGGTCGGGCCGACGAAGTTGCCTTGCTCGTACCCCGGCACCTTTACATCACGGCCATCCAGTTCAAGCTTGGCGCCTTCCTTGATACCGCTTTCGATCAGCCCTAGCACACGCTCCTTGGCACGCTTGGAAACCACCGGGCCTACATCGGTGCCTGGTTCGCTACCGGCATTGACCTTGAGCTTGCTTGCCGCCTCCTTGATATCCGGCAGCCACTCACGCGCCTTGCCCACCAACACCGCCACCGAAGTAGCCATGCAACGCTGCCCAGCGGCGCCAAAAGCCGCGCCGACCAGGGCGTTGACGGTCTGGGTGCGGTTGGCGTCGGGCAGCACCACAGCGTGGTTCTTCGCGCCCATCATCGACTGCACGCGCTTGCCGTGCTGGCTGCCCAGGTTGTACACGTGGGTGCCGACTTCGGTGGAGCCGACGAACGAAATCGCCTTGATGTCCTTATGCGTGCAGATGGCGTCCACCACCTGCTTGCCGCCGTGCACCACGTTCAGCACGCCCGCCGGCACACCGGCCTCCAGCGCCAGCTCGACCAGCATCATGGTCGACAGCGGGTCCTGTTCGGATGGCTTGAGCACAAAGGTATTGCCGCAGACGATGGCCATCGGGAACATCCACAGCGGGATCATCGCCGGGAAGTTGAACGGGGTGATACCGGCGCACACGCCGATGGGCTGGCGCAGGGTATAGGTGTCGACGCCACCGGCAACGTTTTCGGCGAATTCGCCCATCTGCAGGGTGCCGATGGACGCGGCGTGCTCGACCACTTCCAGGCCGCGGAAGATATCGCCCTCGGCATCGGCGATGGTCTTGCCCTGCTCGGCGCTGAGGGTCACGGCGATACGCTTGCTGTGTTCACGGATCAGCGCCTGCAGCTTGAGCATGATGCGCATGCGCGCGCCGATCGGGGTATCGCGCCAGGTCTTGAAGGCGCGCTCGGCGGCGGCCACTGCCGCGTCCACTTCTTCAACCGTGGCGAACGGTACCCGCGCCAGCACCTGCTGGGTGGCCGGGTTGACGATGTCGCGCCATTCGGTGGTTTTCGACTCGACCCACTGGCCATCAATCAGCAGCTTGACCTGCTCGACCTTGGCCTGGCCGGGGGATTGGGGTGCGTTCATCTGCGTTCTCCTTGGAATTATTGTCAGGACGAGATCGCCAGCGCCGTGCAAACGCGAGGTGGCGTCAGGGGGCTTTTTTCGAGTATAGATGTGCAAACATCCAACAAGAACGCACAAAAAAACCGGATCAACATGCAAAAAGACCTGACCTCACTCAGTTCGCTGAACTGGGACGATTTGAAGTTCTTCCTCGAAGTGGCGCGCACCCGCAAGGCCAGCAGCGCGGCCAAACGCCTGAGCGTCGACTACACCACGGTGTCGCGGCGCATCACTTCGCTGGAGGGTGCGCTGGGCACCTTGCTGTTTGAAAAGTCGCGAACCAATGGCTTTGTGCTGACTGCCGAGGGCCAGCGATTGCTGGGCTACGCCGAGTCGATCGAAAGCACCCTGCACATGGCCTGTGAGCAGGTGTCCGGCTCAGGCGTGGCGCTGTCGGGGCATGTGCGCATGGGCTGCACCGAAGGCTTCGGCAGCTTCTTCGTTACCCCGCAGCTGAGCCACTTCGTCAATGCCTACCCGGCGATTTCGGTGGATATCCTGCCGCTGCCGCACTTCATCAGCTTGTCCAAGCGCGAAGCGGATATCGTCATCGCCCTGGAGCGGCCCGAGCATGGCCCCTATGTGTGCTGCAAACTGTGCGACTACCGGTTGCGGCTTTACGCGACGCAGGATTACCTCGACAACCACGCACCGATCCGCCAGGTAAGCGACCTGGCGGGCCATCCGTTCATCAGCTATGTGGATGACCTGGCGTTCAGCTCCGAGCTGCTTTACCTGGCCAACCTGATTCCCAATGCCAGTGCGCACCTGCGCAGCACCAGTGTGATTGCCCAATTCACGGCGGCGCTGCAGGGGCGCGGGCTGGCGATATTGCCGTGCTTTCTTGCAGCGCAGGACCCACGGTTGGTGACGGTGCTGCCTGCAGAAATCGAGGTGACCCGGCAATTCTGGATGTACTGCCGGGAGGATTTGAGGAAACTGAAGCGGATCACCCTGCTGTGGGATTACATCCGTGGGGTGACCGAGGCGAATGCGCCTTTGTTGATGGGGGAAACCCGCGAGATGCGCTTTGCCCAGGCGTAAAGGGGCTGCTCTGCAGCCCATCGCCGGCAAGCCGGCTCCCACAAGGAAATCACAGGCCTTGAAGGCCGGCCATACCTGGACTGCCCCCTAGGGTTGGATTGGTATCCAACTTCTTGGGGGCAGTCCAACCTGTGGGAGCCGGCTTGCCGACGATGACTGCAACGCGGGCCTTAGTAAGACGCCACCACAATCGACACCCGCCGATTTTCGGTGCGGCCGGAGCTTGTGCGGTTATCCGCCACCGGCTCGGTGCTGCCCAAACCGCGTGTGCGGATGTTCTGCGCAGGCATGCCGATGCCGATCAGTGCCTGGGCCACGCTCTGCGCCCGGCGCTCGGACAGCTGTTGGTTGTAGGCCGCCTTGCCCGAGGCATCGGCATGCCCATCGACCCGCACCCCCTCGATGCCCACGCCCAGCAACGCCTTGCCGATACGCTCGACAATCGCCTGGCTCGGGCCATTGAGGCTGTCCAGGTCACTGCCGAAAAGTACTTTACCCGACAGATCGAACGCCCAGCCCTCATCCGTGGGTGCAAAGCCTTCGCGCTTGAGCACGGCGATCTGTTCAGGCGTCAGGCCTGCCTGGGGCGTACTCTGGCAGCCGGTCAGCGCCAGCAAAGCCAACACCACGGCGACGAAGGGGAAACGCAAACGCTGTATCACGGTTCAGCTCCTGTTCTTGATTTCGGCGGCGGACCGTTCCGTCTGCGCCGCTTGCCACTGGCCACGGCGCGTGCGCTTGGCCTGGTACATCGCCGCGTCAGCGGCATTGAGGAGGCTGGCGGAATCGTCGCCATCATCCGGGTAATAGGCAATGCCGACACTCAGCGAGGTGTTGATGCTGCCACCACTGTCCAGTTGCATCGGCAGTTGCATGCTGGCGATGATCTTCTCGGCGATGCGCTGGGCATCTTCGCGCGACTGCAGCGGGGTCAGCAGGATGGCGAATTCATCGCCGCCCAGGCGCGCCACCAGGTCATGCTCGCGCAGCTGCGCGCGCACACGGTCGGCAACGTTGATCAGTACTTCATCACCCACGGCGTGGCCGAGGCTGTCGTTGATCTGCTTGAAGTGGTCGCTGTCGAGGAACAGCAAGGCCATGTGGTCCTGCTGGCGCGCAGCGTTGCGCAGGCAGCGGCTGAGGCGGCCTTCGAAGAAGGCGCGGTTGGGCAGGCCGGTCAGGCTGTCGTGGCTGGCCTGGTGGGCCAAGGTGGCATTCTCGTTCTGCAGGTGGCTGTGCCAGACCTCCAGTTCGTCCAGCAAGGCGTTGAAGTCGTTGCCCAGTTCGTTGAGTTCTGCAATCGGCGCTTCCGGCACACGCCGGTCAAAGCTACGCTCGCGCCGTGCCGCGTGGGCGACGCTGGCCAGTGCGCGCAGCGGGCGGACGATATCGCCAAGCAGGCGCCGCGACAGGTGCAGGGCAACAAAGGCACTGAGGAGGGTACAGAACAGAATGCCGCCAAGGCCGCCGAGCATGAACAGCAACAGGCTGCGGCCTTGGCCGATCAGCTCGATATGCCCAACCCTCTGCTGCTTGTGCCGAATCGGCAGGTTGATTGGCTCGCCCAGCAAGGCCGTTGCCACGCGGGTTTCCAGGTGCCCAAGCAGGCCGTCAACGTTGCGCTGCCAGTGCGCCAACTGCTCACCATCATTGTTGAACACCTTGGCATCGGCCACTTCCTCGGTGCTGGCAATCAGCTCCAGGGCCTCGTTGGCAGCGACGCTGTCGTCGAACACCACGGCGGCTTCGACGGTGTAATTGATCGAGCGGGCAATCAGGTGCAAGTTGTGGTTGGCATAAACGCGCAGGGCGAGCACGCCCAGCAGCGTCAGCGATATCCCCACCAGGCCAACGGCCAACAGGGCCACGCTGAGGTGACCGCGGCCAAGCACCGAACGCAGGGTCGGGCGAGCCCGTGTCTTGTTAGTGGCCTTCATGGTTGCACCGCCCGGCGCCGTGACAACTGCAGCACACTGGGGTGGATACGCACGCCGGAGCGTGCCACGGAATCGAGGTTGACCTCGAAGGCTACCTGTTGATCGCTGACCCGCAGGCAGAACAGGCTGCCGACCGTACACGGGTCGTCCGCCTCGCTGATACTCAATACCGGGTGGCCGCTGACCGCCTGGAACAAGCGATCGCGCTCAGCGTGATCGAGCTTGCCGATGTAGATGGCATCGCAGGCCTGGGCCAGCGCGCGGTCATCGGCGAGCAAACGGCGCACCTGCAGCGGTTGCCCGGAGTTCTGCAGGTTGCCTTTGATCAGGTCATCGGCGTATTCGGTGGGCCCGACCAGGCACAGGCGCAGCGGCACCGGCTCGGTCGGCCAACGCGCATAGCTGAGAATACCCAGCACCACCTGGGTCACGTCCTTGGCCCGCTGCTGGGCTTGTACCGCAGTGGCTGCAGCGTCTGCGCGGGCAGGGCCGGCCGATAGCATCAGGGCAGCCAGCAACAGCGAAAGCAAAGAGCCCGTCACTCGTCCACCGGCCACTGTCATGTGGGAAGTCTCTCAAGTCCCTTCGGATATGGGCGCAACGATAGCACAACGCCGCCACCTCCGTAGGGGCGTCAGACTTGCTCGAGCATCAACCCGGAGATCCGCCTCACCTTGCGCCCCACCGCTTCTTCGAAGATGCCCTGGCGTGGCTCGATCAGGCTGAAACAGTGCTTGGCTCGAGTAATGCCCGTGTACACCAGTTCCTTGGTCAGCACCGGGTTGAGCGCGTCCGGTAACACCAGGGCGGTGTGGCTGAACTCCGAGCCCTGGGACTTGTGCACGGTCATGGCGAAAACCGTTTCCACTTCGTTGAGGCGGCTGGGTAGGACAAACCGTACCCCGCCGCTGCCGTCATTGCGCGGGAACGCCACGCGCAGCAGCGGCTCGCCGTGTTCATCCGGCAAGCGCAGGGCGATGCCGATGTCGCCGTTCATCAGCCCGAGGCCGTAGTCGTTGCGCGTCACCAGCACGGGCCGCCCTTCGTACCAGGGCTGCTGGCTGTCGATCAGCCCGGCACCGTGCAGCACACGCGCTACCCGTTCATTCAGGCCTTCGACACCCCAGGCGCCCTTGCGCACTGCGCAAAGCAACTGGAAGTCCTCGAAGCTGCGCAGCACCTTGCCGGCCCATTGTTCCCAACGAGGGTCATCGAATGCGCTGCCTGGCGCCGGGCGGTAACGGCCGATGGCGCGCAGGTAGCTGCGATAGCCTTGCGGGCCTTCGCTGCCGCGGTTGAGGCCATCGAGTATCAGCCGATCGAACGCGCGGTCGTGCTCGCCGCGCAAGGCGAGGCCGAAGACATCCGACGGTGGCATCGTCAACAGGTCGCGGGCCGCCTGGGCTTGTTGGCGGTTGACCAGCCGCGCCAACTGGCCGATGCCGCTGCCTTCGCCAAAGCGCCGGGAAAACCGCAGCATCACCACTTGCTGGGCCAGCGGGTTGCGCTGTGCGTCACCCGCCTTGAGGCCGCTGTCCGTCAACGACTGGCCACCAATCTGCTCCAGCCAGGCCTGGGTAGCGGGTGAGTAGCAGCCCTCTTCGGCATCCCGGCACAAGTCGCCGAGTACCGCGCCGGCTTCGACCGAAGCCAGCTGGTCCTTGTCACCCAGCAAAATCAGGCGCGCTTTGGGGGGCAAGGCATTGAGCAGGTTGGCCATCATCTCGAGGTCGATCATCGACGCTTCATCGACCACCAGCACATCCAGCGGCAGCGGGTTGCCGGCGTGGTGGCGGAAGTGCCGCGACCCCGGCCGGCTGCCCAGCAAGCGGTGCACCGTGCTGACGTCGGTGGGGATCTGCCCGCGCACCTCGCCGCTAACCTGCAAGCGCTCGACCTGCTGGCCGATGGATTCGGTGAGGCGGGCGGCGGCCTTGCCGGTCGGTGCCGCCAGGCGGATGCGCAGGGGCCTGCCCTGCTCTACCGCAGGCGCCTGCAGCAAGGCCAGCAGGCGGACTACCGTGGTGGTCTTACCCGTGCCAGGGCCGCCAGTGATAATGCTGAACCCGGCGCGGGTGGCCAGGGCACAGGCCAGCTTCTGCCAGTCCACCTGCCCGGCCAGGGCGCCTTCGTCAAACAACTGCGCCAGGCGTGCTGGCAAGTCTGCCGGGGCTGCGTCTTCCTGGCTCAGGCGTTGGCGCAGGGTTGCGTCGATCTGCCGTTCGTAACTCCAGTAGCGGCGCAGGTAGAGGCGCTCGCCGCTGATTACCAAGGGCCGCGACTGCTGGCCAGGGGTGTTGCCAGCGGCTACCAGGGGGCTTGCGGTGATGCGCTGGCGCCAGGTGCCCAGATCGAGGTTGGCGAGCAGTTGCGACGGCAGCAGCAAGGGGCCTGCCAAGGCATCGCCTTCCGGGGGCAGCGACAGGGCGAAGTCCGGCTCTGCGAGGGTCTGTTGCAGGTCGAGGCAGACGTGGCCGTGGCCCAGTTGATGGCTGGCCAACGCTGCAGCCAGCAGCAGCAACGGATCGCTACCGGGGGCGCGTTCTTCGAGAAAAGACACGAACGCCCGGTCGAGGGCGCGCAACCAGCCGCGCTCGACCCAGCGGTCGAGCAGTTGCAGCAGGTCGGCACTGATGCGTTGCGGTGCCAGCGTCAACAGGTGTTCGGCGTTCAGGGGCGTAGGCAAGAGGTCATCTAGGGTGCGGCTCATGGCGCAACTCCGGCAAACAGGTCCTGCTGTTGAGGCTGGTGCACACCACGGAACAGCGCATCGAGCGCTTCGATCAGCTCGCGTGGCGGCTTGGCGAAGTACACGCCGTGGCCACTGCTGTTGGCGCCACGCAGGAAAATGAACAAGGCGCCACCCACATGCAGGTCGTAATCGTAATCGGGCAGGCGGGCACGCAGCTGGCGATGCAGGGCCAGAAGGTACAGCACGTACTGTAGGTCGTAGCGGTGCTCGAGGATCGCCTTCTCCATGGCCAAGGTGTCATAGGCCTGGATGTCGGGGCCGAGCCAGTTGGACTTGTAGTCGGCCACGTAGTAACGCCCGTCCAGCTCGAACGCCAGGTCGATAAAGCCTTTGAACATGCCGTTGAGCAATGTGGGTTGGGCAGCGGGGCGCGCCGCGCCTGGGTGGGTATGGCGCGCTACCAGGCGGTCGAGCTGCTCGGCATCGACCTGATGGCTGGCGAACCAGAACTCCATTTCGATCTGGTAGTGCTGCAGCTGCGCAAGCGTCAGGGTCACATCACGGGCCGGCAAAGGCTCGGTCAGCAGTTGCTCCAACCATTGGTTCAGCGTTGAAATCCAGCCGGTCCAGTCGCGTCGGTTGCAGCGTTGCCCGACGGTGCGTGCGATCAGTGCGGGGTTGGCCGCGACTTCGGCAAAACCTTCGCGCCCCGCCCATTCGAGCAGGCCGTGCAGGAAGGTGCCGGGGTTCGGCCCCCGCGGGAAGCGATGCATATCGCCACCGTCAGCCGGCACTTCACGCAGCACTTGCGCATCGACGACTTCATCGTCGAGCAGTTGCTGGGCCTGGGAGCTATCGGCCCCCAACGTCTGCTCGCCGACCCGCAAGGCACTGTAGGAAGCGATCCACCAATGCTCGGCCGCTGGGCGACGCGGTTTGCGCGCCGGCAACAGTTCGCGTTCGGCATGGGGCGTGCGGTAGCACGTGTCGTCGGCTGCCGGCAGGCCTGGGCAGGCAATGTACGGGTAGCCCGCCTGCAGGCTGCGCAACCAGTCGCCCAGTTGTGCCGAGCCCTGCAGCGGCAAGCCACCACCGAGCAGATAGCCGAGCGCTGAACGGTGCAACTGCGAGCTTTTCTGGTTGCCACGCTTGAGGTCGGCAACACCCAGCCAGCACGCATGCTGGGCACGTGTGAGGGCTACATAGAGCAGGCGCAAGTCTTCGGCCAGGCGCTCGTCATCGGCCAGGGCTATCTGTGCCTGGTCGGGGGTGAGTGTCAGCTGCGCATTGCCCTGGTTGTCGTGCCAGGCCAACGGCAGGCGGCTACCGTCCACCGGCTTGCTGGTGCAGATGAACGGCAGGTAGACCAAGGGGTATTCAAGGCCCTTGGATTTGTGAATGGTCACGACCTTGACCAGTTGCTCATCGCTTTCAAGGCGCAGGATCTGTTCTTCACCGGCCTGGCCGGAGCTCGCCAGGTGCTCGGCCAGATGGCGGATCAAGGCCTGTTCGCCATCCAGTTCGCCGGCCGCTTGCTGCAGCAGTTCGGCCAGGTGCAGCAGGTTGGTCAGCACCCGCTCGCCATCACTGCGGGCAATGAGCGTGCGCGGCAACTGGAAGTCGTGCAGCAGGTGGCGCAACATCGGCAGTACGCCTTGGCGCTGCCAGGTGTCACGGTAACGGCGAAAACGCATCACCCAATCTTCCCAGACCCGCTCGTCCTGGTTCAGCTGGTCCAGCTCGGCCAGTGACAGCTCCAGTGTCAGGCTGGCCAACGCGGCCTTGAGCAAGCGCTCGGAGTCCGGTTCGGCGCAGGCCTTGAGCCAGGCCAGCAGGTCATGTGCCTCCTGGGCGGCGAACACCGAGTCCTTGTCGGAAAGGTAGACGCTGCGCACATCACGGGCCGCCAACTCGGCACGCACCAACTGCGCCTCATGGCCATCACGCACCAGGATGGCGATGTCGGATGGCAGGCAGGGCCGAAGTTCGCCGTCAGCCTTGCGCAAACCGCTGACGCCACGCTGCGCGCCATTGAGCAGGGCGACGATGTGGCTGGCGCAACTGGCTGCCATTTGCTGACGGTAAAGTGTGCTGGAAACGGGGTCTTCGCTTTCCAGCTGCCAGCATTGCAGGGCCGCGGCGGCCTCGCCGTCGATCAGCAGGCGTTCGCTGCGGCCCTTGGCACGCACATCGATGAACGGCAGCGGGTTGTCATCAGCCTCGCGGAACAGGAACGCGCCGCGCCCTTGTTCACGTGCTTCGGCCTGCAGGAACACCCGGTTGACCGCGGCCACCATCGCCTCGCTGGAGCGGTAGTTGGTGTCCAGGCTGTGCAGCCGGCCGGCGGTGGCGCGCCGGGCGGACAGGTAGGTGTAGATGTCGGCACCGCGGAAGGCATAAATCGCCTGCTTGGGGTCGCCGATCATGAACAGGCCGGTTTCTGCGCGGTTTTCGCTGATGCAGTAGATGCGCTCGAAGATCCCGTACTGCACCGGGTCGGTATCCTGGAATTCGTCGATCAGCGCGACCGGGAACTGTTCGCGGATCAAGCTGGCCAGGCGCTCACCGGCTTCACTGGCCAGCGCGTGCTGCAGGCGCAGCAGCATGTCGTCGAAACCCATCTCGGCGCGGCGGCGTTTTTCTACCTCGAAACGTGCCGAGACCCAGGCGGCGGCGTGCTCGAGCAAGCGTGCATCGGGGCTGGCCAGGGCCTGCAGCTGTTGCGGCAGGCCTTGCATGGCCTCCAAGGCCGGGTGAGCTGGCGGCTCGCCAACCTTCCACGCTTCAGCCATGCCGGCGGGGGTCAGGCGGGTGAAGCCGGTACCCAGGTCGAGCTCGACGACCTGCTCATCACTCGCCCAGGCACGCAGTTTTTCGAACCACGGCTCGAAGAAGCGTGCCTGCAGCTTGCGCCCGTCAGCCTGCTTGGCGGCGACGGCATCGCGGCAAATTTGCTGCAACTCGTCCGCCCACTTTGCCCATGGCGCTTTCAACAGACACAGCTGATCGACGCGCTGTTGCAGTGCGGTATCGATCAGAGCCTGCGGCTCGTGCTCATCCTGCTGTGCACGGACGCGGCCGAACAGCGGGCGGATACGCGGCAGCAACGCATCGGGGCTGCCCCAGTGGCTGCGCACCCAGGCCAGTGCGTCGCCCTGCATGCCGTAGCAGAACCGTCGCCAGTAATCGCGCATGACCTGGCCGAGCAACTCGCTGTGGTCGGTTTCGAGGCTCTGGGTGAACAGGCTGCCGCTGTCGAAGGCATGCTCGCGGAGCATGCGCTGACACCAGCCGTGAATGGTCGAAACGGCCGCTTCGTCCATCCATTGCACCGCCACTTCCAGGCGATTGGCGCAGCGTGCCCAGTGCTCTTCGGGGTAATCGTCACGCAACTGGTGCAGCAGCGGGTCCGCCTCTGGCAGCTCACTGCGGAAGAACCGCGCAGCCTCGGCCAGGCGCGCGCGAATACGCTCGCGCAGCTCTTTGGTGGCGGCATCGGTGAAGGTCACCACGAGGATCTGTGGCGGCAACAACTCACGACCAAAGCCTTGCTCACCGCCATGGCCGAGGATCAGCCGCAAGTAGAGTGCGGAAATGGTGAAGGTCTTGCCGGTGCCCGCACTGGCTTCGATCAGTTGGCTGCCGTGCAGGGGGAAACTCAGTGCCAGGGGACGGTCCTGGGTCATGCGCCACTCTCCGGATTGCCCAAGGTCTGCCAGGCTGCGCTGAATAACGGGCGGTACAAGGTTTCGCACCAGCCTTCAAAGGTTTCGTCGGCACTGAGCGCAGCGAAGTCGCGGAACTGTCTGGCAAGTGCCACGCTTTCGCTGCGCTCGCCGAAGCTGGTGCGGCCGTCGCCTTCATAGGCACGGATGGCGGCGGCGCGTGCTTTGTCAGGGTCGTCCTGGGCCAGCCAGGCAAACGCGGTCTTGGCAGCAACCGGCAGCGGTGCATTCATTGCAGCCTGGCGTGATACCAGCAGATGGCCGAGCTGTTCCGCGGCTTCGGGCTGCGGCAGCGGTGGCAGCAACAGGGTGATGTCACTGGCCAGCAGCGCGCTGTGCAATGGATACCCTGCAGCACAGGCCGCCAGGTGCATGACCCAGCTGGCGATCAAACGGTGCCATTTGAGGCTGTTGCGCCCCGCATTGATGGTGTTTGGCACCGTGGTGATGCTCAACAGGCTTTCATCTGCGCCCTGGTACACCCTGCCAAGCCAGCCCTCGAGGCGGTGGCTGCCATGCTCGAAATGGATCGGCAGCGCGCCCTCGACCACATCGGGCCAGCGTTGTAGCAACTGGCGGTGGCGCTGCAGCAGGTCGGGCAGGGGTTGAATTAGCTCGGCCTGCAGCAGCTCGCCAAACCCGGCCAGCGGTAGCATGCCGCAAGCCTGCAGGCGGCGCGCTTGGGCGGTTAACGCTTGCTCGGCATTTTCCGGATCGGCCAGGGCGGCACCCAGCAGGCTTTCACTGGCGCTGTAACGCTGCAGCGCATCGAGGACGAACGGCTCTTCATCCGGCGTGGGGGCTTCCAGTGCCTCGAAGTACACCTTCAAACGCTGACTGAAGAAATGCCGCACCGGGTGGCGCAGAAAGTCCTGCAACTGGGTCAGGGTCAGTGCTTCATCGTTGTTGTACGAAGACAAGCCGGGTTGGGGCTGGTTAACCTCATCGGCTTGCTGGTGTAGCAGTTGCCACTCATGGGCATAACTGAACAACCCACTGCCTTTCTGGAAATACCGTGGGCTGAAAGGTTGCAGTGGGTGCTCCTGAGTCAGCGCATGCAACAACTGTTCGCCTGCCTGCGGGCCTTCTCCACCACCGGCCACACGCCAGCCGCCGGACAGGTGATCGCGCAACTGGCCGATGAGCACAGAGGCCGGGCGCTCGCTGTTGTCGCGGATGCTCCGGCCTACCCAGCTGATGTACAGCTGGTCGCGTGCCGACAGCAGTGCTTCGAGCAGCAGGTACCGATCGTCCTCACGGCGTGAGCGATCGCCAGGGCGGTAGTCGCTGGCCATCAGGTCGAAATCCAGCGGCTGCTGGGCGCGTGGGTAGTCCCCATCGTTCATGCCCAGCAGGCAGACGACCCGGAACGGGATGGCTCGCATCGGCATCAGGGTGCAGAAGTTTACCGAACCCGCAAGAAAACGCTGGGACAGCTTGCCCTGGTCGAGGCCCGACAGCCACGCCTCACGGATCACGGTTAGGGGTAACAGGTCTTGCAAGCCAACGGTCTCGCAGACTTCCAGCCAGCTATCGCGAAGCTCCTGCAGTTGCATCAGCAGGAACTCGTCATGTTCCTCCTCCGCCAGGAAGAACACCTGCAACAACGCATTCAGGCGCTCTCCCCACTCAGCCGCCGTGGCAGGCTGGGACAAGGCGTGGTTGGCCACATCGAGGGCGTCGAGCAAGGCTACCAGCGGGCCGATCAGGGCAGCATCCAGCCCACCGATTTCGTCGTAAGGCTCGATGCCGTCACACCCCTCGCCCATGCCGACGGCATAACCCAGCAGCATGCGTCGCAGGCCGAAACGCCAACTGTTCTGCTCCAGGCCTTCGGGCAGGCCGAGCGTGGCCCGCTGCTCGGCATTCAGGCCCCACCGTATACCCGCGCCTTCGATCCAGCGGTGCAGGGTTGGCAGATCGCTTTCGCGAATGCCAAAACGTGCGCGCACTGCCGGAACGTCGAGCAGGTCGAGCACTTCGCTGACAGCGAAGCGGCTATCTGGCAGCTTGAGCAGATGTTCCAGGGCAATCAGCAGCGGATCGCGGCCACGCTGGCCCTGGTCGGTCAGGGTAAAGGGGATATAGCGCGGGTCGTGGCGCTGCAACTGGCCAAATACGGCGCGGATATGCGGTGCGTAGGTGTCGATCGCGGGCAGCATGACGATGACGTCACGCGGGCGCAGCGTGGGGTCGGCACTGAAGCGGGCCAACAATTGATCGTGCAGGATCTCCACTTCACGCTGCGGGCTGTGAGCGATATGGAAGCGTACGGAGCGGTCTTTGCCGAGGTCGATCTCTGGCCACAGCTCGCGTGTTTCGGCAAGGGGGCGCAGTTCGAGGATATCGTCCTGCAGCTGGTTGAGCAGAGTCTTCGGCTCGCTTTCGCTGAACAGGTCGATGCGCCCGTCGCTGAAGACACCCTGATAGCTGCCAGGGTCGTCATAACTGTCGAGCAGGTTGATGTAGTCGCGGCCCTGCTTGCCCCAGGCGGCCAGCAACGGGTGGGCGTGCTGATGCAATGACTCGTCATCCAGGTGCAAAGGCATGCCTTGCTTGCGCTGCTGGCGTTTGTACTGGTGGCGCAGCAAGTCCTTGTCGGCAACGATGTCGGCCCAGTGATGGCGGCACGGGTTGTGTACGCACAAAAGCACTTGGCTGAAACGCGCGAGGCCGGCGAGCGCCTCCAGCGCCTGGGCAGGCAACGAGGAGATACCGAACACGATCACCCGCGATGGCAAGCCGGCAGGTGGCTGCTCAAGGCTGTTGATACGCTCGATGAAACGCTGATGCACCCCTGCCCGGCTCTGAGCCATGCCCTGCTCGCCGACATCTTCAAGCAGCGCACGCCATAGTTCGGCCTGCCAGCGGTTACCGGCAGCCAGCGGTTTACGTTCGCCGCGAGCCGTATTGAGGATGTGCTCGCCGGCAGCCCAATCCTTGAGCCAGTCGGCACGGTAGACCTGGTACTGGTCGAACAGGTCAGCCAGACGTTCTGCCAGTTGATAGCGTTTGCGCAGGTCGCCGTCATCGGTGAGAAAGCGGCGCAGCGGTTCAAAATGGGGGCGCTCGATCAGTGCTGGCAGCAGCCGCATGAGGCGCCAGGTCAGCGGCGCCTTGTCCAGCAGAGAGACCTCGGGGATCTCGTCACGGCCCAGCACCTTTCTGTAAAGCTGCCACATGAAGCTGCCCGGTAACTGCACTTCGATGGCGGCGGCAATGCCGCAGCCGCCTTGGTCATCTTCCAGCGGGTCTTCGGCCAGGGCCAACTTGAGCCACTGGGCGATGCCGTTGCTCTGAACCAAGGCGATTTCGTTTTCCAGCGGTGCCAGCGGATAGCGACGCATCCAACTCACCACCAGGCTGCGCAAATCGTCCAGGCGATTGCCGTGCACGATCATGAAGCCGGGATGTAATGAGGTGGGCTTGGCCATTGAGGGTTCTCTGGAATGCGCTGGGAGCTGGTAGGGAACGATATCACGGCTGGCTGCCGAGACCGGACTCAGTAAAATCCAGAAAAGACAAAACCCCTACCTGCTCGCGCAGATAGGGGTTTTGCGAAATGAATCTTGACGATGACCTACTCTCACATGGGGAAACCCCACACTACCATCGGCGATGCATCGTTTCACTACTGAG
>Ga0213823_1000994_pt1 | contig 19212 bp, 14 predicted proteins | sample MC6MC0907MG_FD_179887 | JGI IMG/M metagenome (GOLD analysis project Ga0213823, IMG submission 179887) | Enriched soil aggregate microbial communities from Iowa State University, Ames, United States - MC6-MC0907-MG | ecosystem: Environmental > Terrestrial > Soil > Unclassified | place: USA: Iowa...
CGTGCTGCCAAGGCCGGTGAGGGCGATGAAGCGTTCTATTCTGCCAAGCTGGGCACCGCTCGATTCTACTTTGCGCGCCTGTTGCCACGGGTGGATTCGCTGGTGGCTTCGGTGAAGGCAGGCAGCGAGTCGTTGTACTTGCTGGACGCCGAGCAGTTTTGATATGCCACCATATTGCCTGTAAGCATTTTCCTACGTGACGCGGTGACTTTTCGCCACTGGTATCAGATTGGATCCATAGCTACTATTTCTACATGGACGTTGCGCAGGAAGCGCAAAGGACAGAACAGGGACAACGAAGGATTTCCTGCCAGGATGGCGGGGCGATAGGGATGTCACAGGGAAACAGTCTGGAAAACCCCGCTTAGGCGGGGTTTTCTTTGTGCGCGTCTTTTTCAGCCAAGCACATCCAGTGGCGAGGCGCTCAGTTGCCTGGCGTCAGTCTCCTCCTCGAGCAGCGTGCGCAGCAACTCCACCGATGCCTGTTGGCGCTGAGCGTCGCGGAACACCAGGCCCACTTTCAGTGGCACGCGCGGTTCGCTCAATGGCTTCCACAGCAACCCCTGGTCATCTTCGGCGGCATCCTTGGCCCGGCCAGGCAAGATAGTGGCCAGCGCAGTGTGGCCCAGGCTGTCGAGAATGCCGCCCATATTGTTCATTTCCGCTTGAACCTGCGGTCGACGCCCCTGGCTGGCCAACTGTTCCTTCCAGATCTGGCGGATCTGGAATTCCTCGCCGAGCATCAGCATCGGCAACTCTGCAGCCTGCCTGATCGACACCTTCTTGAAATCCTTCAAGGGGTGAGTGTCCGGGATGACCAACTGCAGTTCGTCTTCGTACAGCAGCAAACCATGCAGCCCCGGCTGGCGCGGCGGCAGGTAGCTGATACCGATGTCGAGGTTGCCATTGAGCAGGCGCCGCTCGATTTCCAGCCCTGACAATTCATAGATCTGCACCACAAGGTGCGGTTGGGCTTTGCGCACCCGTTCCAGCAACTGCGGCACCAAGCTCGGGCGCACCGTCTGCAGCACGCCGATGGCCAATGTGCGTAGCGACTGGCCCTTGAAGTTGCGCATCGCCTCATGGGCGCGCTGCAAGCCGTCAAGCAGGGGCAGGGCATGGTTGTACAAAGTGTGGGCGGCCAGGGTGGGCAGCAGGCGCTTGTTGCTGCGCTCGAACAGGCTCAGGTCGAGGCTGTGCTCCAGTTGGCGGATCTGTTGCGAGAGCGCTGGCTGGGACAACGACAGGCGCTCGGCCGCCCGGCCGACATGGCCTTCTTCATACACCGCGACGAAATAACGCAGTTGGCGAAAATCCATAAGTAACACTTATCGAAAAAGCTGGAAAAACGGAATGGCCGCATGCGCCGCCGAAGCCTAGTCTATCGCCGTATTCCAACGGGTTACAGCAGTCAATCAGCGCATTGTTACTCCGTTTGAAAAACACTTTTGATAGGCAAGACAAAATATCAAGCGCCGGCGCAAAGACCGGACGCTGGCCCCCCTTACCGTGCCTGGCTGGAGCCCCGATGAACCTGTTCAACCTGCGCCGCTCGGCCCCTGCCGAAGTGGCCGAGCCCAAGCGCGCCCCGGTGCCTGTGGCGGACGCGCCGCTGCTGTCACGCGAGCGCCTGATGCCGAGCACCGAACGTGCCGCCCAAGTGTTCGTGCGTGGTCAAGGTTCCTGGTTGTGGGACGACGAAGGGCACGCCTACCTGGATTTCACCCAGGGTTGTGCGGTCAACAGCCTCGGCCACAGCCCTGGGGTGCTGGTAAAGGCGCTGGGCAACCAGGCCCAGGCGCTGATCAACCCAGGGGCAGGTTTTCACAGCCGGGGCCTGCTGGCGCTGGTCAACCGGCTGTGCCAGAGCACGGGCAGCGAGCAGGCGTACTTGCTCAACAGTGGTGCCGAGGCCTGCGAAGGCGCGATCAAGCTGGCGCGCAAATGGGGCCAGCTGCACCGCGGCGGCGCCTATCACATCATCACCGCCAGCCAGGGCTGCCATGGCCGCAGCCTGGGCGCCTTGTCGGCATCCGACCCGCTGCCCTGCAACCGCTGCGAGCCGGGGCTACCGGGTTTCAGCAAGGTGCCGTTCAACGACCTGGCGGCGCTGCATGCCGAAGTGGACTCGCGCACCGTGGCGATCATGCTGGAGCCCATTCAAGGTGAAGCCGGGGTCATTCCCGCTACCCGGGACTACCTGCAAGGCGTCGAGAAGCTGTGCCGCGAACTGGGCATCCTCCTGATCCTTGACGAGGTACAGACCGGCATTGGCCGCTGCGGCGCGCTGCTGGCCGAAGAAACCTATGGTGTGCGCGCCGACATCATCACCTTGGGCAAGGGCCTGGGTGGTGGCGTTCCGCTGGCAGCCTTGCTTGCCCGCGGTACTGCCTGCTGCGCCGAGCCGGGCGAACTGGAAGGCAGCCACCATGGCAATGCGCTGATGAGCGCTGCTGGCCTGGCCGTGCTGGATACCGTGCTGGAGCCGGGCTTCTTCGAGCAGGTTCAAGACAGCGGGCGGCACCTGCGCGATGGCTTGAGCCGGCTGGCTGGCCGCTACGGCCAAGGCGAAGTGCGTGGCCAAGGCCTGCTGTGGGCTTTGCAGTTGCAGGAGCACCTGGCCAAGGACCTGGTGCAGGCAGCCTTGCATGAGGGACTGCTGCTCAATGCGCCGCAGGTGGATGTGGTGCGCTTTTCGCCTGCGCTGACCGTGAGCAAAGGCAACATCGATGAAATGCTGCTGCGCCTGGCCCGGGCCTTTTCCCGCTTGCATGCGCAGCAGCATGCCCGCCGCGAAGTATCGGCGTAACGAATTCTACGAACCGTCTGGCGTTTCTGCGCATCGCCCCTGGCCTGTTTCATTTGGCCCGGGGCGTTTTTTTTGCCTGGCGCTTACCTGTGGAACCTCTGTGATGCCCAGCTAGTCTCTGTTTAGACCCTTTCAGGAGAGACACGCATGGACTTCATTCGCATCATCATCGCCATCCTTCTGCCGCCGCTGGGCGTGTTTCTGCAAGTGGGGTTCGGCGGGGCATTCTGGCTGAATATCCTGCTGACCTTGCTGGGTTACATTCCAGGCATCGTGCATGCGGTGTACATCATCGCCAAGCGGTGAAACTGCCGGGGCCGCAACGCGGCCCCGGCCTGTTATTCACCCAGCACCCGGCAATAGAACTTCCATTCTTCTTCCAGTGCATGCGCCAAGTTCTCGGCCTTGCGGAACCCATGCCGCTCCCCGGCATAGAAATGCCCCACGGCTTCGATGCCATTCAACTTCAATGCGTCCAGCATTGAGCGTGTCTGTTCCGGCACCACCACCGCATCCAGTTCACCCTGGAAGAAAATCACCGGTACATTGATCTGCGCGGCATGCAACAGCGGTGTGCGTTGGCGGTAGCGCTCGGCATCCTGTTGCGGGTCGCCGATCAGCCAGTCCAGATAGTCGCCTTCGAACTTGTGCGTGGCACGGCCCAATGCAACCGGATCGCTGACCCCGTAAAGGCTGGCACCGGCGCGAAATACATCACCGAAAGCCAAGGCGCAAAGGGTGGTGTAACCGCCGGCACTGCCACCGCGAATGAAGGCTTTGCCGGCATCGATCAAGCCACGTTCGGCCAGGTGCTGGACCGCCGCGCAGGCATCCTGCACGTCGCTTTCGCCCCAGCTCAAATGCAGTGCCTGGCGATACTCGCGGCCATAGCCGGTGCTGCCCCGGTAGTTCAGGTCGGCGACGGCGAAGCCGCGTTGGGTCCAGTACTGGATGCGTGGGTCGAGCACCGGATAGCAAGCGGAGGTCGGGCCGCCGTGGATGAACACCACCAACGGCGTGGGGCTTTTGGCACCCACAGCCGGGTAGAAGAACCCGCGGGCAAACGCGCCAGCGCTTTCGTAGAGCATCGACTGCGGCAGGCTTATGCACTCGGCCGGCAGCAGCTCGGCGCCCCCTGCCAGAATGTGCACCTCGTGGTTGGTCCGGTCGATGGCAATGACCGCTGGCGGGCTGATCGGCGAGGCGGCGATGGCATAGATGTACTCGGCATCCATGGCAAGGTTGCGAAAGCGGCTATAGGCGCTGGCGAAACGTTCCACCTGGCCGTCGACATTACGCAGCCCCAGTTGCCCGAAGCCCCCTTCGAACCAGCTTGCCAGATAGCTTTGCGGCCCAAGGGCCAGCCAGGTGCAGGTACCCAGTTGCCAGGGCGCGGCGGCGTGGTCTGCAGGTTTGGCGGGCAACGGCTGCCAACCGCCATCGAGCTCGCCCCAGGGTTGCCAGAAGCCATTGCGGTCGGACAGGCAGTACAGGCGCCCCTGCGCGTCGAAGCGCGGTTGTTGCAGGGACTCGTCGTGCGCCGCGATGCAGCGTGCCGCGCCCCAGCGACCGTCGCTTTGCCGTGCGCGACACATCAGCCGGGTGACCGTCCAGGGCTGAGCGGGGCGATCCCATTCGACCCAGGCGAGGCGTTGGCCATCGGCACTGATCGTCGGCGATGCATAAAAATCGGCACCCTCAGCGAGTACTTCAGCACTGCCTTCGACCAAGGCCACCAGGCGATGCTCGACACCCTCGCCATGGCGCTCCTCGACCGCCAGTACCTGGCCCTCATGCCATTGCAGGTCGCCGTAGCGGCACTGTTCATTGTGGGTCAAGGGTAATGGTGGTGTTGGATCCAGCCCTTGGCGGTAGACCTGCTGATCCTTCTCGTTGACGAAGATGATCCCGTCATCACTCAGGCAGAAGCTGCCACCCCCGTATTCGTACACCCGGCTGCGCACGCTGAAGCCATCGGGCGTGAGGCAGCGGGCCTGCTGGTCACGCCAGTGCCAGACCCGACAGGCGCCATCGGCGGGGCGGAATTCGTTCCAGAACAGGCCCATGGTGCCTGCCTTGAGTTCGGCAAAGTCGGTGCCGGCGGCTACCGCCTGGGCGGCAGTGAGTTCAGCCGCGGGCGATGACACGGGAGTTGCGCTCATTACGGAAGGTCATCTCTTCGATGGCGAGGTTTGCAGTCTCTGCCTCCTCGCGGGCCTTGAGGATGATGCCGTGGTCAGCCGACTTGGCGCACACCGGGTCGGCGTTGCTGGCATCGCCGGTGAGCATGAAGGCCTGGCAGCGGCAGCCACCGAAGTCCTTCTCTTTTTCGTCGCACGAGCGGCAGGGCTCGGGCATCCAGTCGTAACCACGGAAACGGTTGAAGCCGAACGAGTCGTACCAGATGTGGTGCAGGTCGTGGTCGCGCACATTGGGGAACTGCACGGGCAACTGGCGCGCGCCATGGCAGGGCAGGGCGGTGCCGTCCGGGGTAATGGTCAGGAACAAGCTGCCCCAGCCGTTCATGCAGGCCTTGGGGCGCTCTTCATAGTAATCGGGGGTAACGAAGATCAGCTTGCACGGGTTGCCAGCGGCCTTGAGTTTGGCGCGGTACTCGTTGGTGATGCGCTCGGCACGTTCGAGTTGCTCGCGGGTTGGCAGCAGGCCAAGGCGGTTGAGGTGCGCCCAGCCGTAGAACTGGCAGGTGGCAAGCTCGACAAAGTCCGCTTCCAGCGCGACGCACAGTTCGATGATACGGTCGATCTTGTCGATGTTGTGCCGGTGGGTGACGAAGTTGAGCACCATCGGGTAACCGTGAGCCTTCACCGCCCGGGCCATTTCCAGCTTCTGTGCAAAGGCCTTCTTCGAGCCGGCCAGCAGGTTATTGACCTGCTCGTCGCTGGCCTGGAAGCTGATCTGGATATGGTCCAGGCCGGCCTTTTTGAAGGCGGCAATGCGCGCTTCGGTCAGGCCGATGCCGGAGGTGATCAGGTTGGTGTAGTAACCCAGGCGCCGCGCTTCGCCGATCAGCTCGGCAAGGTCCTGGCGCACCAGCGGCTCACCGCCGGAAAAGCCGATCTGCGCTGCGCCCATCTCCCGGGCTTGGGCCATTACCTTGAACCACTGTTCAGTGCTCAGCTCCTTGCCCTGCTGGGCGAAATCCAGGGGGTTGGAGCAGTACGGGCACTGCAGCGGGCAGCGGTAGGTGAGCTCGGCCAGCAGCCACAGCGGCAGGCCGACCGGTACCTCAGGCGAGGGTGATCCAGTGTTCGCCACGGGCCACCTCCATGAATTGCTCGATGTCGTCAGCGACTTCGGGCACACCAGGAAATTGCTGTTCGAGCTCGGCGATGATCGCCAACACATCGCGCTTGCCGTCGATCAGGCCACCGATCAGCGCCGCGCTGTCGTTGAGCTTGATCATGCCTTCGGGGTACAGCAGCACGTAGCCTTTCTGCGCCGGTTCGTACTGGAAACGGTAGCCAGGGCGCCAGTTCGGTACTAGCTTGCGATCAAAACTCATAGGGCGATCCCCTTGTGCCATACCCGTTGCTGGGTGACGGTGTGATACGGCGGGCGGTTCAGCTCGTAGGCCATGCTCATGGCATCGAGCATGCTCCAAAGGATATCCAGCTTGAACTGCAGGATTTCCAGCATACGCTCCTGGCCGTCGCGGGTGGTGTAGTGCTGCAGGGTAATGGCCAGGCCGTGTTCCACATCACGCCGGGCCTGGCCCAGGCGGGTACGGAAGTATTCGTAGCCGGCCGGGTCGATCCACGGGTAGTGCTGCGGCCAGCTGTCCAGCCGCGACTGGTGAATTTGCGGGGCGAACAGCTCGGTCAACGAGCTGCTGGCGGCCTCCTGCCAGCTGGCTCGGCGGGCGAAGTTGACGTAGGCGTCGACGGCAAAGCGCACACCGGGCAGCACCAGCTCCTGGGAGCGCAGCTGGTCGGGATCAAGCCCGACTGCCTGGCCCAGGCGCAGCCAGGCTTCGATGCCGCCATCCTCGCCGGGAGCGCCATCGTGGTCGAGCAGGCGCTGGACCCACTCGCGGCGCACTTCACGGTCCGGGCAGTTGGCCAGGATCGCGGCATCCTTCATGGGGATGTTCACCTGGTAGTAGAAGCGGTTGGCCACCCAGCCCTGAATCTGCTCGCGGGTAGCGCGCCCTTCGTACATCGCCACGTGGTACGGGTGATGAATGTGATAGTAGGCGCCCTTGGCGCGCAGGGCCTGCTCGAACTCGGCAGGCGACAGTGGCAGTGCGTCGCTCATCGACCCTCCTTACAACTCGATGCTCATGCCGTCGAAGGCGACTTCTACACCGCGGCGCTGTACTTCGGCGCGCTCCGGGGAGTCTTCATCGAGGATCGGGTTGGTGTTGTTGATGTGGATTAGCACCTTGCGCTGGCGCGGGAAGCCGTCCAGTACCTCGAGCATGCCGCCGGGGCCGTTCTGCGCCAGGTGGCCCATCTCACGGCCGGTGCGGGTGCCGACACCGCGGCGCTGCATTTCATCATCCTCCCACAGCGTGCCGTCGACCAGCAGGCAGTCGGCGCCGTGCATCATCGCCAGCAGCTTTTCGTCGACCTGGCCCAGGCCTGGGGCATAGAACAGCTTGCCGCCGGTGCGGGTGTCTTCGACCAGCAGGCCGAGGTTGTCGCCCGGGTGTGGGTCGAAGCGGTGCGGCGAGTACGGCGGCGCAGCGCTACGCAGGGGGAAGGGGGTGAACCTGAGGTTGGGGCAGGCGTCGATGACGAAGCTGCCTTCGAGCTCGATGCGGTTCCACTGCAGGCCACCGTTCCAGTGGCTGAGCATGTTGAACAGCGGGAAGCCGGTGCTCAGGTCCTGGTGAACCATGTCGGTGCACCACACCTGGTGCGGGCAGCCTTCGCGCAGGCTGAGCAGGCCGGTGGTGTGGTCGATCTGGCTGTCGAGCAAGACGATGGCGTTGATGCCCGTGTCGCGCAGCGCGCGGGCCGGCTGCATCGGCGCGAAGGCCTGGAGTTGGGCGCGGATGTCTGGCGAGGCATTGCACAGGACCCAGTGCACACCGTCATCGGACAGGGCTATCGACGACTGGGTACGCGCCGTTGCGCGCAGGCTGCCATCGCGAAAGCCTTTGCAGTTGACGCAGTTGCAGTTCCACTGCGGGAAGCCGCCGCCGGCGGCGGAGCCGAGAATCTGGATGTACATGGCTGCTCTCTATCCGAACTGTGCTGAAGCCTGGTGCAAAAAACGACAACGCCCCGGCGGGCCGAGGCGTCGTAACGCAAGCAGGGCTTAGCGGCTGGCGAAGTACATGGTCACTTCGAAGCCGATACGCAGATCAGTGTATGCAGGTTTGGTCCACATGGTTTTGCTCCTTCTGGGTAAGGTAGAGGGTTCAGCTACTTTGTTTGGCGTCACCTCGCGCAAGAGGTTCCAGTGGCTGAGATAGCGTTATCTTACAAGAAAATTATGTACCGAAAGGTTAATTATTCGATAAGCGCCCTTTCGTAAAACGTAACAATCCTCTTGTCATCATTGCCATGACCCATTGGGTGCGGCGGCATTTGCCAGGCACAGCCAGGCGCTATCGGTGTCGAGCATGCCGCGTAACAGGTCGTCCAGACCAGCTTGGCGCACCCCCAGCATAGAACAGCGTAACGCCTGCAGATCGTCGGGTTGTGTAGCGAGACATGTCTGCCATACCCATTCGGCGACGTCGGCGTCAGGCATGGCGTTCTCGTCAAATTGCCCGGCCAGCGCCTGGCAGGTTGCAGGGTCGAGGGTTACGCCCTGACGCAGAATAGTCAGCAGATGCTCGAGAATTTCGCTTGGGCTGGCGTGGGGCGATTGCACGCCAAACAGAAGGCCCCCGATGCCCTCTATCTGACGAAAGGCACTGAAAACCGCGTAGCCGAGTTGCAGTTCAACCCGCAGGCGCTGGTACACAGGGCCCTGCAGCAACTGGGCAAGCAGGCGGCCGCAGGCTTGTTGCCTGGCGGGTAATGGGCAGAACAGCAGCAATGCATGCTCGCTGCCCGGCACCTTGGCGTGGTGCCAGCGATGGCCGCGCCAGCTGGGATCAGGCGGTGCTGAGCCTGCATGCCCTGGGCAGCCCCGCAGCACCGCGCCTAAAGACAGCAGGGCGGCGGCGTCGAAGCCAACGGCAAGACCCTGCCATTGGCTGTGTTGCCAGGCGTCATCCAGTGCCTTTTGATCAAGTGTGCCGGGTGCCAGCGGCATTGGCGCAGTGCCGAGCACTGCCTCGGGTAGTTGCTTGAGCAAGGCCCTGATCGGGATCAGCGCGGGTTCCTGTTCGCAAGGCAGCTGCCAGTTACCGGGTGAATGCAAGCACGTCATGGCATGCTCGACAGCGCGGATCACAGCGGCTGGCTGGCCGGCGCAGCGCAGTTGCCAGTGCTCGCCCGCGGCGCTGAATTGCAGTTGCAAGGATGCGCGCTCGCACCGTTCCTGCAGCGGCAGCAGGGCCCGCGCGAGCACTCTATACAAGTGCTGACGCAGTGCCGACGGTAGCTGCCAGCGTAGATAAACTGCTGCGTATTGGCGTATCGGGGGCAGTTGCTGGCTGACCTTTAGCGCCGCCGGTAAAGGCCAGGCCGTGGCGGCGGGCAAGCCGGCAAGCAGCAAAGGGTCGGCCGGTGGAAGTTGCCATAGCCCATGCTGCGTGCACTGCAGGCCATCGAGCAATGCGCCAAGCGCATGCAGCGCTTGAGCATCCAATGCCGCAAAGGGCCGGCCTGCACAGTCGCGACGGGCGAGCTCAAGCGGGCTGGCATTGCGCTCGTGGCTCTGTTGCAGCAGCCCGAACTCGGCGTTGAGTTGGGCCGGGTCGAGTTGCCTGATGAAACCGAACCAACCGTGCAGCAAGGCAAGTGCTTCACCTGGGCAAGCGTCCGGGCTGAGTTTGAGGTCGATATGCCAGACCATTTGCCCCGCGAAGGCATACAGCATCTGTGCCTTGAACCCTTGTAGCCAGCCGCGCTGGCGCAGGGCATCCAGCCAAGTGCCCGGCCTGCTGTCGCTCAGGCAGGCGGTCAACAGCTCCAGCGCTTGCTCCGCACAGGGGGGCAGGTTTTGGTGGGTGAACACCCACCCCGTGCCCGTCGGTGGGAGGGCTGCAGGCAAGCTTTGTCGAGCACGCTCCCCATAGGCGAACACGTTAGCGAACTGCCTGCCGAGCTGCTCCAGTTCATCCAGTTGCTGCGGGCCGCACACACTCAAGGTGATCTGGCCACCTTGGTAGAAATGCTCATGAAAGCCTGTAAGGGCTTGCTGGAAGGCCGGGTTTTGCAGGGCAAGGGTATGCCGGTTGCCGGCCTGAAAGGCGCTCAGCGGATGGCCGGGTGCAACCGACTGCAGCAGTGCAAATTGCTGCTGCGCTTGCGGGTTGCGCGACCAGGCGATGAATTCTGCGTGTATGACTTCCCGTTCGCGGCGCTGGCGCTCGATGCCAAGGTCCGGTTCGGCAAGCATCTGGCACAGCCGCTCCAGCCCTCCGGCCAGGGCCGCAGGGGGGGCTTCGAAGAAGAAATCGGTAGTACGTTCGCGGGTACTGGCGTTGACCTGGCCGCCTGCGGCCTGGACGTAGCGCATCAGGCCGTCATCCAGTGGAAAACGAGAGGTACCGAGGAAGAACAGGTGTTCAAGAAAGTGCGCGAGCCCCGGCCATCGTACCGGGGCATCGTGGCTGCCAGCATGCACCCGCAACGCTGCGGCCGAGCGCTTGAGCCGCGGGGCATGGCGCAGGCGCAGCTGCAGGCCGTTGGCCAGGGTGAGGTGACGTGTGGCGTCCGGCATGGGGCGTCACTCAGCCCCTGCGCAGGTGCAGTTCCTGGCGCAGATCAGCCAGATACGGAAACGCCTCGCGCCCCTTGTGCACCCGCTCATGCTCCAGGTCTGCCAGCAACTGGCACTCCTCGCGCCCAGCCATGGCCAGCAAGCTGCCATCCGGCCCGATGATGCTGCTTTGCCCGCAATACTGGATCTCGCCCTCGGCCCCGCAATAGTTGGCATAGACCAGGTAGCACTGGTTCTCCTGCGCCCGCGAGCGCACGGTCACCTGGCAAACAAAGTCGTAGGGCGTCATGTTCGCCGTCGGCACCAAGATCAGCTCGGCCCCGCCCAGCGCCAAGCGCCGGGCATTCTCCGGGAACTCGATGTCGTAGCAGATCAACAGCCCGACCTTCCAGCCCTCCAGCTCCACTACCGGGAAGTGATCGGCGCCGGCGCTGAACATCGCGCGGTCCAGCTCGCCGAACAGGTGCGTCTTGCGGTAATTGCACAGGCTGCGGCCATGGGCATCGATCAGTTGCACACTGTTGTAGATTGCCCCGTCGTCGGCACGCTCTGGGTAGCCGTAGACAATGGCGATGCGGTGCGCCTGGGCAGTCTCTACCACGTCCATGGCTGACGGGCCATCGTCGGCCTCGGCCAGCCGCTCGACCTGTTCCAGGCCAATGTTGTAACCGCTGAGGAACATCTCCGGGCACACCAGCAACTGTGCGCCGCGCTCAGCCGCCCGTTGCGCCTGGTGGCGCAGCCGTTGCAGGTTGCCGGGCACGTCCAGCGGGTTGGGTGTGCCCTGGAACAGAGCGATGCGCATGCTGCCTCCTTGTCTCAGTCGGCCAGGGCGATAGGCCCGATTTCGTCGAACACGTCGCCCGGGCCGGGGTTGTCCGGGTGGGTCTGGCCACCGAAGTGGTTCATGATACCCCACACCGCATTCAGCGAGGTCTGCACCGCGCCTTCGACCCAGGCAGGGGTCCACGACACGTCATCGCCGGCGATGAACATGCCGCGGTGTTCGGCAGGCATGTCCTGTTGCATGAAGTGCGCGTACATCCGCTGGTTATAGCGGTAGTGGCCCGGCAGTGCGCCTTTGAACGCGCCGAGGAAGTGCGGGTCGGCCTCCCATGAAATGGTGATCGGGTCGCCGATGATGTGCCCGGCGATATCGGTCTTCGGGTAGATCTTCTTCAAGGCATCGAGTGCCAGCTGAACGCGTTTTTCCACCGGGTGCGGGAGCATCTTCAGGGCGTCGCTCATCCACGCATAGGACAGGCAGATCACCCCGGGTTTGTCGTCGCCGTTGTCGAACAGGTAGGTACCCCGGGTGAGGCGGTCGGTGAGGGTCATGCTCATCAGGTCGCGGCCGGTTTGCGGGTCCTTGTCCTTCCAGAAGGGCCGGTCGACCATCACGAACGTTTTCGACGACTGCATGTAGCGGGTGCGGTCCAGGGCCATCCACATCTTCTGCGAGAACAGCGATTCTTCGCAGTCGATCTGGGTGGTCAGCAGCCAGGTCTGGCAGGTGGCGAGCACGGCGGCGTAATGGCGGGTATCACCCCAGTTATCGGTGACCGCCAGCCGGCCATCTGCGGCGCGAGCGATGCGTTTGACCCCGGTGCGCGGCGCGCCCCCGTGCAGTGAGCTGAGGCTGGTGCCCTCTGGCCAGTGGGCGCAGCGCTCGGGCACATGCCGCCAGATACCTTGCGGCACCTGCTCCACGCCGCCCACCACCAGGTGCTGGTGATCGTCGCAGTTGGTCATCACCACGCGGAAGATTTCCAGCATCGAATTGGGGAAGTCCGAGTCCCACCCCCCGGTGCCGAAGCCGACCTGGCCGAACACCTCGCGGTGCTGGAAGCTCAGTTTGGCGAACGAGCGCGAAGTGGCGACGAAGTCGTAGAAGGTGCGGTCGTCCCACAGGGGGACCAGCGTGTTCCAGAGCTCTTTGAGGCGCGGTACGTCACGGTCGCGGATTGCCTGCTGGATCTCGGCAAATTGAGCACCGCTCTCCAGCGCGTCGGCCCAGGCGTTGGCCACTTCGTGGAACAGCTCAGGCAGGTCGGCGGCCTTCTCGGCGTAGTAGGTCTGGCCTTCCAGGTCGATCACCGTGCTGCCCGAGGCCGGTGTCAGCGGGTTGGGGAAGGGTTTGGTCTCCAGGCCCAGCTTGTCCACATAGTGGTAGAAGGCCGTTGAAGAAACCGGAAAGCGCATGCCGCCCAGCTCGGCGATGATCCCGTCGGTGCCGTTGAAGGCTTGTGAACGCAGCCGCCCACCCAGCTTCGACGCTTCGTACACCACCGGTTTGAGGCCCAGCTTCATCAGCTCGTACGCCGCCACCAGCCCCGCGATGCCGGCACCGACAATGGCGACTTCCTCACCGTGCCGTTCGGCCGGGATGCTGCCCAGCCCGGCCGGATGCTCCAGCCAGTCATCGAAGCCGAAGGGGAAGTCCGGGCCGAAGATGGTGATGGGTTTTTTGCCGTCGGCGGGGTGGCGGTTGTTCTTGTTCATGAAGTGACCTTGCCAGAGCGGCTGCGCGGAGGGCGGAGCCTGAGTATAGGAGATGCCTGGTGGTCATTTTATGAAGCGCGGCGCTCGTAATTAAGATGAAAAGTATCGGCTAATCGCAGCTTTTTTGGTCGAAATGACTAATTGAAGGCGCATTTCGACGATGCATCCTTCTGTAGGGCTACCCGCGATCCACCTTGCTGCTGAGGATGATCGACGTCGTCGTCTTCTCCACACCTTCGACGCTGCCTATCTGATCGAGCAGTTGGTCCAATTGCTCCGGTGAATCGCTACGCAACCAGGCCACGTAGTCGAACTCGCCACTCACCGCGCAAAGCTGCTGAACCTGCCCCATGGCGCTCAAGCGTCGTACTACTTCCTTGCCGGAGCGCGGTTGCACCTTGATCCCGACATAAGCCTGCAGGCCGCCGTCGATCAGGCGCTGGCCCAGGCGCACGCCATAGCCGGTGATGATTTTGCCTTTCTCCAGCCGGGCCAGGCGCGAGTTGACGGTGGTGCGAGCGATGCCCAGTTGGCGGGCGAGGGTGGCGACGCTTTCGCGGGCGTTGATCTGCAGCAGGGCTATCAGCTGGCGATCGGTTTCGTCGAGGGTGATGGCGCGGGAGTCCGACATGGCAAGTCTCTACAGGGGGCTTGCTAGCCTAGCCAGCCGGTGGCAGGCAGGGCAAGGCAAAGCGTGCTGCGCCGCCCTCTTTAATGCGGCATGATAACCGGCCGACTGTACTGGACCCACCGCGTGAACTTCGAAACCTTGCTGGAATGCTGGCGACAGGAAGTCGCCAACAAGAAAAAGCCCGGGCGCCGCGTCAGCCTGTTTTTCAACGTCCTGCGCCGAGCGCGCAAGGACAACAAGCTGCGCTTTCTCTTCGCCTACCGCCTGGCCCAATACCTCGATGCCCGCGGCGGCCTGGGCAGGCGCCATGCCCGGCGCATGCAGCAACGGCTCAACCTCAAGTACGCGGTGGACATCGACATTGGCGCGCAGATCGCTCCAGGCCTGCGCATTGCCCACTTGCCTGGCGTCGTGATAACCCGCCACGTGAACATCGGGCGCAACTTTTTCATTCGCCAGAACTGCTCGATCGGCATCAAGACGCTTGGCCTGGACCAGTATGCATTGCGCATTGGCGACAACGTCAGTCTGGGCGCCAATAGCTGCATCGTGGCCGACCGGATCAGCATCGGCGACAACGTGGTGATCGGCGCCATGTCCCTGGTAACGCGGGATATTCCGGCCAACAACACCTTCTACAACCCGCGCCAAACCACGTTACAGCCAAGGGCCGGGCAGGCCTGAGAGGGTTGCCGAATAGCAGACATGAAAAAGCCGCGCATTGGCGCGGCTTTTTCATGTCTGGTGGGCCCACACGGACTCGAACCGTGGACCAAAGGATTATGAGTCCTCTGCTCTAACCAACTGAGCTATAGGCCCTCAGTAAGTGCCGGGATTATAACGAGGGTTTCGAAAGCGTGCCATCCGAAAGATCGGATAGTGCTAAACGAAGAAACGTCGCTGCAAATTCGTCTGGCGGTAGCGGCAGGCTGACGATGTAACCCTGTATCTGTTCACACCCTTCGGCAGCCAGGAAGCGCTGCTGTGCCTGGTTCTCCACCCCTTCGGCAATGATGGTCAGCTGCATGCTGCGCCCAAGGGCGATGATGGCGCGGGCGATGGCGGCATCGTGAGGGTCGTCTGGCAGGCCGCGGATGAACGACTTGTCGATCTTGAGAATGTCCAGCGGCAGGCGCTTGAGGTAACTCAGTGACGAGTAGCCGGTACCGAAGTCGTCGATCGCCAGTTGCACCCCCAGCTGCTTGAGCTGGTGCAATACGGCCAGTGCTTCTTCGGCCTGGCTCATGATGAAGTTTTCGGTGATTTCCAGTTGCAGATCGCCCGCCTTGAGCTGGTAGGTCTTGAGCAACTGCTCGATGCGTTTGGCCAGGCCATGGTGGCGCAGCTGCGCGCCAGCCAGGTTGATCGACAAGGGGCCGAAGCCTTGGTAGTCCATCTTCCAGTGGTGCATCTGCCGGCAGGCCTGCTCCAGTACCCAATCCCCCAGTTGCAGGATGGTGCCGTTTTCTTCTGCGAGGTGAATGAAGTGTTCCGGCGGCACTTCACCGAAGGTCGGGTGGCTCCAGCGGATCAACGCTTCCGCGCCGACCAGGGTCTGGGTCTTGAGGCTGAACTTGGGCTGGTAGCACAGGCTCATTTCGTTGCGCTCGACGGCGCGGCGCAATTCGTGTTCCAGGGCGATGCGCTCGCTGGCCTGGGCCGTCAGGTCGCGGGTGTAGGCTTCAACCCGGTTGCGGCCTTTGGCCTTGGAGCGGTACATGGCCGCGTCGGCGTTGCGTATGAGCGTGGCGACGTCGGTGCCGTCCTGTGGGTACAGGCTGATGCCGATACTGGCGCTGGTGAAGAACTCGTGTTCGCCCGCCTGGAACGGCGCGCTGAAGCAGGCCAGCAACTTGTTGGCGATGGCGCTGGCGTCGCTGGGTTTGTGCAGCCCGGGGAGCAGGATGATGAACTCGTCACCACCCAGGCGGGCCACGGTGTCGACATCGCGAACTTGCTCCTTGAGGCGTTGGGCGATGCCTTTGAGCAGCAAGTCGCCGACCGGGTGGCCAAGGCTGTCGTTGATGTGCTTGAAACGGTCGAGGTCGAGGAACAGCACCGCGCCCTGGCGGTTGGAGACCTGTGAGCAGGTGAGCACGGACTGCAGGCGGTTCTCGAACAGGGCACGGTTGGGCAAGCCAGTGAGCGGGTCGTGGTGGGCCTGGTAGTCAAGCTTGGCCTGGGCGTGCTTGATGCTGGAAATGTCGGCAAATACGGCGACGAAATGCGTGATTTCGCGGTCGCTGTTACGCACGGCGCTGATGGTCAGCCAGCCCGGGTAGAGTTCGCCATTCTTGCGTTTGTTGTAGATCTCACCTTGCCAGTGGCCTTCGGCGGTGAGCTGGTGCCACATGGCGGCGTAGAAGGCGCTGTCATGCTGGCCGGAAGAGAGCAGGCGCGGGGTCTGGCCGAGGGCTTCGATTTCGCTGTAGCCGGTGATCTCGCTGAAGGCGCGGTTGACCGCGCTGATGCGCTGGTCGATGTCGGTGATCAGCACGCCTTCGGCGGTGTTTTCGAACACGGTGGCAGCCAGTTGCAGTTTCTCCTGCATCAGGTGGCGCTCGGTGATGTCGCGGGCAATGGTCAGCATGCAGTCGACGCCAGCAATCGGCAGCGGCCGGGCAGACAGCTCGCACAGGCGGATCTGCCCGTCGCTGCGGCGGATGTGGCAGCTGAAGTCGCGCACGAAGCCATCGCGGGCAAGCTGGTCGATCAGCCGTTTGCGTTCGTTGAGGTCCACCCAGATCCCCAGGTCGAACGAGGTCTGGTCAATGGTCGGGTTGAGGTCGTAGCCGGTCAGGCGGCAGAACCCTTCGTTGACCTCGACCAGCAGGCCATCACTCTGGCGCGACAGCAACAGCCCGTCAGGTGAGGCATGGAAGGCTTTGGCAAACTTCTCTTCGGACGTTTGCAATTGCTGCTGGGTTTCCTTCAGCTGGCTGATATCGCGCACCGCCACGACAAAGGCCAGGGTGCCGTCGAGCTCGAAGGTTTCTGCTGAGGTGAGGCCTGTGAACAGTTGGCCATTGCTGCGCCGGAAGCTCATCTCCAGATTACGGATGCCACCTTGGTGCAGGCGCTCCAGCAGTATTGGCCCGGTATCTTGCACGCCCCACAGGTCAAGCTCGGTGGCGGTGCGGCCAATCACTTGCCCGGGGCTCAGGCCGATCTGCTCCTCGAAGGCTTCGTTGACCTCCAGCAGGCAGCCGTCGCTGTGGCGGGCGATCAGCAGGATGTCAGGGCATTGCTGGAACACCGAAGCGAATTTCTGTTCCGACAGGCGCAGGGCATCTTCGGTGCGCTTGGTTTCGCTGATGTCGATCATCAGCCCGCGCATCAGCGGTCGGTGCCCATGCTCGATCATGCTGACGATGTTACGCACCCAGAGGGGTTGGCCATCGGCGCGCATCACTCGGTAATCAAGGCTGTGGTCGCGGCCGGCGGCTGTTTCGCTTTCACAGTAGGCCTGGGCCCAGAGCGCGTCTTCCGGGTGCAGGATGCTGCGCCAGAAGCCTGGCTTGAGCCAGTCGTGCAAGGGGTAGCCCAGCAGGTCTTCGGCATGGGGCGAGACGTAGCTATACGTGAAATCGTTGGCATCGGCCTCCCAGGCAATGGCGGACAGGCTTTCGATCAGGCCGCGGTAGTGGTACTCGCTGCTGCGCAGTTCCTGTTCCAGGGCGATACGCCGGGAAATCTCCGAGCTGAGCCGGCGATTGATGCGTATCACCACCGCGAGGATGGCGATGAGCAGCAGGACGGCGGGCAGGCCATACATGAGCATGTCGTGCCAGAAGGTGCGCTGGTCCACTACGTTGCCCACCCAGCGTTGCTGGATCTGGCTGATTTCCTCGCTGGACATGTCGGCCATGACCTTGTCGAGAATGCCGACAAGGACCTTCTTGTCGCGCGGCGCGGCCATGGCCAACTGGTAACGGTAGGGCGTTTCGCCGCTGACATACAAACCGTCGAGCTTGAGTTGGCGAAGGCTCCAGATGCTCGAGGCGAGGTCACCGACCACGGCATCCACTTCATCGGTAGCCAGCGCCTGCAACGCCGAGCTGACGTTGGGCAGGGCCACCAGGTTGAGGTCTGGGTGATGGGTACGCAGCAACTCGTGGGGGGCATAGTTCTCTACCACGGCGATTTTCAGGCCGTACAGGTCTTTGAGGGTGTGCGGTTGCGGGCCACCTTCGTGGGCGAGAATGACGATCGGAAAATCCAGGTAGGGGCGGGTGAAAGCCAGGTAACCCTGGCGTTCGGGCGTCGACATGATGCCGGGCAGCAGGTCGATGCGGCTTTCGCGCGCCTGTGTCAGCACCTCGGTCCAGCTGCTGGGCTCGATGGGCTTGAGCGTCACACCCAGGCGTTCCTGGAGCAAGGCGATGTAATCGGCGGCCAATCCCTGGTACCGGCCTTCCTGGTCTCGAAACTCGAATGGTGGCCAGGAGGCGTCGACGCCCAGCTTCAACTGCGGGTGTGCAGCCAGCCAGGTTTTTTCCTCGTCTGTCAGGGTCAGGGCGCCGGCCGTTGTGTTCCACAGGATCAGGAGCAGCAACAGAATGGCCGGCATTGGCGGCATGGCAGCCTCGCATTCAGATGGTCTGAAGTCGAGTGTAGACGGGCATTCAGCTCGGTGGGTAGCTAGTTGCCATGACCATCTGTCACATAAGAAAAACCCCGGCCTGGGCCGGGGTTTGTCATCACTCGTCGAGGAAGGATCGCAGGTGCTCGCTGCGCGTCGGGTGGCGCAATTTGCGCAACGCCTTCGCTTCGATCTGACGGATCCGTTCACGGGTCACGTCGAACTGCTTGCCGACTTCTTCAAGGGTGTGGTCGGTGTTCATGTCGATACCGAAACGCATGCGCAGCACTTTGGCTTCGCGTGCGGTCAGGCCGGAGAGCACGTCGCGGGTCGCTTCCTTGAGGCTTTCGACCGTGGCTACATCGATCGGGGACTGCATGGTCGAGTCCTCGATGAAGTCGCCCAGGTGCGAATCTTCGTCGTCACCGATCGGTGTTTCCATGGAGATCGGCTCTTTGGCGATCTTCAGCACCTTGCGGATCTTGTCCTCAGGCATCTCCATGCGCTCACCGAGCTCTTCCGGGGTCGGTTCGCGACCCATTTCCTGCAGCATCTGGCGGGAAATGCGGTTGAGCTTGTTGATCGTCTCGATCATGTGCACCGGAATACGGATGGTGCGTGCCTGGTCGGCGATCGAGCGGGTGATCGCCTGACGAATCCACCAGGTGGCATAGGTCGAGAACTTGTAGCCGCGACGGTATTCGAACTTGTCCACCGCCTTCATCAAGCCAATGTTGCCTTCCTGGATCAGGTCAAGGAACTGCAGGCCACGGTTGGTGTACTTCTTGGCGATGGAAATCACCAGACGCAGGTTCGCCTCGACCATTTCTTTCTTGGCGCGGCGGGCCTTGGCCTCACCGATGGACATGCGACGGTTGATGT
>Ga0213823_1000997_pt1 | contig 19113 bp, 15 predicted proteins | sample MC6MC0907MG_FD_179887 | JGI IMG/M metagenome (GOLD analysis project Ga0213823, IMG submission 179887) | Enriched soil aggregate microbial communities from Iowa State University, Ames, United States - MC6-MC0907-MG | ecosystem: Environmental > Terrestrial > Soil > Unclassified | place: USA: Iowa...
AGACGTAGCGCGTTTTTATCTGGAAGTGATCGCCGAGAACCACGCCGGGATTGCGCTGTACCGATCGCTGGGTTTTCGCGATTCACAGGGGCTGTACGGCTTTAAAGCCATCGCGACGGAGCGTGCACCGGGCGCAAAACTGCACACTACCACGCTGGATGCGCTCTGCCGTGCGCTCTTTTCTGCGCCACGGGAGACCACGCCCTGGCAGCTCGATCCGCTGGCGCTGCGCTCGTTACCCTGCAAGGTGTTAAACACCGGAGGTGCATGGGCGGCCATCACGACTCACGGCCCTGCGCCGCAGCTGCGCTATCTGTTTGTGGAACCGGCATCGCGGCATAAGGGAGAGGCGCTGCGCCTGTTGCAAACACTGATCGAGCAGTATCCAGCAATCAGCACCCCGGTCGCGGTGCCGGAGCGTTTTGCGCGGCTGTTTTTGGCGGCAGGCTACGCGCAGATGGACATTTCGCAGCGTGAGATGGTTTGCGATCACGCCGGTGAATAAAACAGCATCCCGGCATAGGGCTTTTCCCGACACGCCGCCAGTCGCGCGGCGAGATCGCCCACATGCAGTTCCAGCTTATGCCCGTCTGGATCGAGAAAATAGAACGACGCCCCTTCGCTTTTATTGCTTTTCCAGACGGTGACGCCCGCCTGCTCAAGCCTGTGTGAAAACGAGTCAAAATCTGTGGGCGCGACGCTGAACGCATAGTGGGTGTAGTCGCTTTCGTTGGGCGGAACAAAGCCGCGAGTCTCGTCAAACGACAGGCACAGCCAGAGATCGCCGCAGGTAAGATACGCGCCGGTGTCCCACTGCGCATGCAGTGAAAAACCCAGCAGATCGCGCCAGAACGCCACGCTGGTTTGCAGATTGCTGACGGCCAGCGTGAGGTGGTTGAGTGATTGCAGCATACGATCCCCTGTTGTGTTTCGCTCAGAACATGATACGGTAATTCGATGAACAGAAAACACCTCCCCGCTTTACATCACACCCTGTGGTGGCTGCCTTCTTAACGGCGGCCCGGAAGTGTTTTCCCTCTTTTCAGATAGCCGCCGAAAGGCGGCTATTGCATTTCAGAGACGTCTTTCGGCTTTTAAAACCTTAAGGAGTCTTTCATGAACCCTAAAACCACGATTCTCACCGGCGACCGTCCGACTGGCCCTTTGCATCTCGGCCACTATGTTGGATCGCTACGCCAGCGTGTTGCGTTGCAGCATGACTATCAACAGTTTGTGCTGGTCGCAGACCTGCAGGGCCTGACGGATAACGGCAGTAACCCGCAAAAAATACGCGACAACATCCCCGAAGTGCTGGCCGATTATCTGGCCGCAGGTATCGACCCCGAAGTCACCACCCTCTGCCTGCAATCCGCCCTGCCGGCGCTTGCCGAGCTAACAATGCTGTATATGAACATCGTCACCGTGGCGCGCGTGGAGCGTAATCCGACGGTGAAAAATGAGATCGCGCAGAAAGGGTTTGCCCGCTCGCTGCCCGCCGGTTTCCTGGTGTACCCCATCAGCCAGGCGGCGGACATTACCGCGTTTAAAGCCGAAGTGGTGCCCGTCGGCGATGACCAGTTGCCGATGATCGAACAAACCAACGAAATCGTACACAAGATGAATAGCCTGCTACCCGCCCCGGTGCTGCGCCACTGCAAAGCGATGCTGAGTGACACCAGCCGCCTGCCGGGCGTCGACGGTAACGCCAAAATGTCGAAATCACTTGGCAACACGCTGCACCTTTCGGCCAGCGAAGAGACGATTCACCGCGCCGTCAGCGCCATGTATACGGACCCTAACCATTTGAAAGTGAGCGATCCGGGCCAGATTGAGGGCAACGTGGTGTTCACCTGGCTGGATGCGTTTCACGCGGATAAAGCCAAAGTCGCGGCGATGAAAGCCCACTATCAGCAAGGCGGGCTGGGCGATCGGACCTGTAAAAACGAGCTGGAAGCGTGCCTGCAGGAGCTGATCGCGCCGATGCGCGAGCGGCGGGCGACCTACATCCAGGACAAAAGCCAGCTGATGGAGATACTGAAAAAAGGCAGCGAACGCGCCCATGAGGTCACGCAGGCGACCTTAAAAGAGGTAAAACGGGGGCTGGGCGTACCGGTGTTCTGAGAGGGCGTTGACGCCTGGCGAGCAGGCGTCAACGTCGGTTAGTTGACTGATACCGGGCGATCCAGACGCTCGTCGCCCTGATTCTCCTGCGTCGTCGCATGACGCCGCTCCGCCAGCAGACGGCAAATCTCAGCGTGTTTCTCTTCGGTAAAGGTGAAGCGCGACATGCAGCCCAGGCGGATCAGCGAACCAATGGCCGGAAGCAGGCAGATGCCGAAGAATAACCCGGTCAGCACGCCGTCGCTCTGGGTTTGCGCCTGCGGCACGTAGCCGATCATCGTCAGAAACACGCCGATTAAGCCTCCACCTACGGCCACCGACATCTTGCCGGTAAAGGTCTGCCCGGAGAAAGTGATCGCTGCGCAGCGTTTATGGGTGTGATACTCGGCGTATTCGATGGTGTCGGCGATCATCGACGAGGTGAGGATATTGCTCATCATCACGAACAATGTGCTCAGGCCGAGCAGCAAGAACAGCAGCGCCGTGTGCTGATAGCCCGCGAACCACATTACCGCGCGCACGGCGATATCCAGCCCGCAGAGGATCATAAACAGTTTTCGTTTCTGCATTTTGCGCGTCAGCATCGGCGCAATCAAACACACCACCGCCGCCACGATCCCCATCACGCCAATCGCCATCTGCAGGCTGCCGTCGCCCAGATTGTAGATAAAGAAGTAGATGTAAATCCCGTTGGCGACGTTGTGGAATACGCAGAAAAAGAACGACAGCAAAATGATAAACAGCGGCTTGTTCTGGCGCAGATTGTGGAAGGTGTCTCGCATCGTCACCTTCTCGGTGCTCGGCGGCACGCGCTCTTTAATCTGCATAAACCCGTTCAGCATCAGCGGCAGGCCGAACAGCATCATCACCAGCGCCGCCATAAAATAGCCTTTGTCGTTGCTGTACTGGGCGAAAAACGCCGCCAGTTTCGGGAAGAAGATATTCGCGCAGGCAATACCGGCGTTAACCCCGAGCATGGCCGCCGTCACCGCGCGGGTGCGCTGGCCGGAGTCATTGGTCATCACCGATGACATGGACCAGAACGGGATATCGGAGATGGCGTACAGCGTGCCCCACAGAATGTATGTCACCCCGGCGTAGAGGATTTTGGTGGTCATGTCCGCTTCGATTTTATAGAACGAGAGCAGCGTGACGCCGGTAATCAGCATCGGTGCGATGAGTAAAAAATGCCTGAACTTACCGAAACGACTGTTAATGGTGTCCATAAAACTGGCGAACAGCGGATCGTGAACCGCATCCCAGACGCGGGCAATCAGGAAGATCGAGCTTGCCGCCAGCGCCGAGATCCCCAGCACGTCGGTGTAAAAATAGTTAATAAATGAACCCACTAAACCAAAACTAAAACACTGACCTAAACCATAGCCAAAATAGGACCACAACTCGCGAGACGGTATTTTCATTGTCGTTGCCATAGTGCGTACCTTGTTGTCCGGCGGCGTACCGCCGGATCGTTATTGTTATGCCTGCGGCTGCGGGGCGATTTGGCGGAGCTTGCGCATCAGGGCGATTTCACTACGCGAGAAGGGGATACCGTTCTCTTCAAAGACGTCGTGGAACCACAGGCGGCAGTAGTCGGTGGCGCCAGTCATGATCACCGGCCACGGCAGCCAGGTCTGGGTTTTGCCGCGCACCAGACCCCACTGATAGGGCGCGACCTTCGCGGTGTACATCAGCGGAAGCTGCTCTTCGATGGTGCTGCCGACGTGACGCGCCAGCCATTCGGTGCAAAACAGGGGGCGGCCAAGTTCCTGTAATTGCTGAATAATCGCCGTCATACGCCCGGTATTGGTGTAAGCGTGGTAACTCACGACATCCGACAGATCCAGCGCGGTTTGATCGAGCGGATGCTGGAAGAACGTCTCCCCTTCCTCTTCCGGCGGCACGCGCCATGCGCAGACCGTCAGGGGTTGCTCAGGATCTTCTTCCCGCGCCCACTGGAACGCCAGTTTCATTAATTCATGCGCGTAGGTTTCCAGTTTTTCGTCATAGAGCACTTCCACGGTGCCCGTTGTAAAAATACCGCGGTTGCCCGGTTCGTTATAGAGATCCCAGAGCAGAACGCGCTTATCATCGCGGAACTGGCGGATAACGTCGCGGATATAGCGCTCAATTTGCGGCCAGCAGTCGCGATCGCACACTTTATCGCGCCCTGGGCTTGCCGCCGCCTGGCTGTTGTGTTTGCCCGGCACCGGTGGCTTTTGCGGGCCGAGATACGGCTCGTCACCCGAGAACCCGCAGTCGTCCATCAGTGTCAGCATAGTGCTGAACCCGTGGCGGTCAGCCAGCGTCAGGAAGTGCTCAATGCGCGCCAGTAGCCCGTCGCGATCGTACTCCCAGACGATAAACGGCAGATTTATGCGCAGGGTGTTGTAGCCCGCATCCGCCGCCCAGCCCAGCTCGCGGTCGATGGTTTCGGCATCGAACGTCTCCTGCTGCCAGATATCGGTCCAGTTCACCGCTGTCGACGGCAGATAGTTAAACCCGCACAGCCACCCTTTTTGCTGATACCACGCCTGCGCCTGTTCCTTGCTCCACTGCTGTTTCATCGTCGCCTCACTTGCTGATAATATTTAGCTAATAAATATTAGTTGCGTTATAAATGAGCAAACAGGCGCGTTCAGAAAAGCGACAGCAATCACAAAGTTCAGGCTTGAGCGCGTAAGAAACGTGATCGACCGCGCTTTCGCCTGACCGATGACAAAGCCGTGAGGTATGATGCTGCTTCTGAAGGGGGAGCGGACGGATGAAGCGTAAAAACAAAATCACGATGAACGATATTGCGCGGGCGGCGGGGGTGTCGCAGGCGACGGTATCGCTGGTGCTTAACCAGTCCCGCAACATCAAACTCAGCGACGAAACGCGCCAGCGGGTGATCGGCGTAGCCGCAGAGTTGGGCTACGATCGCCTGCCCGCCATTCACACGCCGCGCAACCAGGAAGAGGTGGCGCTGCTGGTCAGCTCCCTGCAAAGTTACGATCCCTTTATCGACGCCATCAGCCAGGCGCGGGATGCGGCCTGGCGCAACGAGACGCTGCTGACCGTGTACGATTACGGCGACGACGTGGAGCTGGCCCTGAACATTATTCGCCAGCTGGAGAAGCGCAACTGCGTGGGGATTATCCTCGCCTCCCCCGTCACCACGCTGGTGGACATGACCGACTTCCAGGACTGCACCCAGCTCCCGCTGGTGCTGCTGAATCAGCGCGATCCCGGCTCACCGCTGCTGCCATCATTCATTCCCGACGACTACGCCAACGCCTTCCAGGTGACGCGTCATCTGATTGCCCAGGGGGCAACACGCATTGCGCACATCACCGGCGAGAGCTGGATGGAAGCCACCCGCCAGCGTCAAGCGGGTTACCAGGCCGCCCTCGAACAGGCCGGGCTGGCGTACGACGAGAGCCTGGTTCGCCCGACCAACTGGCAGTTCAGCGAGTCCTACACGGCCACCGAGTCCCTGCTGCAACTCCCCACCCGCCCGGATGCGATCTTCTGCGCCAGCGACTGGCTGGCGATCGGCTGCTATCAGGCGCTGGCGGTGAACCACGTGCAGATCCCTCAGGATATGCTGCTGGCGGGCTATGACGATCAGAAGATTTCCGAGCAGCTCACCCCGGCGCTGACCAGTATTCAACTGCCGTACAGCGAGCTGGGACGACTGGCGGTGGAGTATTTGTGCAATCAGGAAGATGCGGCGACGCATGTGACGCTGGCGGGCAGGTTGCGGGTGAGGAGATCGAGTGAACGTAGTTGAATAAAAGCTTTATTCAATACAGCTCTAATCGTGCTTATTGAGTTTTATATTCCTCTGGGCTTTATCGACGGAAATTATAAAAGGCTGAAAAATCAGTTGAGTGGAAAAGGTGCCAGTGGCGCCTTTTTTTGTGGGTAGTGAGAAGCACGTAGGTTGATTGAAAAGGGTTTTGCGAGCATCATCGCAATTATTTTTCTTATTTCGTAACGCGATGACATCCAGTAAAACCCTCGAACAGGCAATTGCCAATATCAATATCTGGCGCAAAGGCGGTGAACGTGCGCCGCATAAACCGTTATTGCTCTTGTATGTGCTGGCAAATTACCAGCGCGGCCACGCCCGTATGTTTGATTATGGTTCGGAAGTGCGCGAGCAACTCCACAGCCTTCTTGAACGTTTTGGACCTCAGCGCGCGCAATATCGCCCCGATATGCCGTTCTGGCGTCTCAAAGGTGACGGCTTTTGGGAACTGCAAAATGATGAGCATTGCTCGACGACCGGCAGCAAACAGCCACCTGTCGGGGAACTGGTTAAGCACAGTGTCGCGGGTGGTTTCGATGAAGAGCATTATTCACGTCTGACAAATAACAAAAAACTTATCGGAACGCTGGCGCAGCAGATCCTGGAAGCGCATTTTCCCGAAAGCATTCAGGAAGAAATTGCAGACGATATGGGCTTTGATATCCAGCAGATCCGCAAGGTGCGCGACCCCCTCTTCCGCCAGCAGGTGCTCCGCGCCTATAACTATGAATGCGCGATCTGCGGATTCAATATGCGCCATGACAATGCTTCCGTCGGCCTAGAAGCCGCGCACATCAAATGGAAACAACATGGCGGACCGTGTGAAATCCCGAACGGGCTCGCGTTGTGTGCCATTCACCATAAAGCGTTTGATAAGGGCTCGATCGGGCTGGATGAGAATATGCAAGTGCTGGTGTCTGAGGCGGTGAATGGAGGTGGGATTGTGGGACAGTTGTTCTGGGATTTTGCCGGAAAGCAGATTGCGCTACCGATGGTTAAAGGGAATTATCCGAGGGAAGGGTTTGTGGAGTGGCATCGGAGGGAGGTATTTAGGGGATGAGGGCGAAAGCCTTATCCTTATGGTCTAAAGAGAGTTAATTTACTATGTAAGATATTATACCATCATTTCTATTAGACGGACTAAGCCGTAAAATCATCTTAAAGTCGATATCATATAGAAGCTATACTTAACTTATAAAATTTTCTAACATAACAATGTTAACTTTTCATTCAAACCTCTTCCATTTTAACCTCATAAATAATAAAGTCGAGAATTGGTTAGGAACATTACTGATTTGAATAATCACTTCAAATAGAAACTCAAAAATACAAAAGTAAATATTCACGCAGAATTATGTCGTTCATATTATATTTTTAATTATCACATTTTTATTATGACAACATTATTAACAATTCTTTGAACGGAAAATAAATCGAGTCTGGTTTTGAGTGTTTTTTTCCATTAAAATGAAGTATATTGTGACTTTCTTGTGTGAATGCCAGCCTGGCCATCGACAAAAATCAGTTTAAAATCAATTGGATGGTTGATAAAGGCACACACTGGAACGAATATATGTGTGATAACTAACGGCTTGGCACTAATGTACATGTGTGGAAGCAAAAAAAACTAAGTAGAGAGACATTCATTAATGTTAAAAAATGGCCAATTAACTTACATAACACTTTTCAGTTCAGCTGGAGTTGGCTGCTATGGTTTCAAAATGGAAGGTTTCAAGTGCGTCGCAACAAACGAACTACTTACAAAGAGAATGGACATTCAGAAAAACAATAATATTTGTGAGTATGAATCAGGATATATAATAGGTGATTTAGCAACTGATAATGTCAAAAATAAGATCTACGAGGAAGTCAACCTTTGGGCTAAAAAAGGGAATGATAGAGTTGATGTTTTATTTGCGACTCCACCTTGCCAAGGTATAAGTGTTATTAATCACAAAAAAAATGAACAGGATATAAATAGAAATAGCTTAGTGGTTGAGTCTATAGACGTTGTAAAAAAAATCAAACCACGAATTTTTATTTTTGAAAATGTAATGGCATTTCAGAAAACATTATGTATATTACCTGATGAGCGTATTATTCCTATAGGCGATTATATAAAAGAAGCTTTAGGTGAAGATTATATTATCACTGGTACAGTAAAAAACTTAATGAACTATGGTTCTAATTCATCTAGAACAAGATCCGTGGTTATCGGTGTTGATAAATCATTCAAAAACAACTTAACTCCTTTAGATATTTTTCCAGACTATGAGAAAGAAAAAACTTTACGTGATGTGATTTATAATTACCCGGCCCTTAGTTGGGGAGAGATAAACGAACAAGATTTCTATCACGGATTTAGAACCTATGATACAAGAATGCTACCGTGGATAAGCGATCTAAAAGAAGGTCAATCTGCATTTGATAACCAAGATCCTAAAAAGCGCCCGCATAGAATAATTAATGGTAGAGTAGTAGAAAATGTAAAGAAAAACAGAGACAAGTATACTCGGCAGCGGTGGGATCGTTTCATTCATTGTGTTCATACAAGGAACGATCAATTAGCTGCGCAGAATACAATACACCCTGAACAAGATCGTGTGTATAGCATTCGCGAACTTATGGCTATGATGAGTATCCCCAAATCGTTTAAATGGATTAATCAAAATTTATCAGATCTAAATAAATTAAGTGAACATGAAAAAAAATCCATATATAAGAGTTATGAGTTAACAATAAGAGCTTGTATCGGCGAAGCTGTGCCAACGGCATTTATTGGTAAAATAGCAAAAAAAATCAAGAGTTACTTTGATAAAATCTATCCATCTCCTACTGAAATTAATAAAATAATTTCCAATTATAATCTCGAATCAAGAGTGAAGTTGAAAGATTTTATTTCTAACAATCCTTTAGATTTGAATATTTCTTCATTGATGAGAATCACAGAACTTTGTAATGCAAAAAGAGAAGAAAACGCCGCTTTTTATACGAATAAGTTTATTGTCAATGAAATTGTTAGTTCTTTACCCAATTTTAATAAAGATACAGTTCGTATAATCGAACCCTCTGTTGGAGCAGGTAGCTTTATACCTTTTATTTTTAAAAAATATGATGATGTAAAAAATGTTGTACTTGATCTTGTTGATATAGATGCTGATTCCATTGAAACCTTAAAACTATTATTAAAAAAAATAAAAACACCAAATAACTTTAAGGTTAATATAATTCATGAAGATTTTTTGACCATGAAAATCGAAGAAAAATATGATCTCGCAATCGGAAACCCTCCTTTTTCAAAAGTAAATGGAAAGTCGAGCAAAAGAGAACATTACATTAACCAAGCGATTAATAAAGAAACACTCAATCTTTCGGCAATGTTCCTTGAAAAATGCATGGACAATAGTGAATGCGTATCTTTGGTGTTGAATAAAACAATCTTAAGCAATTATGAGTTTCGAGCTACTAGAGAAATTTTAAGAAAAGTAGAAATTAGAAATGTTATTGATTTTGGTCGCTATGGATTTACAGGTGTTTCTATTGAAACTATGAATTTAATTGTTTTTCCTAAAAACAAACCAAATGCAACATTGATATATAACATGAAGCATAACCGTCAAATATTGCAATCCCAAGAATATATTACTGATTCAAAATTCCCTAGTTTCATTATATATCGAGATGCATCGTTTGATCTTGTTGCAAATAAAATAAAATTCGATTGCTTTAATGTTTTTAGAGATAGGCAAATAACCAAAAAATTGACTTCTGAATATTCTGGAAAAAACTCACTATGGGTTCTAAAAGCTAAAAACATTACTGATAATAATAATGTACAACATATTAAAGATTATGATCAATACATTGACAGAAAATCAGCACAAGAACTAAATGTTTACAAATTTTTAAATGATACCAGTGTGTATCTAACACCAAATATGACTTACAACCCAAGAATAGTAAGAAATTTACCAAATACCCTAGCGGACGGCTCAACTGCAATCTTAATTCCGAAAACTCCTTTAGAGTTGACGGAAAAACAAATAGCCTACTTTTCTAGTGATGAATACAGAAAATTTTACAGTATTGCTAGGAATTTATCTACTCAATCAATTAACGTTGACAAATCAAGCGTGTTTTTCTATGGGATTTTAAAAAATGACACCAAACTTGATAGCTAAATATTTCAGCACTAAAGACTTTGATATTCGAAAATCCGGAAATGGAAGATGGATAGATCAAAAATGTGCTCTTGACTTAGTTTGCTTTGTTGCAGACTGTGTTGTTGAATATCTCAGGGAGGGAGGTATTCAACCATTCCACTCACCTGATATCTGGCGCTCAGCGTATGCAGTTAAAAGCGTTCAGCTTTGGTTCAGTAAACCAGACCCGTTGACTTCATCAACACTTGATGAATATAATAAATTTTTTAGACAACCCCTCAAGATGCTGTGTGCAGCAGATATATTAGAAGAGAAATTAGTTGGTAGTTCAATTGAATTCACTGTTAAAAATATAGATATATTAGAGTTCATCTCTATTCGAGAACGTAATTCATATGAGTTTCTTTGTCTTTATATCGAAAAAACTCTAAAAGACAGTGGATTATGGGATTCATTTGAAACTTTCTTTGATGAACAAACAAATGAATCACTTCAAGGATTAAAAATTAAATTTTCCGATTTTTGTATTAAATATACAAAAATCAATACTAGCGTTGAAGCAAATAGAATATTTATCAAAATATTAAACCCTTTAGCTTGTAAATATCAATTAAAAGGAACCCTTAGAGGAAGGATATCACCATCTTTTATCACTTTTGATATGATATTTTATAATCAACCTAACTGGAGAGATATTCGTGCTGGCAAGGCCAAAAACATTGCCAGAGGCGATTTTACACCTCCTGCGGAAACCCCCCAGCTATATCAATATAAAGTTTCGAGAGCTGCGAAAAATTTACGACAATTTAACGATAAATATAATAATGGTAAATCGGAGGTCATTGATAAATTCTCAATTGGAGAGAAAGCAACCCACATACATCATATCTTTCCTAGGCATCAATTTCCCGAAATTGCTGACTTTATTGAAAATCTAATTGCATTAACAAGCGGGCAACATCTCCAGTGCGCACATCCAGCAGGTAATACCAAAGTCATAAATAAAGATTATCAATATACCTGCCTTGTAAACAAAACAGAAAGCATTAGAAAAAACCTTATAGAAAGCAAAGAAGAAAATATAATCTATAATTTCTTTGATTTTTTAAAAGTTTTAGACATTGGATTAGTGACAGATTATTTTCAACGCATTAAGGAAAATGATTTTAACGCGATTATTTATGGTATAGATATCAATTATTAGAATTTAAACGTTAACTCTATCGGGAGTTGAAGCGGAGACCTTCCCTCCCGATTAAGCAAGAACTTGAAATCGAGATGCTTTTTCCAATATGTTAATAAAATCAATGCCTATCAGCGTTATTAGAAAAGAAATAAATTACTTTTATTTATTTTCTAATACTCCCAGAGAAACTATTGGATAAATACCCCAGTGCCAATACTTAATGCTTGCGACCAAAACGGTATTGTAATCGCCAGTAATTAGAGCAGTTAGAATTGATAAGCAAATTTATACCCTGCCCATCTGTGATTTTGAAGGGTTTGTCGGAGGGCTTAGTAGTCCTAACTTTGATATCGATGAGAGCCATCAGTTGATACCTCCAGTGTTGGTACCAAAATCAATCGAACCGGGAATACCATCAGTTATACCATCATCAGTTGGTATATGTTCAAGGAATTGAGTAGACGTTAACAGACTAAGCCAAGTCAGAAACTCGCTTAACTCACTGTTTTTATGGGCTAAAGTAGACGTTAGTAGACTTGAAAAAAGCTTTGTATGGTGCCGAAGGCCGGACTCGAACCGGCACGTATTTCTACGGTTGATTTTGAATCAACTGCGTCTACCGATTTCGCCACTTCGGCACTGAAGGGGATGCGGAAACGTTGTGGATTATACCTGTCGCGCGCCGCCATGCAAGCGACGACGCGCTAAACCCGCGCTAAGTGCCCAAAAAACCAGCGCCCATCGTCACTCCAGCTCGGAAACCGCCAGCCGAATCACGCCGGCGGCATGGCTCTCAGGCAGTTGCAGCACTTTGGCCCACATCTCCTGCACCATATCGCACGACAACTTCTCTTTCCCTGTCGCCTTGTCCGGCATCTGCAGCAGCTGAATATCCTCGCCATACTTCGCGGCCAACTCTTTCATGATCGGACGTACGTCGGCGACGGCGGTGTCGCGCTCCTGCGCCGTCACGGTGTGGCGGTTTTTGCCGTAGGCGGCGCGCATCATGTCGGCGTCGGCCTGCATGCGGCGCTGCATCATCGGCTTATCCAGCACCCGCATCGGATTGATGCCGCCCTTTACGTCCGGGTAGAGAAAGCGGAAACAGGCATCGTCGCTCACCTTCTGAATGGCGGCGGTCTGTTCCATATTCGCCTTCATATAATCCACCACGTTCGCGTCCGGCGCGGTCTGCAGGCGCGACATCTGCAGGTGCAGGATCTGCGGTTGAATCACATCGATGATCTGTTGCTCGGAATCACCCTCTTTTTGCATCGCGAGGATCTGTTCACGGATGCGCTGCTGGAATGCGGGTTCTTGCTCCTTCAGCACCTGCCAGGCAGGCATACTGTTGAGCGTGGTGTCGAGTTGCTGTTCGGGGTTTTGTTGCAGGCGTTGTTTATCGTAATAGACCCAGCACGCCACGGCAGCGGCCAGTACGGCAACAATCACAATCGGTTTCCAGGCTCTCTTCATCGTCTCGCATCCTTTTGATCTGTTGGATTACACCGGCACGCCGCTATGAAAACGAAACTCACTGTCCGGTGTCGAGATAAGTGTGGCTTCAATTTCACCAAAAAGCTGTACGCGTGAAGAGATATCGTTGTCGCTTACCTGTTGAGCAAGTGTCAGATAGTCCTGGTAATGGCGTGCTTCCGAGCGCAGCAGCGACAGATAGAACTTCTGCAGGTCGTCGTCGAGGAATGGCGCCAGCGCGGCGAAACGCTCGCAGGAGCGCGCTTCGATGTACGCACCGCAAATCAGCTTGTCGATCAGCGTCAGCGGTTCGTGAGTGCGCACTTCCTTCAGCATCCCTTTGGCGTAGCGGCTGGCAGTGATTTTGACGTACGGAATATTGCGCGCCAGCATCGCCTCGCGCACCTGCCAGAAGTGGTGCAGCTCTTCTTTTATCAGCAGCACCATACTGTCGATCAGCGCCTGCCCCCACGGGTCGTCGGTTTTGGGCATCACGCTTTTACCAATTTGCTTATGCAGGGCGATAAAATCCGGTTCTGGCCCTTCGCGGAAAGTGAAGGCTTCATAGGGTTTGAGCCAGTCGAGCAGCGCGTTGGCCCCACTTTTGTCGGCGACATATTTACGCACCAGCAGGAGCGCCGTCTGGGCGGCTTTAAGTTCACACACCATGTGGTCGGTGAGCAGGAGCGGCAGGTTTGCCGGGTCGCGGGCTTTATCAATCCATGCTTGCGGGGTCGGGCAGTGGAGGAAGTTAAGAACGGGGGTGAGTATCTGCGGGTAGTCCATGATGAAACCTTACAAAGCGGCAACAGCTGCGGCAGCCGAAGCTGCCGCAATACACTTTATCCTTCACGCTGCCTCTTCGTTGGCTTCCCTCGTTCCCCAGGTCACTTACCTGTGTAAGCTCGCTGGGACTCACTCGGTTGCCGCCTCGACGCAGCGTGAATGATTTTGTGTATTTTATTAATTAGTGGCGCACGCCGTCGTCATCTTCGTCGACGAAATCTTCATCGTCTTCGTCATCGCCGTCTTCGCCGTTTGGATCTTCGTAGTAGGTTCCCCAGCCGTCGTATTCCACTTCAAACTTCTCGGCCAGATCCATCAACTGCTCAACCTGCGCATCGATCAGCTCTGCTTTCAGCGCCCCTTCGCTCAGGATGTCGCAGCAGATGACGGTTTCGCCCTCTTCCACTTCCAGCTCTTCCGGCTCGGTCACTTCGTAACCCATTTTGAACGCTTCTACCGCCAGTTTCTCCAGCGATTCAAAGTCATCTGCAGAGAAATGGTGCTCAATGGTGTACAGCGCGTCCGGATCGCTGCCGTCTTCCAGCAGCTCTTCAATGATCAGGCGCGTCTCTTCGCGTTGCTCTTCCAGCAGTTCTGGGTTTGCCATGGCTCGTTCCTCTTTAAGTTCGGCAGATACTTCTATTTTCACACACGGACGTGTTTGCCTCCACCTAATGTAAGAAAGAATTGTTAAACAGGGTTGCAAATGAATATTCATACATATAAAGTGAATTTTAATTCAATAAGTGGCCTTTGCCATGTGAGGATAACATGTCTGAACTGTATAAAAAGCACTTCCTGAAATTGCTCGATTTTACGCCTGCACAGCTCAACTCTTTGCTGACGCTCGCGGCAAAGCTTAAAGCGGATAAAAAAAATAACACTGAAGTTCAGTCGCTTACTGGCAAAAACATCGCGCTCATCTTCGAAAAAGACTCAACCCGTACACGATGCTCTTTCGAAGTTGCCGCATTTGACCAGGGCGCGCGCGTCACTTATCTCGGCCCGAGCGGCAGTCAGATTGGGCATAAAGAGTCAATTAAGGATACGGCCCGCGTACTCGGGCGGATGTACGACGGGATTCAGTATCGCGGCCACGGCCAGGAGGTGGTCGAAACCCTGGCGGAATATGCCGGTGTGCCGGTATGGAATGGGCTGACCAACGAGTTCCATCCTACCCAGCTGCTGGCGGATTTGCTGACCATGCAGGAGCACCTGCCGGGCAAAGCGTTTAACCAGATGACGCTGGTGTATGCGGGCGATGCGCGCAACAACATGGGCAATTCGATGCTGGAAGCGGCGGCGCTGGTCGGGCTGGATCTGCGTCTGGTCGCGCCTAAAGCCTGCTGGCCGGAGGAGAGCCTGGTGGCGGAGTGCAGCGCGCTGGCGGTGCAGAATGGCGGAAAAATCACCCTGACGGAAGATGTGATCGCCGGAGTGAAAGGCGCGGACTTCATCTATACCGACGTTTGGGTGTCGATGGGCGAGCCAAAAGAGAAGTGGGCGGAGCGTATCGCGCTACTGCGTAACTATCAGGTGAATTGCGAAATGATGGCCCTGACGGGCAATCCGAACGTCAAGTTCCTGCACTGTCTGCCGGCATTCCATGACGATCAAACGACCCTCGGCAAGCAGATGGCGAAAGAGTTCGATCTGCACGGCGGAATGGAAGTGACCGATAAAGTGTTTGAGTCGGCGGCGAGCATCGTCTTTGACCAGGCGGAAAACCGGATGCATACCATTAAAGCCGTCATGGTGGCGACACTTGCGGAGTAAGCCTTCACTCTCGCTTTCTCCACACGGCAGAAAGAATAACAGCAAAAACGGCGACCTGGAGTTGCCGTTTTGCTTTTACCGCCATTCGATTGATTTTTCAGCGAAAAAAAGGTACTTTTTCACCTGAACTCCAGCGTGGACGGTCCTTAATTATGCCTATTATTCAGTCTGTTGAACGTGCCTTGCAGATCCTCGACCTGTTTAATGAACAGGCAACGGAGCTGAAGATCACTGACATCAGTAAACAGATGGGTTTGAGCAAAAGCACGCTTCACTCGCTGCTCAAAACGCTCCAGCTGCACGGCTATATCGATCAGAATCCGGAAAATGGCAAATATCGCCTCGGCATGAAACTGGTGGAGCGCGGCCATTTTGTGGTGAGCTCGATGGATATTCGCCAGAAGGCGAAGGGCTGGCTCACGGATCTGTCGCAGCGCACCGGGCAGACCACCCATCTGGGCATTCTCGACGGGCGCGAAGGCGTCTATATCGAGAAGATCGAAGGCAAGCTGGCAGCCATTGCCTATTCACGCATTGGCCGTCGTCTTCCTGTCCATGCGACTGCCATCGGGAAAGTGTTGATCGCCTGGCTCAACGATACCGACCTCAACGCCCTGCTCGACGGCTATCAGTACACCTCTTTCACCCCGGCGACGATAACCTCGCGCGAGGCGCTGCTGGCGGCGCTGGCGCAAACCCGCGCCCAGGGTTACGCCCTTGATAGCGAAGAGAACGAACAGGGTGTGCGCTGCGTCTCGGTGCCGGTGTGGAATCATGAATCCCGCGTGATTGCGGCGCTGAGCCTTTCGACCTTAACCTCGCGGGTCGATGATGACGCGTTCGCCCGCTTCCGGGGAATGCTGGAAGAGGCCGGGCTGCAGCTCTCAAAAGCGCTGGGCTACCCGGCCTGAAGCGTCACGCGGTGGCAGGCGTATAGCTGAAGTAATCAAAATCGGCATAACAGCCATCGCCGCTGATGTCTTCACAGTGCAATCCGACAAACGCCCCCGTAAAGAACCCACGGCCGCCGATGTAATCATCCGACAGTTTCCACGCGTCATAGGTGACGGGCACGGTCTGCCACTGCTCGCCGTCAAACGAATAGCTGTAGCGATAGACTAAATGCTCGACGTCAACGCGCAGCCACACGCCCTGCGCGTCGTCCGGTACGGGGATCGGCTGCTCGTGCAGCGGCCACGACGGCACGTTCTGATCGAGCTGAATCACCTTGAGCGTCCTGCCCTTCCCTTCCTCGTAGTCGACAAAGCAGTAGCTCCAGTTTTTGCTGTTGTAGTAGCAGGTTAATCCGGCACTTTGCTGGAAATGGCGCGGGGCAAACTCCATGCGCGTCTCGGCGCGAAACGCGAAATGCTGCCAGCGCCGCGCCACGGTGGACTGGGTGAAGGTCGAGTTGAGGGAGTCGTTGCCATACAGCCGCAGGAATCCCCGGCGTGCCGTCAGCGATCCGAGAGAATCGTCGAACGGAATGCGCAGGGTTTGCAGCTCCGGGTTAAGCGTTGATGTATCAAAATCATCGCGCCAGTTTGCCGTCGACACGCTTTGACTCTCCGCCATCTGCGGCCCCGGTACGTGGACCTGCGCGTGTTTCCCGCCCTCGACATAGGGCCAGCCGTCACGCCAGGTGATGCGTGCGATCCCGGTTTCACGCCCTAACGAACAGTACCCGCGTCCGCCAGAGGCCAGCAGCGGCACGCCCGGCAAACGCTGCGGTCGGCTGGTCAGATACGCCATATACCACTCGCCGGTGTGCGTCTCCAGCAGCGATCCGTGCCCGCTCTTTTGCAGCGGATTTTCCGGCAGATGCCAGCTGGTCATCATCGTCACCTCGGGGTGCAGCTCGTAAGGGCCATCGATGTTTTTGGATCGCAGCACGACCACGGCATGTTCGTAGCTGGTGCCCCCCTCCGCGACCATCAGATAGTACCAGCCCTCCTTGCGATAGAGATGCGCCCCTTCCGTGTAGCACAGCGGCGTGCCGGTAAACAGCGTTTTGCGCTCCGGTGAAAGCCGCTGCGTCTGCGGGAAATACTCCTGCATCACGATGGTGTTATGCGGATTGCTGTGGTGGCGAGGCCCCCAGGGTCGGTAAATGTAATATTTGCGACCATCGTCATCGTGGAACAGCGACGGATCAAAGCCACCGTTGCCCATCGGAATCGGCTCGCTCCACGGCCCTTCGATGGACGGCGCGGTGACGAGGAAATTTTTGCCATTTTTCCAAGGGGAATCGACGATTTTCACGTCCGTGTACAGCAGCCAGAACTGCCCGTCGGCGTAGCTCAGACACGGCGCCCAGATGCCGCCAGAATCAGGATTGCCTTTCATATCCAGCATCGACACACGATCCAGCGGCGTGCTCACCAGCGACCAGTTTTTCAAATCGCGCGAGTGATAAATCCGCACGCCGGGGAACCACTCAAAGGTCGAGGTGGCAATGTAATACTCTTCGTCCTGACGGCACAGGGACGGGTCCGGGTTGAATCCGCTCAGAATCGGGTTAGTGATAGTGTACATAGCGTCTCCTTCTTAATGGGATGCCGCCGTCGCCGCAGCGGGAAGATCCTCGCCCTGCGCCGCACGGTGTTTAAGCAGTTGCTGGCTGATGGCCTCGACGCGGTCATCGCTGAGTTTGTAGAGCGAGAGCATGATGAACATGCCGACGTAGAGCACCACCGGAACCACGCAGAACAGGATTTTGATGGTGGTCAGCACTTCGATAGGCTGCACGCTGCTGCTAGCGGAGTAATTGACATAGGCGAGGATCCAGCCGACCACCGCGCCGCCAATCGCCAGGCCGATTTTCAGGCTGAACAGATAGGTAGAGAACACCAACCCGTCCAGGCGGCGGCCGCTGCGACTCTCTTCATAATCGACAACGTCGGAGGCCATCAGCCATTGCAGCGGCGTGGTGGTGTTAAAGACAAACAGGAACAGGATATTGAGGGCGAAAATCAGGCCGATATACGCCACCGGCGTGATGAAAATCAGCAGGCTGATCAGGGAGTACGCCACGATAATCCACTTGAACGATTTCACGCGGTCGAAGCGGCCTAACAGCCGGGATGAACAGAGCGAGCCAAACATGGTGGCGATGCTGCCGTAGAGTAAGAACTGCGTGGCCATCTCCGGATGGTCCATTACGTATTTCACGAAATAGAGCGTGGCCCCACCGCGCACCACGTTTGAGCAGGTCGCCATCATTTTGAACGCGCACATAATCCGCCACTGGCTGTTGCCCCACAGCAGCTTCAAATCTTTTGATACCGACGAACCCGGCTGCACCTCAAAGGTATAACGCTCTTTGGTGGTAAAGAAGCATACGTAAAGCAGCACCACACCGCTCAGGCCGAGCACGCACATCGCGCCAAAGTAGCCCAACTGTTCGTTGCCTTTACCGATGATCCCCACCAGCGGCAGCGCAATCCCACTGATCGCCAGCGATCCCGCGGCGGCGAGGAAAAAACGCCACGACTGGAGCGCATGACGCTCTTTCGGATCGGCGGTGATCACCCCGGGCATGGCGCAATAAGGGACGTTCACGAAGGTGTAGACCAGCGTCAGCAGAATGTAGGTCACGCAGGCGTAGATGATTTTACCGTTGGCGGAAAAGTCCGGCGTGTAGAAAGTCAGCATGCAGACGACGCCAAACGGGATTGCACCCCAGAGCAGGAACGGGCGGAACTGGCCGTGGCGCGTGCGGGTGCGATCCACCAGCAGCCCCATCAGCGGATCGGTTACGGCGTCGAGTATGCGCGACACTAAAAACAGCGTCCCCATAATGCCCGCCG
>Ga0213823_1001004_pt1 | contig 19001 bp, 17 predicted proteins | sample MC6MC0907MG_FD_179887 | JGI IMG/M metagenome (GOLD analysis project Ga0213823, IMG submission 179887) | Enriched soil aggregate microbial communities from Iowa State University, Ames, United States - MC6-MC0907-MG | ecosystem: Environmental > Terrestrial > Soil > Unclassified | place: USA: Iowa...
ATTATTTATAAGATTTCAAACCAACCTATAAAAAATCTTTTTTCCATGAGAAATGAGTGTAAATGAATTACCAATACGTTCAGGTATGGCAGAATAAGGGAGCTATTTTTAATTATTCGTAATCTAAAATAATCAAATTTTATTTTACAGTAACAATAAAACAAAATTATTGACCGTGTGGTACAAAAAAAGTATTCTATTAATGTTATCTTTAACATAAGAGGAGGATACGATTGAATAAACGCGGCAGACCCCGAGAGTTTGATTATTCCTCAATTGTAGATGTTGCAATGAAAACATTTTGGTTAAGAGGATATGAGGGGTGTTCTACACAAGATTTATGCAGTGATACAGGACTTGGAAAAGGAAGTTTATACAATACTTTCGGTAGTAAACATGAACTGTATAAACAAGTATTAGAACGCTACCATGAAATTGGGATTAGGGAACAAAAGAAATTGTTAGAGACTCCAATTCCAGTTAAAGAACGATTAAGTAATTTTTTTGAATGGGCTTTGAAAGAAGACTTTGAGAATATTGATCAAAAAGGATGTTTATTGATTAATGCCAGTGTAGAACGTGCTAAAAACGATTTAATGGTACAAGAAATTTTCTCGAAGCATGTTGAACTTCTTAAACAAGCTATTGAAACAGTGATGGAGGAAGGATTGCAAACAGGTGAAATTTCAAAGAAGCAATCAGCTGAGGAATTAGCTAGTCTGCTTTTAAGCAGTTATTACGGATTCCGTGTTCTTAATGTATCGATGCAAAATCGGATGTTAGCTGAACAAGTTATCAAAGGAACAATGGAGTCTATTTTTGGCGCTTAGTGCGCTCTTTTTTTGCACCATTTTTGTACCGATTATTACAATAATGAATAAGGAGTTTTTTATGCCATCGATTATTTATTTATTAGCTTTAGCAATCTTTTGTATGACTACATCAGAATTTATGGTTGCAGGTATGATGAATGAACTTGCTCTTGCATTCCAGGTTTCTGTATCATCTATTGGGTATTTAATTTCAGCTTATGCAGGAGCAATGGTAATAGGAGGCCCCATTTTAACTGCAATCCTCTTACGAATGCGCAGCAAACAAGCATTATTGTTTTTAATGTTCGTATTTTTAATTGGTCAATCGCTCGGAGCTATTGCTTGGAACTATGATATTATGATGATTTCACGTATTATAACTGGTATTGCTTCAGCTTCGGCTTTTGGAGTTGCGATTTCCTTTTCTGCGACATTGGTTCACTCTGATTCAAGGGGAAAAGCTGCATCAATTGTACTTGCAGGTTTAATGTTCGCAACTGTATTAGGTTTACCTATAACAACCGTTATTTCTCAATATTTTGGCTGGCGTATTAGTTTTGGGGCTGTTTCTGTTCTTGTGCTAGTATCAGGGATTATGATTCAACGGTTGTTACCATCATCTTCAAATAAAGAGCAATTAAATTGGAAAGACGAACTTCTGCGATTTAAGAATATTCATCTTTGGACAGCGTACGTAACAAGTATGTTCATTATTGGTGGTACGTTTGCAGCATTTAGTTATTTCACTCCTATCTTTACAAATGTCACAGGCTTTTCAAGTGCAAGTATTCCATATTTACTTGCTTTCTATGGTAGTGCGACGGTAATTGGGAATATAATAATTGGCAAGTTCGCTGATAAATTTACAATGAAAATACTTATGGGTGGATTAATTATATTAATCATAGCGTTGTCTTTATTTGCTTTAAGTGCAGAAAATAAATACATTGCAGTTATTTCTACGATTTTTATTGGTTTAACTGGTGTAGCATTGAATCCAGCTATGGTTGCGAGGGTGATGAAAACAGCTAGTAATGGAATAATGATAAATACCGTTCATAGTTCTTTTATTACGCTAGGTATTGTTATTGGTTCGTCACTAGGGGGTCTTGGGATCAGCAAAGGATATGGTTTTGTATCTCCGCTATGGATTGGAGCTTGTTTAGCTATCCTTGGGGTAATTTCATTATTCCCATATTTACATAAAGGAAAGGCAGATTAAGATGTTTAAAATTCCTTTAATATGGGGTCACCATATATGCCCATCAACTTAAGAAATTGGTAGTTCCCCAAAACGAAGAAATTTTTGTTTTGGGGTATTATACTATCTTAACTTGATGAGTATGGGGTAGCAACAGAAAAATGCGGATTTACAACGTTGAGTGAAAAGTCTTCCAAAATACGCTTTGGGGACATTTTTCCTTCTTCTAATGGCGCAGGTTTGTTGAAAGGGGTAACCATTTTAAGTTAATTAAGAGGAGTGTAGGGAATGACAAATGAAATTATTAATGTTGTTTTACCAATGAAAACATATGATACAACTAAAATGGACTCGTGGACTAAAGAGCAGTGGCAGGAATGGGTTGGAGAAGAAAAGGATCATGTTGGCATACAAATATTGCTGATGAATGATACCCATTTTTATTTAAAAATAATGGATATTTACTTTGACGAAGCAACAGAAGAAATGTTTTTTAGTTTTGATACACAAAATAGACTTAACCGAAATATAAATATTCAATTTGGTCAATGGAAAATTGATGATAGCATTTATAATTTATCTCATGAAAACCCTCAATATTTGGAGAAGTTTTCTGTAGTTAGAGGTTTTCAAAAGTGTGTAAAGCATACTTATTTAAAAGAATGGAACAAGACTACAATAGAAATAAAAATTCTCGATGCTGAAACAAATATAAACATTAGAGAGCTTGAATTTCAAATCAATAAGCATATAACTCAGGCTTTTTAGTAAAGTGCAATTTCACAAACTGGGATTTAACAATAAGGGTTTATAACGTATCATAAATAAACCTAATAACGTTGCCAAATGAAAGATAGGAACTACCTTAAAAGCCACAATTGTTGTTAAATCAACGTTTCGTGGCTTTTCTTAAGAACGTTATTTAACGTATTTTATACAGGTGGCGTAAACGGTTGATATAGCATTATTTTTCCTTATTTGGTTATTCTTCACTTATCATAAAATCGTGAATAGACCAGAGCCATTTTCAATATGAGCACAGTGTCTTTTGTTTCGTGATGAACATTAAATAATTTTATCAAATTGCTATGGACCACAAATTGAAAAACAAGTATGTTCTTCGAAATTTTTTTGTACCCAATCATCTATTTTGTTAAAAAACCGGATGAAATCGATGTCCATTGAATTATTTAAAGTACACACAATGAAAGCAATTTGATTCCATTGTTCAAGGTTAACTGAATTTGGGCCAAAGTAATTAAAATTAGGTAAAACTTCATATATATGTAGATGTAAAAAAGCAAATGCTTCTTCTGTTAAAAAAATTGAAGAATCATGCCAATGTTCATTTTTAAAATCACCCCGCATGAATTCAAAAACATCACGTTGTTGTAAGTTTTTTAATGTATGTATTTTAATCATTTAATCCTCCTAAAAAGCCACTCATTTGTGTGATTAATGGTTAATTTAAACCTATTTGAGTTTTATTGATTATTTTATTATCTTGAAATGTCATATTAGCAGTTGAGAAAGCTCCAGCTGTTTCAAATTCATATTTAACGGTATGATTCGAATCACCATTTGTTCCAGTTTCAGAAATTACTTTTCCATTTGACCCGACAATATTAAATACTTCTTCAAACGTCATGCCTTCTTTAATTTGTTTAAACTTTTCTTCAGTTAATTTACCATCTTCTTTAGAAACTTGTGCTGCCGTTTCTTGTTTTGTGGCATCCTCTTTTGATATCTCAGTAACTGGTTTTTCCTTTTCTCCTGATTCTTCTTTTGCTTTTTCTTCTCCACAATCAATAGTACATAGTGCACCATCTTTAGATAATTGCTTGGGGTGGTAAGAAGTAAAGTTATGTTATGGGAAAACACGCTACTTTTGTTGGATTTTTAACATTCGTTGGTAGAGTATTAGATTACTAGTATATAATATTAAAATGTTAGTTTTCTAAAATAAAACTGTGTAGGAGGAGAATAATGAAAAAATTATTTATTGTGTTACTAGCAGCATTTTTATTTGCAGTAGTCAATCCAACAAATTCAGAAGCAAAAGTGATGTATGATGGAGCGGAAGTTGTAAAAGGGCAAACCGGAAAAATGACCTTTAAAAAAGACATCAAGGTATATAGAAAAAATTCAGATGGTACGTTTGAATCTTTAGTGGTTAAGCGAAATAACTTCTTTAAAACGTATGATATTGAAAAATATGATGGTAAAACATTTTATCAAATGGGGCAATATCGGGTACAAGCAACGGATTTGGTAGTTTTCAAAGAAGTACCAATAAAAATTCGCTCATCTTTCTACAACAATCCAACTTATATTGTTATCAATCGTGATGGTATTTATAATATGGGATATTACGGGAAATACTTCCAAGATGGTGGTATTGGTGGTATTTCTTTCTTGGATACAAACAATGGACAACTGCTGAAGTTTTCCGAGAGCTATGGGGGTGAAGGGTTATGGTATGATAAATATCCTGGTACAGATCTTAAAATCGCTGAGACAATATCCAGAGAAAGCAATGTACGTTTTGAATTAACAAAAGATGCAGGTGGGAAAAGCACTCCCTTAAATGAAGCGAAACCTTTAACAATGTATGCAAAGGGAAGCATTGTTATATCACTAGATACTGAAATTAATGGTTATCTATATGTACGCAACGGCTTGGAAGGAAATGAAGAACAATTTATTTGGCTTCCAGTAGATTTATTAAAGCCAGTTGGAGATAAGTGATAGATTATGAATTATATATAGCTCTCTTATTTATAAGGGGGCTATTTTTTTATGGTTTGTTGACATGCGGATAGGATGTTTATCGATGTCACGGGCTTAAGCGGAGTAAATTAAAATGACCACCCCATGATGGGGATCATAATTGATGTGCCTTATATAGGTGGAAGAGTCCCGCCTCCAACCCAAATCGCTGTAATTTGCCCAAGAGCTGTTAAGGTAGCTGTACCGCCCCCAATTGCATTGCCAAACAAACTGCCCACAGAGCCGGCTAAGGAAATACCTGAAAAGCCAGAGCCATCTAACCCAGTAATGGCACCGACGACTGCTAAAGTGATGACTGCGATTTCCTTTGTTAACGGAACTACTGCAGCAAGACCAACACCGAGATCATTGACAATGCCATGGGAGGTAGCGGGTAAATGGTCTCCAATAATTTGTGTGAAGCCAGCATCTCCAAGATAGAAGAAAGCCGCAATGGGAATAACGGGTCCAAAAACCTTAAAGCCGAATTGGAATCCTTGAATCAAATAGCTTGTAGTCTTTTCTAGCCCATCTTTTTTATGTGCAACAACACTAAGCAGAAGTAAGATAAAAACAGAGGTCCCACCGATTAAGGCTGTAGCATCCCCACCTTGTAGCTTGAAAACCGACATAGCGATAACATCTACTATAAAGGCGATTGGAATAAGCAAGGCAAAGAAACGTTTTTGCCCAACAGACAGTAAATTTTCCACCGTTGCTTGTTCTGTATTTTCAGATGTGTCATTTGTCATGTTTAGTAGCAAAGTCCCTCGTCTCATATCTCTTCTTAAAAGAATATAAGCAGTAATTGTCGTTACTACGCCCATGGTGATAACGAGAGGGATACTAGCTGAAACAACTTCACCGACTGGAATCCCCGCTGCATCAGCAGTAAGCTTTGGAGCCCCCTGTATAACAAAATCGCTCGATAGTGCAATTCCATGTCCAAATAAATTCATAGCCATCGCAACTCCCAGTGCTGGTAAGCCCGCTCGAATCGCAACAGGCAACAGAACCGCCCCTAACAATGCTACTGCAGGTGATGGCCAGAAAAACCAGGAGATTAACATCATTAAAAGACCAATCGTCCAATAGGCTAGAGCAGGAGTTTTAATGAACTTTGTAAAAGGAGCAATCATGACCTCATTAATGCCAGCAGTCATCATCACCCGGCTCATGGCAACAATAATAGAAATAATGAGAATGGTCGATAACAGCTCTGTAATGGCATAAATAAAGCTATTAAAAACACCACTAATGGATGAAGTTAAATCGCCAGTAGCAACAATCGCAAGCATGAAGATGCCTAGTACACAAATGAGGGTGGTATCGCGACGTTTAACCATAAATCCAATGATAAGCACAATAAAAACAACATAAATCCAATGGAGAGCTGTGAATTCAATCCCCATATGTTTCCCCCTCAATATTCGATCTGATTCTATAGAATATGAAGTGAAAAAAAGTTGGTGACGATTTTGAAAAATTTCGTTTAAGTAGAAAGGTAGTATAAATGGATAATTGAAAAAGTATCAATAATATAAAATGAAAGCTATTTTTCTGAAGGGTTTGGTGCAAAAAACCATAAGATTAAGATAAGGCAAAAATGTAATCATTGCGTTTGGTATTTCAGCATTTTTAGAAGGTAGTGGGCATACTTACGCTAATTCAGAAAGATGAATCAGTATTATCAATGGAATGGTTCGCGGAAAATGGCGATGGGTAGAAGTATTATCCTAGAAGCCCTTCAAGCTATCAAGTAGAGAATGGAAAGAAGGAGTGGAGTTTTGGGGAAATTTCCCTTACCCACTCCTTTTTTTAATTCCTTGTTTAAACAATACAACTACTGTTCAGTTATATTTCAAAAAGAGAAAAATAAGTAAATCCCCTTTTAGAATGTAAATTGTAAGACCAGGAACTCAAAAATGATCGTCAAAATAAAGTAGCAAAAGCATTAAGAGGTGAATCAGACTGTATTGAACTTTACTTTGTTATGCTTTTGCTAACAGTTCCTACTGCTGAGCCTGAAATAGTCTTTCATCACCTAGTTGCTACGCATGCCAAGTATACATAAAAAGGGCATGTTTTGAAAAAAATTCAAAACATGCCCAATACTATTTTTTATGCGGCTACAATAGTAGGAAATCTAATCTTTCGATGGTAAATAACTATTCAGCTTTTACCAAAATTTTAATATGATTTCTTTCTTTTAATAGTCCTTCGAAACCTTCTTCTATGACTTCATCGAGTTTAATGCGTTTCGTCACTAATTTATCAGCAGCGAAGTATCCTTGAGCCATTAAATTAATAACAGCTGGGAAAACATCACGGTATCCAATAATACCAGTAAGATTGCGCTCTCTTAGCACAAGATCTTGTGGATGAATTGGTGCCTCTTTTTCGAAGATACTAACAACCATAGTTTCACCGTTGAATTTTGTAGAGTGGATGGCCTGTTTTAATACTGGCGGAACACCTGTAACTTCAAATGCAACATCAACGCCACCATTTGTAAGTTTTTGGATTTGCTCTACCGCATCACCAGTAGCAGGATCAATTGCAATTGCACCAAATTCTGCCGCTTTTTCTCTACGTTGCTCAGATAATTCCACAGCATAGATTTCAGATGCACCAGCAGCTTTTAATGCTTCAATTACTAGTAGACCGATTGGACCTGTTCCAAATACAGCTGCTTTATCGCCTACTTTTAATTTACTTTGTTTTACAGCGTGAAGTGCTACCGCAGATGGTTCAACAAGTGCCCCTTGTTCATATGAAACACCTTCTGGTAATTTGTGTAGCATGTGCTCTGGAACAGAAGTGAATTCAGAGAAACCACCGCCGCCTCCAGCAAGACCATAGAAGCCCATTTTTTCGCAAAGATTGTATAACCCTTGTTTACAAGGCTCACATTCACCGCAATTATAAATTGGCTCTACTGCAACACGATCACCAACTTGTACTGTCGTTACACCTTCGCCAACTTCTACAACTTGTCCTGAGAATTCATGTCCCATAACAATTGGTGCTTTATCCCCAGTTAAAGGATGTGGTTGATCTGCTGGTATAAAGATAGGACCTGCTGTATATTCGTGTAAATCACTACCACAAATACCGCACCATTCAACTTTAAGTTTTACTTCGCCTTTTTTTGCTGAAGGCTCTTCAATATTTTCTAATCGTAAATCTTTAGCGTTGTGCCATCTTAATGCTTTCATTTATAATGCATCTCCTAACGAAAAAGTCTTTTACGAATCTATTATAGTACTATAATACAAATAGGGGAACTATAATATCTTATTCGAAATTTTTAGATTCTTCAATCATGCTGACTAGTGGTCACTTTCTACTACTCGAATTATTATTTATAAAACTTTACACGTCCTTCAAGAGGTTGGAACTCTTTTTCACCTGGTTGTGCGACTGGATTACCAAACGGCATTTGCGCAATTAATTTCCAGTCTTCAGAAATATTCCATTCTTTTTTCACTTCATCATCAATTAACGGATTATAGTGTTGTACAGAGACTCCTAGTCCTTCTGCTTCTAAACCAGCCCATACTACTAACTGATGCATACCTGATGCTTGGTTAGACCAGATTGGGAAGTTTTCAGCATATGAAGGGAATTGCCCTTGAAGAGATTTAATGATTGACTCATCTTCGAAGAATAATACTGTCCCGTATCCTGATTTAAATGAATCCATTTTTTGTTGAGTGGCTGTGAAGTCTCCCTCTCCAACTACATTGCGTAAAATGTCAGTTGTAATGCTCCATAATTTATCATGAGCTTCACCTGTTAATACTACTATACGAGCAGTTTGCGAGTTGAAAGCTGAAGGTGTATGCTGAACAGCAAATTCAACAATTTCCTTAATTCTCTCATCAGATACTTGTACATCTTTATTAATTCCATAGTAAGAGCGTCTTTCTTTTAATGCAGAATAAAATTCGATTGCCATAATGTTTGTTCCTCCTAGTAATTCCTATAAATGTTGAGGTTTCAATATATCTTTATATGATGCTACTAATTGTAATCAGTCATTCTGTCAAAATGATAGACAGTACAAGTGAACATTCAATTAAATATCTCTATTCAATATATCTTGATCTCGAGACAATTTTATGATAAATATATTTTCAAAGTCAAAGCCTATGCTCACTAATTTTCCAATAGCTCCAAACTATATTTAAATAATTAGCTAATAGCTTGAAAAAACAATGTCAAAATCCCCGGTTATTATCCTTTAACTATTGCCAAATTACATGGCAATAAATACGACCGGAGATGTAACTGTAACAAGGTTTGACAAAATTATTTACAAGCTCTCTCCAAATTCTATATAAGTGGCGGCTACTTAATAATAGAATTTCTTTTTTTATAAAACCTATATTTTTATTTAGTTTTTCTTTTGGTTTTAAGTTGTATCTTCACTTTGATTGTTACCTTTTTATCATGTACAAAACTTACCTTAATGATTAAAACTAGTGCTATCCACTAGGCTATAAAAGGATTGAAAATTAATGCTTTACACTGAGCAGATTTTCTTCTTTACTTTATAAGAAAAATATGTAAATATATAAATAAACCGTCGGTCGGTTTATTTATAGGAGGCATATGATGGCAAGGACAAATAAGAACTTTGAACATAAAAAAAACGATATATTAATTCAAATATGGGAGGTTCTTATGCAATATGGTTATGAGAAAATGACACTACCCATTATTATCAAGGAATTGGGCATATCAAGAGGGGCTTTTTATCATTATTTTCAGTCAAAAGAAGAATGTGTAGACGAAGCTGTTAAATTGTTTGTTGAAAATGCGGTAGTGGAATTAAAGGCTAAGGATAACAAGACATTATGCGCAGATGTAAGGCTTAAAATGGCAGTTCAAAATAGTATAAATCTCTTTCGTCAAAATCAAGAGCAAGATAGGGCTATTAATCAACCAGAAAATGCTATATTCCATCAAAAACTAATGATAGGTCTAACTAAATATCTTTCCCCATATTTTGCAGAGGTTATTGAACAGGGAGTGGAGGAAAACATTTTTCATACGTATTATCCCTTAGAAATGGCCGAAATGTTCTTGACATTATCAAATTTTTATTTAGATATAGATTTATTTCATTGGGATACAAAAACCATTCCACATAAAATAACAGCCTATGAAGAATTATTAAATAAAGGTTTAGGAACAACCAAACACATTGGCTTTTTTACTGAATAAAAAAGGAGATTGATAAATGGAAAATGTTTTAAAAATACAAGGTGTAAGCAAAAATTTTAATGATTTTGATACGGTTTTACAGGAAATTAACCTTTCATTTTTCGCCCATACTTTTAATGTAATACTCGGACAAAGTGGTTGTGGAAAATCAACTCTCATTAATATCATGTCAGGGCTAATGAAGCCAACGAGAGGAAATGTTTATTATAAGGATTTAAATATTTCCCATGCAGAACAGAAGGAGATAATTGAATTAAGACGCTATAAATTCAGTAATATTTTTCAAGACTATTTACTGTTATCAGAATTAACTGTAAGGGAAAATATTGAATTAGGAAAAACTGGGGGAACTTATGATTTAGAATACAGCGAACTTACTGAAAGGTTAGGAATAGAAACATTAGGAGATCGATTTCCAAATGAGTTATCTGGAGGACAACAACAACGAGTCTCTATTGCACGGGCTATGATAAAAAATCCAGAAGTCTTGTTTTGTGATGAAGCAACAGGAGCTTTGGACGAAACTAACAGCAAACTTGTTGTGGATTATTTAAAGGAATTAAATAAAACTTATGGTACGATCATTATTTTTTCTACACACAATCTTAAAATTTCAACAGTAGCTGACCGTATTATTACAATGAAGGATGGCCTTATTGAGGACGATTATCAAAATCCTTTTCCTCAGTCTTCTTTTAGAAATGATATTGGGAGATTTTCATAATGAGTAGCGTATATAAACAAATATATAAGAGTTTACTTTATGAAAAAGCAGCTGTATCTGTGTTATTTTTTTTGAGCTGTTTAGGCTCTTTTATGTACTTTTTTGTTCAAGTATCTATAGATGGAAATCTAACACATCTGACTTATAAAAAAGCAATGGGACTAACAATTAATAGTTCAGAAAAAGATTTTTTGATTGCATTACATTCTAATCAAATTTTAGCAACTACTTTTTTAATAATTCTTTCATTGATTGCAGCCTTTGCATTTTACATGTTTTATAAAAAATATTACCGAAATCACATAAAAGAAATTGGTTGTTTTAAGGTATTCGGGTATTCCAATAAACAGATAATTGTAGTTGTATTTTTCATTAATGTTAGCCTTTCTTTTATTGCCTTTATAGTTGGGTTTGTTTTAGGGTGGATTTGTTCTGATGTATTATTGCAGTTATATCGTTCATCTTTCGACATTGAATTACTTCAAAAGGGGATTTTTCCTTCAAATTTAGGAATAGGTTTCCTATTAATTGTAGTATTATCTGGGATAATGGCAATATTGCCGTATTACAAATTATTAAAATTTGAACTTTCTTCATTATTACGTAATTTTCCTGAAGAACACCAAAATAAATGGGGAGACTTCATACGCCATAAACTATCATATGCATTTCCAGTCAAATATCGAAGTTCCTTTCGTATAACTTTACGTAAGCCATTCTCAATTGCGTTGATATTCCTGTCAGTTGGTTTTTTTACAGTTTTATGGATAATGAGTATTTCACTTAACTTCAGCAGTCAATATATTTATGAAGCCCAGACACTTGGTAGGTCCTATAAATATGATATTCAGTTGGAAGAATATCAGCCGTATCATCCTTTAAAAGAAGATAATACTTTCTATTTAAGTAGCAAGGTCGGTATTTTATGGAAAGGAAATGTGGTTAATCAACAAGCAATTGGATTTCATAAAAAAACAAATTTGTTTCAATTTTATACATTAGATAACAAAGAACTTTTCTTACCAAAAGATAAAGAAGTGTATATTAATGAGGCTTTATCTGAACTCTATGGAATACGACAAAATGATCATATTGAAATACTGGTTAATAATAAGAACTATAAAGTAAAAGTTGCTGCTATTGTGAAAAATGCAGAGATTAATACTATATATCTTTCTGAAACCCAATTAGCAAGTATCTTATCCCTAAATGAGCCAATTTATAACGGTATACTATCAAATACTATTCCAAAAGAATACCAGAATAAATTTATAATAACTGAAAAGAAACGTTTAGCTTTATTACAAAAGAATAATGTTTCAAATAGAATAAGTGCAGTTATAAATCAACTATTAGGTTGTGTTACTGGCTGTTTGCTTCTTTATCTTGTCATACTGCTAAATTTTCAAGATTGCACAAGAAATATTCTTATTTTAAATATGCTAGGGTATACTGCAAAATCTATTAACAAAATGCTAATCAGTATTTATAAACCGCTAATGAATGTAGCATTTGTAATCATGCTTCCATTAAGTATTATGGTTTGTCAGTTCATACAAAAAAAACTCTCGATAGAAACAGGTGATTATATTCCGTTTCAAACTAATTTGATTATAATTGGAGGTATTTGGTTGTTGCTAAATCTACTTTATCATCTTATCCAACTTAGATTTAACGATAAAGTTGCCAATATTCAAACTACAGAACAGACTAAAAAATACATCATGTAGCACTGCGAAATCTTTCCATAAGTAAAATAGTGTGAGTATTATATTGAAATCATCGCATCCATTCGATAACGTCTAACTAACCTTCATCGTGCAGTCCTAGGCACAATTCAAAAACCGGACGCATTGTTTATCTGTGCGAAAGCGAAGTGACAGCAACAATTTTGCCAAGGCGAAATGGATTACCACCAAGAATGATTGGAAAATAATTAGAAATAGGAATGATGGTCTACATACCGAAGATAGGGGAATAATGTATGAAAGCAATAAAAGATCAAAGGAAATGGCATTGGTTGGACTATTTTTTATTTCTTATGCGTACGATATGGTTTACACATAATGGATATTCGATATTCGTTAGTACGATTGGTTCAGAAAAGTGGATTTTACTTTTATGGGCTAGTTGTTCTTATATAATACCCCATCTATTTTATCGACCTAGGCTTATAAAGTTCCAATATTATATAATGACCGAGGTGTTGTTAACTGGTTCTTTGTTTATTTACTTATCAAGTCAGCATGAAATATCAGTGACTTATAGTTTTCTACTCGTGCCTATCCTAACTGTTGCCTATGCTTGTCAAGTTAAGCCATTAATTTGGTTAGGTCCTTTCTTAGTAGTTAGTACATGGGCCAGCAGTCTTTTCATTAATAAGGATTTCTTTGCACTTTTTATAGACACAATTATTTTTTATGGTATTGGGTTTTGCATAGGAAGAATGACTATTGTCAATAACGCTAATAAAGAGTTAATTGCCTCTATTGAGGAAAAAAATAAGCATTTGGAATACTATTCAAAAAAGATTGAGGCACTGACGATTAGGGAGGAACGAAATCGAGTTTCACAAGATTTGCATGATACAGTTGGCCATATTTTTACATCAGTTATAACCAGTTTAGATGCCCTTCCTTTTCTATATCAGGCAGATAAAAAAGAAGCAGAAAAAAGTATAAAAGAAATTTCGGATTTAGCACGAAATGGATTGAATGATGTGAGAAAAACAATTCATCATATGTCACCAATGAATCATCAAACACTTGTTGAATTGGTGCAAGAATTGATGGCTGATTTTATGAAACATACAGCAACAGCTATAAAGCTGAATGTTGAAGGGGAAGCTATCAAAGTTAGTGAAAGAGTAAAGTTTGTTATTATTCGTTGTATACAAGAAGGGCTTACAAATGCGAAAAGACATGGTCAGGCAACTTTTATTAAAGTAAATATTTCGTTTAAACAAGAAGAATTAATTATTCTTATTGAAGATAATGGGAATGGTTGTGATGAATTGAATTTCGGATTTGGATTACGCTCAATGAAAGATCGAATATCGGCATTAGCGGGGACAGTTACCTTTTATTCTAAATTGAATAATGGTATGAGAATAACGTGTAGCATACCAATAGCAAAGGAAGTTTAATGATGGTGATTAAAGCGGCAATAGTTGAAGATCAAGAGATTTTAAGAAAAAGCTTAAAAATTGTGATTGAAAGTATTTCTGACATTGAGATTGTTGGTACTGCAGAAAATGGGGAAAAGGCAATTGATTTATGCGAAATGGAAAGCCTTGATATTCTATTAATGGATATTCAAATGCCAGTGATGGATGGTGTAAAGGCAACAGATGAAATAAAAAAACGTTGGCCACATATAAAAGTGATAATACTGACTACTTTTCAAGATGTTACTCACGTTTTGGATGCTTTAAACGCCGGTGCAGATGGTTATATATTAAAGGCTGTTGATCCAGAATATTTAATTCAGGGTATTAAAATGGTCTACCACGGAGGTTCTCTCATCCCTCAACAATTAGCAAAAGAGGTGTTTGGTCAGATACAAATAAAGAAAAACGAGCACCCAGAACATCTTGACGATAACCTTATAAATCATCCATATGATTTAAATAATCAAGAATTAAGGGTTTTAAAATATTTAACCCAAGGATTATCCAATAAAGACATTTCAGAAAAGATGTTTCTTTCAATTGGAACTGTAAAAAACTATATTTCTACCATTTATTCAAAATTAAACGTTAGAAATAGATCTTCAGCTATTATTAAAGCAATGGAAGAGAGTCTGATAGTAGATAAAAAAACATTAAAGTAAAAGAGTGTAGATAAAGTTCAACCGACTTTGTCTACGCTCTTTTTTTATATTAGTAGATTTAAATTCATGGCAAAAGCCACTTATTTTTAAAGAAGTAATATGTATTAGCCAAAGGTCATAAAATGTCGTTTTTTAATGACTTTTTATTGACTTGCTGGCACTACAGCATATTACCTTTCATTGATAGAGTAATGAATAAGGGAGGTAAAAATACACAAGCTTAAATCCATTTCATAATAAGGATTGCTAAAAAATGCCCTCACAATCATTTAAAAGCATGTATTGGATCATAAATTAAATTACATTAGCAGAAAGGAATTAATAGAATTAGATGAAAAATATAAAGAAAATAATAAAATATATGGGAGTAATTATTATAATAATATTGTTATTAGTACTTTTTCGTCCCACATGGACTTCGAATATAAAAGGGGATAACAGTATTAGCGTTTTAGAACAAGTTAAGATCAATGGTACAAAACAGCAAATCATGATTAGAGGTCGTGATCAAAATAACCCGGTCATTATATATGTACACGGGGGACCGAGTGTGTCCGAAATTCCTTATGCCAAGTACGAAGACTTATTAGAAAAGGATTTCACTGTCGTTAATTACGATCAAAGAGGAAGCGGCAAATCGTATCATTTTAATGAGGATTATTCTAACTTAACGGCGGATGTACTTGTAGATGATTTATTAGAACTTACGGATTATATTTCAAAACGATTTGGTAAAGAGAAAGTGATCCTAATAGGTCATTCTTACGGCACATACTTAGGGACAATGGCTGCTTATAAAGCTCCAGAAAAATATGAAGCCTATATTGGGATTGGTCAGTTGAGCAATATGCAAGAAAGTGAAATAGATAATTTGAATAATACGATAAGTGAAGCGAAAAAAGCCGGAAATCCAGAAGATGTGAAGTACTTAGAGGGGGTCGCTGAAAAAATACATGCTGGAGAGACAGTGACTCCAAGAGGTTATGTGTATAAGTACGGCGGCGCTACAAGACTTATTAATATGTCGGATGGCGATATACTATTAAGTCGTGAATATAATTTATTAGATTCAATTCGCTATACATATGGAATTGCTAATTCACAAGAACGGCTTGTAAAAGAAACCTTGGAAAAGCCGCTACCTAAGATCGTTACCAAACTTGAGCTACCATTTTATTTTGTAATGGGTAAATACGACGCTATGACTTCATCTAATGCAGCAAAAAATTATTTTGATAGGATTGAAGCGGATCAAAAGGAGTTTATTTCTTTCGAGGAGTCAGCTCATTATCCAAATTTTGAGGAGAAGGAAAAATTTTATCAATGGATGTGCGACACATTTAAATAGGGAAGCATAGATACATGCCTAAATGGAATGAAAATACTTTTCCTAACAAATAGAATTTACGACAAATGGAAAAATGGGAATTTAAAGAGTGAAGAGGCTAATAGTTTCTTTTGTAGTTCAAAAAATGGTAAAGTGAAGGAAGTCTATGATAGAGAACATAAAATGCGCCGGACGTCTGAATTTAATAAGGAACTATCTTTATTTATCGGCTAGAATAATATGTAAGGATTTATCAACAATCAAAAGTTTAACAGTCTATTATTCTTCGGAATAAGGGCTGTTTTTATGTAAAGAATTATTGTATTAGCTTATGCCTATATTTTTGATGTTTATATTCCAAAAAAGTATTTACATAATTACTTCTTGCAAGGAAAGGCAGGAAAATGACTTTAAATACATAGTGTTACTACTTTCATAAAAATAATTCTTTATCAGATGTCTATTATTGTTTATAGCGTTAGGAACTATTTATCCACTTGCTTACTATCATTTTGCGGAAAATATCGAATAATCTTACTATTAAGAAGTCTCTAATCTAGATTTACTTTTATTTTGAAGGATGGTACACTTAGTTCTATCGGAAAACAATATATTGTGTTTGTTTTATTAAGGTACTACTATATGTAGTTTAATAGGGAAGTTCGGTGCAATACCGACGCTGTCCCCGCAACTGTAAAGCTGACGATGATTTAAGCCACTGTGCTTTCGCATGGGAAGGAAATCAGAGAATGAAGCAAAGCCAGGAGACCTGCCTATATAAAACACAACAATCATTTCTTCGGGGATTAAGGAATGGGGACGTAGCTATTTTTATGTGTTTTTAACGTTTCCATTTTAGGCTGTCTCTCTTTGAAGAGATAGCCTTTTATTTTATGAAAAGAGGGATTTATATGAAACTTTATACAAAAACAATTTGTCCTAAATGTCTTTGGGTAAAATCTGAATTACAACGAGTAGGAATTGAAGCAGAAATTGTAAATATTGACCATGATGAAAAAGCAAAGCAAACTATTATAGATGCAGGATTTTTAAGCGTGCCAGTTCTTGAATATAATGAGACATTTATAGGGGATGTGAAGGAAATTGTTTCTCAAATCGAGCTGATTTCACTATGATTATTTATGCTAGTCGTACAGGTAATGTCCGAAATGTTGTCTCAAAATTAAAGGGGAAATCAATGGAGCTGTCTGAGGAATTACAGTTAAGTGAGCCCTACCTTTTAATCACATACACAGACGGATTAGGTGATATCCCTGCAAAGGTAGCTCGTTTTTTAGAACAAAACGGAAATTACTGTAAGGGAGTAGTTGTAAGTGGCAACAGTAATTTCGGCCATACAGTATTTGGCGCTGCTGGCGAGAAAATTGCAGCAAAGTATCATGTGCCTCTAGTGCGTAAATTAGATTTACGAGGAAATCAAACTGATTATGATGCAATACAAACGTTTTATGAAATGAGGGTCATCGCGTGAAAACATATTTAAAGCTTAATAATGATGTACTTAATCGTTATAGTACAACAGGTCAACTAGAGTTAGAAAAGGATCGAGAAGCAACACGCCGTTACTTTTTAGAATATGTAAACGTGCGTCTCCGTTACTTTATTGATATTGAAGAAAAAATCCGTTATTTAGTCGATGAGGGTTATTATGAAAAAGCATTTATCGATATGTATGAGATGGAATTTATTAAAAAGCTATACAAAAAGGCATATGATTATCATTTCCGTTTTCCATCCTTTATGAGTGCAAGTAAATTTTACGATAGTTATGCCATGAAGAGTCGTGATGGGGAAGAAATTTTAGAAAAATATGAGGACCGTATTGTCATTATTGCTTTGTATTTAGCACAAGGCGACACAATATTAGCAGAACGCTCTGTTGAAGCGATGATGGAGGCGTATCAGCCTGCAACTCCAACGGCTTTAAATAGTGGAAAGAAAGCACGTGGAGAACTAGTAAGCTGCTTTAAATTATCAATGGATGACTCTATGAATAGTATTGCTGAAAATATAGGGTATTGTTTGGAGCTATCACGCCTTGGTGGTGGAGTTGGAGTAAACTTAACAGATTTACGTCCTTTAGGAGATCCAATTAAAGAGATTCTAAATCGTGCAAGTGGTGTAATTCCAGTAGCGAAACTATTAGAAAATTCTTTCAGTTATTCCAATCAGCTTGGACAACGAAATGGCTCGGGCGTAGTCTATCTAAATATTTTTCATGCTGATATAGAAAATTTTATTTCATCCAAAAAACCAAATGCTGATGATAAAATTCGTCTCGCAACTCTATCGACAGGCATTATTATACCAAGTATTTTCTTTGAACTTATGAAACGTGATAAAGATATTGTATTGTTTAGTCCTTATGATATTTTTAAAGAATATGGTAAGCGTATGTCTGAAATTTCAATTACAGAAATGTATTACGAGCTGCTAGATAATCAGAAAATTCGTAAAATTAAGCGTTTGAATGCACGTAAGCTTTATACAGAGGTAAAAAAAGCGCAATTTGAATCGGGCTATCCATTCGAAATTTTTGATGATAATGTTAATAACGTGCATCCGCTTAAAAATATTGGTCGTGTGAAAATGTCAAATTTATGTACAGAAATATTGCAAGTTCAAGAAACAAGTATTATTACTGACCAAGATGTGCCGAATGAATATGGGCTAGATGTATCCTGTAACTTAGGTTCAATTGATATCCATGCAGCAAGCAAAGTAACTAATTTTGAAACATTAGTCGATACAGCTATGCATCTATTAACAAATGTGTCACAAATGACGAACATCAAGAATGTACCACCTGTTGCAAAAGCAAATAAATTAATGCATTCAGTAGGGCTTGGTTGTATGAATCTCCACGGTCATCTTGTTACTGAGGGAATCATGTATGGCTCAAAGGATTCTATTGATTTTATGGACCATTTTATGGAGGCGATGAATTATTTTTCGCTCAAATCTTCAATGGTGATGGCAAAAGAAAGAGACGAAACATTCTACCGATTTGAGGAAAGTGACTATGCTTCAGGGATTTACTTTAATCAATATATAAATAAAACAGAGGAAGAACTGTCACCTGCT
>Ga0213823_1001007_pt1 | contig 18988 bp, 14 predicted proteins | sample MC6MC0907MG_FD_179887 | JGI IMG/M metagenome (GOLD analysis project Ga0213823, IMG submission 179887) | Enriched soil aggregate microbial communities from Iowa State University, Ames, United States - MC6-MC0907-MG | ecosystem: Environmental > Terrestrial > Soil > Unclassified | place: USA: Iowa...
CGCCGAGCAGGTCAACCAACTGTTCCTCGAAGCCAGCCGGCACTCCAAGGTGCTGGGCTACAACGCCCTGCCGCTGGTGTCGTGCGACTTCAACCACAACCCGCTGTCGTCGATCTTCGATGCCAACCACACCCGTGCCAACGGCAAGATGCTCAAGGTGATGGCCTGGTACGACAACGAGTGGGGGTTCTCCAACCGCATGCTGGATAACTGCCTGGCGTTGTGCAGCGCCCGCTGACGCGCGATGGCCCAACTGCCGGTGAACCGGCAGTTGGGCCGGGCCTTCAAACCACAATCTTTACCTTTTCCTAACACTTCCGTGCTTGACCAACAGGGCAGATGATAAGCATTATCATTAACCTTTCGTCGGCCAGGTCACCCCGTGAGTCAGTCCCGGTTCAACTCCATCTTCCTCGTCCAGCGCCTTTCCCTGCTGCGCACCTTGCAGCGCATGGTCGGCAACCCCAGCACCGCCGAGGACCTGCTGCAGGAAACCTACCTGCGGGTGTCCCGTGCCCTGGGCGAACGGCCTATCGAGCACCTCGAGCCCTTTGTGTTCCAGACCGCCCGCAACCTGGCCCTGGACCATCTGCGCACACGCCGGGTGCAATCGCGCATGCTGGTCGACGACGTGCCCGACGAAATCCTCCACAACGTCGCCGCACCACTGAGCAGCAGCGAAGATGCCGCACACGCCGAGCAACTGCTCAAACACCTGAGCGTCAGCCTCAACCAGCTGAGCGAGCGCCAGCAGCGCATCTTCATCCTCAGCCGCCTGCACGGTGCCAGCTACCTGGAAATCGCCGAGCAACTGAACGTCTCGGCCAGCACGGTACAGAAGGAACTGAAACTGATCATGGCCATCTGCATGGGTGTGGCCGATCGCCTCAAGTGAGACGACCGCTGGCCAGTCGAACGAGGCGAAGCGCTTGCCACGTTCCGCCTTAGCCGTGATCATTCGGGAAAATCATTTCAAGGATTCACCGTGACCGACAGCCCCGTCCCTCGCCCGCCAACCGCCGGGCCCGACGCCCGCGCCCGTGCGATGGACGAGGCGCTGGACTGGCTCGTACGCCTGCAATGCGCCAGCGAAGCCGACACCCTGGCCTTCGAGCAATGGCTCAGCGCCGCGCCGGAAAACGCCGAGGCCTACGTCGAAGCCGAAGCCGTGTGGAACGGCACCCCTCTGCGCCAGGCCGCCACACAGATGCACCAGGGCCGGCGCCGCTCCATGCGTGGGCGCCTGCGCAGCCACTGGAAACCGCTGGCGACTGCCGCCGTGCTGTTGGTCGGGCTGTTCACCGTCGGCAACCTGCCAGTGCGCCTGCAGGCCGACCACCTGACCGTGGTGGGCGAGCGTCAGCGCCTGCAACTGGATGACGGGGCCAAGGTGCTGCTCAACACCAATTCGGCGTTCGCCAGCGACCTGCGCGAAGGCCGCCAGGTGGCGCGCCTGCTGCAAGGCGAGGCGTATTTCCAGGTGCCGGGTGGCGCCCAGCTGCCCTTGGAAGTACAGGCCGGCCCGCTACGGGCGCAGGTGCGCGACACCGATTTTGCCGTGCGCTACCTCGATGGCGAGGCGCAGGTCCGCGTGCAACGCGGCGACGTTGACCTACAGGCTGCCAGCGACCAGCGTATCCGCCTCAGCGCCGGCGACAGCATCAGCGTCGGCCCCAAAGGCTTCGGCCAACGCCAGCGCCCGGACATGCACAAGGACCTGGCCTGGATCGACGGCCGCCTGGTCTTCGAAAACTGCCCGCTGAGCCAGGTGCTGGCCGAAGTGCGGCGCTACTACCCGGGGTGGATCATCAGCCGCAACGCCCACCTCGACGACATGGCGGTGACCGGCAACTACCGCCTCGACCAGCCGCTGGAAACCCTGCGCGCACTGGCCCACATCACCTCGGCGCAACTGCACGAATACCCCGCCGTGGTCATCCTCAACTGACCTGAAAATTATTTTTACGCGATCACCCTGGCCCGCCCGTCTCGTTATAGCCAATGCAACTGATTCTTGTTTGAAAACAGGAACGGTAATCACCTATAACAGTTCGCGCGTCAGGGAGCGCTTTCGATGTCCACAGGTCCAACTCGCCCGTCCCCCCTTCCCCGCCGTACCGGCCAATTGTCCCTGCTGACCCTGGCCCTGCTCGCCAGTGGCGCCTGCGGCCTGCCGGCGCTGGCCGCAGAACCTGCGCAGGCGACAAGCCCACGCATGGGTGACTACCGCTTCAGCATCGCCCAGCAGCCCCTGGTCGAGGCCATCAACGCCTTCAGCCAGGTGACCGGCTGGCAGGTGGGCTTCAGCGCCGAACTGGCCGACGGTGTGGCTTCGCCAGGTGTACGCGGCTCGCTGCCTCCTGAAGCGGCACTGAAACAACTGCTGCAAGGTACCGGCCTGGGCTATCGCAAGATCGGCAACGGCAATGTGGTGCTCGAACGCCAGTCGGCGGGCAATGCCATCGCCCTGCAGCAGATGACCGTCAGCGCCACCCGCAGCGCTCAGGACGTCAGCCAGGTGCCCAGCACCGTGAGTGTGCAGACACGCGAGCAACTGGACCGGCAGAACGTCAATAACATCCAGGAACTGGTGCGCTATGAGCCGGGTGTGTCGGTCGGCGGCACCGGCCAGCGCAGTGGCCTGAACGGGTACAACATCCGCGGCATCGACGGTGAGCGCGTCCTGACCCAGATCGACGGTGTGTCGATCCCCGACAGCTTCTTTTACGGCCCCTACGCCCAGACCCAGCGCAACTACGTCGACCCCGAGATCGTCAAGCGCGTGGAAATCCTCCGGGGCCCTGCCTCGGTGCTGTACGGCAGCAATGCCATCGGCGGTGCGGTCAGCTACTTCACCCTCGACCCGGACGACATCATCAAGCCCGGCAAGGATGTTGGCGCGCGCCTGAAGACCGGCTACAGCTCGGCTGACGAAAGCTGGCTGACGTCGGCCACCGTGGCCGGCCGCCAGGGCGACTTCGACGGCCTTTTGCACGTCAGCCAGCGCAACGGCCACGAAACCGAATCCTACGGCGAGCACGGCGGCAGCGGGCTGTCGCGCACCGAAGCCAACCCGGAAGACGTGCGCACCACCAACGTGCTGGCCAAGCTTGGTTGGAACTACGCCGACGACGCGCGCCTGGGCTTCACTTACGAGCGTTACAAGGATGACCGCGACCAGAACATCCTCAGCGCCGTGGGCGGCCCGTTCACCAGCGGCTCAGGCCTGGGCATGTACCGCAGCCGCAACGGCAACGACACCGTGACCCGCGAACGCTTTGGCATCAACCATGAGTTCGGCCTGGATTCTCTGGTGGCCGACCACATGAAGTGGAGCCTCAACTACCAGATCGCCAAGACCGACCAGCACACCGAGGAGGTCTATTTCCCGTTCAGCCGCACGGTCTTGCGTACCCGCGACACCACCTACAAGGACCGTCAGTGGGTCTTCGACGCCCAGCTGGACAAAGCCTTCAGCATCGGCGCCACCGACCACCTGCTGACCTACGGCACCACCCTCAAGCACGAGAAGGTCACCGGCTCGCGCAGCGGCACCGGCACCTGCCTGGCCGTCGGCGGCACCTGCCGCGCCATCGGCCAGGTCAGCACCGGCGATGCCCAGGCCCTGGTCAGCGACTTCCCGGATCCGACCATCAACACCTACAGCCTGTTCGTGCAGGATGAAATCCGCTGGAACAACTGGACCTTCATGCCCGGTGCCCGCTACGACTACACGCGTATGGAACCGAAGTTCACCGACGCGTTCCTGCGCGGTATCCAGGGCTCGGGCGCGGCGCCAGGCGCCCTGGACGACTCGGACAAGAAGTGGCACCGCGTGTCGCCCAAGTTCGGCCTGACCTACGCCTTCAACGACAACTACACCTGGTACGGCCAATACGCCGAAGGCTTCCGCACGCCGACGGCCAAGTCGATGTACGGCCGCTTCGAGAACCCGACCTTGGGCTACAGCGTGCAGGGCAACCCGGGGCTTGAACCGGAGAAGAGCAAAAGCTACGAGACCGGCCTGCGTGGCAACTTCGATGCCGGCAATTTCAGCGCCGCCGTGTTCTACAACAAGTACCGCGACTTCATCGACGAAGATGCGGTGCAGTCGGCGAACCTGGAAACCACCTTCCAGGCCAACAACATCAAGCACGCCACCATCAAGGGCGCCGAGGTCAAGGGCCGCCTCAACCTCGACCACTTCGGTGCGCCAGAGGGCCTCTACACCCAAGGTTCGATCGCTTACGCCTACGGCCGCAACGATGACAACGGCCAGCCGCTGAACAGCGTCAACCCGCTGACCGGCGTGTTCGGCCTGGGTTACGAGCAGCCAAACTACGGCGGCCTGCTGAGCTGGACCCTGGTCAAGCGCAAGACCCGTGTCGACGACACCACCTTCTTCGCACCGGACGGCCAGAGCTCGCAGTTCCGCACCCCTGGCTACGGCGTGCTGGACCTGAGCGGCTTCTACAAAGTGACCGACGACGTCACCGTCAACGCCGGGCTGTACAACCTGACCGACAAGAAATACTGGCAGTGGGATTCGGTGCGCGGTTACGACGGCCAGGGTGAAGCGGGTGTGACCCAGCCGGCCAACCTGGACCGCCTGACCATGCCGGGCCGCAACTTCGCCATCAATGTGGTGTGGGATATCTGACCTGAGCTGATCGGCACTGGCCCCATCGCCGGCTTGCTGGCGATGGGGCCAGAACTGACAACACAAACAACCAGTTTTTTTACTGTTCCCACCCCGCTGTTTCGTCTTGTCACTAGACGCCCCCATTTTCCAAGGACACCCCCATGACCGACCGCCCAGCCCTGCGCTCGCAACGCCTCAACCAGGTCACCCACGCCCCGCACACCGAACTCGACGCCTTGGTCAAATCCCACGCGCCGTTCGACAGCCGGGAAAGCTTCGCCCGTTTCGTCGTCGCCCAGTACCTGTTCCAGTCCGAGCTGCAGGCCCTGTACAACGACCCGCAACTGATCGCCATCGTCCCCGACCTGGCCGCGCGCTGCCGCGCAGAGCAAGCCCGCCTGGACCTCGCCGACCTCGACACGCAAGTGCCAGCCAGTGTGCCCGGCGCACTGCAGAACCCGAGCCTGGCCGAGGCATTGGGCTGGATCTTCGTCTCCGAAGGCTCCAAACTGGGCGCTGCGTTTCTGATCAAGCGTGCCGTGGCCCTGGAACTGTCCGACAGCTTCGGTGCTCGTCATCTGGGCGAACCGGCCGGCGGCCGCGCTGAAGGCTGGAAGCAGTTCACCCGTATTCTCGATGGCCTGGAGCTGTCGGCCGAGGACGACGCTGCCGCCGAGCGTGGTGCAGTCGCCGCCTTCGAGCGCTTCACCGAACTGCTCAAGCATGCCTACGCTGCCGACAGTGCGCTGGCCTGATACGCTTTACCCGGCCACCTCTCCGGTGGCCGGACCGTTTTTCGCAGTGAGACCATGACCCCACCTGCCCGCTCGAAACTGTCGCGCCTGCTGTATGGCATCCTGGCTTACGTGAGCTTGGGTATCGGCCTGATCGCCATTGTCATCCCAGGCCTGCCGACCACTGAATTCATCCTGCTGGCCGCCTGGGCGGCGACCCGCAGTTCGCCGCGCCTGTCAGCATGGCTGGAGAACCACCGGTTGTTCGGGCCCATCCTCTACAACTGGCGCAATGGCAAGGTGATCCAGCGCCGGGCAAAGGTGAGTGCGACCATCAGCATGCTGATGTGCGCCGGCCTGATGCTGACCTTCCTCGAACACCATTGGCCGGTATTCCTGGCCATCGCCGGCATGAGCCTGGGCAACCTGTGGATCTGGTCCCGGCCAGAGCGCGCCTGCAGGCCGGCTTCACAGGCTCAACAACCCTGAATAGAGCGCATAGGCCGCCAGTGCCGCGCCCACCAGTACCGCCGCGAAAATCAGCTTCTCCCAGGTGGTGAACAGCACCTGGCCTTGCTCGCGCTTGGCCCGGGCGAACAGGATCACCCCTGGCGCATACAGCAACGCCGACAGCAGCAGGTACTTGAGCCCGCCGGCGTACAGCAGCCACACCGCATACACCAACGCCACTGCCGCCACCAATAGGTCCTTGCGCCGCAGCCCCTCCTGCCCTGCGTAACTCTCGCCGCGCAGGGCCAGCAGCACCGCATAGGCGGCCGACCACAGGTAAGGCACCAGAATCATCGACGACGCCAGGTAGATCAGGCTGGTATACGTGCCCGCCGACACCAGTGTGATCAGCAAGAAGCCCTGGATCATGCAGTTGGTCAACCACAGCGCGTTGGCTGGCACGTGGTTGGCGTTTTCCTTGGCCAGGAAGCGCGGCATGGTCTTGTCCCGCGCCGTGGCAAAGAGAATCTCGGCGCACAGCAGCGCCCACGACAGCAAGGCGCCCAGCAGCGAGATCGCCAGGCCGATACTGATCAGCAATGCGCCCCACGGCCCGACAATATGCTCGAGCACCGACGCCAGCGACGGGTTCTGCAAACCGGCCAGCTCCGGCTGGGTCATCACCCCCAGCGACAACACGTTGACCAGCACCAGCAGCGCCAGCACGCCAAGAAAGCCGATCACCGTGGCCTTGCCGACATCCGAACGGCGCTGCGCCCTTCCCGAGTAGACGCTGGCGCCTTCAATGCCGATGAACACGAACACGGTGACCAGCATCATGTTGCGCACCTGGTCCAGCACATTGCCGAACTGCGGGTTGCTCAGGCCCCAGATATCGCGGGTGAAGATGTCGGCACGGAAGGCGAACGCGGCGATGACGATGAAGATCAGCAGCGGCACCACCTTGGCCACGGTGGTCACCTGGTTGATGAACGCCGCTTCCTTGATGCCGCGCAGCACCAGGAAGTGCACCGACCACAACAGCAGCGAGGCACAGCCGATGGCGATTGGCGTATTGCCCTCGCCGAACACCGGGAAATAGAAACCCAGGGTACTGAACAGCAGCACGAAGTAGCCGACGTTGCCCAGCCAGGCACTGATCCAGTAGCCCCAGGCCGACGAGAAGCCCATGTAGTCGCCGAAGCCGGCCTTGGCATAGGCATACACACCCGAGTCCAGCTCCGGCTTGCGGTTGGCCAGGGTCTGGAACACGAAGGCCAGCGCCAGCATGCCCACTGCCGTTATGCCCCAGCCGATCAGCACAGCCCCAACGTCGGCGCGTGCCGCCATGTTTTGCGGCAACGAGAAGATCCCGCCGCCAATCATCGAACCGACCACCAGTGCGATCAACGCGCCAAGGCGCAGTTTCTGTCCTGGTTCGCTCATGCGAATCCCCATCTTTTGTGTGCATTGTCACACGCCTGAAACAGCTTTATTTGCATATAAAAGCACGTACTTATAAGACGCAAAGCCATTAAAGCTATAGCACTCATAACGCCTTTGTCTATACCAGCGCCCTGACATAAACGCCTGTCCCTTAGGCAACTTTAAAGAAGCCTATTACGCCTGGAATTTGTTGAGAAATATTTGCGAAAACGGCAAAAGCGACTAGCTTCTAAGCTCGCAGGCTGAACAGAGCGTTTGCTCTAGATGTACATGGAGGTGCCAGCGCACGTGGCCTGCAGCCAGGCTGTCGGCACTCTCCAGGAGTCATGTGAAGGCATTTTCCTACTTCACAACGCCATGAACTGATCCACGTCAGGTCATGGCTCCGGCGACGGATTTATTCTGTCGTCAACTTTCTCCTGGTACGGAGTTGTTAAATGTCTGATTCTTCCGGAAAACTAAAACTCGGTGCACTTGTTGCGCTTGTCGTCGGTTCGATGATTGGCGGCGGGATCTTCTCGTTGCCACAGAACATGGCGGCCAGTGCAGGTGTCGGTGCGGTATTGATTGGCTGGGCAATTACTGCAGTGGGCATGCTGACCCTCGCGTTCGTGTTCCAGACCCTGGCCAACCGCAAGCCTGACCTTGACGGTGGTGTGTACGCCTATGCCAAGGCTGGCTTCGGCGACTACATGGGCTTCTCGTCAGCCTGGGGCTACTGGATCAGTGCCTGGCTGGGCAACGTTGGTTACTTCGTGCTGCTGTTCAGCACGCTCGGCTACTTTTTCCCGATCTTCGGTGAAGGCAACACCCCCGCCGCCATTATCGGCGCGTCGATCCTGCTGTGGGCGGTGCACTTCCTGGTGCTGCGCGGCATCAAGGAAGCGGCGTTCATCAACCTGGTCACCACCGTGGCCAAGGTCGTGCCGCTGGTGCTGTTCGCCCTGATCTGCCTGTTCGCCTTCCGGCTCGACATCTTCACCGCCGACATCTGGGGCACCGGTACACCGGAGCTGGGCAGCGTGATGAACCAGGTGCGCAACATGATGCTGGTCACCGTCTGGGTGTTCATCGGCATCGAGGGTGCGAGCATCTTCTCCTCGCGAGCGGAAAAACGCGCCGACGTGGGCAAGGCCACGGTCATCGGTTTCGTCACCGTGCTGCTGTTCCTGGTGCTGGTCAACGTACTGTCGCTGGGCATCATGACCCAACCAGAACTGGCCAAACTGCAGAACCCCTCGATGGCCGCAGTGCTTGAACACGTGGTGGGCCACTGGGGCGCGGTGCTGATCAGCGTCGGCCTGATCATCTCGCTGCTCGGTGCCCTGCTGTCATGGGTGCTGTTGTGCGCCGAGATCATGTTCGCCGCCGCCAAGGACCACACCATGCCGGAGTTCCTGCGCCGCGAGAACGCCAACCAGGTGCCGGCCAACGCGCTGTGGCTGACCAACGCCATGGTGCAGATCTTCCTGGTGATCACGCTGTTCTCCGCCAGCACCTACCTGTCGCTGATCTACCTCGCCACCTCGATGATCCTGGTGCCTTACCTGTGGTCGGCGGCCTATGGCTTCCTGCTGGCGCTGCGCGGTGAAACCTACGAGCAGGCCCTGGTCGAGCGCAAGAAAGACTTGTTCATCGGTGCCGTCGCCCTGCTGTATGCCGTCTGGCTGCTGTACGCCGGCGGCGTGAAATACCTGCTGCTCTCGGCCCTGCTGTACGCCCCGGGGGCCATTCTGTTCGCCAAGGCCAAGCGTGAAATTGGCCAACCGATCTTTACCAACGTGGAAAAACTGATCTTCGCAGCCGTGGTCATCGGCGCCCTGGTGGCAGCCTATGGTCTGTACGACGGTTTCCTGACCCTGTGACCCACGTCATTGCACCACATGGAGGATTGAACAATGTCCGCTGAAAAACAGAAGTACGGTGTCCATTCCGAAGCCGGCAAGCTGCGCAAAGTGATGGTCTGCTCCCCAGGCCTGGCGCACAAGCGCCTGACCCCGAGCAACTGCGACGAGCTGCTGTTCGATGACGTGATCTGGGTGGACCAGGCCAAGCGTGACCATTTCGACTTCGTCACCAAGATGCGCGAGCGCGGCGTGGATGTGCTGGAGATGCACAACCTGCTGACCGACATCGTGCAGGACAAAGAAGCGCTGAAGTGGATCCTCGACCGCAAGATCACCCCTGATACCGTCGGGGTCGGCCTGACCAACGAAGTGCGAAGCTGGCTCGAAGGCCTCGAACCACGCCATCTGGCCGAGTTTCTGATCGGCGGCGTGGCCGGCCAGGACCTGCCGCAGAGCGAAGGCGCCGACGTGGTCAAGATGTACAACGACTACCTGGGCCACTCCAGCTTCATCCTGCCACCGCTGCCCAACACCCAATTCACCCGCGACACCACCTGCTGGATCTATGGCGGCGTCACCCTCAACCCGATGTACTGGCCGGCTCGACGTCAGGAAACCCTGCTGACCACTGCCATCTACAAGTTCCACAAGGAATTCACCAACGCCGACTTCCAGGTCTGGTACGGCGACCCGGACAAGGAACACGGCAACGCTACCCTCGAAGGCGGTGACGTGATGCCGATCGGCAATGGCATCGTGCTCATCGGCATGGGCGAGCGCACCTCGCGCCAGGCCATCGGCCAGCTGGCGCAGAACCTGTTCGCCAAGGGCGCCGTCAAGGAAGTGATCGTCGCCGGCCTGCCAAAGTCCCGCGCGGCCATGCACCTGGACACCGTGTTCAGCTTCTGCGACCGCGACCTGGTCACGGTCTTCCCGGAAGTGGTGAAAGAGATTGTGCCGTTCATCATCCGCCCGGACGAAAGCAAGCCCTACGGCATGGATGTACGCCGCATCAACAAATCGTTCATCGAAGTGGTGGGCGAGCAATTGGGCGTCAAGCTGCGTGTGGTCGAGACCGGCGGCAACAGCTTCGCCGCCGAGCGCGAACAGTGGGATGACGGCAACAACGTGGTGGCGATGGAGCCAGGCGTGGTCATCGGCTACGACCGCAACACCTACACCAACACCCTGCTGCGCAAGGCCGGGATCGAGGTCATCACCATCAGCGCCGGCGAGCTTGGCCGGGGCCGTGGCGGCGGCCACTGCATGACCTGCCCGATCGTGCGCGACCCAATCGACTACTAACGACCATTACTCCGGCTGCCCCCACAAGGCGGTGGCCGGGCCGATTACCGAATCCAAGGAGAATCACCATGGCGTTCAACATCCACAACCGCAACCTGCTCAGCCTCGAACACCACACCACCCGCGAGCTGAGGTACCTGCTGGACCTGTCCCGCGACCTCAAGCGCGCCAAGTACACCGGCACCGAGCAGCAGCACCTGAAGGGCAACAACATCGCCCTGATCTTCGAAAAGACCTCCACCCGCACCCGCTGCGCCTTCGAGGTCGCCGCCTATGATCAGGGCGCCAACGTCACCTACATCGACCCCAACTCCTCGCAGATCGGCCACAAGGAGAGCATGAAGGACACCGCCCGCGTGCTCGGGCGCATGTACGATGCCATCGAGTACCGCGGCTTCAAGCAGGAAATCGTCGAAGAACTGGCCAAGTTTGCCGGCGTACCCGTGTTCAACGGCCTGACCGACGAATACCACCCGACCCAGATGATCGCCGACGTGCTGACCATGCGTGAGCACAGCGACAAACCGCTGCACGACATCAGCTACGCCTACCTGGGTGACGCGCGCAACAACATGGGCAACTCGCTGCTGCTGATCGGCGCCAAGCTCGGTATGGACGTACGGATCGCCGCCCCCAAGGCGCTGTGGCCGCACGATGACCTGGTCGAGCGCTGCAAGCAGTATGCTGAAGAAAGCGGTGCACGCATTACCCTGACCGAAGACCCGAAAGCTGCGGTCAAGGGCGTGGACTTCGTGCACACCGACGTCTGGGTGTCGATGGGTGAGCCAATCGAAGCCTGGGGCGAGCGCATCAAGCAGCTCAAGCCTTACCAGGTGAATGCCGACCTCATGAAATCCACCGGCAACCCACGGACCAAGTTCATGCACTGCCTGCCGGCGTTCCACAACTCCGAGACCAAGGTCGGCAAGCAGATCGCCGAGCAGTATCCGGACCTGGCCAACGGCATCGAAGTGACCGATGACGTGTTCGAATCGCCGGCGTGCATCGCCTTCGAGCAGGCAGAAAACCGCATGCACACCATCAAGGCGATCCTGGTTTCGACACTGGCTGATCTCTGATAACCACCTCGACAGTGTGGGAGCTGGCTTGCCGGCGATGCAGGCAACACAGTGCATGGCACCGGCTTCGCCGGTGATCGCCGGCAAGCCGGCTCCCCCATAGGAACGAGGCGCTCCCCCTTCTTCGCAAAGGACATTCCCATGCGTATCGTTGTTGCATTGGGCGGCAACGCCCTGCTGCGCCGCGGCGAGCCCATGACCGCTGACAATCAGCGCGCCAATATCCGCACCGCCGCCGAGCAGATCGCCAAGATTCACCCCGGAAACGAGCTGGTCATCGCCCACGGCAACGGCCCACAGGTTGGCCTGCTGTCGCTCCAGGCGCTGTCCTACAAGCCCGACGAAGCTTACCCGCTGGATGTACTCGGTGCCGAAACCGAGGGCATGATCGGCTACATGATCGAACAGGAACTGGGCAACCTGCTGGCGTTCGAAGTGCCGTTCGCCACCCTGCTGACCCAGGTTGAGGTCGACGCCAACGACCCGGCTTTCAAGGACCCGACCAAGTTCATCGGCCCGGTCTACAGCAAGGAAGAAGCCGAACGCCTGGCCAAGGAAAAGGGCTGGGTGGTCAAGCCCGACGGTGACAAGTACCGCCGCGTAGTGGCCAGCCCCAAACCCAAGCGCATCTTCGAGATCCGCCCGATCAAGTGGCTGCTGGAGAAAAACAGCATCGTAATCTGCGCAGGCGGTGGCGGCATCCCCACCCTGTACGATGAAAACCGCAAGCTCAAAGGCATCGAGGCGGTCATCGACAAGGACCTGTGCTCGGCGCTGCTGGCCGAGCAATTGGAAGCCGACCTTCTGATTATCGCCACCGACGTCGATGCGGCTTACATTGACTGGGGCAAACCCACGCAAAAGGCCATTGCCCAGGCCCACCCCGACGAACTCGAACGGCTGGGTTTTGCCGCCGGCTCCATGGGGCCGAAGGTGCAGGCTGCCTGTGACTTCGCGCGCAACACCGGCAAAGTGGCGGTGATCAGCTCGCTGGAAAACATCGAGGACATCGTCAAAGGCACGGCCGGCACCCGCGTTTCCACGGCCAAGCCGGGTATCAGCTACCGTTGAATGCAGTAGGCGGGCGTTGGCTGCCCGCCTTTTTCGACCTTCCGGAGGATTTCGCCATGGCCCAGTTCCAACCCGGTCACGTGCACATCGAACGCACTGCGCTGAACAGCGCCGACCACAGTTACGACCTCAACATCGAATATGAGGCGACGACGCAGGACCCCAAGGAAGGCCGCGGCATACAGTTCCACATGCATGGCAGCATCGAGGGCAAGCCGGTCGATGAAAAGTTCTTTCTGCCCAAGGATCAGGTACTGCCTAGTTTTCTGATGGTAATGAGCCGCAAGGCCCAGGCCCATCTTGCCCCCCCCAAGAAGTTCGAAACCCTCAGCTCGCCGCACAAGATCTACGACGCGATGTTCGAAGACATCCGCGCCAAGCTGGATGTGAAATCGGGCGACGCGATCAAGCCAGAACACCTGGAGTGACCCAATCGCCGGCAAGCCGGCTCCCACAGGTACTCCGCTACCCTGGGCCCAGCGGGGTACCTGTGGGAGCCGGCTTGCCGGCGATTGGGTTTAACACCGCTCCCAAGGCATACTACTGGCCTCCCCGGCCATGACCACCCGCCTCCCCCATGCGCATCCACGTCAGCTTCATCGACCGCGTCGGCATCACCCAGGAAGTCCTTGCCCTGCTCGGTGCCCGCAACCTCAACCTGGACGCCGTGGAGATGGTCCCGCCGAACGTCTACATCGATGCCCCGACCCTTAGCCCCGCCGTGCTCGAAGAGCTGCACGATGCATTGTTCGAAGTGCGGGGCGTACAGTCGGTGGACGTGGTCGACATCCTCCCCGGCCAGCGCCGCCACCTGCAGCTCGATGCCCTGCTGGCCGCCATGAGCGACCCGGTGCTGGCCGTGGACAGCGCCGGCCAGGTGCTGCTGGCCAACCCCGCGCTGATCGCCCTGTGCGGCCGCGAGTCGGCCGGCCGTTCGGTGGGCGAGCTGTTCGGTGACCCGGCCCTGCTGCAGGCGCTGCTGGACAACAACTTCCATCTGCCGATGCGCGAGATGCAGCTCAACGGCCAGAGCCTGCTGCTGGATGCCACGCCCATCACCAACGCCGGCGGCCTGTTGACCCTGTACCCGCCCAACCGCATGGGCGAACGCCTTTCGGCCCTGCACCACGACCATGCCGAAGGCTTTGATGCGCTGCTGGGGGAGTCCCCAGCGATCCGCACCCTCAAGGCCCGCGCCTTGCGCGTGGCAGCCCTCGACGCGCCGCTGCTGGTGCATGGCGAAACCGGCACCGGCAAGGAGCTGGTGGCCCGCGCCTGCCATGCCATCAGCAGCCGCCACGCGGCGCCGTTCCTCGCCCTCAACTGCGCTGCACTGCCCGAAAGCCTGGCCGAGAGCGAACTGTTCGGTTACGCCCCCGGCGCCTTCACCGGCGCACAACGCGGTGGCAAGCCGGGGCTGATGGAGCTGGCCAACCAGGGCACGGTGTTTCTCGACGAGATTGGCGAGATGTCGCCGTACCTGCAGGCCAAACTGCTGCGTTTTCTCAGCGACGGCAGCTTCCGCCGCGTGGGCGGCGACCGTGAGGTGAAGGTGGACGTGCGCATCATCAGCGCCACCCACCGAGACCTGGAACGCATGGTCGCCGAGGGCACGTTCCGTGAAGACCTGTTCTACCGCCTCAACGTGCTCAACCTGCAGGTGCCGCCGCTGCGTGACCGTGGCCAGGACATCCTCATGCTCGCGCACTACTTCATGCAGCAGGCCTGCACGCAGATCCAGCGCCCGGCCTGCCGCCTGACCCCGGCCACGCACTCGGCCCTGCTGGCCAATCCTTGGCCGGGCAACGTGCGCCAACTGCAGAACGTGATATTCCGCGCGGCGGCCATCTGTGAAAGCAACCTGGTGGACATCGGCGACCTGGACATCGCCGGCACCTCGGTGGCGCGTGGGCAGGATGGTGAAGTGGCGAGCCTGGAGCAGGCGGTGGGCGATTTTGAACGCGAACTGTTGCAGCGCCTGTATGCGAGTTACCCCTCCACCCGGCAACTGGCCGGGCGCCTGCAGACATCGCACACCGCGATCGCTGTTCGGTTGCGTAAGTACGGCATTCCAGGCAAAGGCTGAAGGGTTCGCCATCCGCCCTAGTATTTTTGACGTAAGTTCCGAGTGTTTATCAGGTTTTTCCTACCCGTAGAACGCAGGCGCTGCACCTACACTCGCTCCCCCTCAGGCGCACCAAGGACTGTTCGCCGCTAAACAGAGCAGAGAGTACCTTGAATGCTTGCACTCGATTTCTACGGCACACTGGTGGCCGCTTCGCTGGTGCTCCTAGTGGGGCGCGGCCTGGTAAACCGCGTCGGTTTTCTGCGCACTTACAATATTCCCGAGCCGGTAGCCGGCGGTTTGCTGGTTGCCCTGCTGCTTCTGGGCCTGCGCGCCATGGACATGCAGGTGCAGTTCGATACCTCCCTGCAAACGCCCTTGATGCTGGCATTTTTTGCCACTATCGGTTTGAGTGCCGACATCGCCAGCCTGAAAAAAGGCGGGCGAATTGTCGGTGTATTTCTGATGGCGGTCACCGGGCTGCTGGTGGTGCAGAATGCCCTGGGCATCGGCCTGGCCACGGTGTTGGGGCTCGACCCGCTGATGGGTTTGCTGTCCGGCTCGATTTCCCTCTCAGGCGGCCACGGCACGGGCGCAGCCTGGGGCGCCACCTTCAGCGAGAAATACGGCCTGGCCTCCGCCACCGAGCTGGCCCTGGCCGCTGCCACGTTTGGCCTGGTGCTGGGCGGGCTGATTGGCGGGCCTGTCGCCCGCCTGCTCATCAACCGTGTGCAGACACCGGGGTTGGAACAGGAAGTACCCCGTGCGCCCAAAGGTTTCGAGCAACCGAACCAAGAGCGCTTGATCACGCCATTCTCAATGATCGAAACCCTTGCGCTGATCGCCGTCAGCTTGATGGCGGGCACCTTGTTGAACAAGCAGCTGCATGAGACCGCATTCGAATTGCCGACATTCGTTTGTGTCTTGTTCGTCGGTGTCATGCTGCGCAATGGGCTTTCAGCATTCGGCCGCTATCAGGTACTCGAGCGCGAAGTATCGGTACTGGGCAATGTCAGCTTGTCGCTGTTTCTGGCGATCGCGCTGATGTCGTTGAAACTCTGGGATCTGGCTGCACTGGCTTTGCCATTCTTCGCTCTGCTGGCGGCACAGACCTTGGTGATGGCGCTTTTTGCCATCTTCGTGACATTCCGGATCATGGGCAGCAACTACGATGCAGCCGTACTGGCGGCAGGGCATTGCGGTTTCGGGCTGGGCGCAACGCCTACGGCCATTGCCAACATGCAAGCGGTCACGCACCGCTTCGGGCCTTCGCAGATTGCCTTCCTGGTGGTGCCGATGGTTGGAGCGTTCTTCATCGACATCATCAACGTCATCGTGATCAAGCTGTACCTGGCCTTGCCGTTTTTCGCAGCGCTTTGACGTCCACGGCCTCGACTGTATCGAAATCGGTACTTCGTACCGATTTCGATACAAAAGCACGCCATAGCCTCCACGCAAGGGTTTGATCCTCAAACCCTTTTGCTCTCCCGCCAATCTGTAACGATATCATTCCAAAAAATCCGCAAAGCCGTTTTATGAATTGCTTAAGTTATTGATTTATAAGTTTTTTCTTCTCATGGCCACATTCTTGCTTAGGGATAGTTAACCCAAGAGCGCGGACACACCGCGCCCAACGCCCTGCTTCCCGAGGATTCCCCATGAGCGAGTTGCGTTTCACTGAAGATCACGAATGGCTGCGCGTCGAAGCCGACGGTAGCGTCACCGTAGGCATCACCGCCTACGCCCAGAACGCCCTCGGCGATGTGGTCTACGTGCAACTGCCGGAGCTGCAGCACTACGAAAAAGGTGCCGAAGCCTCCACCGTCGAATCGGTCAAGGCCGCCAGCGGCGTCTACATGCCCCTGAGCGGTGAAGTGGTTGCCGTGAACGAAGGCCTGAACGACAGCCCGGAACTGGTCAACGAAGACCCGCTGGGCGAAGGCTGGTTCTTCCGCTTCACCCCGGCGGACATGAACGAAGTAGCGGCCCTGCTCGACCAGGACGCCTACGACCGCCTGATCAAAGCCAACGACGACGCCTGAGGAATCCGCCCATGACCATCAACCTCAGCACCGCCAACGAATTCATCGCCCGCCACATCGGCCCACGCGCCGCTGACGAGCAGGCCATGCTGGCCACCCTGGGCTTCGACTCACTGGAGGCGATGACCGCCGCCGTCATCCCCGACACCATCAAGGGCACCAGCGTACTGGGCTCGGAAGACGGCCAAAGCGAAGCCGATGCCCTCGCCGCACTGAAGGCCATCGCCAGCCGCAACCAGCTGTTCAAGAACTACATCGGCCAGGGCTACTACAACACCCACACCCCGGCACCGATCCTGCGCAACCTGCTGGAAAACCCGGCCTGGTACACCGCCTACACCCCTTATCAGCCTGAGATTTCCCAGGGCCGCCTGGAAGCGCTGCTGAACTTCCAGACCCTGATCAGCGACCTGACCGGCCTGCCGATCGCCAACGCCTCCCTGCTCGACGAAGCCACTGCCGCAGCCGAGGCCATGACCTTCTGCAAGCGCCTGTCGAAGAACAAGGCCAGCCACGCCTTCTTCGCCTCCGTGCACTGCCACCCGCAGACCCTCGACGTACTGCGCACCCGTGCCGAGCCGCTGGGCATCGAGATCGTGGTCGGCGACGAGCGTGAGCTGGGCGATGTCAGCGCCTTCTTCGGTGCGCTGCTGCAATACCCGGCCAGCAATGGCGAGGTGTTCGATTACCGCGAGCTGGTGCAGCGCCTGCACGCCGCCAACGCCCTGGTGGCGGTTGCTGCCGACCTGCTGGCCCTGACCCTGCTGACCCCGCCGGGCGAGTTCGAGGCCGATGTAGCCATCGGCAGCGCTCAGCGCTTTGGCGTGCCACTGGGCTTCGGTGGCCCGCACGCGGCCTACTTCGCCACCCGTGATGCATACAAGCGCGACATGCCAGGGCGCCTGGTCGGCGTGTCGATCGACCGCTTCGGCAAGACAGCCCTGCGCCTGGCCATGCAGACCCGCGAACAGCACATCCGCCGCGAGAAGGCCACCAGCAACATCTGCACCGCCCAGGTGCTGCTGGCCAACATCGCCAGCATGTTCGCCGTTTACCACGGCCCGGCAGGCCTCAAGCGCATCGCCGAACGCACCCACGCGCTGACCGCAGTTCTCGCCGCCGGCCTGAAAGCTCTGGGGCTGGAAGTGGTTGGCGAAACCGCCTTCGACACCCTGACGCTGGCCACCGGCAGCGCCACTGCAGCCCTGCACGACAAGGCCCGCGCGCAACGTATCAACCTGCGCCAGATCGATGCCGGCCATCTGGGCCTGTCGCTCGACGAGACCAGCACCCAGGCTGACGTCGAGGCGCTGTGGCAGCTGTTCGGTGGCGAACAAGCGCAACCGGACTTCGCCGCCCTGGCCGCCAGCACCGGCTCGCGCCTGCCAGCCGCCCTGCTGCGCCAGTCGGCCATCCTCGAACACCCGGTGTTCAACCGCTACCACAGTGAAACCGAGCTGATGCGCTACCTGCGCCGCCTGGCCGACAAGGACCTGGCGCTGGACCGCAGCATGATCCCGCTGGGCTCGTGCACCATGAAGCTCAACGCCGCCAGCGAAATGATCCCGGTGACCTGGGCCGAGTTCGGCAACCTGCACCCGTTCGCCCCGGCCGAGCAAAGCCAGGGCTACCAGCAGATGACCACCGAGCTGGAAGCCATGCTCTGCGCCGCCACCGGCTACGACGCCGTGTCGCTGCAACCCAACGCCGGCTCCCAGGGCGAGTACGCAGGCCTCTTGGCCATCCGCGCCTACCACCGCAGCCGCGGCGACAGCCACCGCGACATCTGCTTGATCCCCTCCTCGGCCCACGGCACCAACCCGGCGACCGCGCACATGGCCGGCATGCGCGTGGTGGTCACCGCCTGTGACGCACGTGGCAACGTCGATGTCGAAGACCTGCGCGCCAAGGCCATCGAACACCGCGAACGCCTGGCCGCGATCATGATCACCTACCCGTCGACCCACGGCGTGTTCGAGGAAGCGATCGGCGAGATCTGCGCGATCATCCACGACAACGGTGGCCAGGTGTATATCGACGGCGCCAACATGAACGCCATGGTCGGCCTGTGCGCCCCGGGCAAGTTCGGCGGCGACGTTTCCCACCTTAACCTGCACAAGACCTTCTGCATCCCGCACGGCGGTGGCGGCCCGGGCGTCGGCCCGATCGGCGTCAAGTCGCACCTGGCGCCGTTCCTGCCGGGCCACGCACAGCTGGAGAACCGCGAAGGCGCCGTGTGCGCTGCGCCGTTCGGCAGCGCCAGCATCCTGCCGATCACCTGGATGTACATCCAGGTGATCGGCAGGA
>Ga0213823_1001010_pt1 | contig 18936 bp, 15 predicted proteins | sample MC6MC0907MG_FD_179887 | JGI IMG/M metagenome (GOLD analysis project Ga0213823, IMG submission 179887) | Enriched soil aggregate microbial communities from Iowa State University, Ames, United States - MC6-MC0907-MG | ecosystem: Environmental > Terrestrial > Soil > Unclassified | place: USA: Iowa...
TGCGACAAGCTCGACAAAGTCGGCTACTGGTCGCTGGAAGTCTGGGGCGGCGCGACCTTCGACGCCTGCGTGCGCTTCCTCAAGGAAGACCCGTGGGAGCGCCTGCGCAAACTGCGCGCCGCGCTGCCCAACACCCGCCTGCAAATGCTCCTGCGCGGGCAGAACCTGCTGGGCTACCGCCATTACAGCGACGACGTGGTCAAGGCCTTCGTCGCCAAGGCGGCGGTCAACGGCATCGACGTGTTCCGCATCTTCGACGCCATGAACGACGTGCGTAACCTGCGGGTGGCCATCGAAGCGGTGAAAGCCGCCGGCAAGCACGCCCAGGGCACCATTGCCTACACCACCAGCCCGGTGCACACCATCGAGGCGTTCGTGGCCCAGGCCAAGCAGATGGAATCCATGGGTTGCGACTCGGTGGCGATCAAGGACATGGCCGGCCTGCTGACCCCTTACGCCACCGGCGAACTGGTCAAGGCGCTGAAGGCCGAGCAATCGCTGCCGGTGTTCGTCCACTCCCACGACACCGCCGGCCTGGCCGCGATGTGCCAGCTCAAGGCCATCGAGAACGGCGCCGACCATATCGACACCGCGATCTCCAGCTTCGCCTGGGGCACCAGCCACCCGGGCACCGAGTCGATGGTCGCCGCCCTCAAAGGCAGCGAATTCGACACCGGCCTGGACCTGGAACTGCTGCAGGAGATCGGCCTGTACTTCTATGCCGTGCGCAAGAAGTACCACCAGTTCGAAAGCGAATTCACCGCGGTCGATACCCGGGTGCAGGTCAACCAGGTGCCGGGCGGGATGATTTCCAACCTGGCCAACCAGCTCAAGGAGCAGGGCGCCCTGAACCGCATGAGCGAAGTACTGGCGGAGATCCCGCGGGTGCGTCACGACCTCGGCTACCCGCCGCTGGTGACCCCGACTTCGCAGATCGTCGGCACCCAGGCGTTCTTCAACGTGCTGGCCGGCGAGCGCTACAAGACCATCACCAACGAAGTGAAGCTGTACCTGCAAGGCGGCTACGGCAAGGCGCCGGGCGAGGTGGACGAGAAGCTGCGGCGCCAGGCCATCGGCAGCGAAGAAGTGATCGACGTGCGCCCGGCCGACCTGCTGAAGCCGGAAATGACCAAGCTGCGCAATGACATCGGCGCCCTGGCCAAATCCGAAGAAGACGTGCTGACCTACGCCATGTTCCCGGACATCGGGCGCAAGTTCCTCGAAGAACGCGAAGCCGGCACCCTGACCCCGGAAGTGCTGCTGCCGATTCCGGAAGCGGGCGGCGTGAGCTCGGCCGGCGGCGAAGGCGTACCGACCGAGTTCGTCATCGACGTGCACGGCGAGACCTACCGCGTCGACATCACCGGCGTCGGCGTGAAGGCCGAAGGCAAGCGCCACTTCTACCTGTCCATCGACGGCATGCCGGAAGAAGTGGTGTTCGAGCCGCTCAACGAGTTCGTCGGCGGTGGCAGCAGCAAGCGCAAGCAGGCCAGCGCGCCGGGCCACGTCAGCACCACCATGCCGGGCAACATCGTCGATGTGTTGGTCAAGGAAGGCGACACCGTCAAGGCCGGCCAGGCGGTGCTGATCACCGAAGCCATGAAGATGGAAACCGAAGTCCAGGCGGCCATCGCCGGCAAGGTCACCGCCATCCATGTGGCCAAGGGCGACCGGGTCAATCCGGGCGAAATCCTGATCGAGATCGAAGGCTGATTTTCAATCCTTCATCGGTAACTGTTTACCTCGGGGGGGCTACGGCCTCCCTTTTTTTTGCCTGTTGCCCGGGGCGGCGGGGAGCGATGCACGTGCCGCTACAGGCGGCTTGAGGGATATTTCCAGGCTGGAACGAACATCATGTGAATGTATTTTAATACACTTATTCCGTTCTGAATTTTATATATATGCATTACAATGCATTTGACTGCCTTATGGCTCATTAAAAGTGCACTAAAATGCAGGTAACAAAGTGCTTCGGCTGACGTTGCAGCTCTACTGCGCAGGGGCATGGAGCGACGCCATGACCCTGACCTTCGACAGGCCCGAAGAGGGCTTCGCCAGCCCCTGCCGTTTTGGTTATGTCCAGCAGTACCTGGTGGATAACCTGGAGGCTGTCGCCAGCCCTCTGGCCAGGTCGGTCAGTGCACAGATCCCATTGGGCTGGGAATCGTGGCGGGAAGAACGAGCCCCGGCCTTTCTCTATGACCTTGCCCCCGCGGCGGCGGCCGGGCGCTTCTTGCTGCGGCATATCGGTCATGAGCGGCCGGACGGCATGGGCGTCGAATTGTTCCTCTTGAGTCGGTCCACCGCGGCGCCCATCGGCAACCTGCGGATCAAGGAGTCGCTGGCGGGCTTGCGCAGGCGTCCGGCGCTGGGGTTTTCCCGGGACCAGGTGATCGCCCTCGATAATCGCTTTCTCGAGTACGCCCACGAGCAGGGCGCGGCGTTCGGCGGTACTGCGAGCATCGGCGGTGAGGCGCCCAAGCTGCTGCTGACTCAAAATCGCGAGGGCCTGCTGTACCCCGATGCGCTGCTTGACGACGCTGCGGCGGCGCGCCACTGGTGGGTGAAGTTTCCCCGCAACCCGGCCACGCAGAATGACGGCGACATCCTCAGGAGCGAATTCCACTATTACCGGGCGCTGCAACAGTTGGGCATCGATACGCTGCCGGCCGAGGGCCTGGCCCTGGAAGAAGGACCCAGGCCCAGCCTGTGGATGCAGCGCTTCGACCGTCGGGTAACGCCGACGGGGGTGGAGCGCCTGGCGGTGGAGTCGATCTATTCCCTGGCGGGGCTGGTGGGCCATGGCCAGGGCATGCGGCACACCGAGGTGCTGGGGATCCTCGCCGAACTGTGGCGAGCCACGGGCCAGGAATCGGCGATCCCCGAACTGGTGGCGGATTACCTGCGCCGGGACCTGCTCAACAAGATCCTCGGCAACTCGGACAACCATGGACGCAACCTTTCGATCATCCGCACCGACAGTCGGGTGCAGCTGGCGCCGATCTACGATCTGGCACCCACGGTCATGGACGATGAGGGCATTACCCGGACCATCAAATGGCCCGGGCGCATGGAAGTGGCGGGTGACGTGGACTGGCGCCTGGTATGCGCGAGCCTGAAGCCGCTGCTCGACCCCGAAGCCGCCCTGACGCGCCTGCGGGAGGATGCCGAACGGCTGCGGGCCTTGCCGGACCTGTTGCGCGCCAGCGGCTTGCCCGACGCCACCCTGAATCACCCGCGCATTCACTTGCGCCACTTGGACCGACGCCTGCAGGAGTGGGGACTGCGATGAGTACAACCCTGGAAGAACGCGGCGCGCTGATCGACAGCATCCAGCAGGAGCTGGCGGCCGGCCGCTTGCCACTTGGCGATGCGGTCAGGCGCCTGCGCAGCGAAGTCACGGGGCTGCATCAGAGCCAGTTCGCCAGGATGTGCCGGATTTCCCTGCGCACCCTGATCCATATCGAACATGGTGACGGCAACCCGACCCTCAAGTCGTTGAATGCGGTGTTCAAGCCCTTCGGTTTGCAGATGGGGGTGCTGGTCGTGCAGAAAACCAGTCGCGCCCGCTCGCTGCTCAATGATCTCGAGCGCCTGGAAAAGGGCCCGGGTACGCCCGAGCCCTCGGCACCCCACTGAGCCTCAGTCGCGCTTGGCGTAGGCCTTGCCGTAATGCCTTTCCATCCGCGCCTGGATCAATTCCAGGCCGATCGACAGCAGCCAGTAGATGATCGCCGCGGTGCTGAGCATTTCGATGTAGCGGTAGCTGGAGCGGCCGTAGGACTGGGCCAGGAACATCACTTCCCAGACGCCCATCACCGAGATCAGCGACGAGTCCTTGAGCATCGAGATGAACTGGTTGGTGGCCGGCGGGATGATGGTGCGCATGGCCTGGGGCAGGGTCACCTGCCAGAAGATCACGCTGTCACTCATGCCCAGGGCCAGGGCCGCCTGGCGTTGGCCGTGGGGCACGCCGAGGATGCCGGCGCGGAAGATCTCGCTGAGGTAGGCGCCGTAGTTCAGCGACAGGGCGATGATCCCCGCGGCGATGGCGCCCGGCACCACGCCCAGTTGTGGCAGGCCGAGGTAGATCAGCAGGATCTGGATCAGCAGCGGCGTGCCGCGAAAGAACGAGGCGTAGAAGCTGGCGATGCCAAAGGCCACGGCGCTTTTCGACAACCGGGCCAGCGCGGTGACGAAGCCCAGCAGCGACGACAGCACGATCGAGCAGAGGCAGAGGAACAGGGTCAGCGCCGCGCCTTGCAGAAACCCGTTGGGGGCCAGGGTGATGCCGAGCAGGTTGGGCAGCTTGTCGAGGATGATCGAGAACTTCAGGTCGAAGCTCAGGAAGAAACTGGCGAACAGGCTGAACAGTACCGCCCAGGTCAGGTACAGGCGGACGCGAAAACCGAAGAGACGTTTGACCCGTGGCCCGGCCAGCGCTTGCGGTGGCCGGGGCGGTTGCGAAAGAGAAGTCATTGGCTGATGTCGGCGCCGATCCATTTCTGCGAGAGTTTGCTCAGGGTGCCGTCCTGCTTCAGCTGGGCGAACACTTCACGGACCTTGGCATGCCACTGGGCGTCGCCTTTCTCGATGGCCACCGAGTTGGGTTCGGCGTACAGCGGCTCGCCGGCGAGCTTGAAGCGCGGGTCCTGGGCCAGGCGCGGCTGGGCCGTTACCAGGTTGGTGAGGATCGCGTCCAGGCGCACGCCAGCGCCCAGGCCGAGGTCCTGGAAGGCCACATTGTCGGTGTCGTACGGGGCGATCTGCACGTTGTCGAACGGGTACTGCAACCGGGTGTCTTCGGCGCCCTCGATCACCAGGTTCTTGTTCAGGTAGCTCTCGTAGCTGGAAGCGCTGGTCAGGCCGACTTTCTTGTCGCTCAGGTCCTTGGCACCGTGGATACGATCGTCCTTGGCGTTGACTACGATCACCGCCGGCGAGGCGTAGTACTGCACCGGAAAGTCGAAGACTTCGGCGCGGGCCTTGCTCGGGGTCATGGAGCAGATGCAGATGTCGTAGCGCCCGCTCCAGCGGCCGGCGGAGATCACGTCCCAGGACGGCGTTTCCAGGCGCAGCTTCACGCCCAGTTTGTCGGCAACGGCCTTGGCCACGTCGACGTCGAAGCCATCGAGCTGGTTCTGATCGTTGAGGAAGGAGAAGGGCGGGTAGCTTTCCATCAGCACGCCGACCAACTCTTTTTTCTGTTCGATACGGTCCAGGGTGGCGCCGGCAAAAGCCTGGCTGGAGGCAGCGAGAATCGTCAGGCCCAGGGCCAGCAGCGGTTTGAATTTCATTGGAATCCCGGGCAGAAAAAAGGTTGTTATTAACTGAACGGTGCGTATTAAATAGTTATAAGAACGACTCAGATAGTGAGTTATTTTCATAAGCATATGAGAAAAAAGCATATGGGCGCAGAAAGCAGGGTAATTCTGGATGGCGGCATGGGTCGTGAACTGCAACGCCGCGGGGCGCCCTTCAGGCAGCCCGAGTGGTCGGCGCTGGCCCTGAGCGAAGCGCCGCAGGCAGTGGAAGCGGTGCATGCGGCTTATATCGAAAGCGGTGCCAACGTCATCACCAGCAACAGCTACGCGGTGGTGCCGTTCCACATCGGCGAAGCGCGTTTTGCCGCCGAAGGCCAGGCGCTGGCGGCCTTGGCCGGCGAACTGGCGCGGCGCGCGGTACAGGCTTCCGGCAAACCGGTGCGGGTCGCCGGTTCGTTGCCGCCACTGTTCGGCTCCTATCGCCCGGACCTGTTCGAGGCCGATCGCGCCGCCGAGTTGCTGGCGCCGCTGGTCAACGGCCTGGCCCCGCATGTCGACCTGTGGCTGGCGGAAACCCAGAGCTCCACGGTCGAGGCGCGGGCGATCCATGCCGGCCTGCCCAAGGACGGCAAACCCTTCTGGCTATCGTTCACCTTGCACGATGAGAACCCTGACCAGGTGCCACGCCTGCGCTCCGGCGAGCCGGTGGCGGACGCGGCGGCGGTGGCCGCGGAGCTGGGGGTGGAAACCCTATTGTTCAATTGCAGCCAGCCGGAAGTGATAGGCGCGGCGATCGACGCGGCGCGGGCAACCTTCGAGCGGCTGGGGGTGAAGATCCATATCGGCGCCTACGCCAACGCCTTCCCGCCGCAACCGAAAGAAGCCACGGCCAACGATGGCCTCGACCCGCTGCGCGACGACCTCGATCCGCCGGGTTACCTGCAATGGGCGGCCGACTGGCGGCAACGCGGCGCCAGCCACCTGGGCGGTTGCTGCGGTATCGGGCCGGAGCACATTGCGGTGCTGGCGCAGCAGCTGGCCTAAACCGGGCGACTCCTTGATATCCCGGCGACGCTCGATGCTCTATGTAGCCGCTGCCGAAGGCTGCGATCGAGCGGCACGCTCGCGGGGATCCTGCGACCGCCGGAGACCCTGGGGGTCTATCGCAGGCTGCGCCAGCGGCTACAGGGGCAGTGCCAGGCACGATAATGCAGCCGTTCAATGCTTTGTGTAGCCGCTGCCGAAGGCTGCGATCGAGCGGCACGCTCGCGGGGATCTTGCAACCGCCGGAGACCCTGCGGGCCTATCGCAGGCTGCGCCAGCGGCTACAGGGGCAGTGCCGGGCACAATAATGCAGCCGTTCAATGCTTTGTGTAGCCGCTGCCGAAGGCTGCGATCGAGCGTCACGCTCGCGGGGATCCTGCGACCGCCGGGGACCCTGCGGGTCTATCGCAGGCTGCGCCAGCGGCTACAGGGGCAGTGCCGGGCACAATAATGCAGCCGTTCCATGCTTTGTGTAGCCGCTGCCGAAGGCTGCGATCGAGCGGCACGCTCGCGGGGATCTTGCGACCGCCGGAGACCCTGGGGGTCTATCGTAGGCTGCGCCAGCGGCTACAGGGGCAGTGCCAGGCACGATAATGGAGCCGTTCCATGCTTTGTGTAGCCGCTGCCGAAGGCTGCGATCGAGCGGCACGCTCGCGGGGATCCTGCGACCGCCGGAGACCCTGCGGGCCTATCGCAGGCTGCGCCAGCGGCTACAGGGGCAGTGCCAGGCACAATAATGCAGCCGTTCCATGCTTTGTGTAGCCGCTGCCGAAGGCTGCGATCGAGCGGCACGCTCGCGGGGATCTTGCGACCGCCGGAGAGCCTGGGGGCCTATCGCAGGCTACACCGGCTTACCCCCGGCACTCCGCCAACCCCTTCAACTGCCCCGAGCCGCTCTGGTTGTCCTCGCTCAACCAGCGCTCGAGCCCGGCGCCGACCTTCGGCCACTCGGAATCGAGGATCGAATACCAGGCGGTATCGCGGTTCTGGCCCTTGACCACCATGTGCTGGCGGAACACCCCTTCGAAACTGAAACCCAGGCGCTCGGCCGCATAACGCGAACGGGCGTTGGCGTTGTTGCACTTCCATTCCAGGCGGCGATAACCGAGGGCGAAGGCTTCCTTGGCCAGCAGGTACACCGCCTCGGTGCTCTTGGGCGAGCGTTGCATGGGCGCGCCGAAGGTGACGTGGCCGATCTCGATGCGGCCCTGGGCCGGGACGATCGACATCAGGCTGAGCAAGCCCTGCACCTGGCCGCTGGCCCGGTCGATCACGCTGAAGAAATACGGGTCGCTGTTAGCCGCGTGGTTGTTCAGCCAGTCATTGAAGGCGCTGCGTTCGGTAAAGGGACCGTAAGGCAGGTAATCCCACAGCTTGGGGTCGGCGCCCGGGCCCTGGAAGGCGTGCCACAGGTCGTCGGCGTGGCGCGTCGGGTCGAGTTTTTCCAGGCGGATAAAGCGCCCTTCGAGCAGGGTGTTCGACGGCGGCGGTACGCCTTTCCAATCGGCGAGTGAGGTTGGCATAGGAATCTCCTTGAACGCTTAAAGGGCTTTGCGAAATTGAATGAAACCCGGGCGTTCGGCGATCCGCTCGTAGAGCTGGATGGCGGTGGCGTTGGTTTCGTGGGTCAGCCAGTGGACCTTGCAGCAGCCGTCGGCCTTGGCGGTGGCGTAGACGAATTCGATCAGTCGGCGACCGACGCCGGTGCCGCGTTGCTCCGGGACCACCAGCAAGTCCTGCAGGTAGCAGGAGTTCTCGATACTCCAGTTGGAGCGATGGTAGATGAAATGCACCATGCCCACCGCCTGCTCACCGTCCCAGGCCAGGGCGGCGTGGGTCGGCTCGGCGGGATCGAGGAAGCGCTGCCAGGTGCTGCGGGTGACCGTGTCGGCCAGCTCGGTGTTGTAGAAACGCAGGTAGGCCTGCCACAGCGGCAGCCAGGCGGTGTGGTCAGCGGCGGTGACGGGACGAATCTGGATCTGGCTCATGGCTGCTCCTGGCGCATCAGTTGGGAAATGCTCTGGTCATGGGGATCGGTGCTGGCGGCCAACCCTTCGCGCACGCCGGCGATGTCGGCGGCGGTGCGGTTCTGGCTGAGTTTGCGCTTGCCCTCCAGGCGCTGGATCGGCAGGGCGAAGCCGACGATGGCGCGCAGCATGCTGTCCATGAACTCGGCGGGGGCGTCCTCGAATTTCCAGGGGCTGGCGCGGCCGGCTTCATGCTGGTCGGTCAGGGCGCTGACCACTTCGCGGATGCGCTGCGGATCGTGGAACACCTCGGCCACGCCGTAGGCATGCACGCTCACGTAGTTCCAGGTCGGCACCACTTTGCCGTGCTCGGCCTTGCTCGGGTACAGCGACGGGCTGACGTAGGCTTCGGCGCCCTGGAAGATCAGCAGCGCCTCGGCGCCGTTGGCCAGTTCCTGCCATTGCGGGTTGGCCCTGGCCAGGTGGCCGTAGAGGGTGCCGTACGGACCCTGGTCCGGGGCGAACGACAGTGGCAGGTGATTGGCCTGCAGGCCGCGCTCCCCGTAGGTCACCAGGGTGGCAAGGCGGGTTTCCCCGATCAGCTGGTGCAGGGTGGGCAGGTCTTCTTCGGCGAAAGCGCGGGGTAGGTACATGGAAAAATATCCTTGGCGAATGGCTGCATCCTAGGCAGGCTATTGGTCTGTTGTAAGAGCCATCTTTGGTCATTTTCATAGATCCATTTGAACGCTCTATCCCGTCGCTCAGAGGGGCAAGCCCATGAACAGCCCGACATTGCCGCTCTCCTTCAACCCCGCCGGTATCGAGCTGGACCGCGGCCAGGGGCTCAGCCGCCAGCTGTACCAGGCGCTGCGCCAGCGGGTGCTGGACGGCCGGCTGGCCAGCGGCACGCGCCTGCCGGCCAGTCGCGACCTGGCGGCGGCCCTGGAGATTTCCCGCAACAGCGTGGTGCGCGCCTACGACCAGCTGTACGCCGAAGGTTTTATCGAAGGGCGGGTGGGCGACGGCACCTATGTGGCGCAATTGCCCGAGAGCCGGCTGCCGATCAAAAAGGCCACAAAAAATTTATCCACAAAAGTATCCACAGGGTTATCACCAGGCTTACCCACAGGGTTATCCACAAAATCCCCGGTTTTACCTGGGATTACATCCAGTAAAATTATCCACAGCGAGGCTTTGCAAAGGGTCGAACAGCATCACCTGGCGACTCCGCAAAGCGGTCCGCCACGGGCTTTTCGGGTGGGGATTCCGGCCTTCGATCTGTTTCCGTTCGAGGTCTGGGCCAAGCTGAATGCGGCTTTCTGGCGCAAACCGGATCTGGGCCAGCTGTGTTATGGCGATTCGGCCGGCGAGGAGCGCCTGCGCGGATTGATCGCGGCCTACTTGCGCAGTTCGCGCGGCATGCAATGCAGCGCTGAACAAATTGTGATCACCAGCGGTGCACAACAGGGCATAAGTCTTTGTGCACAGTTGCTGGTGAACCCTGGCGACGGCGTGGCTGTGGAAAATCCCGGCTATCGGGCGGCGGGGCATGCCTTCGCGATTGCCGGCGCGCGCCTGCACGGAGTGGCGGTGGATAACGAGGGCTTCGACTGTGCAGCCCTGGCGGGTCTGAGCGATTGCCGGCTGGCCTATGTCACGCCGTCCCACCAGTACCCCACCGGGGTCACCCTGAGCCTGGCCCGGCGCCTGGAACTGCTGGCCTGGGCCGAGCGCAGCAATGGCTGGATCGTCGAGGACGACTATGACGGCGAGTACCGCTACAGCGGGGCACCGCTGGCACCCTTGGCGGCTCTCGACCGACAAGGCCGGGTGCTGTACGTCGGCACCTTCGGCAAGGTCGCGTTCCCGGCCTTGCGCCTGGGTTACCTGGTGTTGCCGCCGGCGCTGGTGCAGCCCTTCGCCCAGCGCCGGGCGCTGGATGTGCGCCACTCCGAGGTCAGCACCCAGGCAGTGATGGCCGAATTCATGGCCGCCGGGCATTTCCAGCGGCATATCCGGCGCATGCGCCGCGCCGCCTTGAGCCGGCGCAATGCCTTGCTCGCTGGCTGGCCTGTGGATATCCCCGGGGTGGGCAAGGTGCCGAACGTGGCGGCGGGCCTGCATCTGACGATCCCGGTGGACAGCCTGGCCCGGGAGCGTGAACTGGTGGCGCAGGCCGCGGCCGTGGATGTCGAGATCAATGGCCTGAGCCACTACTGGCTGCCGGATTCGCCGCTGCCGCAGGACCGGCGCGCCGGGCTGGTGCTGGGCTTTGCCGCGGTGCCCGAAGCCGATATCGCCTGCGCCCTGGAGCGGCTGCGTCGGGCCTGGGGCGTGTGACGGCTATACTCGCGGCCATTGTCTTTGTCGAGAACCCTTATGAGCCTGACTCTTTCCGCGGCGCCCGAACGCAAGTTCGGTGCGCCCTTGTTCGCTTTGATCGTGCTGCTGGCCGGCGCCGTATTCCTGCAGGCCCAGGTCGGCTCGCGCCAGGTATGGCTGTTGCTGCTGGGCGCGGCCCTGGGCCTGACCCTGTATCACGCCGCCTTCGGTTTCACTTCGGCCTGGCGGGTGTTTATCCGCGATCGTCGCGGCGCCGGCCTGCGGGCGCAGATGGTCATGCTGGCGCTGGCGGTGCTGCTGTTCTTCCCGGCCCTGGGCGCGGGCAGCCTGTTCGGTTCGCCGGTCACGGGGCTGGTGGCGCCGGCCGGCGTCTCGGTGATTGTCGGTGCGTTCATCTTCGGCATCGGCATGCAGCTGGGTGGCGGTTGCGCGTCCGGCACGCTGTTCACCGTGGGTGGCGGCAACGCGCGGATGCTGGTGACCCTGCTGTTTTTCATCTGCGGTTCGCTGATCGCCACCCACCATGTGGACTGGTGGTTCGCCTTGCCGTCGCTGCCGCCGGTGTCCATCGTGCAGCGCTTCGGCGTGGCGCCGGCATTGGGGCTCTGCCTCGGTCTGTTCGCCTTGATCGCCCTGGTTACGGTACGCCTGGAGAAGAGCCGCCACGGCACGCTGGAAGCGCCGGTCGACAGCGCGCACCAGGGCTGGCGCCGCCTGCTGCGCGGGCCCTGGCCGCTGGTATGGGGTGCGGTCGCCCTGGCCCTGTTGAACTTCGCCACCCTGGCCCTGGCCGGGCGGCCCTGGGGTATCACCTCGGCGTTTGCCCTGTGGGGCGCCAAGGTCGCCAGCGGGCTGGGGGTGGATGTCGGCAGCTGGGTGTTCTGGCAGGGCGCGGCGAACGCCAAGGCCCTGGCCGCGCCGGTGTGGCAGGACATCACCAGCGTGATGGATATCGGCATCGTCTTCGGCGCCTTGTTGGCGGCGGGCCTGGCCGGGCGTTTCGCGCCAAGCCTGAAGATTCCCGCGCGCTCGCTGGTGGCGGCGGTGATCGGTGGTTTGCTGCTGGGCTACGGTTCGCGCCTGGCCTACGGCTGTAACATCGGCGCCTATTTCAGCGGCATCGCCTCCGGCAGCCTGCACGGCTGGCTGTGGCTGGTGGCGGCCTTTATCGGCAACGGCGTGGGCGTGCGCCTGCGGCCGTGGTTCTTTGCCGAGGAGCGTCAGCCGCAAGGGCTGACGGGCTGCTGAAACGCCGTGTATCCAAGCTTCTGTAGGAGCGAGGCTTGCCCGCGAAGGGCGTAAACGATGGTGCGGTATAGCGGCCAGATCGCCGCTGGGCGGCTATCGCGAGCAAGCTTCGCTCCCACGGAAGAACCGGGTAATCAGGTCCCGGCCTTGATCTTGGTCCAGGCCCGGGTCCGCGCTCGTTCCGCGTCCCGTGGCAGCGGCCGCAGGGTGTACAGCGTGCTCATCGCCACGTCGGTCGGGTACAGGTTGGGGTTGTTGCGGATCGACGGATCGACCAGTTCGGTGGCGTCCTTGTTCGGGTTCGGGTAGCCGACGAAGTCGCTGACCGGGGCGATCACCTTCGGTTGCAGCAGGTAGTTGATGAAGGTGTAGGCGTCGTCCGGGTTCTTCGCGCCTTTGGGGATCGCCAGCATGTCGAACCAGATCGGCGCCCCTTCCTTGGGCAGGCGCATGTCCACCACCACACCGTTCTTGGCTTCCTTGGCGCGGTTGGCGGCCTGGGAGAAACTGCCGGAATACCCCACCGCCACGCAGATGTCGCCGTTGGCGATGTCGGCCATGTACTTGGACGAATGGAAGTAGGTGACGTAGGGGCGGATCTTCAGCAGCAGCGCTTCGGCCTTGGCGTAGTCCGCCGGCTGCTTGCTGTTGGGGTCCAGGCCCAGGTGCTGCAGGGCCAGCGGCAGGATCTCCGACGGCGAGTCGAGCAGGGCCACGCCGCACTGCTTGAGCTTGCTGATGTTCTCTTCCTTGAAAATCAGGTCCCAACTGTCCACCGGCGCGTTCTCGCCGAGGGCGGCCTTGACCTTGGCTGGGTTGAAGCCGATCAGGATGGTGCCGTACATGTAGGGCACGGCAAATTTGTTGCCCGGGTCGTTGGCCTCGATCAGCTGCATCAGCTTGGGATCGAGGTGGTTCCAGTTCGGCAGCTTGCTGCGGTCCAGCGGCTGGAACACCCCGGCCTCGATCTGCTTGGCGAGGAACACATTGGACGGCACCACCACGTCGTAGCCGGAGTTGCCGGTCAGCAGCTTGGCTTCCAGCGCCTCGTTGGTGTCGAAGATGTCGTAGATCAGCTTGACCTGGCTGTTCTCGGCCTTGAAGTCTTCCAGGGCCTTGGGGGTGATGTAGTCGAACCAGTTGTAGACGCGCAGGGTGCGTTCTTCAGCCTGTGCGGCACCGCCCAGCAGCGCCGCGCAGAGCGCGGGCGCGAGGTAGCTTTTGAGCCTGTTCATGTGGCGGGTTTCCTTCACTGGGCGCTTTGAAAGCCTTCGAGAACGTTGACGGCGTTGATGCCGATCTCTTCCACCGCGTAGCCGCCTTCCATGACGAACAGCGTCGGCTTGCCCAGGGCGGCGATGCGTTGCCCCATGGCCAGGTAGTCCGGGCTGTCGAGCTTGAACTGCGAGATCGGGTCGTCCTTGAAGGTGTCCACGCCCAGCGATACCACCACTATGTCGGCGCCATAACGGCGGATCTCCTCGCAGGCCTGTTCCAGCGCCGCGCTCCAGCTGTCCCAGCCGCTGCCGGCGGGCAGCGGGTAGTTGAAGTTGAAGCCAACGCCTGCGCCTTCGCCGAGCTCGTCCGCATAGCCCAGGAAGAACGGGAATTCGGCTTCCGGGTGGCCGTGGATCGAGGTGAACAGCACGTCGCTGCGCTCATAGAAAATCGACTGGGTGCCGTTGCCATGGTGGTAGTCGACGTCGAGGATCGCGACCTTCTTGTGGCCCTGGTCGAGGAACGCCTGGGCGGCGATGGCCGCGTTGTTCAGGTAGCAGTAGCCGCCCATCAGGTCGCCGGCGGCGTGGTGTCCCGGCGGACGGCACAGGGCGAAGGCACTGCGCGCGCCGCGCTGGATTACCGCCTGGGCGGTCAGGGCGACTTGCGCGGCGCTGTAGGCCGCCTGCCAGGTGCCGGCGGTGATCGGCGCGCCGCCGTCGAAGCTGTAGTAGCCGAGCTGGCCGTGCAGGCTGGTGGGGATCACGCTGCGCAGGGTGCGCGCCGGCCAGGTGTAGGGCAGCAGGTCGCCGTCGATGCCCTGGGCCGCCCAGCGCTCCCAGGCGCCCTTGAAGAAGTCCAGGTAGGCGCGGCTGTGGATGCGTTCGATCGGCCCCAGGCCGAAGTCCCTGGGCGCCTCGACCGGGCCCAGGTTGCGATACTTCACGCGGTCCAGCACGTGGTCGGCGCGCGATGGCATTTCGAAGCAGGGCATCAGTTGCCCGTCGATCAGTTCGCAGCGGCCGTGGTGCAGGTGGTGATCGTCCGAGTAGATCGTCAGCATTTGTTGTTCTCCTTAGGCTGGTTCGGTGCTCACAGTCTTGCGGCGCCGGGGCTTTTGGAGAACGGCAGGAGCGGCCAAAAGGGGATCGATATGGCCAAAACCTGTGTCCGCAATTCGCCCCTTGAAACAGCACGGCGCCCCATTGCGGGGCGCCAGCGGGTTCAGCTTGCGGGCGGCGCTTGATCGAAGCGCTGCAGCACCTGGAGCATGTCCTCGCGTTTTTTCCGGGCGAGGATACCCAGCAGCAGGGCGCGGCCGTTTTTCTCGCAGCGCTGGCCGGCATTCGGATCGGCGCCTTTTTCCAGCAGCAGGGTGAACATGTCCAGGGTCTCCTGCTGGCTGACAGTGGGTGACTTGTCGTCGGCGGAGGTCTTGTCGGCGACGAACGTCAGCAGGCTCTGGCCGCCGGGTTGGTGGTTGGAGCAGGTGCCACGACCGTAGCTCAGGTTGAGATTGGCACCGGCTTCGATCAGCTGCCTCATGGCCGCGTAGTTGTTTCCCCAGAACGCCCGGTACAGTGCGGTTTCGTTGTCATCCACGGTGCGCAGTTCGAGGTTCTGCGGGTGTTGCAGCAGCCAGGTGAAGCCTTCGAGGTTGCGCTTCTGCTCGGCCAGTTGCATCAGCGGGGTGTAGCCCCGGCTGTTTTGCTCGTCGATGGCGACGCCGGCTTCCAAGAGGAATTTGAGACGCCCGCCCTGGTTCAGGTCGGGGTTGTCCTTGAGGTCGCGCTCCATGGCCTGCAGGGCCAGGGTGGTCCATTTGTACTGGCCGCTGGTATGGGCGCCGTGGGCCAGCAGCAGTCGGGCGATCTCCAGGTTTGGCGCGTCCAGGGCGTGCAGCAGGGCGCTGCGCCCGTCATCGGCCATGACTTCGCCACTGACGCCGCTGGCCAGCAAGCGCCGAACCTCGGCCGCGTCGCCAGCATCCACGGCGGCCACCAGCGGCCAGAAGCCCTGGCACGCCTGCGGGTTGGCGGACTTCAGGCCCAGGCGCTCTAGCACCCGCGGCGGCACGCTCAACTGGCGTTGCAGGCGCATGCCGCAATACAGCCGATAGCGCTCGATGGCGCGGCCCTGGTGGATGTTGTCCAGCGGCCGTTGTTCGAACTGGGCCCAGTCCAGGTCGGCCAGGTTGAGGTAGCTCGGCATGCGCCCGGGTTCCCGGCGCAGCACCTCCAACAGCCAGGGTCGGGCGGTTTTCAGCTGGCCGGCCTCGCTGGTCCAGTAGGCGATGTCGTTGAGCAGGCCCGGGTACTCGCTGCGGTCCTGGGCCATGGTGCGAAAGTCATGGGCGGCGAAGAAGTCTTCCACCTGGCGGATGCCCGGCCCCTTGTCCTTGGCTTTGCGCAGTTGCTCGTGGAGTTCGCGGAACTGGGTCCAGACGTCGTCCGCCGTGGCCGCTGGCGCATAGGCATTGAAGGTGATCGGGCCCGTGCCGCTGCTGAAGGGCCGGAACCACGCAGGAAAGCGTTGCAGGGCGTACAGCCACTGTTGCTCGATCTCGCTACTGATCGGTTGCAATGGGGTGAAGTCCATCTGGGTCAGGTCGCGGCGGTGACTGACGGCCAGCATCGGCTGCTGCGGATAGCGCTGGTCGATCAGCAGATAACGCTGGCTGAGCTGCCAGTCCGGGCTGATGCAATTGAAGCTCAAGGGCGTCAGGCTCAGCCCGACTTCGAGCTGATTGCTCGGCGGCCAGTTGTCCGAGACCTGGATCGGGTCGTCCGGCGAGACGCAGGCTCGCAGTTCCTCGGGGCTGAACAGCGGCAAGGGCGGCGACTTGTAGATGCGCTGCTGGTACTGCGCGTCCTGGTAGGCGTTGAGATAAAACAGCCCGCGGTACTGGCTGAGCACGATCCGCGCCGGAAGCTGCTCAAGGCCTGGCAGGGGGAACGGCTTGATCTGCAGGGTGGCGGTTTCCGGTTCGTCCAGGACGATACCGCGGGACACCTGCCACCATTTGATCTTAGCCAGGTCCAGGTCGAATGCCTGGACGGCGGGGGCGATGGCGAGCATCAGCAGCGCCAGGCCGTTGGCGCAAAAGCGGATGTGCCTGGCAACGATGCCTGTAAAGAAGTTCACGTTTGCAGTCCCTTGCCGGTATGAAAGGCCGGCAATGTAATGCAATCGGCGGTTTTATGCCGGGGTTTGTGTCAGGGCCGGAACTGGCTCGGGGCGACGCCGCTCCAGCGCACGAAGGCATGGCGGAAGCTCGCGGTTTCGCTGAAGCCCAGGGCTTCGGCGATGCGGTAGATCGGCAGGTCGTCCTCGCAGAGCATCTGCTTGGCCCGCTCGAAACGCAGCTCGTCGAGCAGTTCCTGATAGCTGCAGCCCAGGTCCTTGAGGTGTCGGCGCAGGGTGCGGGCCGAGCAGTTCATCTGTTCGGCCAGGCCTTCCAGGCCCGGCGCGGCGTCCAGTTGCGCCGCCAGCAGCTGGCGGATGCGCCCGAGCCAGGCCTGGCGCCCGGTGAATTCGGTGTTCTGCTTGCGACAGCGTTCGGCCATGGCCTGGTGGGTGATGGCGTCCGCCAGGGGCAGCGGCTGTTCGAGCCAGCGCCGGTCGAAGGCGAAGGCGTTGCAGGCTGCATCGAATTGCAACGGGCAGTCGAAGCGCTCGGCATAGCGGCGCTGGTAATCGGGGGCGGGGTAGTCGAAGCGGGCGCCGCGCAAGGGCAGCGGATGGCCCAGCAGGTCGTCGCAGATGACCTTCAACGACACCAGGCAGAACTCGATATTGAAGGTCGCCAGCGCCGGGTTCTCGCGGTAATCCGCGGCGGTCAGCCAGATCAGCTCGCCGTCCGCTTCCAGGCTCAGCTCGAAAAGTGTTCCCAACAGCGCCGGATAACGCAGCGCCAGGCGCAAAGCGTCACCTAAGGTGGCACTGGTGAGCAGGGCATAACCGAGCATGCCGTAGCTGGAGACGTGCATGCGCCGGCCCAGCTCCAGGCCGATATCCCGTTGCAGGGCCACGGCGTTGGCGCACACCAGCATTTCCTGGTTGGTGGTGATGCGGGTGTCGGCGCGGCTCAGGTCGGCGGCGTTGATGCCGCTGCCGGCCAGCAGCGCGTCACTGGGCAGCCCTTGGTCCTTGAAGGTATTGAGCACCAGCGAGACGGCGTTGAGGGTGGTGAGGTGGGAATGCAGCATGTCCGTTTCCAGCCCGGGGGATGCTGAAAACGGAGCAATTTGTATGCCGCGCCCGCAACCAAATTCCAACGCTGGCGTGGGGCGGCGGCTGGATCGCCGCTTTGCAGCTATCGCGAGCAAGCTCGCTCCTACAAGGGACTGTGGAGCTTCTGTAGGAGCGAGCTTGCTCGCGATGACGGTGAACGATGACGCGCTGTCAGCTCAGCTCGCCGCATAGGTCCAGCTCCACCAGGCGCCGCACTTCGGCGCTGTCCAGGCCGGCGCCGAGCAGGGCGTTGAGCTTGCCGAAGGCCGCTTCGCGGGTCATGCCGCCACCGGACAGCACGCCGACGCCGCGCAGGCGGCTGCCGGCCTCGTAGATGTCCAGCTCCACGCCGCCTTCATGGCATTGGGTGATGGCCACGACCACGATGCCCTGGTCCCGGGCGCGTTGCAGGCTGGCCAGGAACTGCGGGTTATCGCTCGGCCCGGTGCCGCTGCCGAAGCACTCCAGCACCAGCGCCTGGATGCCGCTGCCCAGCAGGGCGTCGAGTTGTTCGGCGGCGATGCCCGGCACCAGCGGCAAGACGCCGACCCTGGCCAGCTGTTTGCCCTGGCGGTAATCCAATTGCGGCGGAATCGAGGTCGCCTTGGCTCCGCCGCCCTGGCGCTGCAACGCCGCGAACGGATGACGGCCGAAGCTGCGGATCTTCGCGCAGCGGGTCGGCGCCAGCAGTTCACCGTGGAAGTACAGGTGCACGCCCGGGGCCAGGCCCTGGCCGAGGGCGACCAGGGCGCCGCCGAGGTTTTCCCAGGCATCGCTGTCGGTCACCCCGGCCGGCAGCATCGAGCCGGTGAACACCACGCGGGCGGGCAGGCCCAGCAGCTGGAAGCTCATGGCCGCGGCGCTGTAGGCCAGGGTGTCGGTGCCGTGCAGGATCAGCACGCTGTCGCAGCCCTGCACGTCGACCGCATCGACCACGGCTTCGCGCAGGCGCTGCCAGTAGGCGGGGGTCATGTTGGCGCTGTCGATCAGCGGCGCCATCTCGCGAAAGCGCCAGTCGGGCACCACCAGCTCGGGCTGGCTGTGCAGGTAGTCGCGCATCCGCGCCTCGAAACCCGAGGCCGGGGCCAGGCCGTGGGCGCTGGCCTGCATGCCGATGGTGCCGCCGGTGTAGAGCACCATGACGTTCTGCGCGGCAGGATAGGTGTTGGCATTCATTGGGGAGTCTCCGGAACGATGACAGCGTGCGGTCGAGCATGAAGCTGACCGCCGCTTGTGTCACGCCGGGCGCAAGACATGCGCCCGGTTTTTACCCGATCAGCGTTGCGCTGCGGGAATGCCTTGCGGCTGAACGTCGGCCTCGGCAGCAACCGACGGGCTGGTCGGCCAGGCCTTCAGGTCCAGGTCCAGATCGGTAAATTTGCTGGAGTCGAACACTGGCTGGCTGACGCCGGCGCGGCGCTGCTCATCGTAGTCGCGCATCACACGCAGGCCGACCTTGAACAGCATGGCCAGGGCCACCAGATTGACGAAGGCCAGGCAGGTCATGGTGATGTCGGCGAAGGCGAACACGGTCGACAGGTCCTGCATCGAACCCCAGACCACCAGCGCCAGCACCAGGCCGCGGAAAGTCATCAGCGCAGTGCGGTTGCGGGTGAGGA
>Ga0213823_1001011_pt1 | contig 18926 bp, 14 predicted proteins | sample MC6MC0907MG_FD_179887 | JGI IMG/M metagenome (GOLD analysis project Ga0213823, IMG submission 179887) | Enriched soil aggregate microbial communities from Iowa State University, Ames, United States - MC6-MC0907-MG | ecosystem: Environmental > Terrestrial > Soil > Unclassified | place: USA: Iowa...
ATGCCCATGAACTCCCACGGATGCCCGAGGCAGAACTTGAAACCCACCGGTTTGCCGCCGGACAGTTCACGCAGTTGCTGGATGAAATGCATCATTTCAATCGGCGTGGAAAACGCGCTGTGGCGTGACGGCGAGATGCAGTCTTCGCCCATCATGATGCCGCGGGTGTCGGCGATTTCCTGGGTGACCTTGTGCTTGGGCAGGATCCCGCCGTGGCCGGGTTTGGCGCCCTGGCTCATCTTGATTTCGATCATCCGCACCTGCGGATTCTGTGCCTGAGTGGCGAAGCGTTCCGGGTCGAAACGGCCGTCGCTGGTGCGGCAGCCGAAGTAGCCGCTGCCCAGTTCCCAGGTCAGGTCGCCGCCGTGTTCGCGGTGATACGGGCTGATGCTGCCTTCGCCGGTGTCGTGGGCGAAGTTGCCGAGTTTGGCGCCCTGATTCAGCGCGCGGATCGCGTTGGCACTGAGCGAGCCGAAGCTCATCGCCGAGATGTTGAACACCGAGGCCGAATACGGCTGCGTGCATTGCGGCCCGCCGACGGTGACGCGGAAACTGCTTGGGTCGCTCAACGGCGCCGGGCGCATCGAGTGGCCGATGAATTCAAAGCCCGATTGATAGACGTCGATCAGCGTGCCGAAAGGTTTGTCGGCGCTTTCATTTTTCGCCCGCGAATACACCAGCGAGCGCTGGGCGCGGGAGAAGGGCAGGGCGTCACTGTCGGATTCCAGCAGATACTGGCGGATCTCCGGGCGGATGCCTTCGACCAGATAACGGATGTTGCCCAGGATCGGGTAGTTGCGGCGCACCGCGTGCGGGCTTTGCAGCAGGTCGAACAGACCGAGCAGGCTCAGCACGCCGGTGACGGCGGTGATCGGCCACAGCCAGTCGTGTTCGAGAAAGGGCAGGCTGGCGAGGGTGAAAATCACGCAGACGGCAAAGAAGGCGTAGCGGCTCAGGAGTGACAGGCTCATACGGTTTCCCTGGTTCGGACTCAATGGTTACTCATGGCGCGCAGACTGGCTTGCTCTTGTGGCGAGGGAGCTTGCTCCCGCTGGGTTGCGCAGCAGCCCCAAACCTGGCCATCACGGTCTGTCTGCTGCTTCGCGTGACCAGATTTTGCGACTGCTGCGCAGTCGAGCGGGAGCAAGCTCCCTCGCCACAGGGGATTCCAAGCTTCAGAGATCTCCTGCGTGCCAAGGCTTTTCAGGCGTTCTGCGCCTGGAGAAAAATCGAAAACAGCTCCGACTGGGATTTGATCCCCAGCTTGCTGTACATGTGTTTCTTATGGACTTTCACGGTTTCTACGGAGATTTCCAGCTTACGGGCGATTTCTTTACTGGAGCAACCGCTGAGCATCAAACGCCCGACATCCAGCTCCCGGGCGGTCAGTTGTGCACCCTTGAGTTGTTGCACCGACGCTTCCAGTTGCACCCGCCAGTCAGCGGGTGCAGGTGCGGCAGCGAGAGCCACGGTCTGGTTGATCTCGTACGGCAGGCGCTGACGCAACAGGCCCAGCACCCACGGCTGGATCAATGACAGCAAGGCAATCTGTTCGCCAGTGAAACGTTTTTCACTGCCCAGCGACAGGCACAACGTGCGTTCGCCTTCGAGCTGGCAATTGAACTGGATTTCGTCGGCGACCACATTCAGACGAAAGTATCGCTGGTAATACTCGGTCAGCTCGAAATGCTCCGGCGCCACCTCCGACAGGCGGAAAAGCCCGGTGCGCGACTGCTCACGGCAGGCGATGTAGAACGGATCGAGCAGGTACAACCCGCGCAGATAATCCTGAAACAGCGGGTCGGGACTGCCGTCCTCGCCGGGGCATTCGGCGAACACCTGCGGGTGCTGATCGGCACTGAACAGCAGCACCACCCAACTATCGAACGCCACGTACTGGTCGAGCAGACGCACCAGTTGCGCCCAGAAATTCGGCTTGTCCAGCGCGTCGATCAATTGCCCGACGGCGCGGTGCCAGGTGATGTCATCAAAAGAAACGGACATGGATCTACCCCTATCGGGTTACCCCGGCCGCGTGATTCCCTGGCCGGTTGCTTGCTGCGCATACTGGCCCACAGACAGCCACCGGGCAATCTTTCAGCGCCCGGCCATGACCACAAGGACTCGCGATGAAAGTCGAACTCGCCCAACTGGCGGGCCGTGACAAAGACACGGCGTACAACCTCGAATGCGCCCTCGCGGCGATTGCCGCATGCGCCGCCGACACACAATTGATTGTGTTCCCGGAAACCCACCTGATGGGCTTCCCGAGCGCCGATACCGTGGCGCAGATTGCCGAGCCGCTAGATGGCCCGACCGTCCGCGCCGTGAAGGCCGCCGCCCGCGAGCGCAACATCGCCGTGGTGATCGGCATGGCCGAAAGCGCCAACGGGCGCTTCTACAACACCACCCTGCTGATCACCCCGGAAGGCATCGCGCTCAAATACCGCAAGACCCACCTCTGGGCTTCGGATCGCGGCGTGTTCGAAGCCGGTGACCGCTATGTCACATGCGAGTGGAACGGTGTGCGCGTCGGCCTGCTGATCTGCTACGACATCGAGTTCCCGGAATCCGCCCGCGCACTGGCGCAATTGGGCGCCGAATTGCTGATCGTGACCAACGGCAACATGGATCCGTATGCGCCGACCCACCGCACCGCAATCATGGCCCGCGCCCAAGAGAATCAGGCGTTTGCGCTGATGGTCAATCGCGTTGAGTCGGGGGACGACGGTTTGATGTTTGCCGGTGGCAGTGCGCTGGTCGATCCGTTGGGGGAATTGCTGTTCGAAGCGGGGCGTGAGGAAGGGCAGTTCAGCGTCGAGCTGGATTTCGACCGGTTGGCGATTGCGCGCAAGGATTACCGCTATCTGGATGATCAGCGTTTGAAACTGCCGGGGGAGGTGGTGGAGCACGCTTCTGGATTGCGTGAGTTGCTGATTCCTTTGTGTTGATCCGAATTGCGTGTCGAGCGCGCTGACGTCTTCGCGAGCAAGCTCGCTCCCACAGGGGAACGCGGTCACTGTGGGAGCGGGCTTGCTCGCGAAGAGGCCAGTCCAGACAACACACCTGCTTGATCCAAAAACAACAAAGCCACACCCGAAACATTCGCCGAACTCGGCTCTGCCATAAATCCAATAACATTCGGAGTAAGTCGCTCATGGCTCATTTGCAACGCACCCTGTCATTAGGGTCGGTGGTGCTGTTCGGCATCGCCTACATGACGCCGATTATTGTCCTCGGCACTTTCGGCATCCTCGCGCAATCCACCGCCGGCATGGTCCCGGCCGCGTACCTGGCGGCACTGGTGGCGATGTTCTTCACCGCCATGAGCTACGGGCGCATGGCCGCCGCGTTCCCGGTCGCCGGTTCTGCCTACAGCTACGTGCGCAAGGCGATCAGTCCCAAGCTCGGCTTCATCGCCGGTTGGGCGGTGCTGCTCGATTATCTGTTCTTGCCGATGGCGATCTGGCTGATCGGCGCGGCGTATCTGGCGTCGGCCTTCCCGTCGATCCCGCAGTGGATCTGGGTACTGGCGTTCATCGGCATCACCAGCGCGATCAACATCATCGGTCTGAAACTGGCCAACGGCATCAACGCCTTGCTGATGCTGGTGCAGTTTCTGGTGCTGATCGCTTTCGTCGCGCTGTGCGTGCACTACGTTGGCGGCGATGCACGCACGCCGTTGTGGTCGATCAAACCGTTCTTCAACGGCGACATGCAGATGCCGCTGATCATGAGCGGCGCGGCCATCGCCTGCTACTCGTTCCTCGGTTTCGACGCGGTCAGCACGCTGACCGAAGAGACCCGGGAGCCACGGCGCACCATTCCACGGGCGATCATGCTGATCACCCTGATCGGCGGACTGATCTTCGTCGGGGTGTCGTACTTCGTGCAGATCGCCCATCCGTCATTCCAGTTCGATAGCGTCGACTCGGCGGCCTATGAAATTGCGCGCAACATTGGCGGCGATCTGTTCGTCTCGATCTTCCTCATCGGCCTGATCGTCGGCCAGTTCGCCTCGGGGTTGTCGGCCCAGGCCAGCGGTTCGCGCCTGCTGTTTGCGATGGGCCGCGACGGCGTGTTACCCAAGTCGTTTTTCGGCACCTTGCATGCGCGCTTTGGCACACCGGTCAACAGCATCCTGCTGTGTGCAGTGGTGGCGTTGCTGGCGCTGAAACTCGACGTGACCACGTCCACTTCGTTCATCAACTTCGGCGCGTTCCTGGCGTTCAGTCTGGTCAACCTGTCGGTGATCTTTCATTACTGGATCGGCGGCGAGAAAAAAGGCCCGCGTGAGCTGGTGTTGTTTGTGGTCTTCCCGTTCATCGGGCTGGTGGCGGACTTGTGGCTGATGGTCAGCCTCGATCACCTGGCGGTGTATCTGGGCCTGAGCTGGCTGGCGATTGGCGTGGTGTATCTGGCGGTGCTCACCGGTGGCTTTCGTCGTCAGCCGCCGGAGATGGATTTTCAGGAAGCGACCTGAAACACCTCAGGCCGCAGGCCGGGTCTGGCGCATCGGCAACTCGACGCGAAAGGTTGTGCCCACGCCCGGTTCGCTGCGGACTGAAATGTCGCCACCGTGTTTTTTCACGATGCCGTAGGACAGGGACAGGCCAAGCCCGGTGCCCTGACCGACCGGTTTGGTGGTGAAAAACGGATCGAAGATTTTCTGCAGGATGTCCGGTGCGATCCCCGCACCGGTATCCGCGACTTCCACCCAGGCCTTGTCCTGCTGCTGCCCGGTGCGCAAAGTGATGGTGCCGCGCTCGGGACCCATGGCCTGCGCCGCGTTGACCACCAGATTCATGATCACCTGATTGATTTGTGACGGCAGGCACTCGATGTCCGGCAACGGTTGATATTCCTTGATCACATCGGCCTTGTACTTGAGTTCGCTGGCGACGATGTTCAGCGTCGAGTCGATGCCTTGTTGCAGATTGGCCCACTGCCATTGCTGATGGGTATCGACCCGGGAGAAATCCTTCAGATCCTTGACGATCTGTCCGACCCGGCCAATGCCTTCCTTGGATTCGCGGATCAACACCGGAATGTCTTCGAGCAGAAAATCCAGATCGGCGTCGTTACGCAATTGCTCAAGCCGGGCCACGGATTCGCTGTCCGGCGTGGGGCCCAGCGTCTGCCAGGCATCGAGTACGCTCAACAATTGGTTGAAGTAGCCGTCGAGGGTGCCGAGGTTGGAGGAGATGAAGCCGATCGGGTTATTGATTTCATGGGCCACGCCGGCCGCCATTTGTCCCAGTGAAGCAAGCTTTTCCGACTGCACCAACTGACTTTCCAGTTGCTTGCGTTCATCTATTTCGCGCTGCAGTTCTTCGCTGGCCTGCTTGAACTGCGCGGTACGCTGATCCACCAGATGTTCCAGGTGATGCATCTGCAACGAGGCCCGTTCGGTCATCTGCCATTTGGTCAGCAGGGTGTTGGCCATCTGCTGCACTTCGATGTTGTCGAACGGCTTTTTCAGGATTAGCAACCGGTCATGCGCCTGCAGACGTTCGAGCAGTTCATCCCAGGAATAATCCGAGTAGGCGGTACACACCACCACCTGCAACAGAGGATCCTGCTGCCATAGATGTTCGATGGTTTTTGCGCCGTCCCAGCCATCGGGCATGCGCATGTCGACGAAGGCCAGCGCGTAGGGGCGTTGTTCCTGCAAGGCCTGCATCAGTTTGCCCAGGCCTTCCTCGCCGCCGTAGGCCGAGTCCAGCTCGAACGGCGGACGTTCGGCGCGAACCTGAGCGCCAAACAGTGCAGCTTCCATCTCGTCCAGTTCCACTGACTGAGCTGCCGGTGGCGCGAGAATCTTGCGGAAGTCTTCATGAATCGACGGCATGTCGTCGATCAGCAGAATGCGGCGGTTCGACAGCTCGCTCATGCGTTCTCCGTGACGCTGATCAGGGGGATCTGCAAGGTGAACAGCGCGCCTTTGCCCGGCCCGTCGCTGTGCGCGGTGAGGTGCCCGTTCATTTCGATGGCCGCCAGCGCGCAGCTGTGCAGACCAAAGCCATGACCTTCCTTGCGGGTGGTGAAACCGTGGGCAAAGATCCGCGTCATGTTTTCCGGCGCGATGCCTTCGCCGTCGTCCCTGACGCTGATTTCGAGGAAGTTGTCATCGACGATCCTTACCGCCAGGGTCATGGTGCGGGGGCGGTTGCTGAGGTCGGACATGGCGTATTTGGCGTTGCTGATGAGGTTGATCAGGATCAGCAGCAAACGGTGTTTGTCGCCCATCACTTGCGGGACCTCGGCGTACTCCTTGACCACCGTGACGTGATGCCGGGTCAGGGCTCCGGCGTTCATGCGCAGCGCATCTTCGAGCAGTTCGTTGATGAACAGCGGCTCGGTCATGCTGTTGGCGCCGGCATAGGATTGCTGGGTGGCAACGATGTCCTTGATGTGATCGACGCTTTTGTTCATCTGGTTCAATTCGTCGACCATTTCCTGCTGTTCCAGGGCAATCGCACCCACCAGTTGATTGAGGTAACCGGGGAGCAATTTGCCCTTGGCGTCTTCACTGAGAAAGGTGCCGAGGTCATCTGGATGTTCGTTGATCAGTTGCATTGCCTTGCCCAGGCCCTGAGTCTTGCTGCTGCGCAGCTTGCGCGCGATCAGGTCGCTGGAAATGTTCACGCTGTTGAGCACGTTGCCGACGTTGTGCAGCACGTTGGTGGCGATTTCCGCCATGCCCGCCTGACGTGCCGCGTCGAGCAATTCGCCTTGGGCGTTCTTCAGTTCCCGGGTGCGCTCTTCGACGCGTTGCTCAAGTGCATCGTTAGCGGCTTGCAGGGCTGTATTGACCCGATTGATCTCGGCGAAACTGCCGATCAGGCGGATGGCCAGCCAGACCAGCGACAACATCAGCAGCACCGAGAACAGCAGCAGGTAGAAGTGGTATTGGCGGTCGACCTGATCGGCGCGTTGCTGGTCGTGATCGAGCATGGTGGTGATGTTGTCGAGGCTGCCGGCCACGGGAATGCCTTCGATGCTTTCGAGCAACTGGTTGACCCGTGGCTGCTCGCGAGCAATCAGTGAAATATGGCTGCTCAGGATTTTGATCGGGGTCTGAAACGCCGAGGGCAGACGTTGAGCATTGACCTTCAGCTTGTTCAGGCCAACCTCGATATCGGCGGCCCGGTCGTCGGAGGTGACCTGGGCGAACTCGAGGGCGCTGAGCAGCAGGTCATAAGTGTCGGTGGTGATGTTTTGCAGCTGCAATTTATCGAAATCCGACAGGCTGGCCAGTTGCTGCTGGATGTCGTCTTCCGCGGTGGGCAAAAAGGCCAGGGAGTTGCGCAACAGCGCGTTGTGCGACTTGAACTGTTCGACCAGTCGGGTCTTCTCCTGCATCGCCTGCAGGAAGCTCTCGTGAGCTTCGTTCCATTGCGCCGAGTTGCTGCGACCATGCCCGGACTCGATCGCGCCGAAGCGCGTCCAGAGCCGGTTCATTTCGTTCATCGGAGACACCAGAGGATCGTAGTTGTGGGTCAGTGCCACCCTGGCCTTGAGGACCTCGTTTTCCCACAGTGAGTTCTGCTGTTTGATCTGCCGGATCAGATCCCGCGACTCGGTGTACGTCATGGTCTGGTCGGAGCTGGACTTGAAATACAGAAAAAGCAGAATCGAGGCCAGCGCCAAGGCGACCAAAGTCAGCAACAGCAGGCTGCGTCGCCGCGAGATGTTGATCATGGTTTGTCTTCCCGTTGGCCGGTCAGGGTTGTGAGAAACAGCATGATCAGACGTTTGTCCTCTTCGCTGGGCATGCGCCCCAACTGGTACTGGAACATCACGTCCACGGCCCGTTCGAGGGTGGGCGCCGAGCCGTCGTGGAAATACGGTGCGGTGATCGCGATATTGCGCAGGCTCGGCACCTTGAACACCGCCCGGTCGGCTTCGTCGCCGGTCACGTTGAAACGACCCTGATCGGCCACGGTCGGGTTGCCGCGATCGGCAATGTAATCACCGAACACGCCGAATTTCTGGAACATGTTGCCGCCGATGTTCACCCCCTGATGGCAGGCGATGCAGCCGTACTCCTTAAAGCGCTGGTAACCGTACTTTTCCTCCAGAGTAAGGATGTCGGTGTTGCCCAGCAGGTATTGATCGAAGCGTGAGTTGGGCGTCAGCAAGGTACGTTCGAAACTGGCCAGCGCCTGCTGCACATTGGCCCGGGTCACGCCGTCCGGATAAATGGCAGCGAAGTCGCGGCGATAGTCGGTGATTTTGTCGAGTCGCTCGATAACGGTACGCCAGTCGCTGCCCATTTCATGCGGACTGGTGATGACGCCGTTGCTCTGTTCTTCCAGAGTTTCGACCCGGCCGTCCCAGAACTGGCGGAAGTTGAGGGCGGCGTTGAACACGGTCGGTGTGTTGACCGCCACCGGTTTACCGTCGAACCCCAGCGAGAGCGCCCGGCTATCGGCGCCGTTCTTGTCCAGTTGGTGGCAACTGGCACAGGACAGCGTGTTGTTGATCGATAACCGAGGATCGTGGAACAAGCGCCGTCCCAGCTCCACGCGCCGGACATCCTGCTGCGGCACGCCGGGCAAGGGTTTGAGCGGCTCGTCCAGCGGGTCGGCACTGGCTCCGGCGCAGAGTCCGCACAGCAGCAGCATGGCGTGACGGAACAGGTTCATCGGCAATCGTCTCCCTGACTCAAGGCCGGTTTCACAGCGTTGATCAAATCATCCATGGTGCGGGCTCGGTGCCGGCGAGCAAACGTGCGAACGCTTCTGCCGGCAGGGCTTTGCTGAAAAAGTAGCCCTGACCTTCCTCGCAGTGATGCGCTTTGAGAAAGGCCAGTTGTTCGGCGGTTTCGATGCCCTCGGCAATCACGTTCAGCCCCAGGCTTTTGCCCAGATTGATGATGGCGCTCACCAGCGCAGCATCGTTGCGGTCGTTGCACAGGTTGCGAATGAATGACTGGTCGATCTTCAGCACATCGATGGGAAATCGCCGCAGGTAGCTCAGGCTGGAATAACCGGTGCCGAAGTCGTCAATGGCCAGCCGCGTGCCCAGCGTCTTCAGACGATTGAGCGCAGTCATCGTCGTCTCGACGTTTTGCATCAGCACGCCTTCGGTGATTTCCAGCTCCAGCCAACCCGGGGCCAGGCCTGTCTGTTGGAGCACACGCTCGACGCCTTCGACGAAGTCACGCTGGCGAAAATCGATCGGCGACATGTTCACCGACATGCGAATCGGCCGCAGCCCGGCCGCTTGCCAGGCGCAGGTCTGACGACAGGCCTCAGCCAGGACCCATTTGCTCAGTGGCACGATCAGGCCGCTGTCCTCGGCCACCGGAATGAAATCCGCCGGGTAGACCCAGCCGTGCCCCGGCTTCTGCCAGCGTATCAGCGCTTCGGCCCCGATCACTGTGCCGCTGCGAAGCTCGATTTTCGGCTGGTAGTGCAGCACAAATTCATGCTCGTGCAGGGCGCGGCGAATGCCCGACTCGATGCTGTGCTGCTCGCGGGCGTGCTGGTTCATGGCTTCGATAAAGAAGCCGATGTTGTCGGGACCCTGTTCCTTGACGTTGCGCATCGCGGTCTCGGCTTTCTTGATCAGCTCGATGGCTTCGAGGCCGTCATCGGGGTACACGCTGATGCCGACGCTGGCGGTGACGCTGACGTCATGCCCGGCAATCGCTTGCGGCAGGCGAATCGCCGCCAGCAGTTTTTCCGCGACGCCGTGGGTTTGCTGGGGGTGGTTGATGTCGCCGAGGATCACCACGAATTCGTCGGAGCCGTAGCGAAACACCGAGTCAGAGCCACGTACGCAGGACAACAATTGCCGGGCGACCCGTTTGAGCATCTCGTCGCCCGCCGGATGGCCCAACGCATTGTTGATGCGCTTGAAGCGATCCAGGCCGAGGAACATCACCACCAGTTGCTTGTCATGACGCCGGCACACCGCCATCGCCTGGCTCAGGCGATCGCCGAGCAGGGTGCTGTTGGGCAGCTCCGTGAGGCTGTCGTATTGCAGCAGGTGCGAGACTTTGAGCAATTCGTGAACCCGCGCCTCGATGGTCTGCTCAAGGCTGAGCATCTTTAGCGCCGCGTCCTGCGCCAGTTGCCATTTCCAGGTCAGGGCGTTGGCCATCTGACGGATTTCCAGACTGTCGAACGGTTTTTTCAGGATCAGCAACTGGTCGCCGAACTCCAGTCGTTCGGCCATCGCCTCCCAGCTGTAGTCGCTGTACGCGGTGCACAAGGCGATTTGCAGGTACGGATCGACCCGCCACAGTTGCTCGATGGTTTCCAGGCCATCCCAGCCGGGCGGCATGCGCATGTCGATGAAGGCGAGGGCATACGGGTTGCCGCTGACCAGCGATCGTTTGACCAGCGCCAGAGCTTCCTGGCCCTGATAAGCGGAGTCGAGCTGGAAGCTCAGATGCGGCGTCTGCTGTGTGCCGAACAGCGTCTGTTCCAGTTGCTGCAGATCGCCGGCGTCGTGAACCTGTGGGGCGAGGATCTTGCGAAAATCATCGTGGATCGCTGGCGTGTCGTCGATGATCAGGATGCGCCGGTTGGTCTGGGGGAAAGGCGTTTTCATGCCTCGTCCTCCTTCGGCGCCAGACGGGAACTGTCCTTGAGCAACTGCCCGGCCTGCGCGGCACTGACCGCCGCGCTGAAATACAATCCGCGGGCACTGGGCAGCGGCGCTGCGGCCGGTGGCGCACTAGGTTGCTCCGACGACGGCTGACCTTCAGCGATGATGCCGATGTTCAGGTCCCGGGCGAAATTGACGATGGCGCGCAGGGCGTTGGCGCCGGCCACATCGTGGGCGGCACTGTCGATGAAACTTTGTGCCAGCTTGAGGTGATTGACTCGGTAGGTTTTCAGGTAATCGAACGAGGAGTATTCGGTGCCGAAATCATCGATGGCAATGGTCACGCCCAGTTCACGCAGGCGCGGCAACGCATCGTTGTGCGTCCACTTGGTCTGGGCCAGCGTGGCTTCGGTTACATCGAATCGCAGGTCCCAGGGGGCGAGCTCCCAGCGGGCGGTGGTGCGCAACACGCTGTAGATCAGTTCCGGGCCGCTCTTGAGTTGCGCCAGCGAAAGTTTGATCGCCATTACCGGAGGCGCGACTCCTTCGTTTCGCCACAGGTGCATCTGGTGGCAGGCGTGATCCAGCACCCAGCGCCCGAGCGGAATGATCGCGCCGGTTTTCTCTGCGATCGGCACAAAGTCCGCTGCCGGAAGCAGGCCGCGCCGGGGATGCTGCCAAAGGACTTGTGCTTCCATGCCCAGAATCTTGCCGCTGTGCAGATCAACTTCCGGCGCATAACGCAGTATCAGCTCATTGCGCTCCAGCGCCGTCGTCAGTTCGCTGACGAGGGTCATGCGTTCGGCCACTTCGCGAGAGATATCCTCGGAGTGGAAGTGATACTGGTTGCGCCCCATTTCCTTGGCGCGGTATAGCGCCATGTCGGCCTGCCCGAGCAGGCTGTCGGCGTCGAGGCTGAGCTCGCTGTAACTGCTGATGCCGATGCTCACCGAAATGTGCAGCGCATTGCCGGCCAGGTTGTAGGGCGCCAGCAGCGTGTCGCGGATCTTGGCGGCCATCGTGGCCGATTGGGTCGGGTCACTGACGTCCAGTTGCAGGATTGCGAATTCATCGCCGCCCAGACGCGCCACCACATCGCTTTCGCGCACGCTGAACTTGATGCGCCGGGCGACCTCCTGCAGCAGCAGATCGCCAACCGGGTGGCCCAAGGTGTCATTGATTCGCTTGAAGTGATCCAGATCCAGATAAAACACCGCGAATGGCATGGCGCCGCGTCGCGCTGCGGCGAACGCCTGATGCAGGCGCTCGATTAGCGTGGCGCGATTGGCCAGGCCTGTCAGACCGTCGGAGCGGGCCAGCAAGGCCAGTTTTTCCTCGGCCACGCGGCGCTCGGTGATGTCGAGGATGATGCCTTCGACTTCCAGCAGACGACCGTCATCATCGCGCACCGGGATATAGCGATTCTCCACCCAGCGCCAGGTGCCCTGGCCGGTGCGCATCCGGAATTCGATCGAAGCCCCCGATGCATGCCGATCCAGCACCCGGGCCATGGCGGCATCGACGGTGGCCTGATCGTCCGGGTGAATCAGCTCCTGTGCCCAGTTGGGCGAGCCCACCAGGTCGGCGGCGACATGGCCGTAGCGGGTGATGTTGTGGGAGATGTACATCAGGGCAAACGACGGATCGCCGCGTAGCCGGTACAGGATGGTCGGGCTGTTCTGCACAATCATGTTGGCGTCGGACAGCTCACGGGTGCGCTCCTGCACCGCGTTTTCCAGCAGGTTCATCTTCAGCTCGGCGTCTTCGGTCATCTGCCATTTGACCGTGAGCGCGCTGGCCATCTGCCGGATCTCGATCGCGTCGAACGGCTTTTTCAGAATCAGCAAGCGGTCATTCAGTACCATACGCTGGTCGATGTCTTCCCAGGAATAGTCGGAATACGCCGTGCACAGCGCGACTTGCAGCTTGGGGTCGACTTGCCATAGCCGTTCGATGGTCTCCAGGCCATCCCAGCCTGGCGGCATGCGCATGTCGATAAAAGCCATGGCGTACGGGCGGTTTTCAGCCAGCGCGGCTTCGAGTTTTTCCAGGGCCTCGCGCCCCTGAAAGGCCGAGTCCAGTTCGAAATGCTGGGTTTGCCGGGCAGACGGGGTGCCGAACAACAGGTTCTCGGTTTCGCCCAAACCATCGTCGCCAGGGACGACCGGGCTGAGAATCTTGGCAAAGTCGCCATGGATCGCCGGGCTGTCGTCGACGATGAGCACGCGGCGATTGATCTGCACGGTTGGCGGGTTCATGCAGCGCCCCCCTCGGGAAGGCGTGCTGTGGTCATCCGGGGCATCCTTTTCCCTCGCCATTGCCTGTTTTGTAAACCGATGGAGTCCTGCGCCGTTTACAGCATAGTCGGCCCCTCGGTACTGCGCTGTCGGCGCTGGGCGAAGATTTGCGTGAAGGCACGTAAAAATCATCTAGCCTTGGACTCAGGCACGGGCCAGTGCGGCGGTCGGTCGGTGCGTCGTTAACCCTGTTTTCGCTTGAGGCCATGCCATGGAAGAGCAATCCGCCCCGATGCCGTCGCATCGACCCAAGGTGTTGCTGGTCGATGATGAGGAATCGATCCTCAACAGCCTGCGCCGCCTGCTGCGGGGCCAACCCTATGACGTCCTGTTGGCGACCAGCGGTGCCCAGGCGCTGGAGATGCTGGAGCAGCAGCCCGTGGACCTGGTGATGAGTGATGCGCGCATGCCGAACATGGATGGCGCCTCGTTACTGGCGCATGTCCGTCAACGCTATCCGGCGACCGTGCGCATCATGCTCACCGGTTATGCCGACCCCTCGGCAATCATCAAGGCGATCAACGACGGGCAGATTCACCGCTACATCAGCAAACCGTGGAATGACGAGGAGTTGCTGCTGATCCTGCGCCAGGCCCTCGAACATCAGCATTCCGAGCAGGAGCGCCAACGTCTGGAGCGCCTGACCCGGGTGCAGAACGACCAGCTCAAGTTGCTCAACAGCACGTTGGAAAAGCACGTCGCGGCGCGTACCGCCGAGTTGCAGCAGACCGCCGACATGCTCGATCTGGCCTACGAAGAGCTCAAACACAGCTACGTCACCGGCACCGAAGTGTTCTCGCTGCTGGCCAATCTGCGTCTGCCACCTGCCAAACAGACCAACCGGCAGATCATCGAACTGGTGCGCAGCTACTGCAAGCAGCACGGCCTGGACGAGGCCACCAGCCGTGATCTGACCATGGCCGCCGCGCTGTACAACATCGGCAAACTGAGCTGGAGCGACGGCATGATGACCACACCTTCAGACTTGCTGCGCCATACCGATCGCGAGCGTTATCGCAGCTACCCCAAACAGAGCGAATCGCTGCTGATGACGCTGGATCCGATGAAGGACGCGGCGCGCCTGATCCTGCATCACCAGGAGCGCTGGGACGGCAGTGGGTTTCCTGATCGGCTCAAGGGCGAGGCGATTCCGTTGGGCGCGCGCTTGCTGAAGCTGGCGGTGGATTTCGTCGAATTGCAACGCGGCCTGATCCTCGAACGGCATTTGAACAGCGACGAAGCGCTGCTCTACCTGCGGCAGTACGCCGGGCGTTTGTACGATCCTGAGCTGGTCGAAGATTTCATTCAGGTGTGCGCGGCATTTCAGGGCGACGTCACCCTGGCCGACCCGTCGGTCAAAGTGCTGACCACCCGGGACCTGGCGGCGGGGATGATTCTGGCGCGCAATCTGAATGCCGATAACGGCATGCTGCTGCTCAACGCCGGCAAGGTGCTCAGCGCGCTGTTAGTGGAAAAGCTGATTGCTTTCGAGGCCATGGAGGGCGGCAAATACAAGATTTTCGTCAAGGTGCCCGAGGAGGATGAAACCGCGCTCAAGGCTCAGGGGGAATAACCTGTGAGGTGACGTGATCAGACCGGGCATGGGATCCTTGCGGTTTTTCCAGGCCGGTGGCTGACCCATGACCTCTGCATCCGTTGTTGCTCCCAACCTCATTCGTATCGCCGCCGCGCTGTTGCTCAACGCCGAGGGTCAGACCCTGCTGGTGCGCAAACGCGGCACCACGGCGTTCATGCAGCCGGGCGGCAAGATAGAGGCCCATGAGTTGCCGGTGCATGCGCTGGCCCGCGAGCTGGAGGAAGAGCTGGGCCTGCAGATCGACCCTGCGCAGGCCTCCTTCCTTGGCCAGTTTTCGGCGCCGGCGGCCAACGAGCCGGGATTCGTCGTGCAAGCGGAAATTTTTCAGCTGACGATCGACGCCGATGTGACGCCCGCTGCCGAAATCGAGGAAGTGATCTGGATCGATCCCGCCACTGATCCTGCTGTGGTTCTGGCGCCATTGACACGCGACCTGATCCTGCCGTTTTATCGCAGCTCACTGACCGCGATCGCCTGATCCTCCACGCACAGGACGTCCACCATGATCCCGCTTCCAGACTTGCTGATCTTCGCCGCCGCCGCGTTGTTGATGGTACTGACGCCGGGGCCGAACATGATCTACCTGATCTCGCGTTCGATCTGCCAGGGACGCAAGGCCGGGGTCACGTCATTGCTCGGTGTGGTGGCGGGATTTTTCGTGCATATGTTTGCTGCAGCGGCGGGTTTGACCGCGGTGTTTCTGGCGGTACCGATGGCTTATGAAGTGTTGAAATGGGCCGGTGCGCTGTACCTGCTGTGGCTGGCCTGGCAAGCGGTCAGACCCGGCGCGCGCTCGCCGTTCGAAGCGCAGCAACTGCCGCCGGATTCGTCGCGCAAACTGATCACCATGGGCTTTCTTACCAGCGCGCTGAACCCGAAAATCGCCGTGTTCTACCTCTCGGTGTTTCCGCAATTCATCACCCCCGAACACGGTTCGGTGTTCACCCAGAGCATCATTCTTGGCCTGACTCAGATCAGCGTCAGTTTCAGCGTCAATCTGCTGATCGCGCTGTTCGCGGCGGGCATCGCGTCGTGGTTCGTGCGCAACCCGACCTGGCTGGCGGCGCAGCGTTATTTCATGGGCTTCGTGCTGGGCGGTCTGGCCGTGCGGCTGATGCTTGAACAACGCAAGGCAGGCTGAACATGTGGATCGAACGCCTCGACGCCAGCCACGCGCTGGCTTACCGCGAGCTGATGCTTGAGGCCTACGACCGCCATCCGCAGGCGTTCACCTCCAGCGTGCGCGAGCGCGCGGTGATGCCGCTGAGCTGGTGGGAAGCGCGGCTGACCAGCAAGCTCGACGTGGTGCTCGGTGCGTTCGAGGAAGGCACACTGGCCGGCATCGTCGGCCTGGCGTTCGAACCTCGGGAAAAGGCCCGGCACAAGTCGACCTTGTTCGGCATGTACGTATCAGCTGATTTTCGCCAGCACGGTCTGGGCCATGAATTGGTGCAGGCTGCCATCGCCGAAGCGCACACCCATCCGGCACTGAAACTGATCCAACTGACCGTCACCGCCGGCAACGACGCCGCGTTCAAGCTGTACCAGCGCTGCGGCTTCATCCAGTTCGGACTGGAGCCGCTGGCGGTACGGGTCGGCGAAGACTACTTCGACAAGATTCACATGTGGCGCGAACTCTGATCGCTCCCTAAGTGAGGGGCTTTTGTGGTGAGGGGATAAATCCCCTCACCACAATGAATCTTTTTATCCCGCAATCACTGAGTATCACGTTTTCCAAAGCCAGCGATTCACAGACGTGAACCTGCAAGATTTCATTGTCGGCGTGCGGATCGACGTGGAACAGGCTATTGGGTTTGCAGGTGATGTGGGTAAAGGTGCGCGCAAATTGCGATAGCCAAATCGGAAGCTCCCTACACGCAAAAGAGAATTACCCGACATCAAAGCTTAAGGTCGTTCGCCAAAGTCCCCCGTTTTGCAGAACGGGACACGGACGTGACCAGACTCATCCCCCAACGCGAACTCCACGGTCAACAGGTACTCGACACCCACCAAGCGATGGATGCCTTTCAACAGGCACTCAACCGCCCTGATGAACTGCCTGGCTTCGATGAACTGCTCAAGGCAATGGGCCTCAATCAATCCAACTACATGCAAGGCGCCAACCAGCGAAAACTGGTCGAAGCCATCAGCAACGGCGAGTGGGTCGTGGTCAAACCACGGGCTATTGCGGATAACGGCGGCGCGTCCTGGAACGCCTTCAAACCCAAACCCGAGCCACCACCGGCGCAGCATTTAGTGGAAGAGCATGCCTACACGCTGCCGCAACCGGCAGAGTCGGGTTTTCACATCGTCCAGAAGCCCATAAGCCGCGAAGCGCTGGAGCGTGCGCTATACGAAAACATGCCCAGCGATGCATTGCTTGGTCAGTTCCGCTCGCTCAATCGCCACTTGGGCGAACAGGTCAAACCCGGCCAAATGGTGCTCTTCAGCGACTCGCGCAACTACATGTGCCATCGTGAGGAAGCGCAGATGATGGCGGCGGCAGAGAAAGTGAATGAAGCGCTGAAGGATCTGACGGATGAAGAGGCTTCGTTCATGGTGGAACACCATGAGGCAATTGAGCCGTTTTTGGGTGTTTCTTCCGGAGCGTTGGGCGTCGCGTCGTTCATGGTGGGCCAGCACATGGAATCACTTAAGAACACGCTTACAGAACTGGAGCGCTTGCACATTGAACAATACCGACAGCATGGCAACCTCTACTCCCCCGAGTTTTTTGCGCAACGGAAAAGGTTGATGAAGAAACTTGATGCAAGTTTGGGCCCCTTGGTTCGCAAAACGACGGGTATACCGGATCACCCCAAACTCAAACGGGCACTAGGCTTGTCCACACGAAGGATGGTGCATAACTGGAACAAGGCAGGTGCGCCGAGCCAATTTCCGGGATATGCGACAAATATTGACGGTGTGGCGCGAGCTTCAAAATACATGAAGGCCGGGGGATATTTAGCTATTGGCCTGGCAGCGGGTTCCGCGGCAACGAAGATTTATGAAACATGCCGTACCGGACGCGAGGAAGAATGCCGCCAAGCAAGATTCATGGAGGGATCGAAGCTATCTGGAAATGTATTGGGAGGCGTTATAGCGGGCAAACTGGCACCAACTATTGCTCCTATGACGTGTGCCGCAATTGGCTTGGGGACCGTTGGAGCCGGAGGAATCGCTTGCATGTTGGTAGTTAGTGGCATCCTTGCGGCGCAAATGGGGGATGGGGCAAGCCAGGTTGGGGAGCTTGTCGGCGAAAAGCTGTACGAGATTAGTAACTAATGACCGTTGAGAAAAATATTAGAACTCGCCGGTGCAGTACTTACTACAGTGGTTACGTTTCTTGCGTTAATTGGTTTTGGAGCGCCGAGATCAATTTTAAGGACTTCCTGTGATCGCCTTTCACCTCGAATTTATCTACCTCTGCTCTTGGGCATTCGTTCTTCTGCTTCTTCTTCTGAGTGAGGCAATTTTGTTTTTTGTCGCCTATTTCCTGCTTGATGAGATGGAAGACCACTTCATCGCCTCTCATCTTGTAAGCATTAACAAGAGAACGTTGGGAAATGGGCCATTGGGGAGAATGAGAAGAGTCAGAAAAATAGGCGCATTAACTGGCCGTTTTACGCACCTGCAAATGCTCGAACCGTGTGCAGTCATGGAGGCGGAAATACTTCCGGAGCATCTGAGGAAATGGCTGAGAGCTTCAGGGCGACTTTTTAGATTGGCGTTGACTGGCGCCGGTTTACTTATGGTTTGGCTGGGTGTTGAGTGGGTATGCACAACCCTTTCCACACCGGTGAACGACCTGAAGTTGCTCTTTATTGCTGGGATGATCGGCTGTCTTGCTTTGGGCTTGATGGCAGTATTTGCGAAGGTATATATCAGCTTTTTCAAATTGGCTGAGATCGAATCACTTCTTAAGGAATCGTACTTCGTCGCCCGCAATCAGCGAGTATTGGGAAACGGTGCCTATGGTCGCTACTGCCGTTTGGCTCACATTTCATTCATGCTTTTGCTGGACGATGATTTCTTGTCGAAAAGTGATCCCTATGCAATGGCTGAAATAGCCAGGTTCCCGTCCCATCTACGACGCTTGGTCATTATCCCTACGCGAATACTTGCCTACTCATTTCTGGGTTATTGCGCAATCTATCTCGGTGGAAAAGCTTTTGGTTTATTTGCTTGAAACCAGCAAGTAGTACCGACTGGTTTCCTTTTGGTGTTGGGTGAATCAACGCACCGCGCTGACCCCATCCAGTGTCGAGAACGAAGTGTCCTTGGCCGTCAGCAGGAAATCGCGCATGTACGGCGCATCGAGCATGTCGGCGCGGATCGCCGCGTACAGCGTGGCAAACAGACCTTTCTCTCCCAGCCGCTTGGCCTTCACGTAACCGCGCGAGCTGTATTCGTGCAGCGCCCAGTGCGGCATGCCGCAGACGCCACGGCCGCTGGCGACCAGTTGCATC
>Ga0213823_1001015_pt1 | contig 18844 bp, 16 predicted proteins | sample MC6MC0907MG_FD_179887 | JGI IMG/M metagenome (GOLD analysis project Ga0213823, IMG submission 179887) | Enriched soil aggregate microbial communities from Iowa State University, Ames, United States - MC6-MC0907-MG | ecosystem: Environmental > Terrestrial > Soil > Unclassified | place: USA: Iowa...
CAGCGCGATGTCGGTCAAAGGTTGCTGAGTGAACTGCACCAGATTCTTCGCCTTTTCCATACGCTGCTGCATGACGTACTGATGCGGCGCCATATTCATCGACTGGCGGAACATGCGGGCAAAGTGGTATTCGCTCAACGCCGCTACCGCAGCCAGTTCAGCCAGCGTTAACGCCTGGGAAAGATGGTTATTAACATACTCCAGTACGTTGCGCAGCACGTACGGCGACAGGCCGCCCGTGACGACGGGCAGCTTCCACTGCACGCTGGAATAGTTCTGGATCAGGTGGGTCAGCAACAAGGTGCTGGCAGTGCTGAGCGTCAGCTGGTTGGCCTGCTGCTGCCAGTCGCAGCCGAGCAAAAACTGACGATAAAGCATCGCGATTTTAGGATCGCTGGCGAAGGTTTTTTCATCCAGCGCGATCGCCGCCGGGCTTTTATCCCAGATCTTCTCACCCAGTTCGCGCAGGTGCTCGTCAGTGCAGTAGAGATGCACAAAGGATAAATCGTCGCGGATGTCCCAGCTCGACTCGCTCTCTTTTGGCATCAGGCAAAAACGGTCCGGCCCGCCGCCGTTTTTCCAGCCGCTGGCCGTTTTGTGGTAACTCTCGTAGCCGTCCGCCACATACAGGCTCAGCGTGTGGTGGTTACTTTTTACCGTCACCGTATCGTGCTTGTTGTACCACGCCGCCAGCTGGATGCCCGAATTGAGGGCGACCGTCTCCCGCAGCACGGCGTTCTGTTGGCGAAGGGTTTCAAAGGTGTCGTAAGCGTGAGACATAACCGTAACTGACAAGTAAACAGATCGACAGTCTAAGAAGTGTTGCCCCGCGATACCAGTCATGAGGAAACAAAAAAGCGCAAGAATTTGCAAGTGAGCCGCAAGTGGCTGAAAGCGCGCCGGTTCAGGTCAGGTCACACTTCACTTTTACCCTTTGATAAGAGAGAACGATGAACGCACTTCTGTATGGGCTGGTGGTGGTGATCTGGGGGACGACCTGGATTGCGATTTTCCTGCAACAAGGACCGGTTGCCGCGCCGGTGTCCATTTTCTGGCGCTTTGCCGTGGCGAGCGCCGCAATGATGCTGGTCCTGCTGGCGCTGGGGCGTCTGCGTAAACTGGCAGTGCGCGATCATCTGTTCTGTATGGTTCAGGGCTGCTGCGTGTTTTGCTTCAACTTCTGGTGTTTTTATACAGCGGCGAAGTTTATCAATACCGGGCTGGAGTCGGTCATTTTTTCGATGGCGGTGCTGTATAACGCCATTAACAGCTTTATTTTCTTCGGCCAGCGTCCACCGGCGCGCTTCTGGGCTGCTCGGCATCATCACCCTTTTCTGGGACGATTTGCTGGCCAGCGGCTGGAGCCACGAACTGCTGCTGGGTATCGGCCTGTCAGCGCTTGGGACTTACGGTTTCTCGCTGGGCAATATGATCAGCCTTCGCCATCAGCGTAACGGTCTGGAAACCATGACCACCAACGCCTGGGCGATGACCTACGGTACGCTGGTGATGGGTGCGATTGCGCTGGTGCGCGGCGACAGCTTTGTCCCCGAGTGGACCATGAGCTACATCGGTGCGCTGCTGTATCTGGCGATCTTCGGATCTGTGATTGCCTTTGGCGCGTACTTCACCCTCGTCGGTCGCATTGGTGCAGGCAAAGCGGCCTACAGCACCCTGCTGTTCCCGCTGGTCGCGCTGTCGATTTCTACGGTGTATGAGGGCTACGTCTGGCACATGAACGCGGTGGCGGGATTACTGCTGATACTGACGGGGAACCTGGTGATGTTCACCCGACCAGAAACCTGGTTCAGGCGTCTGCGGATGGCATAAAAAAACCGGCGGTGTGAGGCCGCCGGTTTCAGATTATTTTTTGGTATTGTTCACATCAAACATGGTGGCATCCGTCGCCATGTCATCCACGACCTGTTTCAGCGTCGCCACGGTCATTGGTGCATTTTCGTTATTCAGCTCTTTCCCTTCGCCTTTACGAACCACTTTGATCACCGGTTTGCCCGTTGAGGCGTCGATCAACTCACCTTCAAAGAAGAGATGGGTGTCCATCGTGCGGTGTCCTGTCGCCATTTGCGTACCCGCTACCACCAGCGCAACCGGCACCACTTCATAGAACTGCAGCCCTTCGCTCTTCGAACTCACACCCGTTACCGCGCCGCGGAAGATCAGACTACGTGGCCCTGGTGTTGTCACCAGCGGTTTCGTCTGGCCAATGGCCGCTTTCATTTTGGTATTGGTGTAGGCCAGCAGATCGTCCAGTAACTTTTGCCCTACCTGCGTGGTGGGTTTAGGTACCGGATAATAGGTGATTGGATTCCAGACAATATTATCGTAATTAGACGGTTTGTAGGAAGGATCTACCCAGCGCAGCGTTGGTTTGCCCGTTGCTGACGTTGTCTGCTGCAAGCCTGAATAATCTTTCAAAAAGCCCGAATATTGATCGGGTTGCGCCACTTTGGACGCGCAGCCCGCTAAAACCAGCAGGCCAGAGAGCGCTGCAACTTTAAAAAAAGTCTGAGTACGCATGGTTGTGAATCCCTGTTATGTGCAGATATGCATATGAAGTTATAGCAAAAGAATCAGGGGTTTGTTGTGACAAAAAGGGTGCTGGCGGCACAATTCAAAAAACAAACTGCCCGGAATAGTCACGGGCAGTGATTTATGGTTATTTAATATCCACTTGCCAGAAGAGGTGTTTACCAAACGGATCGATTTCGTAACCCGTCACCTCTTTTCTCACCGGTTCGAAAATAGTGGAGTGCGCAATCATCACCGCAGGCATTTGATCGTGCATCATCTGCTGCGCCTCTTTGTACAGCGCCACGCGTTTCTCGTGATCGGTTATCGATTTCGCCTCGTTGATGATCTTATCAAACGGCTGATAGCACCATTTCGCCGAGTTCGAGCCGCCGTTGGCGGACGTACAGGTAAACAGCGGGCCGAAGAAGTTATCCGGGTCGCCCGTCGCCGTGGTCCAGCCCATCAGCGCCGCCTGGTGTTCGCCGCCCTTCACACGCTTAAGGTATTCGCCCCACTCATAGGTGACGATTTTGGCCTGCACGCCGATTTTCGCCCAGTCAGCCTGTATCATTTCGGCCATCCGTCTGGCGTTCGGGTTATACGGGCGCTGCACCGGCATCGCCCACAGCTCGATACTCACGCCGTTGGCAAATCCCGCCTCTTTCAGCAGCGCTTTGGCCTTATCGGGGCTGTAGTCGTAATCCTTCAGCTCGCTGTCGGCGCTCCAGACGCCGGGCGGCAGCAGGTTTTTCGCTGCGGTTCCCGTGCCATGGAACACCGCGTCGATGATCGCCGGTTTGTTGATCGCCATCGCCAGCGCCTGTCGCACTTTCACGTTATCCAGCGGCGGCTTTTGGGTGTTAAACGCCAGGAATCCGGTGTTCAGCCCCGCTTTGCTCATCAGGTTGATATCGCTGTTGGCCTTCATGCGCGGCAGATCGGCAGGATTCGGGAACGGCATCACCTGGCACTCGTTTTTCTCGATTTTAGCAAAACGCACGGAGGCGTCCGGTGTGATGCTGAACACCAGTCGGTCGAGTTTTGATTTGCCCTGCCAGTAGTCCGGGAACGCGGTGAAGAGGATGCGCGAATCTTTCTGGTACTGCGTCAGTTTAAACGGCCCGGTGCCTATCGGGTCCATATCCACTTTTTCCGGCGTACCCGCTTTGAGCATCGCGTCGGCGTATTCCGCAGAGAGAATCGAGGCAAAATACCAGGCCAGATCGGCGACAAACGGCGCTTCCGGATGCGCCAGGGTAAAGCGCACGGTGTGGTCGTCCACCTTATCGATGGCGGTAATCAGGCTGCCGAACTCCAGACTTTCAAAGTTGGAATAGCTGCCGTTGGAGACGTTGTGGTACGGGTGGTTAACGTCTTTCTGCCGCATGAAGGAGAAAATCACATCATCGGCGTTAAAATCGCGCGTCGGTTTATAGAATTTATTGCTCTGGAATTTAACGCCCTTGCGCAGGTGGAAGGTGTAAACCTTGCCGTCCTCGCTGACATCCCAGCTTTCGGCCAGGCTTGGCACCAGCTCCGTCGTGCCAGGTTTAAAATCGACCAGTCGGTTATAGACCGGTACGGCACTGGCATCCACGCTGGTGCCAGAGGTGTATAACTGGGGATTAAAATTCTCCGGCGATCCTTCGGAGCAATACACCAGTGTCTTTGCCGCCACGGCGGAACTTACCGTTAATGCAGCAATTGCCAGGGTTAAGGTTGTCAGTTTGCTATTCATCGCATTTTCCTGTCTTTTTAATTCGACGGCTAATTAATTCTTTTGCCATTGCATAAATACCATTAAAGTGACAATGCAAACACCTGATAATACAAATAAAGAGAGAATCACTATGACGAATTCGCTTTCCAGTCAATTAACCCAACGCTTTTATCGCTACCTGGCCATCACCAGCCAGAGCGATCCGAAAAGTGCAACCCTCCCTTCCACACCGGGCCAGCACGAGATGGCGCGGGTGCTGGCAGAAGAGCTGGAATCACTGGGGTTGAGCGACATCGTGATCGACGAATTTGCCACGGTGACCGCCGTCAAAAAAGGCAATGTCAGCGGCGCTCCGCGCATTGGCTTTATTACCCATATTGATACGGTAGACGTGGGATTATCACCGGATATTCATCCGCAAATATTAACTTTCACAGGAGAAGACCTCTGTCTGAATAAAGAGAAACAGATCTGGTTACGGGTGAATGAGCATCCAGAAATACTGGCTTATCCTGGCGAAGAGATTATTTTCAGCGACGGAACCAGCGTATTAGGCGCAGATAATAAAGCCGCGGTGACGGTGGTAATGACGGTTCTGGAAAACCTGACGGCAGAAGATCAGCACGGCGATATCGTGGTGGCGTTTGTGCCCGATGAAGAGATTGGCTTATGCGGTGCGAAAGCGCTGGATCTAAAACGTTTCGACGTTGATTTTGCCTGGACCATCGACTGCTGCGAAATTGGCGAGATTGTTTACGAGAACTTTAACGCAGCGGCGGCAGAAATCCGCTTTACCGGCGTAACCGCTCACCCCATGTCGGCGAAAGGCGTGCTGGTGAACCCGCTACTGATGGCGATGGACTACATCAGCCACTTCGACCGTCAGCAGACGCCGGAATGCACCGAGGGCCGCGAGGGGTATATCTGGTTTAACGGCATTCAGGCCGGGCAAAGCGAGGCGGTACTGAAAGCCAATATCCGTGATTTCGACACAGCGAGTTTTGCCGCGCGCAAACAGCAGATCGCTGACGTTGCCGGTAAAATCGCCGCGCAACACCCTACTGCCCGCGTCGAGCATCACATTGAAGACACTTACAGCAATATCAGCAATGCGATTGGGGAAGATCGTCGTGCTATCGACCTGATGTTTGAGGCGATGACGTCGCTCGGCATCACGCCAAAACCGACGCCGATGCGCGGAGGCACCGACGGTGCAGCTCTGTCGGCGAAAGGACTGTTGACCCCGAACTTCTTCACCGGCGCGCATAACTTCCACTCGAAGTTTGAGTTTTTGCCGCTGTCGTCGTTCGAGGCCTCTTACAAAACGGCCATGCAACTCTGCCTGCTGGCGGCGCGTTAGGCCGGTTTACGGGCAAGCAGTGTGGCGAAACGCAGTTTGATGCGGTTGCCATTGGCGTCGGTGCGGTGTAATTCACCGACGTCTTCATTATATTTCAGCAGTTCCCAGCCTTCGTAGTAGCGGCTCAGCTCGCCGCTTTTAAAGGCGAACGGGAAACCAACGGTGCACGGATAATCTTCCGTATCCATCGCCGCCACAATCAGGTTGTAACCGCCAGGCACGGTGCAGCGCTGCATGTTCGCAATCAGTCCAGGAATGGTTTTGGCTTCCAGGAACATCATCACCACGGTCGAGAGAATAAAATCGTACTCACCGTCAAAGCTCAGGCTGTTCAGATCCTGCACGGAAGCTTGCAGATTGGCGATCCCTTCTTCCGCCTGGATGCGCGCGATGTTATCGATGCTCATCGGGTTTTTATCCCAGGCGGTTACGTCATAACCCTTCGCGGCCAGATACAGACTGTTGCGACCATTGCCGCAGCCCAGATCCAGAGTTTTGCCGGGTTTGACGATCCCGGCGCTGTAAACCACATCCGAGTGGGTGCGGGTCAGGCCATATTTTTCCGTAAAATAGTTTTCATCAAAGTGAGTCATCTCTTTTCCTCAGCGTGCATAAGCGTGGCTTTATCTGAACGAACTAAAAGCTTTCCCTGCACCAGTAAAATGAAGGTGCGCACCAGTAAGAGCGCAATGATGCAGTTGGTAAAAATAAACAGCGGTACCGCAATGGCGTGGAAAAAGCCCGATGGACTGCTCTGCCCCAGATGCAGCCCGGTGGTAGCGAGCGCAGAAACGCCGAACGAGAAGCTCCAGAAGGAGGCGTTGAACGGCTGGGAGAGATACCAGGGCATCAGGCGCAGCATAAACAGCAGCTGCAATAGACCGTAGCCAAACAGCATTTTGGCGAAGGTATCTGCCTCACCGCCGTTGACGCTAAACCAGGCGCTGCAGGCCACCAGCGCAGGCGCCAGCTGAATACCCAGAGAGGTGCGCAGCGCCGCCGGTAGCTCGCCAGAACTGCGCAGACGCTGCAATATCACCGGTTCAAGGCTCAGCCAGGAGAAGACTCCAGCCCCCAAAAATACCAGCCCGGCATCGTGGAAACCGAGCGCGCCGCAGGCCATCGCACTGATGAAGTTATTGGCGACCGTCGGGAGATACAGGCCCGGCGTGGTGGCCTCTTCGGGGTGTTTTCCCCGCCATAAACCGGCGCTTTGCCAGGCAGCATAGCTCAGCTGCACCACAACGCCGATACCAAACAGCACCAGCGAAACGGGTCGATACCAGGGGACAAACCCTATCGCCACCAGCAGTGTGGTGGCCGGAAACAGACTCACAAAACTGCTCATCAGCGGATGGCGCATCTCCGCAAGAACACTGTGCGGGAAGCGTATGGCGCGGGTAAGCATTGCCAGGGTCAGCAAACACCAGATGAGGATCGCCAGCAGCACCAGAACCTCTCCCGGCCAACGGGAAACCGGCCAGATCGTGCTGGCATAGCGCCACGCGAAACCCATGCCAATAGTCCCTAATACCATGCCAAAGTAACCGAAGGGTAAGTTAAGAACCTGTTGGGATTTGTGTCTATTATGCATTCATTTTAAAGTATAAATTATATTTGAAATGCTAGTTTAAGGGGTTTCAGACGCTGTTGCCAGTACTTCAGAAGGCGTAAAGTTTGCTACGGTTAGTAAAGACCCTTAGCCGAGATCACGAGATGCAAAAATACCGACTCAGCGACGAAACCCGTCTCCACCACTGGCAGAACGGCGAAACAAAAGCAGCCGTAAAGCTCCGGCAAATCATCGCCACGCGAGATTTCGGCGATGTTACCGCCGGGACAAAAGGCGGCTGGCTTGAGGATGAAAGCGCCCTGTCCCATGACGGTAACTGCTGGGTATATGATGAAAACAGCGTGGTTTTCGCACAGGCGCAAATTCGTGATAACGCGCGAATCACCCAGCATTGTGTGATCAGCCACGGCGCGAAAATCGCAGATAACAGCTGGGTCGACGGTTCACTCATCAGCCATGGCGCACAGTTAAGTGACAACGTCACCGTTCAATCTTCCGAAGTGCGCGGTATCTGCCATCTTTACGGCAATGCACGGATTCTGCATCAAAGCACGATCATTGCAGCCCTTGGCCTGACGCCGGATCGTGAACAGGTTCTGAAAATTTACGATAACGCCACCGTCAGCCAGTCCAGAATTGTCCATCAGGCGCAGATTTACGGGGATGCGATGGTCAATTTCGCCTTTATCGAGCATCGGGCCGAAGTGTTCGAGAATGCGCTCATCGAAGGCAACGATCTGAATAACGTTTGGGTCTGTGACTGCGCAAAAGTGTATGGTAATGCCCGGCTGGTTGCCGGCCGTGAAGACGATGCGATTCCGACGCTACGCTACAGTTCGCAGGTAGCAGAAAACGCCGTGGTCGAGGGGAACGTGATCATCAAACATCATGTATTGATCGGCGGCCAGGCCTGGCTGCGCGGTGGCCCGATCCTGATTGATGACAAAGTGGTGATTCAGGGACGGGCGAGAATCAGCGGCGATGTGCTGATCGAGCATCGTATTGAAATCACCGACGATGCGGTGATTGAGGCATTCGGTGGCGATAACATCCATTTACGCGGTGAGAAGGTGATCAACGGAAAACAGCGCATCACCCGCACTCCGCTGCTCGGCGCGCTATAGACGAATGATTTTGGCGTAGCTGTTTACATCCTGGAACTCGCCGTTTAAAAATTCGGCTTCTTTCAGGCAGCCTTCCAGCTCAAAACCATTGCGCACGGCTACGCTGTTGCTTTGCGCATTCGCCACGCGACATTTGATGACGAAACGGCGGACTTCCCCGCGCTCAGCGTAATAGCGCATAAACGCCTGCAACGCGTTTGACAAAATACCCTGCCCCTGACTGCCTTTATCCAGCCAGTAGCCGATATAACCCGTCTTATTCGTCGGCTCAATCGAGTTGAATGACAGCACACCTTTCAGGGTTTGATCCTGAAAAATCAGGAACATTTTCGCGTAACCACGCTGATGCAGCATGTGATTGCTGAGCACATTTTTGCGCGTGTCGTCTTCTGTTCCCACATACTGCGCCCAGTCAAAGGCGGTTTGTAGCCAGCTTTTGTTTTTGACCACCAGATTGTGCAGCTCAGCGGTATAGCGCTCGTCGATGGCCCGCAGTTCGATGCGGTCGGTAACAGGAATGATTTCAGGGGTGTTAGCCGTCATGGGTCCTCACTTTCCCTCTCCCGGTTTGGGAGAGGGAATTCAGCGTTAGCGCATCACGCGATCGTCAACGTAGTTGCGTTTATCAGGCGCAGGTGGGAAATACTGATACAACCAGGTTTCACTGATCGCATCCCCCTGACAGCGCAGGAACATGCGCATTTCGACCGGATCGGTGGAACCGTCCGTTGGGTACCAGTCAAACAAAATACGGTAGCCGTCGAACGGTTCGACGTAGAGGATTTCGACCTGTTTCGCTTCGCCGTTAGAGAGCGTAATCACCGGCTCGATTCCTTTCGGCGCAGCGGCTTTCAGATCGCCCCCCACGAAGTCGATAGCAAAGCGACGTGCCCAGACTTTCGGGTAGTTTTCGCCTGGTGCCCAGCCCTCCGGGAAGCCGCCCATACCGGTGCGGGTGGCGTAGACGTTCGCCAGCGGCGAGCGAACCGGCGGCTGTGCGCTCCAGTAGAGACGGTATTTGAAGTCCAGCTCATCGCCAGCTTTAACCGGTTTTTCCGGCTGCCAGAAGCAGACGACGTTATCCAGCGTTTCGCCGGTGGTAGGGATCTCCATCAGTCCGACGCTGCCTTTGCCCCACTGATTGCGCGGCTCAACCCACAGGCTCGGACGCTTGTTGTACCAGCCCATGATGTCCTGGTAGTGGGAGAAATCGCGATCCAGCTGCAGCAGGCCAAAGCCTTTCGGGTTTTTATCCTGGAAGGCGTTGAACTGCAGTTTTTGCGGGTTGTTCAGCGGACGACAGATCCACTCGCCGTTGCCCCGCCACATCGCCAGACGATCGGAGTCGTGGATTTGCGGATGGATAGTGTCACACATGCGGCGCTCGTTATTCCCGCAGCTGAACATGCTGGTCATCGGCGAAATGCCGAGCTGCTTGATGTCTTTACGGGCATACAGGTGGTTATCCACCTCCATGATCACCTGGCTCTTTTCGCAGTGGATCACGAATTTATAGGCACCGGTGATACTTGGACTGTCGAGCAGCGCATAGACGGTAAACGTGGTGTCGTTCGGCTTGACGTTTTCAAACCAGAATGAGGTGAAGTCCGGGAACTCTTCCGGCGTATCGGTAAAGGTGTCTATCGCCAGACCGCGTGCGGACAAGCCGTACTGATAGGTATCATCCACGGCACGGAAATAACTCGCGCCCAGGAAGGAGACGATATCGCGACGCGCCAGTTCCGGCGCTTTAAAGGCGCGGAAACCGGCAAAGCCTAAATCGCTCTGCCCCTGCAGCTGTTGGGTGTCGACATCCGTATCGTTGTAGCTAAACAGCTCCGGGCGGAAGTGAATTTCACGCGCCTGGGATGTCGCAGAATCCAGCGAGAACATACGCACACGCCGGCGGAATCCCATTCCCATATGGAAGAACTGCACGTCGAGCTGGCGGTCTTCAATATTGTTCCACAGGGACTGTTTCTCGTCGTATTTGATGGCGTTGTACGCCTGCGGCGTCATGGTCGCCAGCGTATTAGGCAGCGGACGCGGCGCACCGCCCCACGCAGTTTGCGCCAGATCGTGCGCCATGGATTGCAGTACAGAGAAGTCAAAACGACGACTCTGACCGTCGGCAATATCCGATTCCGCGGCAAATGCCGCACGGGAGAACAGCGATGAGAGTCCAGCGGTACCGCTCAGCGCAGCCATTGCCAGCGAGCCTTGTAAAAAACGTCTGCGATTCATGCCTGAGAAAACGTCCTTATGGTCGTGTGAATGAGTTTCGCGGGCAGCGAAACGACGGCAAGAAAGAACGCACAGCCTAAACAAAAACGGTTAGAAATCCAATTGTTGAGCGGCGATATTCTGAGCAAAGCGAAAAATATTTTCTGTCGAGGGGAAAGGGCTGAATTGACGGTAAAGTTATGTATAAATCGAAAATAAAAAGCCTCTGATGGACATCTGCATCAGAGGCGAAGAGGCGCAATATTATTATTTTACGCTGACATCAATGCCCGGGAAGTATTTCTTCGCAAGCTGGTCGATGGTGCCGTCAGCGCGGACTTTTTCGATAGCCGCATCGAGCTGTTTTTTGGTGGCCTCGTCACCTTTGCGCAGCCCGAAACCGATCCCGCTGCCGAGGATAGTGTCATCCGACACCGGTTTGCCAATAAAGCCAAACCCTTTCCCCTGCGGCTTACTCAGGAAACCTGCCTGCCCGGCCGCGGACATCACCAGCGAGGCATCAATACGGCCATTCAGCAAATCACCCCAGGCCATATTCTGATCTTTATACGACACCACGGTGACACCGTGCTTCTCCCAGTGCTCTTTCGCATAGGTTTCCTGAATGGAACCCTGCAACACACCGATGGTTTTGCCTTTCAAACCTTCCGGCGTCGCGTCGACACCACTCCCTTCTTTCCCGACCAGCTGGGAAGGAATACGGTAGATCGGCTGGGTGAAATCAATGCTCTGACGACGCTGATCAGTAATGTTCATGGCCGAGTTGATGGCATCGAATTTCTTCGCCATTAACCCTGGGATCAGGGCATCGAATGAGGTCTCGACCCAGCTGCACTTTAGCTCAGCGGCTTTGCAAATCGCTTTGCCCAGATCGATATCAAAACCTTCCAGTTCACCCGACGCATTACGGCTTTCAAACGGCGGATATTCCGCTTCCAGGCCATAGCGCAGCTCGGTTGCAGCGAAGGAAGAAAAAGAACACAGCAATCCCATGCCGACAACTAACGCGTTAAATTTCATCTCAACACTCCTTAGCGTGGTTTAACCCGACACAGGGCCTGCGCACCTGCCCGTAACGTTGCCTCGTCTTTCGCAAAAGAGAGGCGGATCAATTTGTTATCTGTACCGTCTGTGTAAAACGCCGACAGCGGAATGGTCGCGACACCGGATTCCACGATCAGCCGTTTGACCATCTCACTGTCGCTTTCGTCGCTGAAGTGGCTGTAATCGGCCAGCAGGAAAAACGAACCTGCGCTCGGCAGCAAACGGAACGGCGACTCCGCCAGTAGATTTTGCAGTAAATCGCGTTTGCGTTGATAGAACGCCGACAACGACAGCCAGGTCTGAGGATCGGCCATATGCTCTGCAAAGGCGTACTGCATAGGGGTATCGGCAGAAAACATCAGGAATTGATGCACTTTGCAGATTTCGTCCATTAGTTCAGCGGGAGCCACACAATACCCTACTCGCCAGCCGGTGACATGATAGGTTTTTCCAAATGATGAAATGATCACGCTACGCTCCGCCAGCTGCGGGTGCGTTGCCATGCCGTGATGCGGCTGGCCGTCAAACACGACGTGTTCGTACACTTCATCAGACAAAATAATGATATCCGTTTGGCGGGTAATCGCCGCCAGCTGTTCGAGGTCGTTCGCCGAGAAGACCTGACCGCTCGGGTTGTGCGGGGTATTAATGATGATCATGCGTGTGCGCGGAGTCACCGCGGCGCGGACTTCATCCCAGTCGACGGCAAAATCGGGCACCGTCAGCTTAATCGCCACCGGCGTAGCGCCTTGTAAGCGCACAATCGGCGCGTAGCTGTCGAACGACGGCTCAAAGTAGATCACCTCGTCGCCAGGATGCACCAGACCGCTGATCGCCGAGTACAGCCCTTCGCTGGCACTGGCGGTAATCAGCACTTCGCTGCTGGCGTCATAACGGGTGCCATAGAGTGTGGCAATTTTATCGACGATGCGTTCTTTCAGCGGCTGCAGGCCGGTCATCGCCGCATACTGATTGTGCCCCGCCTCCATGGCGCGGGTTACGCCCGCAATGAGCTTAGGATCGCAGGAGAAGTTAGGTGCCCCCTGAGAAAGATTGATGGCGTTATGTTGAGCAGAAAGCTGCCCAATCACCGTAAAGATAGTCGTGCCAACGTCAGGCAGTTTCGAGCGGGTGTGCACGGGAGTACGTAGAGTCATCATCAATCCTTTCTCGTGGATATTGCATAACTATTCAACGCGAAGGGAGCTTTGGCGACAACCGAATTGTTGTCATAGTAGCCATGATGAAAACGCATGGCTGACGTATTTCGCCGGGCGCAATTCTGACAAAAAAAGAGTTTTTATTTTTCCATTAAAAACTCATGCAGCGCTCACAATTATTAAATCACACAGGCGGAAACTTAATAAACAAGACGAAATTTTCAGCACTGTTAATTAACAATTAATAATTCACATCAATAAATAATAGCAACTCATAACTCAATATAATTGAGGTTTCATTCCGTTACGGCGGAATTAATTCTTAACATTTTATAAGCGCATACTGTTTGCCGCCCTATTAAAAACAATATTAGGATTCGGGTGATTCTTGTAATGGGCAAAAGTTCATTTCAAATCATAATAAAAACCTTTCTAAGGAATGAAAAAATGAATAGAAAAGTATTGGCACTTGTTATCCCGGCGCTTCTGGCAGCCGGTGCTGCTCACGCAGCAGAGATTTATAACAAAGACGGTAACAAACTGGATCTGTACGGTAAAGTTGATGGCCTGCACTATTTCTCTGATGATTCTGGTGTGGATGGCGATCAGAGCTACGTGCGTATTGGCTTCAAAGGCGAAACGCAGATCAACGACCAGTTAACCGGTTTTGGCCAGTGGGAATACAACGTTCAGGCGAACAACACTGAAGGTTCGTCTAACCAGTCCTGGACCCGTCTGGGCTTCGCAGGTCTGAAATTCGGTGACTACGGTTCATTCGACTACGGTCGTAACTACGGCGTACTGTACGACGTAGAAGGCTGGACCGACATGCTGCCAGAGTTCGGTGGCGATACCTGGGCACAGTCTGATGTCTACATGACCAGCCGCGCAAACGGCGTTGCAACCTACCGTAACAGCAACTTCTTCGGTGCAGTTGATGGCCTGAACTTTGCGCTGCAGTATCAGGGTAACAACGAAGGTGACGGCAACGGTAACGAAGGCACCAACAACGGCCGCGATATTCGTCATGAAAATGGCGACGGCTATGGTATGTCCACTACCTATGATTTCGGTATGGGCTTCAGCGCAGGTGCTGCGTATGCCTCTTCCGACCGTACTACCGACCAGGTTAACTCTGGTGGTGGCCGTTATGCTGGTGGCGATAGAGCCGAAGCATGGACTGCGGGTCTGAAATATGATGATCACGATATTTACCTGGCGACCATGTATTCTGAAACCCGTAATATGACCATTTACGGTAACAGCGATGATGGCGGTATTGCGAACAAAACGCAGAACTTCGAAATTACTGCTCAGTACCAGTTCGATTTCGGTCTGCGCCCATCTATCTCCTACCTGCAGTCTAAAGGTAAGGACCTGAGCTATAACGGCAACACCGATAAAGATCTGGTTAAATACGCTGATATTGGTGCGACCTACTACTTTAACAAAAATATGTCCACCTACGTTGACTATAAAATCAACCTGCTGGATGAAGATGATCAGTTCTATAAAGATTCTGGCATCTCTACTGATGATATCGTAGCCCTGGGTCTGGTTTACCAGTTCTAATTCTGCGCATAATCCAAAAACCCGCCATCCGGCGGGTTTTTTTTCGCCGATTGACAGGCACCTTAAGGTCAGGTGTTATGAACGACATGATAAAAACGCATACCTGGAGTGTATATGTCGCGCCGTTCATTTCCGCACAATGCTTTGGACGCCTTTCTGGTCACCGCTCGTCATCTGAATCTCACCCACGCCGCGAAAGAGCTGTGTCTCACTCAGGGTGCCGTTAGTCGTAAAATCGCCACGCTGGAGTCGTGGTTCGGCTTTTCTCTTTTTGAACGTCATGCGCGCGGGCTGCGGCTGTCGTCCCAGGGCAGCGCCCTGCTTCCTGATCTACAGGCCGCCTTCGAACATCTGCTGACCGTCGCGGAACAGGCGCGCGCGCAGCAAACGGTGGTGCGACTGAAAGTCCCGACCTGCGCCATGCGCTGGCTGGTTCCACGCCTGCTTGAAGTGGAGCGCGATCAGCCTGAGCTGCAAATTGCCCTCACCACCACCACCGATCACACGGTGAATTTCAAAACCGAGTCCTACGATGCGGCTATCGTCTTCGGAACGCATCTCAGCGCAGGCGATCTGCTGTTTGAAGAGGCGCTCACGCCGGTGATGAGTCCACTACGAATGAGCGCCCCTCTGGAGTCGCTGACATTCCTGCACCCCACGCGAGATAAAACCGACTGGTCGTTGTGGTTGTCCAGGCAAGAAGAGCTCGCGCTGACAATGCAGCGAAATCAACACTTCGACACCATGGATTTGGCGATAACCGCCGCGATGCAGGGGCTGGGCGTGGCGATTGCTGACGAAACGCTGGTGAGAGAAGATATCCGCGCCGGGCGCCTGGCACGCCCCTTCAATACCAGCGTGAAAACCGGCGCCAGCTATCGGCTGGTGTTACGGGAATCACGCGCAAAAGCCGCCGGGCTGGCCGCGTTTCGCGCGTGTCTGCTCAATCCAGGCTCACGTGATGCTTCATCACCCGTTTAAACAGGCTCATTCTGGCGCGCATAAAGCGGTTTTCCAGGCGAAATCCTGCATGTTTATTCAAACCAATGCGTAACAGCACATCACGCCCTTTCCGGCAGGCTGGCCAGCGCGTCGGGCCGTGTAGCGCATCACAGGTTCGGCTCGCGAAACGCGCAAAATTGACCCAATAATCTGCCACCTGCGCGGCAAAGGCCAAATCGCGCTCGTTCACATACTGGCTGGCCGGTTCCACCTTTCCGAGCGTGTCAAAGACATAGGGCACTTCGTTGCCGTGCCACGCGCCATTCTGATAGGTTTCGTGTTCCGCTTCCGCAACGTAATCAAACCAGTAGCGCCAGCAGGGTTCGCCGACCCGCTGCTGAGCCTGCATCACCACAAATCCCATGGTCGTAAAAGCCATATCACGACACACCTGCCGCCCCAGCTCTTCATCCCCCTTCACACCGGGATAAAGCAGCTTGATCAGCCCCAGGCCAAACCGACGTTCACGACGCAGCTTCTGAATTTGCCCGGCGAGATCGATGCCAAACACCGCCATCACGCTGGCTTCGTCACTGTTGGAACCAATCATCACCGGAACCGGATGCTGGCGGGCCGAGAAAAACACATCCAGCATTGCTTCAGGCAGCACGCAGTCGCCGACAATCGGCGTCGGGGCAATATTAAGTGGCGCCGTCAGTGACCAGAACGCATCGGCGGGGATCCCCCTCAGCTGTTCAGCCGTCGCATTCTCAATACCAAAATGCGCCGCCAGCGCCTCACCTTTTTGCAGTGCCTGCTCGCGCGGGGTATCAGGAAGGGTGTAACCGCTCTGCACGATCGCCTTGTGAAACAACCCTTTTGCCAGCGGCGAAGCCAGCAGTGACAGCACGCTTCGCGCCCCAGCGGATTCGCCAAACAAGGTCACGTTCTCCGCATCGCCGCCAAACGTAACAATATTGTCCTGTACCCAGCGAAGCGCCGCGATTTGATCGCACAGCGCAAAATTATGCACCACATCTGCTTCCTCACCGGCGAGCGCCGGGTGAGCGAAGAAGCCGAGATGGCCCAGACGATAATTAATGGTGACAACAATGACGTCGCGGTGTGCCAGCGCTTTCCCCTGGTAAGGCGGTAATCCGCCCGCGCCAATGGTATATCCGCCGCCATGCAGCCAGACCATCACGGGAAGTGGCCCGGTCCGGTTTGCGGGAGCCCAGACGTTGAGATAGAGACAATCTTCCGAGAATCGCCCTGGATCGCCCCCGCCCAGTTCCCGACAGTAGTCGATGTTTTGCCAGCTGGATGCCGAGAACGTATTGGCCGGGCGGATACCTTCCCAGGAGTCGGGTGGTTGCGGTGAACGCCAGCGCAGCGCGCCAACGGGCGGCGCGGCATAAGGAATACCGCACCAGACGTGCACATCATCATCAATAAAACCGCTTACTGCGCCCTGGCGGGTGGTCACTACTGGGGTCGTGGAATTTTCCATACTTGCCTTCTTTTTCCATCACACCCCAGCAGAGTAGCGATTTCAGAGCAAACCGCAACGCCGTTTACTGCGGTCTTCGGCCTGCTGATACAGCGCAAACTCGTCGTTTACCGGGCATCCCAGTGCGGCTTCGAATGCTTCACGACTCGAATTTCCACGGCTGCGGGCCTGGGTTTCATTCCCGAGATTGGACTGGAAAATCCCTGCCGCACTCACCGGCAGAAAATCCTCATAAATAATCGGCTGCGCCACTACCCAGCCACGCTCAATGAGCGGCTGGGGATCGTCGCCGGGGCGAAACGCCTGTCGGTGCGCTTCGCCCGCAGGCGTCAGACGATAGCGGAAATAGGCCAGCTCCTGACGGCGCAGGAACATTTCGCTGTCCGGGAAAGTCTGGAACACCTCCCGCAGATGCAGTTGATGCGTCAAATTATCCTTGCCGGTTCCGGCTTGATTCAGCAGACGGTCATACAGTTCGCGGCCTTTTGGCGTGAGCGCAACTCCGCGCTGTTCGATTTCGCCAAAGCGCGCCGTATGGGTGCCTTTATGCTCTCCGGCAAACAGCACCGGCTCCTCCAGCGCTTTAAAACTGGTCTGGCGCAGTAAAATCGGTACTTCACGACGCGGCGGCCCCTCGATCAGAATCTTCGGCTCAATGCCATATTTCGGCATCAGCTCCTGCACCCGGTCGATATCCAGGGTGCGCGGCGTAAGATGGTTGATATGACATCCCGGGAAACAGACCACATCGGCAATCAGACGGTGCTCATCGTGCAGCGCCTGATAGGTCTCCTGATCGACGGTGGCGTGGCGATGCCAGCGGAACGTCTCCAGTGCTTCTTGAACAAACTCGCGCGCCTGCGTTTCAGTAAACTGCCCTTCTGACTCATGCAGCGCAATCAGTTCCAGGCAGCGCGGAGTAAAAATAGTACGTTGGGCGAGGATCTCAGCCGCGCGTTCGCGCAGGGCGACATTTTCGATAAGCTCCATGCGCAACAACGAGGTAAACACGCGGAACGGGTTGCGCGACAGCGCGGCGTCATCAATGGGACGAAACGCCGTAGAATGCACCGGGACGCCCGCCTGGGAGAGATCGTAATAGCTGACAGGATACATGCCCATAATGGCAAACATCCTGCGCAAGGTGGACAGCTCCTGAGCGCTCCCCACGCGAATCGCCCCGTGGCGTTCGACGTTTAAACGCGCCAGCTCATCAGCGTTGGCCAGCTGTTCATGTAAGTGCGGATTGTTTTCCAGTACCGCCAGATTCACGTCCGCTACCAGTTCCAGCAGCGTGCCGTACTGCGGAACTTCCTGCTGGTACATCGCTGACATAGCCTGCGAAAAGTGTTCCCGAATATCATCAGCCGTGATGGTGTTCGCCATGATGTCATGCCTCCAGTGAATATTACCTGGAGTGTAGAGAAGGCCGCTGTCGTTGGGGGGAAGAATTTGCGATTTGTGATCCTGACAGACAAGTGGTTATTCCCTGCGCTTTTTCTCTTTCTGCGCGAAGAAAAAACCTCAGGAGAATCACCTCATCCATGGGTGAAAAAATTCTTGTAACTCAAATAGATCAAATGTTAATAATATTTTGCTATCAAGTTATCAAAATTAAACATCTTCCCTTGTCACTCGCACGGCTCTGTTCTTAACATCGCATCATGGAAAAAAATGGTTTGTTTAGTCAGCGCATACGCTTGCGCCATCTGCACACTTTTGTGGCCGTCGCTCAACAGGGAACGCTGGGGCGTGCGGCTGAAACCCTTAATCTTAGCCAGCCAGCCCTCTCAAAGACCCTGAACGAACTGGAACAACTCACCGGCGCACGCCTGTTCGATCGCGGGCGTCTTGGCGCGCAGCTTACTTTAGTCGGCGAACAGTTTCTCACCCACGCCGTCAAAGTGCTGGATGCGCTCAATACCGCCGGTCAGGCGCTGAATCGCAAGGACGATCAGATCTCGGATGTGGTCCGCGTTGGCGCGCTGCCCACGGCGGCGCTCGGCATTCTGCCTTCGGCGATTGGTCAGTTTCATAAGCAGCAAAAAAACACCACGCTGCAG
>Ga0213823_1001020_pt1 | contig 18772 bp, 7 predicted proteins | sample MC6MC0907MG_FD_179887 | JGI IMG/M metagenome (GOLD analysis project Ga0213823, IMG submission 179887) | Enriched soil aggregate microbial communities from Iowa State University, Ames, United States - MC6-MC0907-MG | ecosystem: Environmental > Terrestrial > Soil > Unclassified | place: USA: Iowa...
TGGGGGAGTCGGAGCATGGTGGCGATGCCGCCGAAGCGCGGCATTTCGTTGCCGCCCAGTGGTTGGTGAAGAATCTTGTCCACGGGTAGGGCCTCATCGTCTTTGTTTTATTTATGTCGGCGCGCCGTTGAGCACGGGTTCGGACGCCGCTGTGGGGCCGATGATGCGAAATGTAGTGAGGGGAAAGAATCGCTACGGGCAAAAACTTAGTTCAGATTTTTCTAAACTAATGCCAGACTTCCACACCTGCTCGTTCCCATGCTCCGCGTGGGAATGCATCTATGGACGCTCCGCGTCCAGCCGTATTCGCAGGTGACGCAGAGCGTCACGGGCTGCATTCCCACGCAGAGCGTGGGAACGATCCTTGGAGCAGACATGGCCAACGCTTTACCCGACCTGAAACTGTTGCGCATCTTCGTCAGCGTCGTGCGTCATCAGGGTTTCGCCAACGCGCAGCAGGAACTCAACCTGTCGACCTCGGCGATCAGCACTTACATGAGCCAGCTCGAAGCCGCGCTCGGTCTGGTGCTGTGCCATCGCGGGCGTGGCGGGTTCAGCCTGACCAGCAAGGGTGAGCTGTTCCATCAGGAAACCCTGCGTCTGCTCGCCGAACTCGAAGGTTTCGAGCAATACGCCGCCGCGCTCAAGGGCGAACTGCGCGGCACGCTCAACCTCGGCGTGATCGACTCCACCGTCAGCGACAAGGCCCTGCCATTCGCCGAGGCCATCGGCGCCTACAGTCAGGAACACCCGGCGGTGCATTTGCATTTGTCGGTGATGAGTCCGTACGAACTGCAACTCGGCGTGCAGGACAACCGTCTCGATCTGGCCATCGGTGCTTTTTCCACGCGCATGAGCGGTCTGATCTACATGCCTCTGTATCGCGAGCAGCATTGGTTGTATTGCAGCAGCCGCCATCCGTTGTTCAACGAGCGACGGATTCCCGAGCAGGTCATCACTCAGCAACGCATGGTCGGGCGTGGTTACTGGAGTCAGGCCGAACTGGCGCGACACGGCTTCAAACACAGCGCGGCGACGGTGGAAAGTATGGAGGCGCAGCTGATTCTGGTGCTGTCCGGCGCCTACATCGGTTACTTGCCGGAGCACTATGCTCAGGCCTGGGCCGACAAGGGCGATTTGCGCGTGCTGCTACCGGCGACGTTTGGTTATCAGGCACCGTTTTCGATGATCATGCGCCGCGGCCGTAGCCGTGAACCGCTGATTCAGACCTTCCGCGATTTGCTTAAAGCACAGCTCAATCAGGCTTAAGAACGATGTCCAGACCTCAATGCCCGCGCTGCCTGCGCCCACAAACCCATTGTCTGTGCCCGCTGATCCCGAGCCTCGACAGCCGCACGCGGGTGTTGCTGTTGCAGCATCCGAGCGAGGTCAATCATGCGTTGAATACCGCGCGGTTAGCGGCGTTGGGACTGACCAATGCCGAGCTGATCGTTGGCGAAGTGTTCGAGGATTTGCCGGCGCTGCTGAACCGTCCGGGCTATCGGGCGCGGTTGTTATTTCCGGCCGATGATGCGCAGCCGATGCAGGCTTACGGCGAGTCCGATGAACCCCTGTTGCTGGTCGTTCCGGATGGCACCTGGCGCAAGGCGCGCAAGATGCTGCACCTCAATCCGCTGTTGGCGGCGTTGCCACGGGTGACGTTGGCCGAAGGTGGCGTGTCGCGCTATCGCTTGCGCAAGGCACCGGGACCGGGGGCGTTGTCGACGATTGAGGCGATTGTGCAGGCGTTGCAGACGCTGGAGGCACCGGCGTCATTCGAGCCGTTGCTCAAGCCGTTCGAGGCGTTGATCGAGGGGCAGATTGCGGCGATGGGGGAGGAGACTTTTCAGCGGAATCATGGCGACAAATGATCGTTCCCACGCTCTGCGTGGGAATGCATCCAGTGACGCTCTGCGTCACAGTCGCAAAGGGACGCGGAGCGTCCCGGGCGGCATTCCCACGCGGAGCGTGGGAACGATCATCTCAACAATGACTAGCGCTCGCGCATCGCCTCAGTCCGAGCTTTGAGCACTGGTTTCAGCAAGTAATCCAGCACACTCTTCTCCCCGGTAATAATGTCCACCGTCGCCACCATCCCCGGAATAATCAGCAGCGGTTTCACATCCCCACCCAAATGGTTTTTATCGGTGCGCACCTGAATCAGATAAAAGCTGTTGCCCTTGTCATCGGTAATCGTGTCGGCGCCGATCAACTCAAGCTTGGCGCTCAGCCCGCCGTATATCGTGTAGTCGTAAGCACTGAACTTGACCATGGCTTTCTGGCCCGGATGCAGGAACGCGACATCCTGCGGCCGCACCTTGGCCTCGATCAGCAAGTTGTCTTCCAGCGGTACGATTTCAACCATGTCGCTGCCCGGTTGAACCACGCCGCCGATGGTGTTGACCTTCATTTGCTTGATCACGCCGCGCACTGGCGATATGACCGTGGTGCGGGTCACTCGGTCATCGATGGCGATGCTGGTGGCGGTGATTTTCGACAGGTCGGTGCGTTTCTCGTTCAGCTCTTTGGCCGCTTCCGAACGGAAGGTTTGCTCCGACTCGTCGATCTTGCTGCGGATCTCGGCAATCGCCGATTCAGCGCGGGGAATGGCCAGTGTCGTCGCGTTCAATGAACCTCGGATCTCTACCGCGCTGCGCTTGAGGCGGAGGATTTCCACCGGTGACACCGCACCGGTTTTAACCAGCGGTTCGGACATGTTCATTTCTTGCTGCAGCAACGCCAGACTCGAGCTGAACTGACCCTGCTTGGAGCGAAACTCGGCGAGTTCCTGAGTCTTCTGCCGCAGCTGTTCGCTCAACGTGCGCTGCTCACTGGCCAGTCGGCGCTGGCGTTGTTCGTACAGCGAACGCTCGTCTTCGGCGACTTGCGGCGCCTTGGCGATCACCTCAGCGGAGAGCTTGAACGGCCGGCCCTCGGCCTCCGCCGACAGCCGTTCGACCTGCGCAGTCAGCGCATAGCGATCAGCCTCGCTTTCCCCTTTGTTCGAACGAAAGCGTGTGTCATCCAGGCGCAGCAAGGTATCGCCTTTGTTCACCATCTGCCCTTCGCGGACGAAAATTTCGGTGACGATCCCGCCTTCAAGGTTCTGGATCACCTGGACCTTGCTCGACGGAATCGCCTTGCCTTCGCCCATGGTCACCTCTTCGAGCACGGCGAATTTGGCCCAGACCACCGCGCTGATCAGCAGCGCCGCCGCCAGCCACACGGTGATCCGCGACCAGCGCGGCGAATCCTGCAAGGACGCGCCGGCGGTTTCCGGCATGAATTCGGCTTCGGCGCTTTTGCCGAAACTGTCGAAGTAGCCGCGCGATTTGCTATCGGAGGAAGCAGACATGGGGCAACTCCTAGACCGCTGCCGAGCCGACACGGCCCTTGCGCAGTGCATCGATGACCGCTTCTTTCGGACCGTCGGCGACGACCCGGCCGTTGTCCAGCACCAGTAATCGGTCCACCAGGCTCAGCATCGAGGTGCGATGGGTGACCAGCAGCAGCGTCTTGCCTTGCACCCAGCCGTGCAGCTTCTGCCGCAGCAAGTCCTCGCTGCTGTTGTCCATGGCACTGGTGGGTTCGTCGAGCAGCATGATCGGCGGGTCGAGCAACAGCGATCGCGCCAGCAACACAGCCTGACGTTGGCCGCCAGAAAGCAATTGCCCTCGTTCACCCACCGGACGATCGAAACCTTGCGGATGCTGGCGAGCGAGTTCGGTAACGCCGGTCAGTTCGGCCACTTCGAGCATGCGTGAATCGCTGATGTAGCGCGCGCCGAGCGTTAGGTTGTCGCGCAGGCTGCCGGCCAATAGCGGTAGGTCATGGGCGACGTAACCGATCTGTTGGCGCAGGTCGGCGACGTCGAGTTGGCGCAGGTCGAGGCCGTCGAGCAACAGCTGACCCTCCTCGGGTTCGTAAAAACCCATGACCAATCGCGCCAAGGTGCTTTTGCCCGACCCGCTGCGACCGATGATGCCAACCCGTTCGCCGGGTTTCAGGCTGAAGCTGACATTGCTCAGCGCCGGCGCATTCTGGCCGTTGTAATGAAAGGTCACGCCGCTGACGTCCAGCGCACCTTGCAGTTGCGTGCGTTCCAGCGGCCGCTGTTTGCCGTCACGCTCCTGCGGCAAGGCCATCAGCGCGTCGGTGCTTTTCATGGTCAGTTGCGCTTGCTGATAGCGGGTGATCAGCCCGGCGATCTGCCCCAGCGGCGCGAGCACGCGGCTGCCGAGCATGTAACTGGCGACCAGCGCACCGACGCTGAGGTTGCCGGCGATGATGCTGTAGACCCCAGCCACAATCGTCGCCATCCCCGAGAATTGTTGAATGAACAGCGTGCCATTGGTGGCCAGCGCCGACAGATTGCGCGCATGGCTGTCGAGGCGGGTGAGGGCGCCGTGGGTGCTTTCCCATTTGTGCTGGCGTTCGCTTTCGGCGCTGCAGGCCTTGAGGGTTTCTAGGCCTCCGAGGGTTTCGATCAGCACCGCTTGGCGTTCAGCGCCGAGGCTCAGGCTCTTTTGCACGGTGTCACGCAGGCGCACTTGAATGATCATTGCGAAGACGATAGTGATCGGAAACGCCAGCAGCGGAATCACCACCAGCCAGCCGCCCAGCAGACCGATCACCACCAGCATCAGCACCACGAAGGGCAGGTCGATCAGGCTGGTCAGGGTTACCGCCGTGAGGAATTCGCGCAGACCCTGAAAGTCATGAATGCTTTGCGCAAAACCGCCGATGGTCGCTGGCCGTGCCTTCATCGACATGCCGGTAATGCGTTCAAATAAAGTCGCGGAAAGGATCACATCGGTTTTCTTGCCGGCAGTGTCGAGCAGGTGCGCGCGGACCACCCGCAACACCAGTTCGAAACCGGTGCCGATCAGCAGCCCGATCGACAGCACCCACAAGGTCGAGGTGGCCTGATTCGGCACCACGCGGTCGTAGGTCTGCATGACGAACAGCGGCACCATCAGGCCCAAAAGGTTGATCAGGAAACTCGCGAGGATCGCGTCGCTGTAGAGCCATTTCGACAGCTTCAGGGTATCGCGAAACCACGCATGCACCCGTGGCACAAGCGGCGAGCGCAGGTCTTCGAGTTCGTGGCGCGGGCGGGCGAACAAGGCTTGACCGCTGTAGTGCTCGCTGAGTTCTTCACGGCTGATCCATTGTTCGCCGCCATCGGCTTCACTGGGCAGGATCAACGCTTTGCCGTCGTCGCCAAAACGCCGTAACACGGCGGTGCGGCCGTCGTTGAGCAGCAGCAGAATCGGCAGATTGAGTGGCGAGATGTCTTTCAGATCACGGCGCAGAATCCGCGCCTGCAACCCGGCACGGGCGGCGGCGCGGGGCAGCAGGTCGAGGCTCAAGCGTTGTTTGTTCAACGGCAGCCCGGCACTCAGGCTGGCCCGGCTGACCGTTGCGCCATGCAGTTTGCAGAGGATCAACAGACCGTCGAGTAACGGATCATCGAAGCTCAGCCGCGGATCGATCCCGGTGTGGCCGGGTTCCATGCTGGTCATATTGATCGCCTCTGTTGAACGGACTCAGGTTGATCGTTCCCACGCTCTACGGTCGATGCGTGATCGTTCCCACGCTCCGCGTGGGAATGCAGCCCGGGACGCAGAGCGTCCCAAAGCGGACGCAGAGCGTCCATTGAGGCATTCCCACGCAGAGCGTGGGAACGATCAACATGGGACTTATTTCAGTTCCGGCAGGCGCGCTTCGTTTTTCACTTCGGTCGCGGCGATCGCATCGGCCGGCAGCACCACCCGTTGTTTGCTCAGCAACTGGCCCATGTTCGCCAGCACGCGGTACATCGAATATTCCTCGGTGTAGCGGATTTCGGTGTAGCGACGGTTGGCGTTGTAGAGCTCGTTTTCACTGTCGAGCAAGTCGAGCAAAGTCCGTTGACCGAGGCCGAACTGATCCTGATACGCGGCGCGTACGCGCTTGGTGGTTTCGGCGTATTCGCGGGCGGTCGGGGTCTGTTTCTTCGCGTTTTCCATGGCGTTCCAGGCCAGGCGAATGTTCTCGTTGAGCTGGCGCAGGGCGTTGTTGCGGATGTCCATCGCCTGATTGATGTCGTGGGCATTGGCGGCCAATCGGGCCTTGTCGCTGCCGCCACGGAACAGGTTGTAGTTCATCACCACACCCACACGCCATTCGTTGTCGTGGCCTTCATCACCTTGCACGTTGTTGTTCGCGCCGACGGCCGCTTCGGCATCGAAGCGTGGATAGAACGGTGATTTGGCGACTTCGTACTGGCTCTCGGCCGATTGCACATCAGCCTGGGCGGATTTCAGGTACGGGTTGTTGTCGACCATGCTCTGCTGTGCATCGCGCAGGCCTGGCGGCATTTCCCCGCGCGTCGAGGCTGGCGTTTCCAGCTCATCGGGCATGCGCCCGACCACGCTGTAGAAATTCGATTCGGCGTCGGCCAGATCAACTTCAGCGGTGTCGAGGTTGTTCTGTGCCAAGGCCTTGCGAGCGACCGATTGATCCGAGTCCGCGGTGCTGCCGACGCCACGCTCGGTGCGCAGGCCGATCTGGTCATTGACGCGCAAATGCGCCTGCAGGTTGTTCCTGGCCAGGGTCACCAGTTCGCGACGCTTGAGCACTTCGAGATAGACCTCAATGGTGCGCAGGGCCAGATCCTGGGCGGTGCCTTGCGCGTAATACGCACGCGAATTGGACACGCCTTTGGTGCGCTCGACCTCGTTGGCGGTGTTGAAACCGTCGAACAGCATTTGTCGCAGACGCAGCTCGGACTGGGTGTAATTGAGGATTTCGGTGTGGTGATTACCGAAAGCCCGAGTGTTGGTGTTGTCGCTGTAGCCACGGCCATACGCGGCGTTCAAATCGACGGACGGATAGAAGCCGCCCTTGGCCACTTTGACTTGTTCATCAGCTGACAGGCGGGCGTCCACGCGCGAGGCCAGTTCCGGGTGAGTGGCGATGGTGCTTTGAATAGCCTCGGTGAGGTTCATGGCCTGGGCTTGAGAAGTGCAAGCCATGGCCAGCAAAACCGCGCTGCAGAGGGGGGTTAGAACGCGCATGGGTGCATCTCCCTGAGTCCTGATGGTGTGTTACTGTCGCCAAATATTTGACGATATTTTTAGGTGTAAGCGTTTCACTCTTGTAACAACAGAGCTAAGAACATCCTGAAGCGTAGCTAAGAAAAAATTTTCATAAGGCTTATGCCGAAAAAAACTTATGCGCTTTGTAAAAACCAGCACATTGTTCAGCTTGAAAGCCTTTGTTTTATGCGCTTTAGGGAGCACAGAAAGGCTTGAGGAAAGTTCCACTCACTTTGCGACATACGGCGAAGTACTGCTGAAGGGGAGGGACGCGTAGCGGTTGATGAGCGACAGATTTTTGTCACTCGAGTGATTCACCACCGTTACGTAGCGTTAGTGGGAGTATGGCTTTGATCAGGATGCGGAAGTGCTTGATAGCACTGATGTTTCCGGAAGAAGCCACCTGCGAAACGAACTGTTGAAGGTGCGAGCGTCGCCTCCAACAACCCGGTTGAGCCATGGGCTGCTTCGCTTACCAGTGCCGACGGTGGTCGGCAGCGGAGGATTTCACATGGCAACGCTCATCGGCACAGTCACTAAAGTCATTGGCCAGGTTTTCGCTCAGTCAGCCGACGGCACCAAACGCGCACTGGTTGAGGGGGATCGCCTGTATGCCGGCGATCAACTGATCACCGGCGCGGAGGGTGCCGTCGCCGTTCATCTGCAAAACGGCCAGGAACTGACCCTTGGACGCGGCAGCAGCATGACCATGACCGGTGACCTGCTGGCGGGTCAGGCGGCGCATGTCAATGCCGCGGAGGCCGTGACCCCGAGCGACGCGCAACTGACCGATGTCGAGCAGATCCAGAAAGCCATCGCCGCCGGTGACGACCCGAGCAAAACCGCTGAAGCCACCGCGGCCGGACCGAATGCCCCAGGCGGTGCACCAGGTGAACTGGGCGGCGGCCACAGTTTTGTCTTGCTGACAGAGGTCGGCGGCCGGGTCGACCCGATCATCGGTTTCCCCACCGCCGGGTTTGGCGGTATTCCCGAATTCCCTGAAGAACGTCACAACGCGGTGATCGACAACGGCGATGACTCCCCGGCTGTCGTGGTGCCGCCACCGGTGAACAATCCCGTGACCCTCACTGGCCTGAATGTGGCGGGCGGCGAATTGAATCTCAGTGAAGCCAATCTGCCTGACGGTTCGTCGGCCAACCCGGGTGCACTGACGCAGAGCGGCAGCTTCACGGTGTCGGCGCCGGACGGATTGACCAGCCTGAGCATCGGCAGCATCAACGTTATCGTTGGCGGTGTGCCGATCGGCTTCCCGCAATCGATCACCTCGCAACTGGGCAACACCCTGACCATCACTGGCTACAACCCGGCGACTGGTGTGATCACTTACAGCTACACCCTCAACGGCAATGAAAACCACGCGGCCGGTGACGGCGCGAACAATCTCAGCGAACAGTTCACGGTGATTGCCGGCGACAGCAATGGCGACACCGCGACCGGTACGCTCGACGTCAACATCACCGACGACGTGCCCAAAGCCTTTGATGACAACAACGGCACGGCGTCTGAAACGCAACTGACACTGACCGGCAATGTGTTGACCAACGATGTGCAAGGGGCTGATCGCGTGCCCACCGGGCCAGTCACTCCGGGCACATTTACCGGTACATACGGCACCTTGGTTTTGAACGCTGACGGCACATACACCTACACGCTCAATACCAGCGACGCCGATTTCAAAAACCTGCACGGCGGCGGCAACGGTACCGAGACCTTCGCCTACACCATCACCGATTCGGACGGTGATACCAGCACGGCGAATCTGGTGCTGCAGATCCACAACAACGACGATCCAGTGGTCATCAATGGCCTGAACGTCGAAGGCGGGGAGTTGACGGTCTACGAGAAAAACCTCAGCGACGGCAGTGCGCCGGACGCCACCGCGTTGACCCAGAACGGCACCTTCACCATCACTGCACTGGATGGCGTCACAACGCTGACCGTCGGTGGCATCGCCGTTGTCACCAATGGCGTGGCCGCAGGCTTCCCGCAATCGATCACAACCCCGTTGGGCAGCACGCTGACCATCACCGGTTTCAACGCCACCACCGGTGTGGTTAGTTACAGCTACAACCTGGTCGACAACGAAGCACATCCCACCGCCAACGGTGCGAACAATCTGCCTGAGCAATTCGCCGTCACCGTGGTCGATGACAACGGCACCACTGCCAACGGCACGCTCGACGTGAACATCACCGACGACGTACCCAAAGCCGTTGATGACAGCAATGGCACGGCGTCTGAAACGCAACTGACTCTGACCGGCAACGTGCTGACCAATGACGTGCAAGGCGCCGACCGCGTGGTGACCAACGAAAGTGCCGGGCCGATCACCGCCGGTACGTTCACCGGGACTTACGGCACCTTGGTGCTGAACGCCAACGGCACGTATATCTACACGTTGAACACCAACGACGCCGACTTCAAAAACCTGCACGGCGGCGGCAACGGTACCGAGACCTTCGCCTACACCATCACCGATTCGGACGGCGATACCAGCACCGCCAACCTCGTTCTGCAGATCCATAACAACGACGATCCGGTGATCATCAACGGCCTTGATGTGAATGGCGGCGAACTGACCGTTTACGAGAAAAACCTTAGCGACGGCAGCACGCCGGATTCCACTGCGCTGACCCAGAGCGGCAGCTTCACCATCACCGCACTTGATGGCGTCACCACGCTGACCGTCGGCGGCATCGCCGTAGTCACCAACGGTGTAGCCGCAGGCTTTCCGCAATCCGTCATCACGCCATTGGGCAGCACGCTGACCATCACCGGTTTCAACGCCACCACCGGCGTGGTCAGCTACAGCTACACCCTGGTCGACAACGAAGCGCATCCCACCGCCAACGGCGCGAACAATCTTCCTGAGCAGTTCGCCGTCACCGTGGTCGATGACAACGGCACCACCGCCAATGCCACTCTCGATGTGAACATCGTCGACGACCTGCTCAAAGCCGTGGATGACAGCAATGCCGGCACCGCCTCGGAAACCCTGCTGACCCTGAATGGCAACGTGCTGACCAACGATGTGCAAGGCGCCGATCGCGTACCGACCGGTCCGGTAACCCCGGGCACTTTCACCGGGACCTACGGCACCTTGGTGCTGAACGCCAATGGCACCTACACCTACACGCTGAACACCAACGACGCCGACTTCAAAAACCTGCACGGTGGCGGCAACGGCACGGAAACCTTCGCCTACACGATCACCGATGCGGACGGTGATACCAGCACCGCCAACCTCGTTCTGCAGATCCATAACAACGACGATCCGGTGATCATCAACGGCCTCGACGTGAATGGCGGTGAACTCACCGTTTACGAAAAAAACCTCAGCGACGGCAGCGCGCCGGACGCCACCGCGCTGACCCAGAGCGGCACGTTCACCATCACTGCACTCGACGGCGTGACGACCCTGACTGTCGGCGGCATCGCCGTGGTGACCAATGGCGTCGCCGCAGGTTTCCCGCAATCGATCACCACGCCGCTGGGCAGCACGCTGACCATCACCGGGTTCAACGCCACAACCGGCGTGGTCAGCTACAGCTACACCCTGGCCGATAACGAAGCGCATCCAAACGCCAACGGTGCGAACAATCTGCCTGAGCAGTTCGCCGTTACGGTCGTTGACGATAACGGCACCACTGCAACCGGCACTCTTGACGTCAACATCGTCGACGACCTGCCGAAGGCCAACGATGACAGCAACGGAACAGCGTCAGAAAGCCAACTGACCCTGACCGGCAACGTGCTGACCAACGATGTGCAAGGCGCTGACCGCGTACCTACCGGATCAGTAACCCCGGGCACTTTCACCGGGACTTACGGCACCTTGATCCTCAACGCCAACGGCACGTATACCTACACGCTGAACACCAATGACGCGGACTTCAAAAACCTCCACGGTGGTGGCAATGGCACAGAAACCTTCGCCTACACGATCACCGATGCCGACGGCGATACCAGCACTGCCAACCTCGTTCTGCAGATTCACAACAACGACGATCCGGTGATCATCAACGGCCTCGACGTCAATGGCGGCGAACTCACCGTCTACGAGAAAAACCTCAGTGACGGCACCAGCCCCAACACCTCGGCGCTGACCCAGAGCGGTACCTTCACCGTCACTGCGCTCGACGGTCTGCAAACCCTGACCGTGGGCGGTATCAACGTGGTCACCGGTGGCGTGGCCGCGGGCTTCCCGCAATCGATCGTCACGCCGCTCGGCAGCACGCTGACCATCACCGGTTACAACCCGGCCACCGGTGTGGTCAGTTACAGCTACACCCTGGTCGACAACGAAACCCATCCGAACGCCAACGGCGCCAATAGCATCACCGAGAACTTCAACGTGGTGGCGACGGACACCGATGGCAGCACCGCCAACGGTCAGATCAACGTCAACATCGTCGATGATTTGCCGAGTGCCCATCCTGACGCCGCATCGGTGGCGGAGGGCGGCACGGTCAGCGGCAATGTCCTGAACAATGACATCGGCGGCGCCGACGGCCCGGCCGTGACCGGTGCGGTGGTCGGCGTGCGCGCAGGCGCCGATACATCGACTTCGGCCATCGGCGGCCTCAACAGCAACATCAACGGCACCTACGGCTACCTGACGCTGGACGCCAACGGCAACGCGGTCTACCACAGCAATCCCAACGTCGTGAACGGCCCGGGCGCGGTGGATGTGTTCACCTACACCGTGCGTGATGCCGACGGTGATGAAAGCACCACCACCATCACCATCGATGTTTCCAACAGCAAACTGTGCGCGACCAGCGACACCGACGTCACCGTCTTCGAGAAAGCGCTGGACCTGACCAAGGACGGCGCGGATCTGGCTCCCGGTACAGTCACCGGCAGCGATCCGACCAGCACCGGCGAAACCGCGTCTGGCACGTTGGTCGGCTCGGTCACCGGAGCGGTTGGCGCGATCAGCTATGCGCTGGTCGGCAGCGCCACCGGCAACTACGGACAGATCGTCCTCAACCCCAACGGCACGTACACCTACACGCTGACCTCGCCGGCAAGCACCACGCCACATGCCGACGACGGCGCCAACACTCTGACTGAAACCTTCACCTATCAGGCCACTGATTCGCTGGGCAACATCGTCACCAGCACCATCGTCGTGAACATCGTCGATGACGTGCCGAAAGCCGTGAACGACAGCAACGCCAACAACGCCTCGGAAACGCAACTGACCCTGACCGGCAATGTGCTGAGCAACGATGTGCAAGGCGCCGATGTGGTCGCGACCGGGCCGAATGCCGGGCCGATCAGCGCCGGCACCTTCACCGGGACTTACGGCACGCTGGTGCTCAACGCCAACGGTACGTACACCTACACGCTGAATCCCAACGATGCCGACTTCAAAAATCTGCATGGCGGCGGTAACGGCAGCGAGACGTTCACCTACACCCTGACCGATGCCGACGGCGATACCAGCACTGCCAATCTGGTGCTGAACATCCACAACAACGACGATCCGGTGCTGCTCAACGGCCTCGACGTCAACGGCGGCGAACTCACCGTCTTTGAGAAAAATCTTAGCGACGGCACCAGCCCTGACACCCCGGCGCTGACCCGGAGCGGCACCTTCACCGTGACCGCGCTCGATGGGCTGCAAACCCTCACCGTCGGCGGCATCGCCGTGGTCACCAACGGTGTTGCCGCAGGCTTCCCCCAGTCGGTCGTCTCGCCGCTGGGAAGCACCTTCACCGTCACCGGTTACAACCCGGCCACCGGTGTTGTGAGTTACAGCTACACCCTGGTCGACAACGAAACTCACCCGAACGCCAACGGCGCCAACAGCCTCACCGAGAATTTCAACGTGGTGGCGACGGACACCGATGGCAGCACTGCCAACGGCCAGATCAACGTCAACATCATCGACGATCTGCCGACCGCCAAACCCGACACCGGCTCGGTGGCCGAGGGCGGTACAGTCAACGTCAGCGTGCTGGGCAACGACATCAGCGGTGCCGATGGCGCGGCCACAGTGATCGGCGTGCGTGCCGGCAGCAATACCGGCACCTCGGCCATCGGCGGCCTCAACAGCAACATCAATGGCAACTTCGGTTACCTGACCCTCGATGCGGCGGGCAATGCCGTTTATCACAGCAACCCGAACTCGGTGAGCCCACCGGGCGCCACCGACACCTTCACCTACACCATTCGCGACAGCGATGGCGACGAAAGCACCACGACCATCACCATCAACGTCGCCGACAGCAAACTGCTGGCCTCGGTCGATCAGGACGTGACGGTCTATGAAAAAGCCCTCGACCTGAGCAAGGACGGCGCGGATCTGGCCCCCGGTACGGTCACTGGCAGCGATCCGGGCAACACCGGCGAAACTGCCTCCGGCACGCTGGTCGGCGCGGTCACTGGCGGTACGGGCGCGATCACCTACACCCTGGTCGGCAGCGCCACCGGCAGCTATGGGCAGATTCAGCTCAACGCCGACGGTACCTACACCTATACGCTGACCTCGGCACCGAAAACCTCGCCGGGCGCCAACGACGGGGCGAACACCCTCAGCGAAAGTTTCACCTACAAAGCCACCGATGCACTGGGCAACAGCACCACCAGTACCCTCGTGGTCAACATCGTCGATGACGTGCCAAAAGCCGTGGCCTCGGATCGTTCGGTGGCAGCGGTGGAGATCGATTCCAACCTGCTTATCGTCCTCGACATCTCCGGCAGTATGGCCGACGCCTCCGGTGTGCCGGGCCTGTCGCGACTGGCGCTGGCCAAGCAGGCGATCAGTGCCTTGCTCGACAAGTACGACGACCTCGGGGATGTCAAAGTCCAGCTCGTCACCTTCAGCAGCAACGCCACTGACCGAACCTCGGTATGGGTCGATGTGGCGACCGCGAAGACGATTCTCGCCGGCCTGACGGCGGGTGGCGGAACCAACTACGACGCCGCGGTGGCGGTGATGCAAACTGCGTTCAACACCTCGGGCAAACTCACCGGGGCGCAGAACGTCGGTTACTTCTTCTCGGACGGCAAACCCAACGAAGGTGACATCAACGCTGCTGACGAAGCCGCGCTGAAAAACTTCCTCGATGCCAACAACATCAAGAACTACGCGATTGGCCTGGGCAGCGGCGTGAGCAACGCCAACCTCGACCCGCTGGCGTATGACGGCATCAGCCACACCAACACCAATGCGGTGGTGGTCACTGATCTCAATCAGCTCAACTCGGTGCTGTCCGGCACTGTACAGGGTGCGCCGGTCACCGGTTCGTTGCTGGGCGAGGGCGGCACCTTCGGCGCCGATGGCGGTTTCATCAAGTCCATCGTGATTGACGGCACCACCTACACCTACGATCCAAAAGCCCTCAGCGGCCAAGGCTCGCTGACGCCAAGCGGCGGCACCAATCACGGTACCTTCAACACCGTCAACAACACGTTGAGCATCGCCACCAATAATGGCGGCACACTGGTGGTCAACCTCGACAGCGGCGACTACACCTACACCTCGCAGAAAACCACCGCCGTGGTCATCACCGAGAACATCGGCTTCACCGTCAGCGACAACGATGGCGATCTCGCCAGTTCGACGCTGACCGTGAAAGTGATCCCCAACGCGCCGCCGGTGGCCGTCGACGACCATGTCATCACCAACGTGCTCTCGGGCAATATCGTCGTGCCGGGCGAACTGCTGCTGGCCAACGACACCGACCCCAACGGCGATATGCTCAACGCCACGCCCACCAGTTTCAACACCGGCTGGATCTCGAAAGCGGCGGACTTCACCGGCACCGGCGCGATCAACTTCACCGGCACCAACGTCAACACCGCCGCCAACCAGAACCTGGCCAACGTGCGCAGTTCGTTCAGCGCCAACGCCGCGACAATGACGGCCTTGCTGGTGGTCAGTGGCTATCTCGGCGCAGTGACCAACAGCAACGCCAACGACGAAGACCGCATTACCGTCAACCTGCGCCAGGGCGAAACCCTCAACCTTGATCACAACCTGGCGGCCGGTCACGTCACCATGGAGTACTCGATCAACGGTGGCGCCTACACAACCCTGGCGGACGGGCAAACCCTCACCGCGTCGGCCGATGGCGTCTATCAGATCCACATCACCAACATCGCCAATCCCAGTGGCGGCGGTAACCCCAACACGGCGGAAAACTATCAGCTGACCATGACCCTCAACTACGCCGGGGCCCACGACATCACCCCGGACTTCCACGGCAGCTACACCGCCAACGACAACCATGGCGGCAGCGACACGGCCAATGTGAGCATCAGCTATCAGGACGGCCACACCCTCACCGGCACTGCGGGGGATGACGTGTTGGTGGCCGGCAGCGGCGATAACATCATCAACGCCGGCGACGGCAACGATGTGCTCACTGCAGGCTCAGGCAACAACGAGCTGCACGGCGGCGCCGGTAATGATTTGCTCTACAGCGGCCCGGGCAATGACCTGCTCGACGGCGGCGCTGGCAGCGACACCGCCAGCTATGCCCATGCCACCGCCGGGGTCACGGTCAACCTCGGCCTGCTCGGTGCGCAAAACACCCTCGGCGCCGGCACCGATACGTTGACCGGCATCGAAAACCTCGTCGGCTCGAACTTCAACGACACCCTCACCGGCGATAACAATAACAACGTGATCAACGGTGGCCTGGGCAACGACATCCTCAACGGTGGCGGCGGTGATGACCTGCTGATTGGCGGCATGGGCAACAACACGCTGACCGGCGGCGCAGGGGCCGATACCTTTCAATGGCTCAAGGGCAACAGCGGCCACGACCTGATCACCGACTTCACCCCCGGCACCGACAAGCTCGACCTGTCGCAACTGCTGCAAGGTGAAAACGGCAGCGCGTCGTCACTCGATGACTACCTGCACTTCACTGTTACTGGCAGCGGCGCGTCGGTGCTCACCAGCATCGACGTCAGCGCCATGGCCGGCGCCACGCCAAACCAGACCATCGACCTGGCCGGCGTCAACCTGGCCAGCCACTACGGCGTAACGCCGGGGGCGGGCGGGGTGGTTGCCGGTGGACATGACACGGCGACGATCATCAGCGGGATGTTGAATGATCATTCGTTGAAGGTGGATACGGTGTAAGCGACGCCTGAAACGACAAAACCCGCCGTCCCGTACAACCGGGACGGCGGGTTTCTTCTGCCTGACGTGATCGTTCCCACGCTCTGCGTGGGAATGCAGCCCGGGACGCTCTGCGTCCCTTCCAAAGCCGAACGCGGAGCGTCCGTTGAGGCATTCCCACGCAGGAGCGTGGGAACGATCATCACGTGTCGCTACTGCGGCAACTCCAGATTATCCATCACCCGATTCACCGCCAGCTCGCCGAGCATGATCAATTGCGCGATCCCCAACAGCGTCCTGCGTTGCGACGCGGGTATGAGGTGGGCGAAGTCATGGGCGATGGTTCTGGCTGAGGCGAGTGTTTCGCTGGCATCGGCCAGCAGTTCTTCATTTTTGAAGTCTGCGGTCACGGCGTACATCCGGCGGGTTTTTCGGGGCGGTGGGGTGGAGCCGGGTGGGCAGAGATAGTGGTCGAGGGCGCGCTCGGCGGCTTCGTGGAGTCTTTTTGAATCGAGGGATTCGTAGGGGGAGACGGGGTCGGTTTCGGGTGGGTTGGGTGTTGGTTTGATCATGGTGAAGCTCCTGAGGTTATGGAGCCACTCTTTCCCTGTCGCTAAACAAGTGAAGGTGGCAGCTGTACGCAGGTTAGCGAACCGGTCACAGGCACCCCGGTAGACCCAAAGGTCTCCCGCGTACAGCCGCCATAACGTAATTGCAGGCGAATAGTCCCACAACGAAGCCTCGAACGCTGATGCACTGAGATGGTCCGAGTCGCTAAACCCGATCGCTGATTCGTCAGCGACAGATTCACAATAGAATTCGACCCCAAAGTGCACAAGCCGGCGGATTCTGTCTTGGCTGTAGGCAAAGGCGCAAGGATTTGTAGCCTCAAAGGCGTATCTGAAGGTGTCTTTTAAACACCTGAGTTTAAAAGGCGATTTGCGCTGACTTCAGTGGCCCCTTCGCGAGCAAGCTCGCTCCCACAGGGAAACGCATTCCAAATGTAGGAGCGAGCTTGCTCGCGAAAGGGCCATCCCGGTCAGCAAAACAATCTCGATCAATCCTCGCTGTTCAAATCATTGGTTAAATAAACCTTTCCCCTTTACGTTCAGTCCCCTTAACGTTCAAACACAGCCTTCAGCTATGGCTGGCGCTGAGACAATATGGCAGCCCCGAAGACGAGGATGGCCTGTCGAATTTATTGATGCTGATTGCTCAGAGGCGCGTCGGGAATCGGCCTGGTCCTATCGAGCCGCGAGCCATAAAATGAAGACCTCAAGCCTACCCCTTGCTGACCAAACCACGTCGGTCAGCGAGGGCAGATGTCAGAAAAAAACGGGCACCCAAAACATGTTAAGTAAGTGTCATTCAAATCTGTCCCCATTTCTCTGGGTGTCAAAAGTTTGCTTCAAGGAAGGGGCTGGTAAATAAATGAGTCCCTTTCCTTTGGAATGATCAGTATTCCTTTTTTTAGTACTCCATTTTTATATTGTCAAACCACATGTTGCCGCCTCCCAATATGATTATTTCTAATCGTTTTATATTTGAGCCAGAGAAAGTCGTATTCGTATAGGTGTCTAGAACTAGATCTTTAAAGCCTAAAAAATTATCTGCAGTATTGTAATAATTAATTCGGCCGGTTGGGTTGTTTGATACGTTTAAGTGGTGTTCTATGCCTAGTCGCGAGCAAGGGGTGCTAAGTGATATATGAACTTTTGTTGTGGACTGTGGGCCTGGAATTACTTGAGCTGCAAAAATATATAACTGTTTGGCTAGGTTGATTTTTCCAATTAACAATCCTTGAGGGTTTGTTACTTGCCACTTTAACGTTATTAATGGGGTTGAGTAGTTGGCGTTTTCAGGGACGTCTTCTGATGCGCATTTTTCAAAGTCCTCAATGTCATAATTAATAATGTTAACTTTATATTGCTGTGAAGAGTCCCCGGCACCATACAATGCTTTGGCTGTGAAGTTGTGCTCGGCAATACTCAAGCCTGAAACCAAACGTTCCCATATGCCTGTAGTCGGATCGGCAGTCGCGTCACCCTTGGAGGTTTCACCGTCGAACACTCGGACACTCTGGCCCTTGGCGGCGCTGCCGCTGAGGGTCACGGCTGTTTCTCTGGTGGTGCCGCCCGGTAGGATATCGGCCCCACTCGGCGAGCCGTTGGCAGAGTCAATGGTCGGGGCGATATCTTCAATCACGCTCACGTGACGCACATTCGAATACACTGAACTGCTGTGATACAGGGATTTGGCATACAACCGGCGCGCGCCCACTGCAACCGTGATCGTGCGTTCCCACAGGCCTGTGGTTTTATCCGCTGTCGCGGTTCCCTTGAGTACTGCGCTCGCACCGCTGCCATCATAGATCCCGACGTCCTGATCTTTGCTGGCGGTGCCTTTGAGTGTCAGCGATGTACTGAAAGTGCTTGTACCCTCCGGCACTTCCTTGTTGCGGTCGTCCAGCACATTGCTCAGCGTCGGCTTAATGACCGCCGTGACCGTGAGGGTGTAGGCCGCGGAGGCAGGTTCGGCACCATACTTTCCTGTCGCGGTAAAACTGTGTTTCGTCACAGTCAGCCCC
>Ga0213823_1001021_pt1 | contig 18770 bp, 12 predicted proteins | sample MC6MC0907MG_FD_179887 | JGI IMG/M metagenome (GOLD analysis project Ga0213823, IMG submission 179887) | Enriched soil aggregate microbial communities from Iowa State University, Ames, United States - MC6-MC0907-MG | ecosystem: Environmental > Terrestrial > Soil > Unclassified | place: USA: Iowa...
CTGCTGCCGTTTATCGGCAAGGCGCACGTCGCCTACATCCCGAGCGGCAAAGTGCTGGGCCTGTCGAAGGTCGCGCGGATCGTCGACATGTACGCGCGTCGCCTGCAAATCCAGGAAAACCTCAGCCGCCAGATCGCCGATGCAGTGATGCAAGTCACCGGTGCACTGGGCGTAGCCGTGGTGATCGAGGCCAAGCACATGTGCATGATGATGCGCGGTGTCGAGAAGCAGAATTCGTCGATGATCACTTCGGTGATGCTTGGTGAGTTCCGTGAAAACGCAGCGACCCGCAGCGAGTTTCTCAGTCTCATCAAGTAATTTGCTGCGCGAAGAAAACCGGCATTCATCGCCGGTTTTTTTTCGTCCGTGAAAAATCGGGTAAGCTGCGCGCCTTTCTCAATTTGCACCGTGAGGCTTTCAACGTGTTCGTCAAAGCGCTTCGTGTCGGCCTCGGCCAGCTGGTTATCTTCATCGACTTCATCACTCGTCCGGGCAAGAAACAGCGTCCTGCCGAAACCCAGGCCCAGGTCAATGCCGCTGCGAAAGGCCTGACCCTGTATCAGTTCCATGCATGCCCGTTCTGCGTGAAAACCCGCCGCACGCTGCGTCGTTTGAATGTGCCGGTGGCGCTGAAGGATGCGAAGAACAACGAGCAGGATCGCCAGACGCTGCTGGAACAGGGTGGCCGGATCAAGGTGCCTTGCCTGCGCATTGAAGAGAATGGGCAAACGACGTGGATGTATGAGTCCAAGGTAATTATTGAATACCTGGACAAGCGGTTTGCGGCGGTCTGATGTTTCTGTATTGGGGCTGATGACCCTATCGCGAGCAGGCTCACTCCTACAATTGGAATGCGTTCCCCTGTAGGAGTGAGCCTGCTCGCGATGAGGCCATTCCACGCAGCAAAAATCCCAGACAAAAAATAAACCGGCCCTCGAGCCGGTTTATTTATTTTCAGGCCGCTTTGTCTAATTGCGCCTGGCGCACCACCGCCGCCAATCGCTTCAGCCCTTCATTCAGCCGCGTCGGATCGATGTGGCTGAAGTTCAAACGCAAATGCCCAAGGTTGTTATCCGGATCCGGGAAGAACGGTTCCCCCGGCATAAACGCCACATCATTGGCCAATGCCTCATTGAGCAACGTTCGCGTATCCAGCGGTTGCTTCAACGTCAGCCAGAAAAACAGCCCGCCTTGTGGCATGTTCCAATCCGCCAGATCAGAAAAATGCGTTTCCAACGCCTCTTGAAAGGCATCGCGCCGCTGCCGATAGAACCCACGCAATTCACTCAAATGCTGCTGATATTTCGCAGTGCCGATCCATTGCAGCGCTTGCCACTGACCGATGCGGTTGGTGTGCAGATCCGCCGATTGCTTAAGCTTGAGCAGGTGCGGAAACAGATCCGGGCTGGCAATCAGGTAGCCAACACGCAAACCAGGCAGCAGGGTTTTCGACACGGTGCCGGTGTAGATCCAGCTGGATTTCTTCAGGCGCCCGGCAATCGGTTTGGCGCTACCGCCATCGAAAGACAGTTCACGGTAGGGTTCATCTTCGATCAGGGTGACGCCGAATTCATCGAGCAATGCGGCGACGACTGCACGCTTGGCCTCGCTGTAGCGGACAGCGGACGGGTTCTGGAATGTTGGAATCAGATAGAGGAATGCCGGACGATGCTGTTCCAGACGCTCGCGCAGTTGCGCCAGGTTCGGGCCATCTGACTCTTGGGGCACGGTCAGGCAATCGGCGCCGAACAGCTGAAAGATTTGCAGCGCAGCGAGATAGGTCGGCGCCTCCAGCAGAATTTCCGTGCCCTTGTCGATGTACAGCTTGGCTGCCAGATCGAGGGTTTGCTGCGAGCCGCTCACCACCAGCACCTGACTTGCCGTGCACTCCAGGCCAAGCGCCCTCGCCTCCGCTGCCAACGCTTCGCGCAACGCCGGTTCGCCTTCGCTCATGCCATATTGGCCAAGCGACAGCGGCATGTCGGCCCACTCGACCTTCGGCAGCATGGCTTCGGCCGGCAAACCGCCAGCGAACGACATCACCTCCGGACGCTGGGCGGCGGCGAGGATTTCACGGATCAATGAACTTTTAAGGCGCGAGACACGTTCGGAAAAAGCCATGGCGGTCACCGGTAGCAAGGGATGCGAAAAATGAGTCAAACTGGTTGACTGAAATTACGACAGCCTGAGCGAGTACGTCAACATGCTTGACCTTAAAAACCCTGCAAGCCAACAACAGGCGATGGAAGCGTTTTTCTTCGGCTATCAGGCCTTCACCGCCAAGGCTGACGAAATGCTTGAGCGCCGTGGGCTGTCGCGGGTACATCAGCGCATTGTGTTCTTCATCGCGCGTTATCCGAATTTGAGCGTGAAAGAATTGCTGGGACTGCTCGGCGTAAGCAAACAAGCCTTGAACATGCCGTTGCGGCAGTTGCAGGAAATGCATCTGGTCGACAGCGTGGCGTCCGAGGCTGACAAGCGTAAGCGACTGCTGGAGTTGACGGCGGAAGGTGCGAAATTTGAGCAGGCGTTGCGCCGTGAGCAGGTGAAATTGCTGGAGCGGGTGTTTGCCGAGGCCGGGGAGGCGGCGGTGAATGGTTGGTTGGCGGTGAATCTGGCATTGGGGAACAGTCAGGCAGTTCTCGATTGAATGGGACTGCTTCTTCGCGAGCAGGCTCGCTGCCACAGAGGAGCGCATTTCAAATCTGGGAGCGAGCTTGCTCGCGATGGGGCCCTCAAGGGCGATATATCTCTATCGACGGAACTTTCGTAAACAAAACCAAAAACAATATTTGCTTTATTTGTACACAAAAGCATAATCCACAGCGTGCGAGTTCCTGACCGCATGGTCAACAAATTCGCGTATGCCTCAAAGGGCCGCTGCCACCCCTCATGGGTCCGGCCCTGGAAATAACAATAAAACTCTTGAGGAGTACTCGCTGTGGAAAGCCGCAAATCCGAAGCATCGACGCTGGACCTCTCGCCGCCATTACGCGGTGGCTTGCTGGAACGTCTGTTTAAACTCAGCTTGCATGGCACCACGGTGAAGACCGAGCTGATTGCCGGTCTGACAACCTTCATCACCATGGCTTACATCATCTTCGTCAACCCGAACATCATGGCCGATGCCGGGATCGATCACGGTGCAGCCTTCGTTGCCACCTGTATTGCCGCCGCGTTGGGCTGCCTGTTGATGGGCCTGTACGCCAACTGGCCGGTGGGTCTGGCGCCGGGCATGGGCCTCAACGCGTTCTTCACTTACACCGTCGTCGGCACCATGGGCTACAACTGGGAAACTGCGCTGGGTGCGGTGTTCGTCTCCGGTGTGCTGTTCATGATCCTGACTTTCTCGCGGATTCGTGAGTGGCTGCTCAACAGCATTCCGGTCAGCCTGCGCTTTGCGATGGGTGCTGGCGTTGGTTTGTTCCTCGGCCTGATCGGTTTGAAAACTGCCGGCATCGTCGTCGATAGCCCGGCCACTCTGATCAAACTCGGCTCCCTGCGCGAACCGGGCCCGCTGCTCGCGGCCATCTGCTTTCTGATGATCGCGATCCTCAGCTATCACAGAGTGTTCGGCGCAATCCTCATCAGCATCATCACCGTGACCCTGGCCGGTTGGGGCCTGGGCATCGTGCACTACGAAGGGATCATGTCGACCCCGCCGAGTCTGGCGCCGACCTTCATGGCCATGAACGTCGCTGGTGTGTTTAACGTCAGCATGATCAGCGTGGTACTGGCCTTTCTTTTTGTGCACATGTTCGACACCGCCGGCACCCTGATGGGCGTCGCCCAGCGTGCCAATCTGGTGAATGCTGACGGCCGCATCGAAAACCTCTCCCGTGCAATGAAAGCCGACAGCGCTTCCAGCGTATTCGGTGCCGTGGTTGGTGTCCCTCCCGTGACAAGCTATGTGGAAAGTGCTGCCGGTGTGGCCGCTGGTGGTCGGACTGGTCTTACCGCAGTCAGCGTAGGTGTGCTATTTATAGCGGCAATGTTTTTCGCACCGCTGGCCGGCATGATTCCCGCTTACGCCACCGCCGGAGCACTGATTTATGTTGCGATGCTGATGATGGGCGGCATGGCCCACATCGAATGGGACGAAGCGACTGACGCCATCCCGGCCATCGTCACCGCGATCATGATGCCACTGACCTTTTCGGTCGCCGATGGCATCGCGCTGGGCTTCATCACCTATGTGGCGTTGAAGGCCGGTACCGGCAAGTACAAGGAAATTTCCGTGAGCCTGTGGGTGCTCTGCGCGATCTTCATCGCCAAGTTCATCTTCCTGTAAGCGCTACGCGGTTCAAGCTTCAAAACAGCCTCACCCTGACGGGTGGGGCTTTTGTGCATTTTTCAATACAACAAAAAAGGAGGAAAGTGATGAGTCTGGAAACCTGGCTGCTGTTCAGCGGCGCTGCGCTGGTGGTAATTCTGATTCCGGGACCACTGTCGTTGTTGATGATCAGCAACAGTCTGAATTATGGATTACGCCGCTCGTACCCGGCATTTCTCGGCGGCGTATTCGCCTCGATCTGCTTGCTCAGTGCTTCGGCGTTGGGGCTGGGAGCGTTGTTGCTGGCATCGGAGCAACTGTTCAGTGCTCTGAAAATCGTCGGTGGGCTGTACCTGTTCTATCTGGCCTGGCAGAGCTGGCAGCAATCGCGCCAGCCATCGGTGGGCGCTGTCGTGCCACAAGCGGCAGCCGTCCCAAGGTTTCGCGCGTTGTTCGGACGCGCGTTTGTGCTGGGCGCCAGCAACCCGAAAGACATCCTGTTTTTTGCCGCCTTTCTGCCGCAATTCCTCAGCGCCGAACAGCCCTTCCTGCCCCAGTTACTGGTAATGATCGCCACCTGGACCCTGCTGGATCTACTGTGCAAGCTGGCCTACGGACTCGGTGCCCATGGCGCAGCGCGTTACTTGCGCAGTGGCAAAGGACAGAGCTGGTTCAACCGCATCAGTGCCGGTTTGTTCGGTGGCGCCGGTGCTGCATCACTGCTCAGCAGTCACTGACGCATTTGAATAGCTGATTTTTTATCTGTAGCCATCCTGAAGCCAGGATGGCGTTCGCAGCGACCGCTCGTGTCGCTCGTGCCATATCCCCGCCACTACCACCGCATTGCCCAGCGCAATACACAGCAACAACCCGTTGATATACATCAATCGAAAAGCAATCGTAATATCCCGATTCGCGTTAACAAAAACCTGCCAGAACAAGGAAGTTCAAATGGCCACTATTATACTTGAGCCCATAGTAGAAGCTGCACGCTTTACAAACCCAGTAGAAATTACCGACACCGTCGTCATTACGGACATGAATTATGAGAGCAATGAATTCACTGCTTCGACGATTGACCTGAAACACGCCAGTGATGAAAAACCCGCCACGAAAGCCAAAAGCAAAGTAGATCAGTTGCAAATTGCCGACTCAGTATTAGGCCCACTGAAAATCGGCGAAGTGTCCATAACTCGAGTATCCCTGGATGCGCTAGGCGCAACATTGGATGGCCAACCGCTAAACGGCAAAAACACCTTTTTCCGGGTACCCAGAAAATCATTTATCAACTCGCTGCAGTTCAGTGCCGTTGATATTGAACATCATATAAAGTCATCAAAGGGTGAAGACAGTTATTTATTGACGACACTGCTTTTCGAAATGGCCAGCGGACGCCCGGTAACCGCCCCTCACATGATCAGAGAAAGCGCCCAGAGCGAGGCTGATAATGGCGGTTACCGCAGCAAACTGGCCAAGTTATTAAGTTCCGCGCAAAAACTCGATCTGTCTCATGCCAGACTGCCCAAACATAATCCTCACTGGGTGGATATGGTAAAGAGTTATGCAGCGCTCGGTTCCAGTGTCGGCATTCAAGCCTTCGGGATATTCATGGGCTTGCGCGGAGTGGTCGATGCTCTGAAAGTCAATAATCAAACTGAAGTGATAATCAACAGTGTGGGCATTGCCACAGAAGTTGGTTCAATCGTTGTTGATATTACCGTTAGCAAAATTGCCTCGAATATGCTCTCTGCGGGGCAACGCGCCATGATGGACTTTGCCAAGACCCGGTTTGCGTTGCGGCTCGGGCGCTCAGGCGGACTGATTGGTGGAGCACTGACGTTGCCGTTCGATATCTTCACCGCTGTCAGATCGATCAATGCCGCCGAAAATGCAACCGGCAAAGAAGCCATGGATCACTACGTCAGCGCAGGACTGAGCATTACCAGTGCAGCCATGACCATCATTCTTGGCGCCGCTGCGTTGGCAGGGTTCTCGTTCGCGGGCCCGGTGGGCCTTGCAGCCGGAGCGATCCTGGCCATTGGATCGCAAGTTTATGGGGCAGTACGCGTTGTTGATGATATTGACGACTACATCGAACTGACACTGGATGAACGCTGGCGTACAGGCTGGTTCTCGTTTTGCATGATGGATCCTGACAAAGACATCCAGAATCGCTATCTTTTGGCAAAAACCAAACTCCTCCACGCAAAACAGTTGAAAGAAACTTCCAGAAATCTGCTGGATGGCCAATTAAAAGACACAACCGAAGCCATTGTTAATGGCAAATTCGAGGTCCACCTCAAAGATGCCCTGACGCTCAAGCGCAACTGGTGGACCAAACAAGATAGTTGGGAAACGATACAAGTGCCCGAGGTCCGGGGAGGCGATGACGTCATTGATGCCCGCGACGGTGTTACCAAAGACACCTCCGGAGCAGAACTGGGAACGGCCGGGGAAAACAAGAATATTCTGTGGTTCCTCAGTGAGGGCCAGGATTCAATCCATGGCGTTGAAAAAAAGCCCAACAATTTTCATTTCCGATCTGGCAAAAAACAATTGACAGGAGGGGAGCAAGACGACCGTTTCGTGTTTGAAGGCGCAGGGGATCTTCTAAGGCAAGGCGCCGAGATATCGGAGTATTCGACATTAAAAGGGGGGGCCGGAAACGACTCACTGATCATGGATGGAGCTTACTGGCATGACTCTGATAAAACAGGTTATGACATCGACTTGATCGCCCAGACGGTGCAGATCATCGCACCAGATCCATCTGTCGAAGGCGGAGTGAAATATACGCTCCACAGTCTTCTTGAAAGTATCGAGAATGTTGAAACGGTGAGAGGAGCGACAAGCATCGTGACCGGATCCTCGGGACAAAATTTCATCAATTCGCGAGGCAAAGACACTATACATGCGGGAGCTGGCGATGATCTGATCCATATTTCATGCCATGGTACAAGCGCATCGGGAGAAGGCGGAATAGATAAATACGTTATTGCGCATAATGAAGGACATATATTCATTACAGAAGACGGGATAGAAGAAAGCACCATTACTTTCAACTGGAAATTTCAGTTAATTGACAGTTGGGAAATCGAGGGTGAGTCGCTGACGATCCGTTCTCGGTTTGATTTCCGGGATAATCCGAAATGCACAGTCACCATTAAAGGCATTTACAAGGAAAACGCAAATGGGTTCAAACTGCATAATAACAAACTGACCTTCATGACCCTGGATGGTTACTCTCTAAGGCTTCCTGATTCTCCTGATCTGCCAGAGAATATCGAAAAAGGGCAAAAGTTCGACATAAAGGTCGTCATTGTAAAAAAAGGGGCAGTAGAAAGTCCCGTCATTCTCCACTCCGATGACTGCACGATACTTCATCAGCAAGAAGTGAGTTGCTACCTGCCCAGGTCCAGGAAGCACACGGCAATCTGGCCGGTAAAACGGAGCAAGGCGATCATCCGCGTGCATCTGGATTATGACATCAGCGAACTGACGAAGGTTGAAGCGCACTTTACTTCGGGAGAGAAGAAAACCAATGGAGAATTATTTGCAGGATGCCACCTGATTTATTACTTCGGCGAAAACACACTGAAATTTGGATCGCTGGCTTTTGCGCAAGGAGGATCAGATCCCAGAAACATGACCAGAATCCTTCGAACCCTGGCGGTTCGTCCTCACTATAAAGCCGTGCTCATCTTTAGAGGTGGTGTCACCATTAATGTAACCCTTACACCAGAAACCGATGTTTGCCCCCTTGAAAGCCACAACCCGAATGACTTCGATCACTGGATAACCCAACTCTCGCTACCGTTGCCACGTCGCGCGAACCAGACTCCTTTTGAACGGCCTGAAAATCCGCCCGATGTTTTTGAACTTTCAGGCTGCGGCGTGCTGCCATATTTTCCCGAGCGAACCTTGATTTATCGACTTGAAGGAAGTGGTTTCACCTACCACATTCACCTGGTTCCCGACATCGCGATCAAGCTCTCGACTCCGGGAGCACTTGCGAACTCCCCCGCCAGACTGCCTTATTCGTCCACTTGGGATCTCGATGCGACCAGACTTGGCAACGTTGCAATTACACTGGAAAACAATCAGTTGCACATCGGCACCTGCACTGTTCATCTGCCCGTTTACGAAAGCGAAGACCTGATTGATCAAGTGCGGGTCATCACTGCGAAAGGCGTCGTCCACACCGTTGACCTTACCTTCGACAGGGTTTACCTGGATGGCCTTGATGCGCGCTACTTTGAAGAACCCGACCCGACAAATGCTTTGCCTGAAGCATTCACATCAATGGCCAATAAAGTGGTCAACGTGAGAAACATCGTCCATAGCGCCAACCGATATGGGGCCATGAGCTATAGCTTCCCCGCTCGCTGCTGGATTATGCGCAGCGACAAATCTCGCGCCGAGTATTCCGAACTGGAGGTGATCAACCGCTGCACTCATCAAAACCCACTTCTCTTCACAACGTCGCCCCTGATGACTGTGCCACCGGCCTGACGCTCCACGCATCAATCAAACCCCATAGCCACGTACGCACTCAGTCGTCAACGTAACCAGGATTCTCCATCGCTTTCCCAATCTCGATTTGCGGAATGTGGACGAGTGCGTCTTAAAAAATGCGGCGAGGCGCTTCGATGCGCAGGCATTACCACTCAATGAGTAACTCCATATGGCCAAACCACCAAAAAAAATCCCGGTGACAGCAGCTGCCGACACAACTGCCGCAACAAGGCCCGTACAACCAGGCTCAGGGAGCCGTGTCACCACAAACACGCCTGACTCCCCGCTGTCGGACGTCGGCTCGAGCACGGGCTCGCCAGCACCCGACACCTCCATTCGCCAGCCCACCGTCATCGTCCATGAGAGCCCGGATAGCTACAGGGTCGCCCGCAGTGCAATAGCGTGGCCCCAGGACCGATTGAACGAGCTGACGCCGAGCGCAGAAAACAACGGTTTGTTCACCGGTCCGGATCAGCGAACCTACGCGCAAATCGGTAACGAAGGCCGGTTCGTCGTCGAACGGAATTTGCAGGGTAGATATTATGTTCCACTGACCTTTGCGCCTGGTGTCGCAGGTCCCCTACTGACCAGGATTGAAGGCCAGGCCGTTTGGCACATCCAGCGCCCCGGCTGGCAATCCGCAGAGTCTCGGGCCGGTACTCCTGCCGCCCCCCAGTCTTTGCTCTACCTTGCGCCCGATGACGTAAAAACGCTGACCAGAGCAGAGCCTTCAACGAGTGGCCTGCGTTACAACAAGCTCAAACATACCTTCGTCGATACGGCAGAAGGCACGGTCATGGTCCGTAAAAACCAACAAGGTGAGTACCAACTGGCCTCAGCAACGAGCAGAGACTCGCCCGATATTTTTTTTGAACAGATTCCCGGAACGGTACTCTGGCGCCGAAAGAATCCGGATTCACCCGCCGACGAGACCCCTGTTGTCGGCAAGTCTCGACCACTTGCCGAACCGGACGAAACACAACCAGGCCCAAGCAAACGAGTGCGGCTTGACTCACCTGAAGATCCCGTCCTGCCGACTCGCCTCGCAGCGGATGCCCCAATAGAGCAAACTCCGTTTTTCTGGTTACCCTGGGGCCTTGTAAACAAACCTCCAATGGTCGAGTCCGTGCAACTTGGCTGGCTTCATTATCCGATTTTGCCTGTTGGCTCCAATCGCTCACCCAAAGTCTACTTTGTGCAACATCCTGACTTTGCACCAGCAGACTTCGATGCGTTCGAACACATGCTCTATACAGCGCCCTCCATGCAGCCTGTTGCCACGTTTCGCATCGGTAACGATCCGGCAGAAGTAAACCCGGGTAAACGTTTTTTTGCTGAACCGATATCGCGGTCGGTTGCCACGGCGTTTCCCGACTTTTCTGATGCCACCGCCTATTCCGTCGCCAAAAAGCTTTTCGAACTCTCGGGCAACACGCCGGTGATTACAGGCACCGGCCTGGTCAATATTCAAGCCGTCCTGCATCAGTGGAAGCAAAAACCGTTTCCCACCGTGCCGGCTTATGCCGACCCGCTGAACATGCTGGCGGTGGCGCCATCCATCGATTTCGAAGGAAAAAAACTTATCCGGATGCCTGCCCAGATCGACAGCGAACTGGAGCGACTGACGTTCGATCCCAAGTATTTTCCTATCGAATGGAACCACTACAAAACCCACCCGACAGATCTGAACCTCAGGCGCCTGCTGGGTGCCTTGTTGGTTCGCAGTGGCTACGATGTCTTTCCCCTGACGCATGAACACCGTATGCCAACCCTGGTATTCCGCCGCGAACCCCATGACCAGGTCTATTTCCTGAAACTGGGTGCAGTGCAATATGTCGGGCTGTCCCACACACCAGGCAATGAGTTGGCAGATCCAAGCTTGCCGGCCAGGATCGGCAGCGATGCGTTGCTTGCCCTGACAACCGCGAATCCACAAAACAAAGTGGTCTGGCTCATCGGTGGGGTCCTGAACGTCGATTCGAATCCGGAATCTGCATTCATTATCAGAGAGCGCTGAGGTCAATGTGAAACGCTCACCTGCAGCGCGTCGGTGAGCGTTTTTGACACCCTGGGATGTTTGCGCAACATCGTGCGGCATTTGCTGCCACGGGCAATACATATATACCGCACATCAGGAGACTGTTTTTCCGACCATGACCCCCGCAGTCAGCAATCAGGCGAACGCCCAGTCTCGACCTGATCAACTGCCTTTCTGCAAACGACTGGATCAACAATCCCAAGGGAGTCATTCAATGGCCAAGCCACCCAAGAAAATTCCGCGCCTGCAGTCACCGGATTCACCCCCAACACCGATCGGACACTCAGACAGTCCGCTCAGGGTGACTACCGACGAAACCGTTAATCCTGATCCGGATGCAATTAATCTGCCTGCCTCAACCGGCGCGTCTTCTGCAAGCGCCCTGCCGGCGCTCCAGCGCCCCACAGTCATAATGCACCACTTACCGGTTTCAACTTCTCCGCGCCCCTCTGTCACCATCCACCACTTTGCCGAGGTTTCGGCGCTTACCCGCGCCGTCGACTGGGTAGCCCTGCACTTTAGTGAACATCAGCAAACAACAGCCGCCAGCAGCTCCGCGAGCCAACGCGCGCCACATCCGGTGTTCATCAACGCCGAATCGGCGAGCCAACTCAAACTTCAGCAAGGCACTGAAGAAGGTTTCCGATACGACAAGCGCAAGAAAGCGTACGTCGAAATGCACGAAGGCATGGTCATGGTGGGCAAAACTCCTGACGGCTGGCGTCAAACCCATGCAGGGGAATCCACACCGACGGGTGAACGGGTTGAACAGATTCCGGGGACAAAACTCTGGCGTGAAATCACCGGACCGCGACAAGATCACCCAGCCGCGACCGAATCCGTGCCCACCGCAACGGCTGACGCCATGCCCGGTCCGAGCAAGCGCCCGCACCTGGCTGAAGAAGGCGATGTTGCACCGAATACAGGCTTGCTGGTCGAGCGCCTGGCCGTCCAACAGGTCACCGCGCTGGATTTATCCACAGCCCAGTGGAGGAACTGGGGAAAGACCACGAAACCGGCTACGGGCGAGTCGATCGAGATTGAAGGATTGCACTATCCACTGGTAAGGCAGGTTTTACACGCCGACACCGAACTGGTTTATGTGCAACACCCGATGTTTAAACCTGAAGGTTTCGACGAATTTGAACACATGCTGCGCCATGAGTCCTCGATGCAACCAAAATGGGCGCTGAAGCGCAATGGCCAGTGGAAGGTTCTGGACAACCACGCGCCGTTCGAAATGTCGGCGACGCAATATGTATCCACCGCTCTGAGTTCTCTGTCCGAACACTCGGCAAACAACCTCGCCAGAGCCGTATTCGATCGCGTCGCCACGCCTCAAGGAATTGATGCCGGAGGCCTTTCGACCATGACGCTGACGCTTCGTTATTGGGCAGACAGAGCCAACAACACGTCGCCCCAACCCGGCCTTGCAGACCCCTTGATGCTGCTGCCCACTTTGCCAGTCCAGCCTCATGCCCAATATCCCGGCGGAGTACTCCCCTTGCCGGCGCCTGACTCGAACCGGTTGCAGCGTCTGGACTTCAAATTCCACGAACTGGATTCGATGCCCAACACTGCAAGCGCACGGGATTTATTCGAAAGGATCCTGGGGCTCAACGGTTACAGCATCAACCCGAACAGGCACCCACACCCAAGCGGTGAAGACGTAATGATTTTCCACCGCGAAGGTGTCGCCGCTGTATTCGTACTGAAGTTGCCTCCTGTTACACAAACACCGATTCCTCGTTACAGCGCCGTCGGCACCGAACTTGTCCACCCACAATTCCTGAGCAAAATCAGCGCAGCGGATAAGCAGGCACTGGCCGAGCATTTGAACAATTACGAGGTGATTTATCTGGTGGGCGGCAAAGAACAGATATCCCCCGACCACTCGACCCTGTTCATTGTCAGAGAAGGCTGACGACGCCACCCGCCCTCAGCGGCTTGCCCACACGTGACTACGGACAAGCAGCAATAAAACCTCTTGTTTAATACAGCGAGATCAAAACAATGGTCAAACCACCTAAGCGTGTGGCCGGGGTCACTGCGCCCGGCATTCACCCAAATATCGCCGGTACATCCCCAAGTCTACCGGGTGCACCCCAGGCAACCACAACATTCTCCGCAGGCCTGCCGGACGCCCCTTTGCGTCAACCGTCGGTAGAGGTCAACGAAATGCCAGCGTCCCACTCACCGAAAGTTGAGTCAGCGCTGCGATCAATTACCTGGCCTGCCGATCAAGCACACCAGCTCCAACGGCTGGATCCCGATAGCGGCCTGTTCACCAGTCCGGATGGCAGGTTATATGCCTATGTTGAAAACGAAGGCCATCTGTTGGTCGAGATTCAGCACGATGGCCGCTATCAGATCCCCTTCAATTCCATCCCGCATCTGCCAGGCCCGTTCCTGATCAAAACAGAACGCCAATCCATCTGGACCTTCGAGCGGCCCAATTGGCTGGTACACAGCTCGGAAAATGAGCGGCGAAACACAGCGGAGGGGTTCACGGCGGAACAGCCGATCTACCTGGCATCCGATGCCGCAGCCCTGCTCTCCCCTTCCCGGCAAACACCAGACGGCGTCCGCTACGACAAGCATCGGAATACCTACATCGATACAGCACAGGGAACGGTCATGGTGCGCAAGAACGCCACCGGTCAGTATCAGCAAACTTCCGCGACCGTACGCGATGCCCCGGCCTTATTGTTCGAGCAGATTCCAGGAACGCGACTGTGGCGCCGCAAGCCCGAGGAAACCGGTTCTGCACAGCACCGTTTGCAGCCGGAACAAGGCAAGGCCTCAAGCGACATGCCGCCAGCCACGCCAGGCCCAGGCAAGCGACCACGCAGGGGAGAAGCGACGGACGCCACCCAGGCACTGACCGAAAGCTTGCTGACTGCCAACCCCGACGCGATCAACTTGAGTTTCGGGTTATGGCGAAACTGGGGACAGCGCGTCCGACCACAACTGGGTCAGCATATTGAAATAGACGGGCAGTATTTCCGAGTGATGCAACAGGATCTGAACCTCAACCCGCGACTGGTTTATCTGCAACACCCGCTGTTTTCACCCGCCTTGTATGACGCCTTCGAGTACATGCTGCGGGATAATCCGTCGCTGCAGCCCAAATGGGCGATCAAACGCGATCACCAATGGACGGTACTGGACAGCGTCGTGCCCTTTGAAAGGCCGATCACTCAGTACATTTCCACTACCTTCAAATACTTTTCGGATCAATCAGTCAACTCACTCGCCCGGGCCATGTTCAATCAGGCGAACCGATCCGAAATCATCATTGCCCCCGGCCTGGCGGCGCTGAACCAAGTGTTTCGTTATTGGGCGGACAGGGATCGGCGTAGAGCTCCGAATCGGGAACTTGCTGACCCGCTATTGATGCTGCGGCCTCTTTCCGGACCGGAAGAAACCCTGGCGATTCCCTCTTCACTGGGGGAAGGCCTGATGCGACTGGACTTTGATCCTGGACGCTTCTCCCGACACTGGAACGCGTATGCCATGGCTCCGTCTGCTCATTCTTTGCGCAGGCTGTTCAGTCGGCTTCTGGAAGACGACGGGTATGTACTGAACCACTCGACACATACGCTTGCCGACAACGAACTGCTGTTTCACCGCGAGAAAATCGATCAGGTATTTGTACTGAAGCTGCCTCCTCTCATCAACGGGAGGTTGCAGCGATTTCAGTCTCAGCGTTTTGAACACAGTGAGGTCGTGGTGCAAACATCCAGCAGCGAACCAGCGCCACTGTCGGCTTACAGCAAAGATAAAAAGATCAGCTACCTGCTGGGCGGAACCCAGACAGATGTTCTGGGGCAGACAACGTTATTCATTTTCAAAGACCGATAAATCGAGCAGAACAGTGAGAAAAAAAACATGAATCGCTCAGAGACACTTCAATGACAAAACCCACAAAGACCACGGTTCGTCCTGCGTCGCCGGATACCTCAACGATCAACAGGTCTAACGCTGCCAATGGCAGCGTAAACATTCCCGGCAGCAACGGCACCTTTCCACCAGGTACGAATCAACTGCCCGGCACTTCCACACCCAATACCTCTGGCAGCGAAGTAAATGGCTACCCACGTGTTGTGGTAAGTCACCTGCCGGACCCGGTGATCACCGAAGCCAATGCCAGACTGGCCGAGATATCCCTCCCTGCATTACAAGCCCGCCTGCTGAAACCGCACGAATCAGTCGACGGGTTATTCATGGCCCCGGGCGGTCAGACTTACGCGCACCTGGAAGACGGCCATCATTACCGGGTTGAGCTCAACACCACCGGTGACTACCAGATTCCCTGGCCCGCAGCGCCAGGCGTGACACCACCGATTGTGAAAAAAATAGAAGGCCAGCCCCGTTGGCGCGTCGTGGCACAGTGGTACATCGCTCAGTCCAGACCGAGCAATTTGCCTGCGCACCAACAGCTTGCCGGGCCGTCACAAGCCATTATCCTCGTCGACCCGCATCTGGCGACCCTTCTCCCTGCCGCACACGCGTCCCCGGATGGCATCCGCAACGGGCCGCGCGGAAACACCTATGTCGATATCGCCGAAGGCACCATCCTGATCCGCAGGAATGAACAAGGCGAATACAAACTGGCTTCTGCTACAACGATTAACGTGCCGGATATCACATTCGAACAGATTCCGGGGCAATTCGTCTGGCGTCGCAAGTTGCAGGCTGGCAACGCGGCGCGACAAGGTCCCCAGCCAGGGAGTTCTCGCGCCCTTACCCAACCAGAGGCATCAGGCCCTGGTCCACGCAAACGCCCTCGACTGCCACAGGACAGTGATCCATTTGAGCCATTTGTACTCGAGAGCATCAGTGATCTATGGAAAGATTGGGGAAGCGCGACGAAACCAGCCATCGGCGACTCCATCGAGTTCAAAGGCAAGCACTTTGCGATACTTGACCAGCCGACTTACGCCGTTGACGCGTTTGCCTTCATCAAGCCGCCAAAGTTTTCCGCCACACGTTTCGATGCTTTCGACCAGTTGCTGCTGACCAAGCCGGAACTTCAACCCAGGGCGGCGGTGAAGGTAACAGACAGGACGGGGCACGGTAGTGACGTCTGGACAATTGTCGAGAGTCGGCCATTTGAAAAAAGCCTGACTCAATATGTCAGCGATCAATTCCCCTTCCTTTCTGATCACTCAGCAGGCAAAGCAGCACGGGAGATGTTCAATCGGGCCAGTCATTCCGACAAGATAACCGGGCCCGGGATCAGCGCATTGTTCGAGACTTTCAAATACTGGGAAAATCGCGCTACGTTCGTGGGCGACAACAGAGTCATTCGTCAAGACTTGAGCGACCCGCTGATGCTTCTCTCGCCGCTTGCGACCGACGTAAATGGCTACATGCGCATGCCGCTACCGTCCGATGAAGGTCTGCAAAGAATCGACTTCAATCCGAAACTGTTCCTCGGCTCGCAACATCAAAGAGGTCGCAGAACAACGCGAACACTTTTCAAGGATCTGCTTAGCGCACACGGTTACTCCATTGCCCATGATTTTGGCGGCAACCATGGGAATGCGTTATTGATCACGCGAACGGGGGTTGACCATATTTTCATCATGCTCATGGACAAGATGCAAAACAACACTGCTTTGCATTTGGATCGGGTTGACTGGCTCAAAAAAAGATTGTTGGTCAACAACATCGACGCAACAGTCAAAGACAACATTGAAAAACATTTGCGCACCAACAAAGTCATTTTTTTGCTGGGCACCAATGAGCCTCTCCCGACTCACGAACATAACCTTATCGTCACTCGACACAGCTGAATGAACCGATAATCAACGGTTTCCCGAACACACAGCAACGCGCTCCGGAATTCTCTGGAGCGTACGCGGGCAGATCGACACAAAATGCAGGCATAAAAAAAGCCCGCAGTGTGGGCGGGCGAAAGACCAAAGAAGCTATATGCGCAGTCGCTTCCCGGTGGGGGCCGCTGCTTGGGGTCAGCTGCCCCGGTACGTGGAATAGCTGTACGGCGAAATCAACAATGGCACATGGTAGTGATCCTGTTCGGCAGAGATGCCGAAGCGCAGCACAACCACGTCCAGGAATGCCGGTTCCGGCAACTGAACACCGCGGGCGCGGTAGTAATCGCCCGCGTGGAACTGAACCTGATAAACGCCGGTACGATAGTCATCGCCTTGCAGCAGCGGTGCATCAACCCGGCCATCGCTGTTGGTGAGCGCACTGGCGACCAATTCCAGGTGCGAACCTTCAACGCGGTACAGCTCGACCTTGATCGAACTGCCCGGGCAACCGTGTGCAGCGTCCAAAACGTGTGTAGTCAAACGTCCCATTGATTCTGCGCGCCTGCCTGCGTGGAAGCAGTCAGACCTCGCGCCTCCCGAAGTCAGATAAAAAGGAGACCGCACCGATTCGGAGCACGAAAAGCTGCGGCGAGCGATTGATTAAGACACTTTTCAAAAAAATTGTACACAATAAAAACGACATTTTTCACTTCGCCCCCGTCATTCGGGGGTTTCCTCGCGTTCTGCCAGCAACACGCCTATTCATTGAACCTCCTATCCATTAGCTGACTGGTCAGGCAGGTTTCTTGCAGGCTCACGCCAATAGCAGTAAAAGATGACAGTCGGTGAAAAATGCGAAAATTCAGGCTTACAAATTGCGAATAAAGTTGTATACAATCAGCCCATCGCTGTGACGCCAGCCTGCCAGGCCGCCACACCAATCTGTCAACGAACAAGAAGGAAGACTGCAGTGAGCGCTGACTACCCACGCGACCTGATCGGTTACGGCAGTAACCCTCCTCACCCACACTGGCCGGGCAATGCCCGCATTGCCCTGTCGTTCGTACTCAATTACGAAGAAGGCGGCGAGCGCAATATTCTGCACGGCGACAAAGAATCCGAAGCGTTCCTTTCCGAAATGGTTGCTGCTCAGCCGCTGCAAGGCGCGCGCAACATGAGCATGGAATCGCTTTACGAGTATGGCAGCCGTGCCGGCGTCTGGCGGATTCTGAAACTGTTCAAGGAATTCGACATTCCGCTGACCATCTTCGCCGTCGCCATGGCCGCTCAGCGCCACCCGGATGTGATCCGCGCGATGGTCGATGCCGGCCACGAAATCTGCAGCCACGGCTACCGCTGGATCGACTACCAGTACATGGACGAAGCGCAGGAACGCGAGCACATGCTCGAAGCGATCCGCGTCCTCACCGAAATCACCGGCGAGCGCCCACTGGGCTGGTATACCGGTCGCACCGGCCCGAACACCCGTCGCCTGGTGATGGAAGAAGGTGGTTTCCTCTACGACTGCGACACCTACGACGATGACCTGCCCTACTGGGAACCGAACAACCCGACCGGCAAGCCGCATCTGGTGATCCCGTACACCCTCGACACCAACGACATGCGCTTCACCCAGGTGCAGGGCTTCAACAAGGGTGACGATTTCTTCGAATACCTCAAAGACGCGTTCGACGTGCTTTACGCCGAAGGTGCCGAAGCGCCGAAGATGCTCTCGATCGGTCTGCACTGCCGCTTGATCGGCCGTCCGGGTCGCATCGCTTCGCTCAAACGCTTTATCGAATACGCCAAAAGTCATGAACAGGTGTGGTTCAGCCGTCGCGTCGACATCGCGCGTCACTGGCACGAAACCCAGCCGTATCAAGGGGCCGCGAAATGAGCCGCTTTCAAACCCTGCAACCGTCGAGCCTGAGCCGCGACGCTTTCGTCAAAGCCTTCGCCGACATCTACGAACATTCGCCATGGGTGGCCGAGAAGGCCTACGACCTGGGCGCGGACGCTTCGATCGACGAGATCGAAACCCTGCACCAGCGCATGAGCGACATCCTGTTGAGCGCCGATCACGCCAGTCAGCTGGCCCTGATCAACGCTCACCCGGACCTGGCCGGCAAAGCTGCCGTCCAGGGCCAACTGACCGAAGCCA